>SESF01015231.1_pt1 | contig 13031 bp, 5 predicted proteins | sample 3171521 | NCBI WGS metagenome assembly SESF01 (sample SAMN10866945, study PRJNA518727) | freshwater metagenome | biome: subpolar coniferous forest; feature: holomictic lake; material: water; isolation source: holomictic Lake 227, 6 m and 8 m depth | place: Canada: near Kenora, Ontario | collected...
CCGAGGAAGTTGGGCACAAAGTCATATTTAACTTCGGCGGCTTGGGCGAGGGAGCACACGGCGAGGAGGGCGAGGAGGCGGAGGGAGGACATCAGCGGGATTGGGGTTGGGTTAGGGGTAGGGACAGGTTTAGCAGGTGGCAAACGGATTTCGGCAAGGTTTCTAAGGATTTCGGCATCTCTCTGGGGTTGTGTCCTTCGGGCACCGTCCCTAGCCCTGTCTCCACCCCCACCATCGCTCCCATGAAATCCCTCCGTCTGCTCGCGGCTTTCGCCGCCCTCATCGTCTCGGCCTCCGCCGCCGATATCAAAATGGAGTCCGCCTTCAACGGCAAGGACCTCACCGGTTGGCAGAACGCCCAGAACAACGAGTTCTGGAAGGTCGTCGACGGCGTGCTCGTCGGCGAGAACAACGCCGCCAAGAAAGGCAACATGCTCTACACCGAAAAGGCCTACGCCGATGCCGTCATCGAGTGCGAGGTCCGCTTCTCGGGGAACATTGATAGCGGCATTATGATGCGCAAGGACGCCAAGGGTAAGAAAGATATCCAGATGCAGATCGGCGTTTCTCGCTCTCTCAAGAAGGACATGACCTGCTCGATCTACGCCCCCGTGGGCAAGATTGGGTATCCCGAGTCCGGTCAGTGCAAGAAGCTCGAGCAGCTTTGGAAGAAGGATGCTTGGAATAAGGTCCGTTATCAGGCCAAGGGCGACACCTACACCGTCTGGCTCAACGGCGAGCAGGTCGTGGAATATGTCGATGCGAGTTGCCCCGCCGCCTACGCCATCGGTCTGCAAATCCACCCGGGCGTGGAAATGAAGGTCGAATACCGCAACATCACCATCGGCGAGATCAAGTAAGTCCGCCGTCCATCATCGCATACAGGCGCGGCTTCGGCTGCGCCTTTTTTGCGCCTCGTCACTTCTTCGCAGGTTCCGCGGGGGCCTCGATGGTCGTTTCGACCTTCTCGAGGACGCCGGTCTTCTCGTTCAGCACGTAGCGGCTGATGACCGTGGCGCGGAGCTTTTCTTGTTCCTTTTCACGGATCACGGGGGCCTCGGTCAGTTTGGCGAGGTGCTTGTCGCGCCAGGCTTGGTGGGCCTTCTCGTCCGAAATCCATTCGCTTAGGCGGAAGGCGAGCGGCGGCTTGGCCACGGCGGGCGTCTTAGCGTCAGGAATGGCAGGCAGGCTGGCGGTAAGATTGCCGGAAGGAGGAGTCGGTTGGCCGTTGCCGTTGAGGCCTTTGATCACGCCAGGGGCGGCATCGGCGTCGGCGATCTTCGTCTCCTTGAGAGACTGTGCGAGTCGGCCGCGGGCGGCTTCGACGGCGGCGTGAAGTTTATTCCGCTCTGTGATCTCCGCGCGCGTGAGCAGGCCTTGCAGATCTTTGCCGGCTGCGACTCCGAGGCGCTGGCGCAGGGCTTGGTCGAAACTTTTTTCGGCTGCGACGGCCCGGGTGAGCGCCGCCAGAGGGTTTGAGACTTGCGGGCGAAGCGTCGTTTGGGCGGCGGGCTTCTCATCCGCTTTGGTCGGTTTTGCGGACTTGGTCGTAGCCTGCTTGGCGGGGGGGATTTTCTCGGCGGCAGCGGGTGCGGCCGAAGGTTGATAGGAAGGGCCGCCGGGAGAACTGAGCGTGCGGGAAACTTTTTCACGGCCGGCGTCGACGGCGTCGCGCAGCTGCCGGGCCTTCGCGCTGTCGGCTTCGTCGAGTGGACCATCGTGTTTCTTCTGGAAGGCTTTCTCTGCTTCAACCGCCACGGCCAGCGCGGTCATGTCGGCCTCGAGGCGTTGTGCCGAGTATGGCACGACCGGTTCGTAAACGGCGGTCTTCTTCGAAGAGCTCTTCTTGCCCTCGCTGCTGTTCTTGCCACCGGCAGGGGTGCTGTCCGTGGCGGACTTCGGGGGGCTTTCTTCTTTGCTCGAAAACGGATTCAGCGAGGACCACGAAGGCATCCAGGTGAACCAACCCGACGACTCTTTCTTCGTGGCGGCGGGGCTGGGGCTGTCTTCCGCGGCGGTGCCGGTGGATTCGGCGGACTTGCAGCCGACGAGCATAATCATCCCCGCGGCGAGGAGCCAGACGGGGAGGATGCCTCGGGCTTTCATCGGCGAGACCGGGTTACTGCGAAAGGATGGACATTGCCGCCATCACCGGCGGGCCGGCCTTGGGGTCGAAGCGGGCGTTCATCGTGAACTTGGCGTCGCGGGCCGAAGGGATGGATTTCTCCACGAGCACCTGCTGGGCGCCGGGAGACTTGTCGTCGCTGAGGGCGCCGCGCATGCGTTCCACCATCGCGTCGTAGTCGAGCGTATCGACGCAACGGTTGATGAGCTTCCAGCCTAGGTCGGCGTCTTTGGGCGGGGTGATCTTGGCGATGACCGCGAGCGGATCGCGGGGCGAACCTTCGGTGAAGCGATCGAACTGATAGAGGTATTTACCCCCAAGTACCAAGGAGTCATTGCCGGCGGTGCGGAGGGAGAGCAGCATCTCGAAATCGAGCGACGGCTGCAGCTGTTCGTAACGTTGGCGGGTCGTGTCGCTCATCGGCAGCCGACGGAAAAAGCGGTTGGCATCGAGCCAGAGGGTCAGTGCACCGGGTTGGTTATTGGCGTAGGCTGGGAGGCGGTCGCGCAGTTTTTCGCCAGGGCGTAGCGGGCGCTGTTCCGGGCGCAGTAGGCACTGGCGGATTTCCTGTTCCACACAAGGGGCGTGAGGATTGCCTTCGAACTCAACTAAGATGATGGCGGTCCGGTTCGTCAGACCAAAGGTAAAAAACCCGCCTTCAGGGTCCATGTAACGGCCCTCCCCATGTTTGATCATCGAGCGACTTCGGGTGAGGTTCGATGGCGGTCGCCCGGTCTCGCCGCGGAGGGCGTTATTCATCTGGTCGGCGATGCGTGAGAGCGCGGCTTCGGCGATGGAAGGGTCGGTCACGCGAATGACCGCGCCGCAGAGCATCGCCGGGTGCTCCGTGCTGGCCGAGGCGCCGATGGTGCTGGGAAACTTGGCGAACGCGTAGATTTCAGAATGGGCGTCGAGGCCGTTCTTCAGGAGTTCCGCGAAGGCGGCGGACATGCCCTTACCGCCGGTGCGTTCGAGCCATTCCGGAAAAGCCTTGGTGCTTTTCTGGCGAAGATCGTCGGGCCGAAAGGTGACCACGGCGAAACTGTCTCCTGGGATGACGCTCGCGGTGCCGACGTTCGAGTGCGCGTTCTGCGTGTTACGTTCGGTGACCCAGACCCAGGCGAGGATGAGGGCGAGCACCGAAGTCAGGATTGCGACGACGGTGATCTCCCAGGCGGCCCAGGGGCGGGCGGTGCGCGCGGCGCCCGCGGCGGAGGAAGAGGCGGAGCCCCTTTCGTTGCGGCTTTTCTTGCGGCCTTGGACGGCCATGTTGAAGGCGACGACGAGCGTGACGGCGAGCGGATCGAAGACAGCGACGAGCGCCAGCATCAGCCATTTTACGACGTCGTCGGCTTCGGCGTCAAAGGCGCGGGCCACGAAGCGGTAGGAGCCGATGTCGGAGGCGGCAATCTGGTCGCGCAGGTCATGGATTTGCTTGTTGCGATCGGCGATGGTCGTGTGGAGCTTCGCGATTTCGGCGTCGCTCATGGTGACCTTGCCCTGGCCCTGTTCCTGCAGGTTCGCGAGCTGCTTCTCGAGGTCGGCGATGGTGGCGGCCCCGGTCTTGCGGAGGTCCTTCTCTTCGGCGTCCACGCGTGCGAGTTCGTCGGCGAACTGTTGGCGGAGGGCGGAGACTTCCTTGCCGCTGTCGGTGTTGAGGCGGGATTGTTCGGTGCGGAGGGCGGAGATGCGGGAGTTCGAATCGTTGCGGACGCGTTCGATGCGGGCGCCGGAATCGGCCAGCTTGGCTGTGATGGCGTCGCGCTCGGGCTTCTGCTGTTCGCGCAGTTCCTGACCCTTCTTCACGTTATCCTTGTCGAAGAAGATATACTGGCTGGTGGTGCCCTGAGCGGTGTAGGCCGTCACGGCCTGGTCGAGGACCTTGATGCGTTCATTGAGGCCGGCGATGGTGGCTTCTTCGGAGGCGAGGGATTTACCGGCGGAGGCCTCTTCGGCGGCGATGGATTTGGCGATCGTGGCGGATTGCTCGCTGGCGCGCTGCGTCGGGGCGGAGAGATCGGCGGAGCGGCGGTCATTGATCGCTTTACGCTGTTCCTGCAGGCGGGTGAGGGAGGCGTTGAGGGACTCGTTGGCCTGCGTCAGGCGGGTCTGGGCCTTAGCGAGGTCTTCGCGGCTGGCGGTGCTGATGCGGGAATTCTTGCCGCGGGAGTCATCGATCTGGTGCTGGACTTCGACGATCTCTTTTTCGATGGCCGCGATTTCCAGTTCATTGCGTTGAATCTGGGTCGTCGTCTTCTCGTAGGCGCGGGCGAGGTAGCCGTAGTTACCGAGCGAGGTGATCGCGATCAGCACCAGCACCGCGAGGGTGAGGTAGAAGCGGAGCACGCCGTTGACCAGGTCCCAGTAGCGGTAGAGGAACGAGGCGGCGACGAGCTTGCCGACTTCTAGGGAGGCGGCCATCACCATGACCGGTACTTCGGAGCCGACAAAGAGCAGGCCGAGTCCGCGGACGGAGAAGAAGGCCGAGCAACCGGCGATGTAGAGCGCCGAGGCGATCAGGATGAGCCGGAAGCCCCAGGTCAGGCTCTTTGGTTCCTCGGCGGCGGAGGCATCTTGTGTGGTCATGGGGAAGGAAGCGGGGTGTACGGCCCCTTCTACTATAACTCCGTAGGGCTGTCAAAAGGTAGATTGGACCAAAACAGTCATATAAATTAATATAAGAGCGATTTCCGTCTTATAAGCATGGCGCTCCCCTATTAACTACATTTGAGCATTTTATTCGCAACCTCCCGGCCATCCTCCTGTCTTAAACGCAACCCCGACCGAACTATGAAGCTCCATCGTAACTGTGAAGGCAATCACCCCGACGTTCTCTCTGCGCTGAGTCGCCGCGAGTTCATGCAAATTGGCATGATTGGCTCCCTTGGCCTCAGCCTCCCCAGCATGCTTCGCCTCCAGGCGGCCGAGATGCCAAAGGTCGAGTCGTTCAACGCGATGGCCGACTCCATCATTCATATTTATCTGCCGGGCGGCATGGCGCAGCACGAGTCGTGGGATCCGAAGCCTTTCGCCTCCCCTGACTACCGCGGCCCGTACACGCCGATCAAGACCTCGGTCCCCGGCGAATATGTCGGCGAAAAGTTCGTCAACATCGCGAAAATCATGAACAAGCTCACCGTCGTCCGCTCGATGACGCACGGTGAAGCCGCCCACGAGCGTGGCACGCATAACATGTTCACGGGCTACCGTCCGAGCCCTGCGATCAAGTTCCCCAGCTTTGGTTCCATCATCTCGCACGAGCAGGGCAGCCGCAACAATCTGCCTCCTTACGTCGTCGTCCCGAGCCAGAGCATCCCGGAGCAGGGCACCGGCTACATGAGCAGCGCCTTCGGTCCTTTCGCGCTCGGCAGCGACCCGGCCGACAAGGGTTTCGCCGTTCGCGATTTGCTCGCGCCGAAGGATGTCACCACCCAGCGCTTCGACCGCCGCCGCAACATGCTGGCCGCCGTGGACGAACATTTCCGCGCCTCCGAAAAATCCGACGCCATCGGTGCGATGGACAGCTTCCAGCAGGCCGCCTACGGTCTTGTCAGCAGCGCCAAGGCCCGCGAGGCCTTCGACCTCAGCAAGGAATCCGACAAGCTGCGCGATGAGTACGGCCGCAATACCGCCGGTCAGCGTTTCCTCCTCGCCCGCCGCCTTGTCGAGGCTGGCGTCCGCATGGTCTCCGTGACTTACGGCGGCTGGGACCACCACTCGAACATCAAGGGAGCTTTCGATCAGAACGCCCCCAGTTTCGACCAGGCTTTCGCCCGCCTCATCACCGATCTCGCCGACCGCGGTATGCTCAAGCGCACGCTCGTCATGGTCAGCTCCGAGTTTGGCCGCACGCCGAAGATCAACGGCACCAACGGCCGCGACCACTGGCCGCGCGTCTTCTCGGTCGCCATGGCCGGCGGGGGCATGAAGGAAGGTTACATTCACGGCGCCTCCGACGCTCTCGGTGGTGAGCCCGACCGCGATGCCGTCGGCCCGGCCGACCTCGCCAAGACCATGTACCGCGTCCTCGGCATCAACTCCGACAAGCGCATCGTGTCCGAAGGCGGACGCCCCATCGACATCGTCAACGGCGGTCGTATGATGAACGAGTGGCTTGCCTGATCACGCGCTGTTTCCGTTCCGCCCGCCTGCCCGGCGCGGTGGACGGGCCGCGACCCGCTTAACCGCCATGTCCCTCCGTCTCCTTTTTGCCCTCCTGCTGGTTCCGCTGGTCGCGCGGGCGGCCTATCCTGATTTCAACGCTACCAAGCCCAATGGCGGCCAGCTCGGCACCGAGCTCAAGCTGACCCTCACCGGATCGCGCCTGACGGACTTCGAGGACCTGATGTTCTATCAGCCGGGCTTCACGGTGAAGAGCGTTGAGAGCCGCGCCGCCGGCAAAGTCGAGCTCACGCTCGCCATCGACAAGGCCGTCGAGCCCGGCAACTACCTCGTGCGCATCCGCACGAAGTCCGGACTCTCCCATGCCCGCCAGTTCTTCGTGAGCCCTTTCCCGAACGTCGAGGAGAAGGAGCCGAACTCCGATTTCGCGACGGCCCAGCCGATTCAGCTCAATCAGACGATCGAAGGCGTCATCCAGAACGAAGACGTCGATTACTTTAAACTTGAGGTCAAGAAGGGTCAGCGCATCAGCCTCGAGGTGGATGGGCTACGCTTAGGTTACGGCATCTTCGATCCGTACATCGCGATCATCGACAAGGACAAGTTCGAGAAGGCCTTCTCGGATGACACGATTCTGCACCGCCAGGATGGCTACTGCTCTTTCACGGCGGAATATGATGGTACCTACTATGTGATGGTCCGTGAATCTTCCTACCGCGGCTCGGGCAACTCCTTCTACCGCCTGCACGTCGGTAGCTTCCCCCGTCCGGATGCGATCTACCCGGCCGGCGGCAAGCTCGGTTCCAAACTCACCGTGCGCTTCGTCGACTCCAAGGAAGCCGTGACCGAAGAGGTCCAGCTGCCTTCGACGCCCAATCCGAGTTTCATGCTTTACCCGAAGTCGCAGCCCCCGGCACCTTCCGGTAACACCTTCCGCCTCTCAACTTTCGACAACACCTTGGAAGTCGAGCCGAACGACACCATGGATAAGGCCACGGTCGCCCTGCCTGCCGATGCCTACGCGCTCAACGGTATCATCGAGAAGCCGGGCGACGTCGATTATTTCAAGGTGCCGCTCAAGAAGGGCCAGGTCTTCGATTGCCACTGCTACGCCCAGGCTCTGGGCTCGCCGCTCGATCCGACGGTGCAGGTCTTCACGCCCAAGGGCAGCTCGCTCTCCTTCAATGACGACGGCGGCGGCATGCGCCGTCTGGATTCGCGGTTCAAGTTCACGGCTTCCGTGGACGGACTCTACACCATCAAGATCACGGATCACTTGGAACGCGGCGGACCTAACTTCGTCTACCGTCTGGAGATGATTGCGGCGCAGCCGAGCCTGACGTTCGCCTCGCCAGACTACACGGTCAACGACACGAACTACCGACAGTTCCTCGCCGTGCCTCGTGGCGGCCGCATGGCGCTCCTGGAGAACTTTACCCGCAATGGCATCGGCGGTGATTATCGTTTCGACATCAAGAATCTGCCCCCGGGTCTGCGTCTGCTGAACGATGCCGCGCCTGGCGATATGGGTGGCATGCCGCTCGTGCTCGAAGCCACGGCCGACGCCCCGATTGGCGGGGCGATCGTCACGCCGCAGTTGCTGCCGCTTGACCCGAAGAACACCATCGTCGGCACGCAGCGTCAGGTCTACGACATCGTCCGTTCCGGCAATACCATCTACTATCAGGGTATCGACGACAAGCTGGCGGTGGCGGTCGTCGACGAGGCGCCTTATTCCCTCGAGATCGAGAACCCGCAGGTGCCGCTTGTTCGCAACGGCGTCTATAATCTAAAGGTCTTGGCCAAGCGCAAAGAGAGCTTCAAGGGTGCGATTCGCGTCTTCATGGTCTGGACGCCTCCCGGCGTTTCCTCGCTCGGCGAGCAGACCATCGCCGCCGAATCCAACGAGACCTCCTTCCAGTTGAACGCCGGGGCCGGGGTCGATACCAAGACCTGGAAGTTTGTCGTCATGGGCGAAGCCGAGGCCGGCAACGGCCGCGTATACAATGCTTCACCGCTCGCGGATCTCGCGACCGAGGCCCCTTATGTCGCGGCGAATACGATTCCGCTGACGGCGCTGGAAATCGGCACGCCCGGCCTGATGGTCACGAACTTCGAAGTGCAGCGTCCGTTTGAAGGCGAAGCGGTCGCGACGCTCGTCGGCGTCCCGGACACGATTTCCATCGCGCCTATCAAGGTCACCAAGGATACGAAGGAACTTCGCTTCACCGTCGTGACCAATGACAAGTCGCCCATCGGCAAGAAGGATAATCTCTTCGTGCAGGTCGACATCCCCACGGGCAAGGGCACGACCACCCACCGCGTGGCGATCGGCTCGATTCTCCGCCTCGATGCGCCGCGCAAGGCCGCTCCTGCGCCGGTCGCCAAGGCCGGTGCTCCAGTCGCGAACAAAGCCGCCGCCCCGGCTGCCGCCTCGCCGGTCGTCCTTTCCCGCCTCGAACAACTTCGCCAGAAAAACGACTCCCCTAAGAACTGATCAGCCCATGTTTCCTCGCCCGCGTCTGATTCTCCCGCTGCTCGCTCTCGCCTGGTCGGCCCTCGCCGCCGCCGAGCCAGTCTCGTTCGAGCAGGTGCGTGCCGTGTTCGAAGGCAAGTGCCTCGAGTGCCATAATCCGGAGAAGACCAAGGGCAAGCTGCTGATGACCAGCCGCGAGGCCTTCCTTAAGGGCGGTGAAAGCGGCACGACGTTGGTGGCTGGCGACGCTTCGAAGAGCGAGCTGGTCCGTCGCCTGACGCTGCCGAAGGGCCATGATGACATCATGCCGCCCAAGGACGGCCCTTTGCCCGCTGCGGAGATTGAATTGGTGCGCCGCTGGGTGGCGGAAGGCGCTGTCTGGACCGCCGGCGTCGTGCTGTCCGCCAAGAGCAAGGAAATCGAAGCCGCCCGCGCGGACCTGAAATTGAAGCTGCCCACGCTCGAAAAACTCCAGATCTTTCCGGAGAAGATCGGCCTCGAGACCAAGCGGGATTTCCATCGCATCGTCGTCTTCGCCACCTTCGCGGATGCGACCACGCGCGACGTCACGGCTTTCGCTAATCTTCATGTCGCGGACGCTAAGATCGCGCAGTTCGACGGCTACTCCGTGCACGCTACGGCCGATGCCGGTCAGACCGAAGTCGTCGCCGATCTGGGCGGGCTCACCGCCCGCGCCCCAGTCGCCGTCAAGGATGGTCAGAAAGACCGGGCCATCTCCTTCCGCCTCGACGTCATGCCGGTCTTCATGCGTGCCACCTGCAACAGCGGCGGCTGCCACGGCGCCGCCCGCGGCAAGGACGGCTTCCGCCTTTCACTGTTCGGAATGGATCCGGACGGCGATTACCTTCGCCTGACCCGCGAACTCGTCGGCCGCCGCATCAACCTCGCCATCCCTGAGGAAAGCACGCTGGTCGAGAAGTGTGTGGGGAAGGTGCCGCACTCCGGCAACAAACTCTACGACGAGGATTCCATCTATAATAAGAACATCCTCGAATGGATCACCACCGGCGCCAAGGACGACCCCGCCGATGTCGCGAAGGTGACCGGCATCGAAGTCTTCCCGAAGCAGATCGTGCTTGAGGGCAAGGACGCCACCCAGCAAATCACCGTTCGCGCGACCTACTCGGACGGCACGGACCGCGACGTGACCAACTTCGCCCTGTTCATGTCGAACAACGACCCGGTCGCCGCCATCACCAAGGACGGCGTGGTCAAGTCCGGCGAACGCGGCGCGGCCTTCATGCTGGCCCGCTTCAATGTCTTCAGCGTCACCGCCCAGGTTATCGTCATCCCCAAGGGCCTCGTCTACGAGCGACCCAAGGCCGCGGAGGTCAACTACATCGACAAGGCCGTCAACGAGCGCCTGCACCGTCTGCGCGTGATTCCTTCCGGCACCTGCACGGATGAGGAGTATGTCCGTCGTGTCTTCATCGACGTCGTGGGGCTCTACCCTAAGCCGGAGGAACTCAAGGCGTTCATCGACGACAAGGCTGCCGACAAGCGCGCCAAGTTGGTCGAAGGGCTGCTGCAGCGCAAGGAGTTCACCGAGCTCTGGGTCATGAAGTGGGCCGAGCTGCTCCAGATCCGTTCCGGAATCGCCGGCAACAACAACATCCCCCCGTTTTATAAGAACGCCCTCCTGTATTACAACTGGCTCGGCGATCTGATCGGGAAGAACGTGCCGATCGACAAGATCGTCGTCGACCTGCTTTCCGCCACCGGCGGCACGGTCTCGGTGCCTGCGGTCAATTACTACCAGAGCGAACTCGATCGCCTGAAGCTCAGTGAGAACGTCGCCCAAGTGTTCATGGGCATGCGCATCCAGTGCGCCCAGTGCCATAACCATCCGTTCGACCGCTGGACGATGAACGACTATTACGGCTTCAACGCCTTCTTCGCCCAGATCGGCCGCAAGAATACCGACGACCCCCAGGAAGTCATCATCTACAACAGCAAGGGCGGCGAGACCCAGCACTTCCTCACCAAGAAGAACGTGAAGCCGAAGTTTCTCGGGGGTGAGGAGCCGGACCTCAAGCCTGGCGACGACCGCCGCCGCGTGATGGCGGAGTGGCTCGCCTCGCCGCGTAACCCGTACTTCGCCCGTAATATTGCGAACATCATCTGGGCGCACTTCCTCGGCGTCGGCGTGGTGGATCCGGTGGATGACGTCCGCGTCTCCAATCCTCCCTCTAACCCCGAACTCCTCGACGAGCTCGCCAAGCGCCTGACGGAATATAAATACGATGTGCGTCAGCTTGTGCGCGACATCACCGCCTCGGCGGCCTACCAGCGTAGTTCGAAGACGAACGAGAGCAACGCCGCCGACAAGCTGAACTTCGCGCGCGCCCAGGTGCGCCGCGTGCGCGCCGAGGTGCTGCTCGACGGTATCTCCCAAGTCACCGAGACCCCGAATAAATTCCAAGGCCTCCCGGTCGGCGCCCGCGCGGTCCAGATTGCCGACGGCGCGGTCAGTAACTACTTCCTGACAACCTTCGGCCGCTCGAAGCGCGAGTCTGTCGCCTCGACCGAGGTGAAGACCGACCCGAACCTGTCCCAGGCCCTGCATCTGATGAACGGTGACGCGGTCAATGACCGCATCGCGCGCGGCGGGGTGGTTGAGAAGATGATCAACGGCGGCAAATCCAACGACGAGATCATCCGCGAACTCTTCCTGCGCACCTTCGGGCGCGCCCCGGCTCCCGTGGAGATCAAGTCCGTCACCGATGCGATCGCCGCCGAGCCGGCCAGCCGCAAGGTCATCCTCGAAGATGCCTTCTGGGCGCTGATGAACTCGAAGGAGTTCTACTTCAACCACTGATCCGGTCTGCGCCATGTCGTCCGCCTTCTCGTCCAGTCGTTGGCTTCCCCGCCGTTTTCTGATTCTTGCTGCCGCGACGTTGTCGGTGGGCGCACTGTCGGCGCAGGAAGAAAAGGTGACTTACGACGACCACGTCCGTCCGCTTCTGGAGAACAAATGTTTCTCCTGCCATAATCCTGATAAGAAAAAGGGCGGCCTGGAACTGACCAGCTACGCCGGACTGCTTAACGGCGGGAGCGGTGGCGCGGTGGTCGACGCGGGCAATCCGACGGCGAGCCGGCTCTGGACCTGCAGTTCCAAGAAGCAGGAGCCTTATATGCCGCCGGAAGGCGCGCCATTGGAGGCCAAGGATCTGGCGCTCCTGTCGAAGTGGATCGCTGGCGGCGTGCTGCAGGCCAAGGGCAGCGTCGCCCAGAAATCCAGCCGCCCCAAGGTCGACCTCACTTTCGCCGGCGGTGCCGGCAAGCCCACGGGCGCCGTGGCCCGCCCTCATGACGTCTTGCTAGAGCCCGTCCTGGTGACTGCGCATACTTCCGCCATTACGGCGATGGCCGCCAGCCCCTGGACGTCGTTGCTTGCGGTCGCCGGTCAGCACCAGATTTTGCTCTACGACACGGAGTCAAAGGATCTCGCCGGCATCCTGCCTTACACCGAAGGCTACGCCCGTTCTTTGAAGTTCAGCGCCAACGGTTCGCTGCTCATCCTAGGCGGCGGCCGCGGTGGCAAGTTCGGCCACGCGGTGGTCTGGGATGTGGCCACCGGTCGCCGGGTCGCCGAAATCGGCAAAGAATTCGACCAGGTGATGTCCGCGGACATCACACCGGACCACCGCAAGGTGGCCCTCGCGACCAACGGCAAGAAGGTGAAAAGCTACGATGTCGCCACGGGCGAACTACTCTACACGATCGCCAAGCACACCGAGTGGGTCACGGGTGTCTCGTTCAGCCCCGACGGCATCCTGCTCGCGAGCTCCGACCGCAACGGCAACGTGATGGTTTGGGAGGCCGAGAGCGGCGGCGAATTCTATAACCTCGGGCAGCACACGGCTTCCGTCACCGGCCTCGCCTGGCGCGCCGACTCCAATATTTTGGCCAGCTGTTCCGTCGACGGAACCGTCTCCACCTGGGAGATGAAGACCGGGAAGCGCGTGGCTAACTGGTCCAGCCACGGTAATGTCCAGTCGGTCGCCTTCACCCCCGACGGCAAGGTTCTCACCTGCGGCGCAGACGGAAATACGGCGCTGTGGGATATCAATGGCTCGCGGATTCAGCAGGCCCAGTCGGTCCACCAGGACGATGTCGTCTCCAAGGTGGTCGCGCTTTACGACTCCAAGGTCTTTGTCACCGGCAACTGGCTCGGTGAAGTCCGCATGTTCGACGTCGCCACGGGCCGTGATCTGACGCGCATTTCCAGCAACCCTCCGAAGATCGCCGACCGACTCGTCGAGACCGAGAAGCGTTTGGCCGAAA
>SESF01012146.1_pt1 | contig 13028 bp, 11 predicted proteins | sample 3171521 | NCBI WGS metagenome assembly SESF01 (sample SAMN10866945, study PRJNA518727) | freshwater metagenome | biome: subpolar coniferous forest; feature: holomictic lake; material: water; isolation source: holomictic Lake 227, 6 m and 8 m depth | place: Canada: near Kenora, Ontario | collected...
ATAAGACAGATACTGATTGCTGACTGTTTCCCAGCGATTTATAAATGGCAATGGCTCGCTGATAATAAACAACCGATTCTTCAAAATGTCCGGTGGTGTGCAGATATTTGCCAATTTGATTTAAGGCATTTGCTTCGAGATCCGGATATTTCTTTTTTTGCGCTATTTCCAGTGCTATATGAAAAAGCTCGCCTGATTTATCAAACTGACCCCGGATATAAAAAATAGTTCCTGATTCAATTAAAGACTGACAATTTCCGCGTTCATAGCCTGACTTTTTGGAAAGGTCCAGTGCATCCTGAAAAAAATCGAAAGCTTCGTCATTTTCGCCCCGAAGACGGAAATTGTCTCCTAATACCAGCCATGACTGAATTAGCAAGGTATCGTTTTGTATGCTTCGTGCCATCGATACGGCTTTATGAGCAGACTCAATGGCATGATCGGTTGAAACCGGGCCTGAGTCATTGGTAGCTGACAGCAGTTTCCCAATTTCAGAAATGATATGTGCTTTTTGGATTTCGACCGGGGGTTTTTGACAGGAGGAGGCGAAGAATAACCAGAGGAACGACAGAATTAAAGCCGGAGCGATATGCCACTGCTTCATTTCACGATTCCATGACGGATGGCATACCGGGTAAATTCGGAATTGGCAGCAAGGTTCATCTTATGCATGATGTTAGTCCGATGGTTTCCGATGGTATGTTTACTGATAGAAAGTTTTTTGGCAATTTCAGATTTCTTTATACCTGAAGCCAGCAGAAAAAACACCTGAAATTCGCGGTCAGAAAGTGTTTCGTGCAGCAATGAAACGGCATTCTTTTCGGGCTCGATCACCAGTTCAGCCAGCATGGCGCTTTGCTGCTGGCTAAAATATTTTCTTCCGGAAAGAACTATTCTTAATATTTCTATGATCTGCTGAGGATCAGTTTCTTTGTTGATGTAAGCTGAGGCTCCGTTCCGCAGCATTCGCAATGCGTAAACTTCATCCGGATTCATAGAAAAGATAACCACCGGCATCCCAGCCCAGTTAGATTGAATCTCTTTGATCAGGTCCAGTGTATCTTTCCCGGGCATCGAAATATCCAAAATGACCAGATCGTACTTCGTGTGCCTAAGTTTTTCAATGAGTTCAAATCCGTTCGATGCTTCACCACAGATACGCACATCATCGGTTTCTTCCAGAATGAGTTGTAATCCGGTGCGAACGACAGCATGGTCGTCGGCGATAATAATTCGTTTGATTTGCTTGTCCAAAATCTCCGTTTTATTGAACCTCAAATTTATACGAACCACTAATGATCATCAAGGGCAAATGATTAATTAACGATTAATCATTTATTAGTAAAATATTTCAAAAATTAATTTCCTGTTACACTCCTATCTTTTTGTATTTCAAAGCATTTGAATTACAATGTTTACCACGTATTGTGCAGCTCATAGTGAAAATGACTATCTGATTTCAACTAAAGTGACCATTGCTGACTCCTGATATTCACTCTATCCTTGCAGGATGTATTTATTAACTTGTGTCTAAAATATTGTTTATGAAACAAATGTTAAGTTCTTTTTTGATGTTGTTTTTGTTGATTTCCTCGGTAAATGCTCAAATATTAATCACTCCCGAAAAGTTGCCTTCGAATGCGTTGAATTTTATGGTAGCCAATGATATGGGAAGACGAGGAGTTTCTGAGCAAAAAAACATTGCAACACTTATGGGTGAAGAAGCAGAATTCAACAGGATAAACTTTATCGCCGTCGCCGGAGATCCAATTCACGATGACGGTGTGAAAAGCACGTTTGATAGTGAATGGAAGGATAAATTTGAAAATATTTATACAGCTTCTTCATTGATGAATATCCCCTGGTACGTTGTTTCGGGTAATCATGAATATCATGGAAGTGTGCAAGCAATTTTAGATTATTCAAAAGTATCCGGACGCTGGAAAGCGCCAGCACGATATTATTCGATTGAGAGAACCATCGGTGCAGGTAAAAAAAATAAGTGTTTGTTTGTATTTATTGATACGGCTCCCATCATCGATAAATACCGGACAGACGGCAGCTACTCCGATGCGGGAAAACAAGATTTGGAAAAAGAGCTTAAATGGATAGACTCGACTCTGATTTCTTCAAATGATCGGTGGAAGATCGTAATAGGACACCACCCTGTTTATGCAGATACCGAAAAGGCAGAAGTTGAGCGCCTCGATATGCAAAAAAGAGTAGGAACAATCATTGAGAACAGAAAAGCAGATGTTTATATCTGTGGTCACATTCATAATTTTCAGCACATAAAACCGGAAGGTAAAATGGTGAATTATATTGTCAATTCTTCAGCTTCTCAGTCCAGAAATGTAAATAGAACAGATGGGACCCTTTTTTGCAATCCAAACCCGGGCTTTACGCTTTGTTCTGTTACAAAGAAGAACTTCACTTTCTCCTTTATTGATCATCAGGGAGAAACGATATATAGGTACATCTTAAAAAAATAAGAAATGTTCCTGTGGGTAATTCCCTTGTTATTGATGAACTGAAAAACGGATTGTATTTTAGTTTCCTTCAAAATGACAATTGTAATATGTCCTAATCATTCCTGAAGCAATAAGCTGTTTAAAGACCAAGGATATCCGGGATGCTGATTTATGGCATTCCGGATTTTTTCTTCTCCTGATTTATCAGATCGTCAATAGCTGAAGTCCAATATGGAAGAGTTAACACAATTTAATGAATTTCACTAACCATGATCCTCAATTCTAATCCATTCAGTAATGATCTTCAAAGGTGTTTTGTTGCTAAACCATCAAGCATTTGTTAATTTTTTATTGCAATTATTAATTCTCAATTACACTTCTATCTTTTTGAATTCCAAAGTCTTTGAAATACAAGGCTCCACACAAATTTTACCGTTGATAGTGATTTTAGCTACCCGCTTTCAGTTAAAGTACCCATTGACGACTCGCGGGATTGAGCCTAACATTGTATCCTAATTTGACTCATCGGCTTGAGATAATTTGTGTTTTTATTCACAGTTTTTCGATTTAAATGCAACAGATGTTCAGCCATCGAACAGCAATATCAGGAATCTTACTTTATATAAATCCATATGCAGCGCATTATTTTTTGTCTACTTATTCTATCTTCTTTTTCCAACCCTATTTTCTCAGCCGTGCTCAAAGGTAAAATCAATGATGCTAAAACCGGAGAAATATTGGTAGGTGCCACCGTAACCGTAAAGGAGCTAAAACTTCAGGCCGTATCGGGTTTAGATGGAACGTATTATTTCAAAAATGTACCAAGGGGCGATTACGAGGTTATCTGTAAATACATTGGCTATCATAAGGCAGAAAGCCAATTAACGATTCAGACAGGAGATAATCCGATCCTCAATTTCAAACTTTCTCAGGAAAGTGAAGAATTGGGTCAGGTAGATATTGTGATGCAAACGGATAAAAGTACCGATATCAGCGCCCGGAATTCAGAACGAAATTCCAATCAGGTCATCAATGTCGTTAGTGCAAAGGCGATTGAATCGCTGCCCGATTTGAATGTTGCCGATGTTCTGCAACGGGTGTCAGGTGTTTCGATGATTAAAAACAGCACCGGAAGCAATGCGCAGGTCGTAATCCGGGGCATGCCTCCACGTTACAACAGCGCGATGCTGAATGGTATAGCCATGCCAAGCACCAGTTCATCAGGCAGGGCGGCATCACTTGACATGATTGGTTCGGATATGGTCGAACGTATTGAAGTCGTAAAATCGTTAACTCCTGATGTCGAAGGTGACGCATTGGGCGGCACAGTCAATGTAAAAATGAAACAAGCCTCCGATCACCGGTTTTTTAAAGTGGAAGGTGGTTCAGGATATAACCTGTATTACACCAATCATGACTTCCTGACTTTCGACAACAGTACTGTTGCTTCAAAAGATTTTAGTGCGATACACGGACCGGATTATCAGGCCCGGGAATCGGAATTTCCCCGGAAAAACCTGGTCGTTGAAACCAAAAAGGCTTCACCTGATTTTCTTTTCAATTTTTCAGGCGGAGACCGGTTTTTAAACAAAAAACTGGGAGTATTATTCGCTTTAAGCGCTCAAAAAACTTCGCAGGCAAATACCTATGATTATACCAGTTACGTATCTGATCCGAATACGAACAAAAATGTGCCGGAATACTGGGAACATCAGGTTTTCAGCAAAGGCCAAAACAAATACGGCGGTTACCTTAAACTGGATTACCAGTTCAACAGGGACAACCAGATTTCTTTATTTAGTTCCTTGTTTCAAAGTAAGGAATTACGGGTCAGGGAATTCTCCGACCGGCAGGCCGAAAACGGCGGACAAAACATCCGTCCGATAGAAACACAAACACAATCTGACATTTCAGGTCTCTCAACCACAACTTTAATAGGCGACCACAAATTATCGGACAAACTTCATATTGACTGGACCATTTTATATGCCAGCGCGAATTCAAGCTCACCGGATTTTGCCAGTATTGTCCTGGCAAAACTGGGTACAAATAGCCCGGCGACTCTCAATTATTCAAGGCCGGTCACACGGAACTGGCAATGGAATAAGGATGAAAACGTATCCGCAAACCTGAATATCATTTACAAGGCCTCTCTATTTGACCACAACTTTGAGTTTAAGACAGGTGGAATGGCCCGGAGAAAATTCAGGAAAAATTATGCCAATGAGTACTTTTTTGATCCAACCTCCGATTATGCCAATTACCCGAATCCCGACATGCTGACTGTTCCTCTTTCGAATAGCCGGAACGATCAGCAGCAAAAAGGAAACGCCTACTTAAATCCGGGAAATTACAGGGCATGGGAAAATGTGGAGGCGGTTTATGGCATGGTTACAACCACATTTGGGAAACTGCAGGTGCTCACCGGAGTCAGGGCTGAGTTCACCTATATGACCAACGAGCACAACCAGAATAACCTGCAGGTGCCGGTTGCCAGCGCAACGCTTAACTATTTTGATGTTTTACCAAGCCTTCATCTGACATACAAAATCACCGACCGGCAAAACCTTCGCTTCTCGGTTTACCAGGCTATTAACAGACAAGGTTATACTGAAATCATTCCATATTCTGATCCGCGGGCAGGATCTCAAAGTGGAAATCCAAATTTGCAGCACGCCACCGGGAATAGTGTTGACCTGCGCTACGAAATTTATCCAAAACAGGAAGAAGTTCTTACTGCCGGTGTATTCTACAAAAAAATAAACAATGCGATTGAAGAAATTGTGAAATCGGGCAGCGAAAGCAAGTCATTCCAGAACATCGCCAATTGCACCAATTACGGACTGGAACTGGTGGCCATGAAATACTTTGGTAATCTTGGGTTTACAAGCAATTACACCTATACTCATTCTGCAGTTGATGTGCCCAAGCACTATTTTGTCATCGTGGATAATGCATACCAGAATACCATCACAAAAATTGAAACACGGCCACTGGTCGGCCAATCGCCGCACCTGTTCAATCTTGGAGTTTCGTACCGGAATCAGAACTGGGGACTGAAATCAAGCCTGACCTACACCATGCAAGGCTACAATCTGTTAACGCCAAGCGATGCTTACGGGAAAGATATCTATCAGGCCAATTACCACAATCTGGGCTTTTCAATAGAACAAAAGATAGGGAAGAAGTTATTTGTCAATGCAAAAGCTTCAAATATTTTAAACAGTCCAATCGAACGCTATATCAAAGATGACCATACCCTGGTTGAAAAATCATATAACTACCAAAGTTTTTACATCGGTTTAAAATATTCCATTTAACCATTAATCAATTAATTTTTACGAGTATGAAAAATCTTCTTTCCTATTTATTGACTGGCTTTGTCGCAATGTCGTTTTTTGCCTGCCAGAAGAGTTCTGATTTAGTATCGAGCACCAACACTCCGCCGCCTGCCGGTTCATACATTAAAAGCGCTCATTTGAAAGGCACTTTGAAAGGCAGTCTGAAACAGGATTCGACCTACTACCTGGATGGTGATATGATTGTTAATCCAAAGGATTCCTTTGGAGTTTCACCAGGCGTTAAGATTCTTGCCACCGGAAATTACCGGATCGAAATGGCAGGGACATTGATTTGTAACGGAACCGAAGCAAAACCGATTACCATTTCGGTTAAAGATCCTTCAACTGCCTATGCTAATCTTGGAGATAAAGGATATTGGGGTGGAATTCTGGTTGATTCGACTGCAAAATATGTCAGCATAAAATTCACGCACATCAACTACACTGGCGGACCTGATGCAACCGGAAGCGCTCAGGCGAGTTTCGATGTGGAAGGCAGCCAGAGTTACGATGCAGGTGCTAAAATTATTTTTGAAGACAACTGGATGTTTGGTGGTATTGACGATGGTGTCCATTTAGCCGGAAATATTACCTGCAGTGTTAAAAGAAATGTGATGCAACGTTTAGGTGGTCCTGATGGTGATTTATTTAACATCAAAGCCGGAGCACATGGCGACATTGCTTACAACTATATCTGGAGTTCCTCAAACAGTGGTATCAAACTCGGTACCGGTAAAAAGGTTTTAACACCTCAAACCAAATGGAACATTTATAACAATACTTTCGTCAATGGCAACTGGAGAAAAGTAGGTGAGCTTTCGTCGGCTATCCTGATTGACCAGTTCGCAGCCGCTACGGTTTACAACAATGTGATTGTAGGCTGCCGTAATGGGATCAATATCAGCACAAAGGCCGATGTAAATAATTGCAAATACTCCAACAACCTTCTTTACATGTACGATGCAAAAGTTGATACATTCACCAATATGCCTTATGTTATTGGTTCTGCCGGAACTCAGCAACCAACCGATAAAATTGCTGCAGGTCTTACAGCTTGCGGAACTGTATTTACCAACTGGGACAAGGATGTCACCGTTTGTCTGGTTGATAATACCATTCCGTCTTTAAAAACAGGTTCGCCTGCTATCGGAACCGGTACAACAAGCGCTTCTGTTTCATTCTATTCAGTTGGCAGCGCCATGCCTTTGAATCGTGACATGGGAGCCTATCCGACCGATGGAACCGGTAATAAACATCTACCGACCACCAAACCAGTTCAGTAATTTCAATTTTTATACAAGACACTCATGAAAAAAATAACCGTAGTATTAATCATTCTGTTGACCGCTGGATTTGTTTATTCGCAGAATAGCGCCAAGGAAGGATATAAAATTGCAAACAAATTCAAATTGGAAGGCGACGAAAAATGGGATTATCTGTTTTCGGACGATACTTCTGGCCGCGTTTATGTATCACATGGAACCATGGTTCAGGCTGTTGATCAGTCAAGTGGCAAGGTTGCAGGAAAAGTAACCGGTTTGGACGGTGTTCATGGAATTGCCATTGCTCCTGCTCTGAATAAAGGATTTATCAGCACCAAGAATGATAATTCGGTCACCATTTTCGATACGAAAACGTTTACGGTCATTAAAAAGATCGAGGTAACGGGTAAAAGTCCCGATGCGATTCTATTTGATTCGTTCAGTAATAAGGTTTTTGTATTCAATGGACATTCAAACAATGTTTCGGTCTTGAATGCCGAGACCAATGAAATCGTTGCAACCATTGATCTTACCGGGAATCCTGAAGCAGCCGTCACTGACGGAAAGGGAAAGATTTATGTGAATCTTGAAAGCGCAAGCAGTGTTGCAGTGATCAATGCCGTCTCGTTCAAAGTTGAAAATGTGTGGCCAATTGCTCCGGGAACAGAACCTACCGGTTTGGCCCTCGATAATGAAACACACCGTTTGTTCAGCGCTTGTGCCAATAAACTCCTGATTGTGCTGGATGCTGAAACGGGAAAGGTGATCACGACTTTGCCTATTGGCGAAAAATGTGATGGTGCAGCTTTCGACCCGGCCCTCAAATGTGTGTATACTTCGAATGGTGAAGGTACAGTAACGGTTGTGAAAGAAGTGAACAAAGACTCATTTGTTGTTTCAGAAACCATCAAGACTCAAAAAGGAGCAAAAACGATTACACTGAACAAGCAAACTCATCACATTTACACGACTTCTGCCGATTTTGAAGCTCAAACCGGTACTGCCAAGTCAAAGTTAATCCCTGGTACATTTGTAGTAATTGATATCGCGCCTCTGTAAGCTCTGTCAAATAGTCTGAAGAATAAATGTAAAAACACCCATGGTCTTGAATTACAAGCTTCAGCCATGGGTGTTTTTATTAATCACATTAACAATTCCCAAGCCATAAAATAGTCAATAATGAAAATGAATATCGTTATTTCAGGGTTCCTGATATCTTTAATTTTTTTAGCGTCATGTACTCCTCCACCGAAACCACCAATTGTAAAACCGGTTGAAGTAGTAACTTCCAAAACCTTTGCAAAAGCCTTCAACTTTATGATTGTCAGCGATTTTGGATGGAACGGTGAAGGTCACCAGAAGGAAGTTGCTGACCAAATGGCCAAAACAGCAGATAGTATTCATACCCGTTTTGTGGCCACTTGTGGTGATAATTTTCAACTCAGTGGAATTGCTTCAGCTCAAGATCCGCTGTGGATGACAAACTTTGAAAATATTTACAAAACCAATGCACTTCAGGTTGAATGGTTCCCGGTTTTGGGAAACCACGATTACAAAGGCAGCCCTCAGGCCGAGATTGATTATTCGAAAATCAGCCGTCGCTGGCGCTTAACCGACCATTATTACACCTTTGTCAGAAAAGTAAATGAAACGGTTTCTGCCCGTTTTATATTCCTTGATACGACACCGCTTGTAGCTGAATATCATAAAAGGCCTGAAGGATATCCTGAAATTGCCCTCCAGGATAGCGCTAAAGAAATAAAATGGCTAAAAGATGTACTGGCAAATTCGAAAGAGAAATGTATACTGGTTTTTGGCCACCATCCGATTTATTCGGCCAGCCAGACCCATGGGAACACCCCGGAAATGATTCAGCGGGTAAAACCTCTACTCGAAAAATACAATGCTCAATTTTACTTTTGCGGCCACGATCATGACTTGCAACATTTGCATGAAAAAGGGAAAAAGCTTGATTACATCGTTACCGGCACCGGTGGAGAAACCCGCCCCTGCAGCACCAATGAAATGTCTGTTTTCAGCCATTCTGAACCAGGTTTCTCGGTTGTTTCTTTAAAGTCCGACAGCATTACCGTCAGTTTTGTTGGCATAGCCGGAAATATTATATACAGCTATAAACGTTCCGACAAATAAACCGATCGTGCGGATCAGGGGTTGAAAATCCAGCCTCTGATTTGCTTGATCCGTAATTTAATATACAATTCACTGATTATTAACCATTCTGTAACAATATGCATAGTACTTTACACGAGCATTTAGCTCAGGCATTATGCAGGAAAACATTCGCAAATTAGATATAGCAGTTATTTCAGACATCCATCTGGCAACTCTCGCCAGTAAGGCCAAACCCCTACTCAAATATTTAAAATCCATTCAGCCCAAGATGCTGGTTTTGAATGGCGACATCATCGATTCGTGGCGGTTTAGCAGGAATTATTTTCCTAAGTCACATTTGAAAGTCATCAGGCAGTTTGTGAAGATGATTGAAAAAGGCGTTCAGGTAGTGTACATTACCGGAAACCATGACGATGTATTCCGGAAATTCAACAATACCAGGTTGGGCAATTTCAGCATTGTGAATCAGCTTGAACTGACTATTGAGAGCCAAAAAGTCTGGATTTTTCACGGTGATGTTTTCGATCACATCATACATCATTCGCCCTGGCTGGCTAAGTTGGGAGCTGCCGCTTATGGTTTGCTGACTGGCATTAATAAGCTGTTGAACTCGATGCTAAGGACCTTTGGAGGAAAAGATATGATCCTCTATAAATCCATGAAGAAACGTATTTTGAAAGAAAAAAAGATTTTGACCAATTTCGAACTGGCTATTGCCAATGCGGCTCTGAGTAAAAATGTCGATGTGGTGATTTGTGGTCACACGCATATTCCGGCAGATAAAACGAATACCAATGAAAAGGGAACGGTCAGGTACATCAATTGTGGCGACTGGGTTGAGAATTACACGGCGGCAGAGTGTATCGATGGAGTCTGGAGCCTGAACTATTTTGTTGCTGATTTAGATCAGGAGGAACCTGAAATGCCTGAAGATGAGCTTTATATTCCTGATAAAAAGCAGTTATTCAGGTCTATTCTGGAAGAGATGAAAGTAGCAAGTTTTTTTTAACCGATCATTAACCGAATCCAAACATCCATACTATGAAAATCCTTTACGCAATCCAGGGAACAGGAAACGGTCATCTGGCCCGTGCCACCGAAATCGTTCCGATGTTGAAATTAATGGCCGATACCGATGTTTTGGTCAGTGGAACTCAGGCTGATTTGAAAGTTCCTTTCAAGATTGATTATCGTTTCTCGGGTATGAGTTTTATTTTCGGGCAAAAAGGTGGAGTGGATATCAAAAAGACCATTCAGCGGATGTCGCTGATCCAGTTTTTTCGTGACATCCACAATTTACGTATCGATCAGTATGATTTGGTTATCAGCGATTTTGAACCGGTTTCAGCATGGGCATGTTGGCTACAAAATAAGGAATGCATTGGGTTGAGCCATCAGAGTGCCGTATTGCATCCCTCAGCTCCGCAACCTGATTTCAATGATTGGTTCGGAAAAAAGATTCTGAAATATTATGCCCCAACCACTTATCAATACGGTTTCAATTTTAAACCTGCTTTGCCTGATATTTTTCCTCCGGTTATTCGCAATGACATTCGAAATGCCGAAACAAGCGTGAAACCTCATTACACGGTTTATCTTCCCGCATACAGCGATAAGCAGATTCAGGATGTTTTGACAAAAATTCCGGATATCACCTGGGAAGTGTTCTCCAAACATTCCAAAGGTGAGTATCGGATAGGAAATCTGCATTTTCAGCCCGTTTCATTGGAAGGCTTTACCGAAAGTTTTCTGAGCTGTACCGGATTAATTTGTACAGCCGGATTTGAAGGCCCTGCTGAAGCTATTTTCATGGGCAAGAAGCTTTGCGTCATCCCGATGAAAAAGCAGTATGAGCAATATTGTAATGCCGCCTACCTGAAATCGATGGGGATCAAAGTGCTCGATCATTTCACCACTTCAGCTCCCGAACTCGCCCAATGGATTGAGAATTCAACCGCATTGCAAATCAAATTTCCGGATTTGACATTCGAAATTCTTGAAAGTATTCTTCGGAAACATTACACCTACGATCTGACTTCAGAATTACTCGGACAGTCTTATTTTTAGATTTAGGCGCTCATCTGAACGAATGGACATATTGCATTCCCGTATTGGGAATTCTGTAAAATTCCTCCTTTACCGGTATCACTATTTTACAATGAATAAATACACACTATACCTGTTTTTACTTGTTAACCTGATGTTTTCGTGCAAAAATGTGCAGGAAGATCCTTTGCCGGCTGTTAAAATGACTCCATCCATTGAGTTGAAAAAATATCCGGATGGATTCAATTTTTACGTCATAAGCGACCTGAGTAAAAACGGACATAAAAATCAACAGGTTATGGCCAATCAAATGGCTGCTCTGACTAATCGTGTTGATCCTCAATTCATTGTTTCTTGTGGAAATAATTTCCAGGCTGCTGGAGTGGAATCAGTTGAAGATCCACTTTGGAAAAGCGATTTTGAAAAGGTGTACAAAAAACCGGCTCTTCAAGTGGATTGGTTCCCGGTCTTGGGAAATCACGATTACAAAGGAAATTCGCAGGCAGAAATCGACTACTCCGGAATTAGCAGCAGATGGCGATTTAAATCACGGTATTATACTTTTGTCCGGAAAATTAATGACTCGGTTTCGGCAAGGTTTATTTTTTTGGATACCGCTCCATTGATTGACGAGTATTATCAAAGACAAGATTATCCGGATATTGCCAACCAAGACTCTTCGCGGCAAATTGCCTGGCTGAAAGCTGTTCTGGCAAATTCAAAAGAGCAATGGAAAATCGTTTTCGGTCATCATCCAATTTTCTCATCCAGCCCAAGACACGGGAATACACCCGAATTGATTCAGCGCATTAAACCGATACTCGAAAAATACAAAGTGCAGTTATATATTAGTGGACATAATCACGATATCCAGCATTTGAAAGAAAAGAGCGGAAAGATAGATTATCTGATTACCGGAGCAGGCAGTGAAAAACGGCCGTGTGCCACCAATGAATTGTCACTTTTCAGCAAGTCGGCTTCAGCCTTTTCGGCTGTTACTTTCCATGGCGACAGCATCAGGTATGCCTTTATTAACATCAATGGGCAAACGGAATACAGCTTTGAGCGATCGTACAAATGATGTTTGCAGGGAAATATTTTCAAATTATAAAAAAAGAGTGTCAGGAAATGACACTCTTTTTTTATGGAGGATATGGTTCGATAAATTTTATTGGTATGGAGATAAAAGTCAAAAATTATTCCTTTGCTTTTTTAAGGTCCTTGAAACTGATTTTACGCTTTTTAATGGCTTTTTCTAACTTTTTCTTCAGTTCTTTTTTATCATCTTTCTTCTTTGCTTTTTTGACTTTCTTCTTCAGTTTGTCAACCTTTTTTTCAGCCTTTTTAGCTTCCTTTTTAATAACTTTCACAGAATCAGGCTTTTCCTGTACGTCTTTTAAATCAGCTGGAATCTCCTTTTCAACGATCGGCTTTTTTTCAGCTTTTTCCTTTTTGGGAGCTTTCTGGATAACAATTTTTTCCTCCGATTTTTTTCCTTTTTTGCTGGATTGCTTCTCAGCTTTAGGAGTTTCAACAACAGGTGGACTAATTTTAACTGCAACAACCGGAATACTTTCAGTTGCAATTGCGGCTGCTGGCTTGGGTTTTGTCCTCACCCGGATTCTTTTCGCTACCACTTTTGGTGCATTTACCACAACGCTTTCAATAGTCTCTTTTTTCAAATCATTTTGTTCCTCAATCGTCTTTTTTGGTTCGGCATTTTTGGTTAAATCTTCCATGTTTTCAGGTATTAAAAATTTGAGCTAAAGTTAGTG
>SESF01031072.1_pt1 | contig 13020 bp, 4 predicted proteins | sample 3171521 | NCBI WGS metagenome assembly SESF01 (sample SAMN10866945, study PRJNA518727) | freshwater metagenome | biome: subpolar coniferous forest; feature: holomictic lake; material: water; isolation source: holomictic Lake 227, 6 m and 8 m depth | place: Canada: near Kenora, Ontario | collected...
CCATGCGGGTCTTTACCTGCCCCGCAAGGACAATGACAACCCGGTCGCAATGGCCAAGCATCTGGACCGCATTCGCGAGTTGTGTCTGGCCGGCAAGTTCAAGGAAGCGGGCTCGATCAACGACCAGATCCGCCACGAGAGCAATTACTGGTTCGGGCGTGACACCTTTATCGGCGCGTTCTGTTTGAAGATCAAACAGCCGGAAATGGAGATCAACCGTTACCAGCGTTCAGTGGATTTCATGACCGGCGAGGCAAATGTGAGTTACGCAGGAGAGGGCGGAACCGTGCGACGCAGCACCTTTGTCTCCCGTGCCGATGACGTGATCGTCATACGCATCGCGGGCAGCGGGAAGCAGACAGCGTCGCTTTCGTTCTCCGGGTTTCCCGCGCAGGACATCTACGAGATCAAGGAAATCGCCAATAGTGTAAAGAGCGTTCAGAAAGGGCGCAAAGACAACTATCTTTACTTTAGCACCACCTTTCAGACCAACCTTGCCAATCCCATCTGCGGGTACGAGGGGCTCGGGCGCGTCATCAATAAAGGCAGTTACGTGTTTCCCTTCGGCGAGGGATTCAACGTCCCGAATACCGATGAGATCCTAGTCCTGATCAAGATCCGTCCCTTGTTGAAGGAGCCGTTGGAAACCACAAATGTCCCTGAACTGGCCAAGGCACTGGAAGCCTTGCCGGCCGACTACGACCAACTCCTTGCCCGTCACGCCAAGATCCACGGCGACCTCATGGGGCGGGTGTGTTTCTCGCTCAATGCCCCTGCGGAAGAACGCGCCAAACCGACCGAGGAATTGGGGCCGCAGTCCAAAAAAGCCGAGGCGCCATTGGCGCAGATCGAGCGCTGCTTTGATGCGGGCCGCTACAACATCATCTCCTCCACGGGACTCAATCCCCCGAATCTGCAAGGACTCTGGGCGGCGACATGGCTGGCACCATGGGCGGGCAGTTTCACAATCGACGGCAACGTGCCTTCGGCGATCGCCTTCCTTGGCATGGGCAACACGCCCGAGCTCATGGAGCCCTATTTCCGGCTTCACGAGCGATTCCTGCCTGATTACCGCCGCAACACCAAGGAGCTTTATAGCATGCGTGGATTTCACATTCCCGCACAGATGACCACCACGGGGCGGATCACCGATTTCCAGTCCAGCTATCCGCTTGCCTACTGGCATGCAGGCGCCCCCTGGACCTGCCAGTTCTTCTTTGATCACTGGCAATATACGGGCGATCGCAAGTTCCTTGCCGAGCGCGCCTATCCTTTCATGAAGGAGGCGGCTGCCTTTTATGAGGATTTCCTGACGGTGAAGGATGAGAAGGGCCGCTTGGTTTTCGTCCCCTCCTACTCGCCCGAGAACGGGCCCGGCGGAGAAAACAATCCGCACACCTGCATTAATGCGACCATGGATGTGGCATCGACCAAACAGTTGCTGCGCAACTGTATCGCCGCAGCCAAGGAACTGGGCTGTGATGAGGAGTTGCGCAAGAAATGGTCCGACATGCTCGCCAAGTTGCCGGCGTACGAAGTCGGCGAGGACGGCTCCTTTCGTGAATGGCTCTGGCCGGGCCTCAAGGATTACAACGCCCACCGGCATGCCTCGAATTTCTATCCGCTCTATGACGAGATGCCCGAAGAGATCATAAGCAATCCCGCGCTGGTTAAAGCGGTGGGACACTCGGGGCGAGGTCGGATGGATTACGGGGAAAAAAGTCCGATCGCACCGTTTGGGATGGTTTTCACGGGACTCGCCGGTGCGCATGTAGGTGATAGCGAATTGGCACAACGGGCTATCAACGTTCTGCAGCGCCAGTGGTCTACGGGGATGATGTCGTATCTCTGTTCTTTCGACGACACCAACATGGCAGGCACCGACATCTCGGGCGGCTTCCCTTACCTGTGCGCATCCACCTTGGTCTATTCCGACCTGGGCCTGATCCGCTTCTTCCCGGCCCGTCCGGCGACATGGAAGAGCGGTTCCATTAAGGGCGTGCGCCTGCGCGGGGCGATCACACTGAAGGATTTGACCTGGGACGGAAAGAAAGCCAAAGCGGTGCTGATCTCCGACAAGGGCCAGACGGTGACGCTCTTCACTCCTGGCGGCAAGAAGGCGCCGCTGACTCTCAAAGCGGCGCAAGCCACCGAGGTGAACTGCGAACTTTGAAAAAACCTATGCGAACTTTTTTTGTTGCCATGTTGCTGATCGGCACGGCGGCCCTAGCCGCCGACGACTTGGAGCGCGGGTTCCAAAATCCGCCGCAGAGCGCCAAGCCGCAGACTTGGTGGCATTGGATGGACAACAACGTCACTCGAGAGGGGATCACTGCGGACTTGGAAGCTATGAAGAGCGCCGGCTTGGGTGCCGCGCACATCTTCAACGTGGGTTGGGGCATTCCCAATGGCCCCGTGGCCTGCCTCTCGCCGGAATGGTATGCCATGGTCAATCACGCAGTGAACGAGGCGGACCGCATTGGGATCGAACTCGGGCTGCACAACTGCCCCGGCTGGGTCAGCAGCGGCGGCCCGTGGATCACGCCTGAACTGGCACAACAGCGGGTGGTCAGCACCGAACAAAGAGTCCAAGGTCCCGTGCGCTTTTCCGGTGTATTGGCCCAGCCGCACTATTTTTTCGGCAAGTACTATCGCGACATCGCGGTGTTGGCGTTCCCGACGCCCCGGGGCGAGTTGACTCGTATGCGAGAGCGCGCGCCCAAGGTCACCTCCAATACCCCGGAGTTCAACGGCGCGGCGCTCATGGACGGCAAGAACGAGACAGCTGCGACCCTCAACCTGCCAGCTGAACCGCAGAAGCCCTACCTGCTTTTTGAGTTTCCCGAGCCGTACCCTGTTCGCTCTTTCATGATGAGCGGCAAATTTGCCAAGGCAGTGGAGCTGCAGGCCTCCGACGATGGGCAGAGCTTCAAGACCATAGGCAAATACAACGGCTACTACCAATTCATGTCATTGCGTGAGGGAACTTATGTGGCAGGGGAATCGCTCAAAGCGCGGTTTTACCGCGTGGAATTTCAACGTGAACCAGCCCTTAGCGTTTCAGAAATAGACCTCTCAGAGCGCTTGCGCACGGAGAACTTTCTGTCGAAGTCAGTCTTCTCAATCGAGCCGGAAGGTCGTGTGTCTCGGGACGGTTTGGAACGCGTTGCAGGGCAAACTGCTCCGGATGCCGTCGTCTCAGCCAAGGAGACTATCGATCTCACCAACAAAATGGCGCCCGACGGTCGGCTCGAATGGGATGTGCCGGCTGGGGACTGGACCGTGTTGCGGATCGGCCATACCAACGAACGCTCGTTCAATAAGCCCGCACCCAAGGGCGGAACTGGGTTGGAGTGCGACAAGCTCAGCAAGGCCGCCGTCGAAGCCCATTGGGCCGGAATGATGCAGAAAATTGTCGAGGCTGCCGGGCCTTTGGCGGGCAAGAGCTTGACTGGAGTGACCATTGACAGCTGGGAAATTGGGGTCCCCAACTGGACAAAAGCCATGCCTGAGGAATTCCGGCGCCGTCGCGGCTATGACCTGCTGCCTTTCTTGCCGGTCTTCAGTGACCGGGTTGTAGAGAGCCCGGAAATCACCGAGCGCTTTCTTTGGGATCTGCGGCGCACCCTCTCGGATCTCATCAACGAAAACTACTACGGGCACATGGCCAGCATGGCGCGCCGGGGGGGACTGCAACTTGCGGCCGAGACGGGGCCTTTCGATGACTTGGCCGAACGCGGGGTGTGCGAAATTCCCATGGGGGAATTCTGGAGCGACGGCGCCCCATGGGCCTCGTGCAAACTGGCCGCCTCGGCCGCCAATACCTATGGACGCAAGGTTGTCGCCGCAGAGGCGTACACAGGAGCGCAAAAATGGGGGGAATATCCCTACGCTCTCAAGCCGGTTGGGGATATGCTCTACAGTAAAGGCGTCAACCGCTTTATTTTTCACCGATTTGCCATGCAGCCGTGGACGGACCAGTTTCCCGGCATGACCATGGGTAACTGGGGCTCTCATATTGAGCGGACCAACACTTGGTGGGAGCCGGGCAGGGCTTGGTTTAGTTACCTGAGCCGCTGTCAGTTTCTTCTGCAGGAAGGGCGCTTTGTCGCCGATCTTTGCCTGCTCGATAGTGAGGATTTTCTTGCCGGACACGTCGGTATGAAATCCTTGTCAGGCCACGGTGGCCAGGTCATCGACGGCCTGCCTGACGGCTATGACTACGATCTCTGCGGCCGGGACATGCTGCTGGCGGGCATGCAATTCAAGGACGGTTTCTTTAGGTTGCCATCCGGGATGCGCTACCGCTTCCTTGTGTTGCCGGATTCGAAGACGCTGACCCTCCCAGTGGTCAAGAAAGTGCGCGATCTTGTGGCGGCCGGCGGCATTGTGGTCGGTCCCAAGCCGCAGTTCTCACCGACGCTGGAGAACTTCCCGGCCTGTGAGCAGGAAATCCGCAAGATCGGTGAAGAAGTCTGGGGCCCTTGCGACGGCAAGACAGTCACCGAGAACCGCTACGGCAAGGGACGCGTCATTTGGGGGCCTTCCTACACGGAGCTCTTCGCTATGGCGAAACTGCCGCCAGACTTTGCCGTCAAGCAGGAGGGGAGCGCCAAGTTTAACGCCATCCACCGCCAGAACGATCGGGCCGACTGGTATTTTATGGCGCACTCTGCAAAGGCTGCGATAGATGCCGTTTGCTCCTTCCGGATCACGGGAAAGAAACCGGAGTTTTGGAATCCGGATACCGGCAAAAGGATGGCCGTTGACGAGTACTGGGTCGAGAACGGGCAAACGTTTGTGCCGATGCATTTCGATCCAAGCGGTTCGGTGTTTGTGGTGTTCAGGGAAAGCGCTAACAACCCGGAGGTCAGCAGTCAGAAGGGGATTGCCAAGGCCCCGGAGCTTAAGCCGTTGATGGAGTTGAGCGGCCCATGGGAGGTGGCGTTCGCCCCGAAATGGTTCTACCCAGACAACGGCACTGGTGGGAAAGTGCGCTTTGAGGAGCTGGCCGACTGGAGCAAGCGGCCCGAAGAGGCGGTCAAATATTTCTCGGGAACGGCGGTGTACCAGAAGAGTTTCGACTGGCAGCAGACGGCTGGCAACGGCCGGGTCTGGATCGATTTGGGGCGTGTGGAGGTCATTGCCGAAGTGGAGCTCAACGGGAAGAACCTGGGGGTGGTGTGGAAACCGCCGTTCCGAGTCGACGTGAGTGATGCGCTTAAGCCGGGTGAAAACCTGCTGGTGGTGAAGGTGACGAACCTTTGGCCTAACCGGCTCATCGGCGACGAGCATCTGCCTGAGGACTGCGAGTGGCTGCCCTCCGATCTTGGCGGCATGCGCCTCAAGCAGATGCCCGAGTGGCTCACCAACAACACGCCACGCACGAGCGGGCGGCGCACCTTCGCCACATGGAAGCATTGGAAGGCGGAAAATCCGCTCCTGCCCTCGGGGCTTCTGGGGCCGGTGCGTTTGGTGCCGGCGGCGGTGACGACGATCTCGAGCAAATAGCTGAAATGAGAAACCAAGACCAATGAGTATGAACAAGGTTATCAAAGGGACTGTTGGAATCCTGCTGTTGGGCGCATCCATGACATTTGCGGCAGGCGACTTGGAGCGCGGATTTCAAAATCCGCCCGATTCGGCCAAGCCCCAGACCTGGTGGCATTGGATGAGTGGCAACGTCACCAAGGAGGGCATCACGGCCGATCTGGAGTCGATGAAGCGGGTGGGCCTGGGCGGGGCGGAAATCTTTGAAGTGGGCTACGGCATCATCCCCGGTCCGATCAAAATGCTCACGCCCGAGTGGTATGAGCTGCATTTGCACGCGGCCAAGGAAGCCCAACGGCTCGGGCTCGATCTGGGGATGTGTAACTGTCCGGGCTATTGCGGCAGCGGTGGCCCCTGGATCAAGCCGGAACAGTCGGCGCAGAAGTTGGTCTGGAGCGAGGCGTATGCCAGAGGCCCTGGTCGATTTGAAGCGGTCTTGGATAAGCCCACTGCGGTTTACGGCTTTTACGAAGATTTTGTGCTGCTGGCGTTACCGTCACCGGAGGGAGGGAGCATGGCGGCGGCCTCTCCGAAGTTCACCGTGGGTCTGGACCGCAAGCCGCTGGATGCAGCCCAACTGACGGTTACCAACGGTGTGACCTGGGTCGAGCTTGCCGCCGAAACCCCCTCGACGCCGCAGCCGCTCACGATTGAGTTTCCCGCTCCGTTTGCCGCCCGGTCGCTGAGTATCGCAGGAGGCGGCCTTGGGAGCGGCAATGCCGTGCGTGGGAAAATCGAGGCGTCCGACGATGGGATCAATTTTAAGGCGGTGACGGCCTTTATCTTGAGCGGCCCCAGCGACTCGGTGAATTTCGACGTGGTGAGTGCGCGCTTCTACCGGGTATGGGGCCTTGGGGGGCAACGGTGCCAAGTGGAGTTGAGCGGCGCCGGGCGCATCGAGGGGATCGCCAGCAAAGCCTTGTATACGCCCGACGAGCCGACCCTTAAGGCGGCGAAGATGCTGTCTTCCGAAAGTTCAATCCCCCGCGGCCAGATCGTGGATCTGAGCGCGAAGATGGACAAGAATGGCAAACTGGTGTGGGAGGTTCCTCAAGGCGATTGGACGCTGCTGCGCATCGGCCGCACCACCACCGGCTCGTTCAATCACCCCGTGGCACCGGGTGGCTGGGGGCTCGCATGCGACAAGCTCAGCAAGGAGGGGGTCGAGACGCATTTCGCCGCCTATCTGGAGAAGTTGCTCGCCTATGAGCGCGCGGCGGGGGTCAAGGCGATGAAACGCATCACCGTCGATAGTTGGGAATCCGGCTCGCAGAACTGGACGCCGCGCATGCGCGAGGAGTTTCGCAAACGCATGGGCTACGATCTGCTGCCGTTTCTGGCGGTGATCACCGGCAGGGTTGTGGAGAGTCCAGAGACTTCGGAACGCTTCCTGTGGGATTTTCGGCGCACGGTGGCCGATCTGCTGGTGGACAATTACGCCACGCGTCTGGCTGAACTGAGCCGCCAGCACGGGCTGGAACTGGCCATTGAAGGTTACACAGGTCCCTTTGACAGCCTCGCCTACGCGGGCCGGGCCGACATTCCGCAAGGCGAATTCTGGAAGGACAGTCGCAGGGAGCGACCCGTCTGGGCCTGGACCAAGCAGATGGCTTCCGCCGCCCACATCTATGGCAAGCCGGTCGCCGCCGCCGAGGCGTTCACGGCAAGTTCGGGGAAGGGGGCGGAGCACCCCTTTCTGCTCAAGCCGCTGGGGGACGAGATATTCACCCTTGGCATCAATCGAATGGTTTTGCACACGTTTACCCATCAGCCCTGGCTGGACCGCAAGCCCGGCATGACCTATGGGCCGCATGGCAGCCGTTTTGAGCGCAGCAACACCTGGTGGGAACAATCTCGGGCCTGGATGGCCTATTTGGCACGTTGCCAGTACCTGCTCCAGCAGGGGCGGTTTGTTGCCGACATCGCCTGCCTGATGCCCGAGCGCTCCTCGGAGAGTTATTACGGCCCGACGATACCCACGCATGTGCTGAACCTGCCGGCCGGCTTCGATCACGACGCGATTTCCCCGGAGCTGCTGCTGCAGATGAAGGTGGTCGACGGCAGACTGACGTTGCCCAGCGGCATGAGTTACCGGGTGCTGATGCTGCCGCAGGCCTCGCGCATGCGGCTGGCGCAACTGCGCAAGATCCGTGAACTGGTCGCAGCCGGGGCAGTAGTCTCCGGGCCGCCGCCGTTGCGCACGCCGAGCCTGGCGGATGGCCCCGACGGAGACGCCGAGGTGCGGCGCATCGCCGACGAGCTTTGGGGCGACTTCGACGGCGTCAAACGCACCGAACAGAGTGTGGGCAAGGGCAAGGTGGTCTGGGGCGCGTCGGTGATGGAGGTGCAGTGGATTGGCCCGGACTTTTCCATGCTGGGCGGGGAAGCCGGCAATCAGCTGCGGTTCATACACCGGAAACTTGACGGCAAGGATATCTATTTTCTTGCTCACACCCAGGGCGAGGCGGCTACCTACTATTGCACCTTCCGGGACGGGGGAAGGCGGCCGGAGCTGTGGCATCCCGACAGCGGGCAGATCGAGCGAGTCGGGCTTTATGAGAACCAGGGCGGCCAGACGCGGATCCCGATCCGCTTCGAGCCCTACGGCTCGGTCTTTGTCGTGTTCAACGATGCCAAGCCCGCTAGCGACCCGGTCGTTTCCCTGACCCGTGAGGGGGTGGAACTTGTCTGCCCCAAAGAGGCCAAGCAGCTCCCCTTTGTATTCTCTGGCAAGCTCGATGCGCTTTCGTTGACGGCCACGGACGGCGGCTACCGGCTGGAGACGATCGAGCCAGGGCAGTACGAGCTGAAGACCGCTTCGGGCAAGAAGCTCTCGGCAACGGTCGGCGCGGTGCCCGCGTCGGTGGAGATCGCCGGGGAGTGGGAGGTTTCATTTCCCAAAGGCTGGGGCGCCCCGGAACGGGTGAAGTTCCCCAAGCTGATCTCCTGGCCGATGCATCCCGAGGATGGGGTGAAGCATTTCTCGGGGACGGCGACATACCGCCGCCAGATGGAAGTGCCCGCGCCACTGCTGGCCGGGGGGCAACGGCTCTATCTGGACTTGGGCCAGGTGGAGGTGATGGCGGAGGTGAAGCTCAACGGCAAGGACCTGGGCATCCTCTGGAAGCCGCCATACCGGGTGGACATCACCGAGGCGGTGCGTGTCGGCGTCAACGAAATGGAGGTGCGGGTGGTGAACCTCTGGGTTAACCGGCTGATTGGCGACGAGCGGCTGCCGGAGGACACCGAACGCATCGGCAAAAGCTCCTGGAACGAGCCGTCTGTCAAGACGTGGCCGCAGTGGCTGCTCGAGGGCAAGCCGAGCCCGACGGGGCGGCTGACCTTCACCGCCTGGAAGCACTGGAAAAAAGATGATCCGCTGCTGCCCTCTGGGCTTTTGGGGCCGGTGCGTTTGGTGCCCGCGGCGGTGAACACGATCTCGAGCAAATAGCTGAAATGAGAAACCAAGACCAATGAGTATGAACAAGGTTATCAAAGGGACTGTTGGAATCCTGCTGTTGAGCGCGTCCATGACATTTGCGACGGAGGAGCTGGAGCGCGGGTTTCGTACCCCGCCCGATTCAGCCCGACCGTGGGTGTACTGGTTTTGGATGAACGGCAATCTTAGCAAGGAGGGGATCACGGCCGATCTGGAGGGGATGAAGCGGGCGGGGCTCGGGGGGGCGCTGATCATGGAGGTCGATCAGAATGTGCCGGCTGGACCGGTGAAATTTATGGGCGAGCAGTGGTGGCAACTGACCGGTCACGCCATTGCCGAAGCCGATCGACTCGGGCTGGAAATCGACTTGAGTAATTGCGCGGGCTGGTCCAGCAGCGGCGGTCCGTGGATCACACCGGAACTGTCAATGCAGAAGGTCGTCTCCACCGAGCAGACGGTCCAAGGCCCCTCGCAGTTCTCGGCGGTTCTTCAAAAGCCCCAAGTGTTTATTAATTATTATCGCGACATTGCCGTGCTGGCCTTCAAGACGCCTGGCGGGGAATCCAGCCAACTCAAGGAGCACGCGCCCAAGGTCACTGCAAGCTCGCCGGATTTTGACGCAGCCAAAGCCATGGATGGCGATCTTGGGACCCAGGCTGCCTTGCCCATGATGTCGGTCACACAGCCCAATGCGTATGTGCAGCTTGAGTTTGCGCAGCCGTTTGCGGCTCGCACGCTTACACTCGGAGGCAATCTTCCCTGGACTTGCGAGCTGCAGGTTTCCGATGATGGCGTCCAGTTTAAACCCGCGGGGAAATTCACCTCGGGCGCAATGTCGTTTCAACACTTGGGTTTGACCGAAGGGGTCGATCCGATCACAGCCCGTTTTTATCGGGTGGTATTCCCGCGCCACCCCGGCATTCAGATTGCCGAGCTCAATTTGTCAGACCGCTTAAGTGTGGAGAAATTCGCATACAAAGCCGCCTTCATCCGGGAGATAGGGTATAACGCCGCCCCGCAATGCCGGGTGCTTCCAGATAACGTAGCGCTCTCTGCCGGGAAGGCGGCCCCGGGCTTGGTGGTGCCGCGCGACGGGGTTCTGGATTTGACCAGCCGTCTCACCGCCGATGGACGTCTGGACTGGGAGGTGCCACCAGGCCAATGGACAATCCTTCGCTTGGGGTACACCCCGAATCGCTGCGACAATCACCCAGCCCCAGCCGGCGGCGCGGGGCCGGAATGTGATAAGCTGAGCAAGGCAGCCGCCGAGGCGCACTGGGCTGGCATGATGCAGAAGGTCATCGATGCAGCCGGACCGCTAGCAGGCAAGTCGTTGATGGCAACCCATATTGATAGTTACGAGGTCGGTTCCCAGAACTGGACGGCCGCCTTTCCTGAAGAATTCCGCAGACGACGCGGCTATGGCCTGGTCTCGTTTTTGCCCGTTCTCAGCAACCGGGTTGTTGAAAGTCCCGAAGTGACCGAGCGCTTTCTTTGGGATTTGCGGCGCACCGTTGCGGAGTTGTTCAGGGAAAATTACTTTGCCCATTTCAGCACCATGGCGCGCCGCAACGGCATGAAACTCTCGGCCGAGGCATACGGGATGGGGACCTTCGAGGATGTGGCTAGTGGCGGAGCCGCTGACATTCCCATGGGCGAATTCTGGGCACCTAATGGGATCGGCGGTTTAGGCTATTGCAAAATTGCCGCGTCATCGGGGCACACCTATGGCAAGCCAATCATTGGGGCAGAGTCTTTCACGGCAGGACCTGGCGACGGCAAATGGCAAAGCCATCCCTATAAGTTGAAGGAAGGCGGCGACCGCATCTTTTGCCAGGGGATCAACCGCTTCATTTTTCACCGCTACGCGATGCAGCCGTGGACCGACGTGGCGCCAGGGATGACCATGGGACAGTGGGGAATTCATCTCGAGCGCACCAACACATGGTGGGAACAGTCGCACGCCTGGATGCGCTATCTTGCCCGCTGCCAGTTCCTTCTTCAGAAGGGAACCTTTGCCGCCGATCTCTGTTTTTTCGGCAATGAGGATTATCTCGCCGGTCTGAAAGTTCCGCCCGCGCCCCCGCTGCCCGCCGGCTACGACTATGACCTCTGCAGCCGGGACACGCTCTTGGCGGATATGAAGATAGAGGACGGTCTCTTCGCGCTGGCATCCGGGATGCGCTACCGCTTCCTTGTGTTACCCGATTCCAAGGCGCTGACGCTGCCGGTGGTGAAAAAGGTGCGCGATTTGGTGGCCGCTGGCGGCACGGTGATCGGTCCCAAACCGCAGTTCTCGCCGACCCTGGAAAATTACCCGGCCTGCGAAGAGGAGATCCGCAAGATCGCAGAGGAGGTCTGGGGCCCTTGCGATGGCAAAACGGTGACCGAGAACCGCTATGGCAAGGGGCGCATCATCTGGGGGCAATCCTACTCGGATATTTTCGCCTCCGCGAAGCTGCCGCCGGACTTTGCCGTCAAGCAGGCATCAGGGGCTGCGCAGTTTAACTTCATTCACCGCCGCTTGGACCAGGCCGACTGGTACTTTGTGGCAAACAGTGCCAAAGCCGAGGTGCGGACCGTATGTGCCTTCCGCGTGATTGGGAAACGGCCGGAGCTGTGGGACACGGACACGGGTAAAAAGACGCCTGTGACCGAGTATTGGGTCGAGAACGGGCAGACCTACGTGCCGATCCATTTCGATCCGTGCGGCTCGGTGTTCGTGATGTTCCGGGAGAACGCTCCGAACCCGGTGTTCAGCAACCCCCAAAAAGGACTCGCAAACGCCCCGGATTTTAAACCTTTAATTGAGCTGAATGGCCCATGGGAGGTGTCCTTCGACGCCAAATGGTTCTACCCCGACAACGGCGCTGGAGCGAAGATGCGCTTTGAGCAACTGAGCGACTGGAGTCAGCGGCCCGAAGAGGCGGTCAAATATTTCTCAGGAACGGCTGTGTACCAGAAGAGTTTTGACTGGCAGCAGCCGGCTGGCAACGGTCGAGTCTCCCTCGACTTGGGGCGTGTGGAGGTGATTGCGGAAGTGGAGCTCAACGGCAAGAATTTGGGAGTCTTGTGGAAGCCGCCGTTCCGAGTCGATATTACCGAGGCGCTCAAGGCGGGTGAAAACACGCTCGTGGTGAAGGTGACCAATCTTTGGCCCAACCGGCTCATTGGCGATGAACAACTGCCGGCTGACTGCGAGTACAAGCCAGAGGGATCGCTAAAAGCCTGGCCGGAGTGGCTGAACAAGAACCTGCCGCGCACCAGCGGCCGACGCACTTTCGCCACATGGAAACACTGGAAGGCACAAGATCCGCTCTTGCCCTCGGGGCTGCTGGGACCGGTTCGCGTAACGAGGCTGGAAACTCAATCCTCCCCGAAACCGGATAATCTATGCAACTGAAGATCAAGACGAAACGCACGCTGCTGAGTCTTCTGCTCGCCAGCGGATTCACGTTCGGGCCCGATGTTTGGGCCCAGACGCAACCAATCCAGCCCGCGTTCACCGCGCCGGCGCGCGGGTTTGTCAGCAAGCGACCGGCCTCCAACTGGGAGCACTCACCGGCTTATGCTCAGCTCCTGGATGGACCAGACGGTTACGCTCTTCACTCCTGGCGTTAGGTGCACTCTGCGCGTAGGGAAAGCCCAGGAAGTCACCCTGTAAACGCTGAGCTCTCTTTCGACAGGACATGCAGGATTCACAGGATGGATTCTGAGGGAAGCGAAGCCGAGCGCGGAAGCCAATCTCCTTCCATCCTGTGAATCCTGTTTAAGCACTGTTTTCTCAACCAATTCGGTTTGCTTCTGCAGAGTTTCCATGCAGGCGGAGTTGCAAGGCTCGGCTGGAGCTTCGCCCTCCCACGGGCCTCCGCCTGGCTCGGGTGCCTGGGACGCGCCAAATGTCGCAAATATTGTGACATGACGAAAACGCGTAAGGGCTAACCCGAGTTCCGCAGATAAATGAGGCCGATATCGCAACCATGCGGGTTGTTTGGGTTTTCTAGCCCGACTTTCGGCACTACATTTTCAAT
>SESF01030212.1_pt1 | contig 13018 bp, 5 predicted proteins | sample 3171521 | NCBI WGS metagenome assembly SESF01 (sample SAMN10866945, study PRJNA518727) | freshwater metagenome | biome: subpolar coniferous forest; feature: holomictic lake; material: water; isolation source: holomictic Lake 227, 6 m and 8 m depth | place: Canada: near Kenora, Ontario | collected...
TCTGCCTAATCGTAGCCCTCGTCGCCGGTCTGGCGGTGGGCGCTCTGAATTTCGTCTATGTCAAGGAGAAGATCACCACCTTGCAGACTAACCTGAAGACTGAAACCGCCGAGCACCAGAAATACCTCGGGCTATATACCAAGACCGACAAGGAGCTGAAGAAGACTACTGCCGACCTGAAGCAGACGAAGACCAACCTCGAGGCGGCGACGGCAGCGAAGGACAAGGCGGAGGCGGACATGCTCGCCCAGACCAAGCGCGCCGACAAGTTAAACGAGGATTTGACTAAGACCCGTGAGGAGCGGGATACCGCACAGGCGGATCTGGCTGCCTACAAAGGGACGGGGCGTACGCCGCAGCAGATACTCAGTATGAACCAGGACCTCAAGAACCTCCAAGACAACCTGGCTACAGCGAGTACTGAGAACAAGATTTTCATGCAAAAGATCAAGAAGCTCGAGACCGAGCTTGCGGTTTACAAAGATCCGACCTTCTTCGTGGTTCTGCCGGCGGGCTTGAAGGGCAAAGTCCTGGTGGCTGATCCTAAGTGGAATTTCGTGGTGCTGAATGTGGGCGAGGACCAGGGCATTTTGGAACGGGGCGAGCTGCTGGTTAATCGGAACGGCAAGCTGGTAGCCAAGGTCATCGTCCGCAGCGTGAAGAAGGATAGCTGCATTGCCAACGTCGTGCCTGGCTGGGAACTTGGCGAGGTCATGGAAGGCGACCAGGTGATTCCAGCCCATCCGGCCTCGTGAAAGCGCTGATTGTCCATCCACGCTGGGCGCTGCTGCTGTTGCTGGCTCTGTTGGCACTCGGCTCGGGCGGGTGCGCCAGCACCGAGTCAGAGAACCAGTCAGAGCGACCTTGGAGCTCGCCGCAGAGCTGGGAAAACGGCATGCCCGGCGGCATGATGAACCAGCAACGGTAACCGACGGGCAGATCTCGCTGTCTCTCCGGACTTCCTCTCAGGCTTTTACCTCAACGCAGAGGGTCGGCGTGAGGATGCAGTTAAGCCGCACGTCATGGGGTTCCAGGGGGATCTCGTCCACTATCTGTTCGTCAAATGCCACTCCACAGGTGGTGCCGCGCCACACTCCCAGCAGTTGGTCGTAATATCCCTTGCCCCGGCCCAGGCGGCAACCTTGCAGGTCCAACGCCAACCCGGGAACCAGGATCAGGTCCAGCTTGTCACGAGCGACGCGCGCACAGTGGCCGCTCGGCTCGCGAATTCCAAAATGCCCTGCCCGCACGTCCGTTTCCGGGCTAAGAATCCAGCAGACCTCATAGCGGCGAGTTGCCGCCACAAAGCGGGGCAGAGCGACCTGCTTGCCCGCGGTCAGGGCGCTGGCCAGCAGCGGCCAGACATCCAGTTCCTCCGGCAAAGGCGCGAAGAACAAGACCGACCTTGCCGCTTGCCACCGGGCCTGTTTCTCCAGCAGGGCCCGCGCGCGCGCCGAGGCCGCCATGCGTTGCTCCTGCGGAATTTGGCTGAGCACGGCGCGCACTTGATCGCGCAGCGCCTGCTTGGTTTCTCGAATTCTGTTCTGCACGTCCTTGCCTAAAGAGTACCGTTGCCGTGGACTATAATTCGGACTTCGGGGTTCGGCCTTCGGCCTTTGCAAATTGCGCCCGCCATTTCTCGACCCGCTCCTTGATCTTCTTCTCCACCCCCTGATCAGTCGGTTCGTAATAGCGCCGGTCCGCCCCCAGGTAATCCTGCGCGACGAAATGTCCCGGGTGATCGTGCGCGTACTGGTAGCCCTCACCATGACCGAGGAGCTTTGCGCCCCGATAGCTGCCGTCGCGCAAGTGCTCCGGCACGGCCAGCGTCCGTCCCGATTCGACATCCTTCATGGCCGCATCGATGGCCATGACCGTGCTATTGCTCTTGGTGGCCGTGGCGATGTATATCGCGGCCTCCGCCAGGGGTATCCTCGCCTCCGGCCAGCCGATGAACTCCGCCGCCTGGAAAGCGGCGTTGGCCAGCACCAGCGCCATAGGGTCCGCCAGCCCAACATCTTCAGCGGCCTGGATCACAATCCGCCGGGCAATGAAGCGCGGGTCCTCTCCGGCGTGGATCATCTTGGCCAGCCAGTACAGGGTGGCATCCGGGTCGCTCCCGCGCATGGATTTGATGAACGCCGAAATGGTATCGTAGTGTGCGTCCTCGTCGTCGTACACGATCGCCTTCTTCTGGATGCTTTGCTCGGCGACATTCAGGTCGAGGTGAATCACGCCCGCCGGGTCGGGCGCGGTGGTGAGCGCGGCGATTTCCAAGGCGTTCAACGCCTTGCGCGCGTCACCGTCGGACAGCTTGGCCAAATGGCGTAGCGCCGTCTCGTCGGCTTGGACCTTGAGATAACCCAGCCCTCGCTCAGCGTCCGCCAGGGCCCGCTGCAAGAGCGCGTAGAGTTCCGCCTCCGCTAGCGGGCGCAATTCAAAAATCTGCGAGCGCGAGACCAGGGGAGAGTTGACGAAGAAGAAGGGGTTGTGAGTGGTTGCCCCGATCAAACGCACGACGCCGCCCTCGACATCCGGCAACAACACGTCCTGCTGCGCCTTGTTGAAACGGTGGATTTCGTCAATGAAGAGGATGGTCGATTGTCCTTTGTTCTCCAGCCGATTCGCCGCCAGGGCCAGCACGCGGCGCATGTCGGCGACGTTGGATTCCACACCGCTCAGGCGCTCGAACTTGCTTCGGGTCTGCCGCGCGATGATCTGGGCCAGGGAAGTCTTGCCCGTCCCGGGAGGACCATAGAAGATAAGCGACTGAATCCGGTCCGCCTCAATGGCGCGCCGCAGCAATTGGCCCGGCCCGAGGATATGCGGCTGGCCGACAAACTCGCTTAAGTCGCGCGGTCGCATGCGCGCCGCCAGCGGCTGATGTCGCTGGCCGTGCTCCACTCCCGCCCCCCCCTGCGCGGCTTGCGGCTCAGGCGCGGTGGAAAACAATTCGTCCCGTGACATGTCACCACGATAGCAGTCAACGTTCTGCTTGCCCAAAACAAAAAAGCCCGCCACTGGGCGAGCTGTTATGACCGCAGACAAAAAAACCCCGCCATTGCCGTGTGTAACAGTTCCTTTGAACTTACTAGAAACATATGGGACCCGCCGGGTTGCTTTCGACGTCCAGTAAAGGCCTGTCGGCCACAACCTCGGTTAAAGCCCCTTGATTGCTCAACTACGGTTCAAGGACATAGCTTCTAATCACGAGCATAGGCAGGGTAAATTCTATTTTGACCTGCATTCCAAAGAGCCGACGCGCTGGCCTTTTCACTCGTTCAGCCGCGTGCCTATCTGGATAACACTATCGTCCTCAAGGCAGGTTTTCTCAAGAGAAATAATCCTGCGGGCGAGAGATTTTTTCCTTGCATCGGCCCGGTCAGACGGATCGGACTAAGAGGGGCGCGGCCGGTGGGGCGAGGGACCGGGGGGGGGGGACTAACCGGCTTCCAGCGGCTTTGCGTCGGGCGCGTGAGTCACTCCGGCGCACTAACACTTGACCGGCTCCACGCTCACTTCCCGCACCAACCGCTCCACATCGTTCAAGTGCACTTCGCCCGCCATAATAGTCAGTGCATTGGCTGCGCCACTCGCGCTGCCCCAACGGCAGGCCTCGCCGAGGTCGTCCCCGCGCAGCAGACGCCACAGCAGTCCGGCGGTAAACGCATCTCCCGACCCGATCGGATTGAGCGCCTCAATGCGCGGGGCGTGAACTCTCCAGAAGCTGCGGCCATCGAACGCCAGGGCGGGCTCCTTGCCAGCGGTGATGACCACGCGCTGCGCACCGCGCTCACACAGTTCCCGCATAGCTGACATAAGTTCTTTCTCGTCCTTCAACTCGCGCCCCACGGTGGCCGCCAGTTCCGGGCGGTTGGGCTTCACCAGCCCGGGCTTGGCCCCGAGCGCCTCAACGAGCGCAGCCCCCTGGGCATCCAAGACCGAAATGGCCCCGGACTCGTGGGCCAGTTGTGTTCCACGCAGATACAGATCGGCCGGTCCGCCGGAGGGAATGGTCCCGGACATGACGACCGCTCGGCAACCTTTGACGCGACGCCGGATGACCTCCATGAGCTGCTCATAGTCCGCCGCCGTAACGGGTCTTCCTTCCTCCACCAACTCAGTGTGTGTCCCGGCGGACCTGTCAAAGACGGTGATGCATTGGCGCGTGCGGGAGGCTACCGGCACGAAATCCAGCTCGATGCCCTGCGCCGCCATCAACGTTCGTATTTCTTCGCCGCGGTCGCCACCCAGGAAACCGGTAGCCACAGGATGCTCGCCCAGCGCTTTCAGCACCTTGGCCACGTTAACCGATTTGCCCGCCGCGCCGTCCACCGTGGTCACCGCACGATTCACGGCGTCGAGGGTGAGCTGCCGGAAAACCATCACGCGTTGGGTGGCCGGCGTTGTTCCAATGCAAAGGATCATAAGCGAATGAAAGCAGAAATTGGGAAAGCAGAAAGCAGAAATAAGAAAGGGGGGGATGGAAAGTGCGGGTTTTTGGATTTCTGCTTTCCCAATTTCTGCTTTCTTCTTCGCGTCTTCGCGTCTTCGCTGTTGGTTTAATGCGTAACCGTCAGTACCAGCGGGCACGCAACAACCAAATACCTATCAATATGATTCTCAGCGGGCCAGGACTTCCACCCACGTATGGGCTTGGGCTCCGGTCAGAGGGTCGCGGACGGTAATCCGGTGCCGGCCTTCTGCTAGCAGCGCAATTTGGTGCGCGCCTTCGCGAGCGAGTTCCAGCGAGTCGCTCTCCCATTGGACGTCTTCGGACCCCGTATTGCGCAAGACAATGCGTCCGCCTTGCTGTGGCAAATCCGGGTCGAGGTAAAGGATAGTCCCGGGCGGAGGGAAAAGGATGCGCAAGTCTTTGTGGGTGGGGGCAAGGACCGCGGTATCACCCAGCCAGTTGTCACCGCTAGCCAGCCAGTCCCGATATTCGTTACCCAGCCGAACAGCGGGTTGTGGATAAACATGCACCGCCTCGTAATCATCCGGTCCTTCGAGAGGAGGAAGGTTGGACGCGATGAACTTTTCCCGGACCGCGCCCGGTCCTGGGGCGGCAGGCGGGTGACAGAGGCGCTTGCCCGTGACCGGGTGGATCCAGCACTCGACAATGTTCGTCGGCGTCGCATACCAGGTTGTGCCGTAACGCTCGTGCAAGTGATCCAGCAAGTCATGGAGCAGCGGCGCCGCTCCGGTGACACCGGACACATGTTCCATAGGAGATCCATCGAAATTCCCAACCCAGATGCCGACAGTAAACTCGGAGGTGTAGCCGAAAGCCCAGTTATCCCGGAAGTCCGAACTGGTCCCGGTCTTGCAGGCAGCGGGGAACTTAAACCGTAGAGGGGATTCCACCCCAAACGCCAGAGCGCGCGCATCGCTATCACTCAGAATGTCGGCGATGACGTAGGCTGCGGCAAGGCTGGCCACTTGCCGAGAAGTCGAAGGCCTGGAATGGGCGCCCGATTGTTCCCACTGGCCGGCAGCATCCAGCACCATTCGGCACGGCTTGTATTCACCCAGACGAGCGAGACAGGCGTAGGCGTTGGCTAGTTCGAGCAGCCGCACTTCAGCGTTGCCGATGGTCAGGCCGAGGCCATAGTGCTCGGCCGGACGGTCGAGGGTGGTAAGCCCACACTGCCGCAACAGTTGCTGCAATGGCTCGGGGCCGCCCTGGGAGGCGAGGACTTTGACAGCCGAGATATTCAGCGAATTGGCGAGCGCAAGGCGGTAACGCATCGGTCCATAGCAATGCCGGTTATAGTTCACCGGGGCAAACAGACCCGTAGAGGTGGTGAACTCCGTCGGCACATCGGCCACAATCGTGGCCGGGGTGGCGCCATGCTCCAAGGCGAGCAAATAGGTGAAAGGTTTGAGCGCTGAACCTGGCGACCGCGGCGCCCAGGCCCCGTTGACCTGTCCGGCGCCGGGCGCAAAGTAGTTTGCGGAGCCGACCAACGCCAGCACATCACCGCTTTGGTTGTTGAGCACTACAATTGCGCCATCGGAGACGTGCTGAGCGCGCAGGCGCGACAGGTGCTGGCGCAGTGCCGTCTCCGCGAAACGGGTCAATGCCCTGTCGAGGGTCGTGCGGATTACGCCGGACCGCCCGGACGGTGGGGAATCGGACGGCTCCCCGAGAGCCAGCAGGAGATCGATGAAGTGCGGAGCTTCAAAGACCCGTCGGGCATTCGCCAGATGCGCTGGTTCCCGGATTGCGCGTTGCCACTGGTCTTCGGTTAGCCACCCTGCCTGACGCATCTGGCCAAGGATCCACCGCTGCCGTTTGACCGCCCGGCTAAAATGCGTGTGCGGGTTCAGTCGGGAAGGCGCTTGGGGCAGGGCAGCCAGCAAGGCGCACTCCGCGGGGGTCAGGTCGCTGAGCGGCTTGTTGAAGTAAAAGTCCGCAGCGGCAGCGCACCCACGGTTGAAGTTGCCGTAATCCAGCCGATTCAGGTACTCGGCGAGAATGCGTTGCTTGTCCCAGACCTGTTCCAACCGCAGGGCCTGCGCGGCTTCTAGCAACTTCGTCCGGAGGCTGCGCGGGCGTGGTTGCGCCAGCTTGATAAGCTGCTGAGCGATCGTGGACCCACCGGAGACGACATGACGGTGGTGCACCCACTGCCACGCGGCTCGAATGGTGGCCCGCCAATCCACCCCCGGATGGCGCCAGAACCGCCGGTCCTCTGCAGCCAGCGTGGCCTGCACCAGCGGCTGCGGGACTTCTGCGTACTGGACCACGCGACGGAAGGGAGCGCCGGACGGACGAACGACCCGCAAAGGCTGCCCGGCACGGTCCAGGAATTCCAATTCGGAAGCCTGATCCGCAAACAATGCGCTTGGCAAAGGCACGAGTGGAAGTGCCAGCCAGCCCGCCAGCCCAACCACACCGCCTCCGAGCACCGCCCACGCCGCACGACGCAGAGCCTTGCCCCGAACATGGTCTCGCCATGACCGTGTTCCTTCTCTGTGCTGGTGTTCTGCCACGCTTACACCTCGCTTGGGACTATAGGGCTCACTGCGCCCCCTGGCTTGATACCGATTGTGTCCCCGACAGCCCATAGCGTTCCGGATGATACATTTCCTCCACTTTGGCTGCTGGCGCCGTGACCGTGCCGGCAGCCCGTGCCCTGGCAACGTAGCGCAGCGTGTAAGTCCCCGGGGCAACCCAGTCGGCAAAATACAAACAGCGATCTTTGCGAATCTCACGGAAGCTGCTCATCCATTCCGCGTCGCTGCCAGTCAAAGGGCTGCCGGGGCCCGCCGCTTGTGTTTTGAACTCGGGATTTACGGCTTCGAGAACAGAAGGCAGGGCATCATCAATTGCGACGTAACGGGCTGCCTCGTGAACAGATAGTTTGAGGGTGACCAGAACCCGGTCGCCGACTCTGAGACCGCGCAAGTCTTGTGGGTGGTTCTCGTCATCGAGCCGCTCATAAGAACGCTGCAAGCCGAAGCCCTGATCCTGCCTGGGTTGCTGATTTGCGGGGGGGCGAGCTTCGATCATGACGCTGGTGTAGAGGCGGTTGCTGGTGCTGTTGAAGAGAGTCAGGGCCGCTCCGGCCAGGTTTGTAATGGCCATTGTATGGGTGAATAGATTTGTCTGGCCGTCCAGGCGGAAAGCAACCGTTTGCTCCCCCACCTTCAATCCGCCTTCCGCAGGCTGCATTTTCCCTTCCACCCGCCTAGCGTACTCCGTCAACGCGAGCAGAGCCCATGCGTCGCCTTGCGTGGTGCCCCAATGCGCCTTTTGCTGTTCCCGCATCAGGTCGCTCACTAACCCGTCAACCTCGGGGTCGTCGGGTCGATAATGAATCCATGCCAATAGACGGACCGCCTCTGCTCGTGCGGAGCAGCCGAATCGCACATCCCTGTTGCGCTGCGAAGCGGGGCCAGGATGAAGCAACTCGCCGATCATCTGGGCTGGCCCCTGGCTTTCGGCAATCGCCAGCGCCAGCAACGCCTTATCCTCGGCGCCAAGCTTCTCGCGCAGAGAATAGAGTTTCTCGTGGTAGGCTGGCTCAGCCTTGCCGGCGAGCGCCAGGGCATAGAGCCCCAGGCAACAATCGGCAAGGTCGGGGTCGGCAGCGCCGGCAGAGCGCAACTGCTGCTGCAGGTAAGTCATCAGGGAAGCAAACTCTTCTTTGGACACCTCAAAGCCCTGGCGCTGAGCCAACGCCAGTACCATGCCCCCGTATGCGCTGGCCCACAACATCGGCTCTCTGGCCCGCGGCCAGTACCCCAGCCCACCGGATGTCGTCTGCATTGAAAAGAGACGAGCTACCCCGGCACGGATCGCAAGCTCCATATCATTTGTGCCCTGGCGCAAGAACGGCAGCAGGCTGGGTGAGTCGCCCAACACAATCCAAGGGAGCATGCTCGATCCTGTCTGCTCGGCGCAGCCGTATGGGTAATGCAGAAGCTGCGAGGCCGCCTCGCGCAGGCAGTTGAGGCGCGTGTTGGAGATATTGACGGTAATCGTGCCCTGGCCCGCCAGAAGCAGGGGATTTGCCCGGGCCAGCAGGTTGGTCTGAGAATCCGTGGCGTGACCGAGGAGGACTTCGCGCAGCATCGGGACGACGTGTCCGACCTCGAGCAGGCTTTGCACTTGGTCGGTGAACTTGTCGGCGGTGGGGTCGGCGAAGCGGGCCTTCCAGATCCACTTGGTGGTCCCCGTATCGACGAGTTCGACGGGAAACTCGACCACCGCTAGACCATGGGCTGGAACAGAGACCCGTTGGGTCAGCGTTCGGCCCGGCTCGCGCGCGGTTGCCCTGCTGTCCAGTTCAAGTGAGACGTCCACATCGCCGCCTGACGCAGTTTGATTCTGGATGAGGCCGCGCGCGACCAGGTGATCGGTGATGTTCGCGAAGGCCGGCAACGCAGGCTCGATGACCAGCGGCTTACTCACTTGGAATGCGGATTGCCCGCTTCCGAAGCGGCTGTTGGCCGTATGGGCCACCGCGAGAAGCCGATAGCGCGTCAGGCTGTCGGGTGCCGCAAAGCGGCCGGTGACACGTCCTTGAGCGTCGGTGGTCAAAGTGGCGTTCCAGTAAGCGCAGGCGAGAAAGTTATTGCGCACGCGATCTATTCCACCCCCGCCGCCAAGATAGCCCTTGTTTTCAAAGCGTAACTCGGCCGGGTTTTCCGCTAACAGAATGGGCAGCGACACGCTTGTCACTACAGTTCGCGGGATTGGCGCATAGAAGAAACCGTGAGGGTCAGGCAGCTCGTAGGCGGTCAGGTGCAGGATTCCGTCATCCACTGCGTACAACACCACCTCGGCTCCGGATACGGGCTGGCCGGCTGCGTCAGCGACCTGGACGACCACCTGGACTGGCTGACCCGGGAGATAATTTGTCATCCCGGGCGCAACCGTAACCGCCAGCCGGGTCTGCGGATCGGCAACGGCCAGTTCGCAGGAACCGAGACGGTAGTCCGGTTCCTTGATCTTGCGCGGGCATTCATCAGCCCCGCGCACGAGGGTGACAGAGACAAACACGTTCGGCACGTCCCCCCGGTTCAAGGGCACGCGAATGGAAGGAGCATTCCCGTCCAGGCGGATCGTGAACGAGCGCAGCACCTTTTCGCGTTCCACGCTTACGAAGGCCGTGCCGCTGAAGGGAGCCTCGACGAGAATTTGAGCCGCATCTCCCGGCGCATACGTCTTCCGATCAGGCTTAAGCATGAGTTGCACGTCGCTGTGGTAATTCCATCCCAAGGACGCTGGGGCCGACACATCAAATTCCAACGAGCTGATTACCGGGCGCCTGCCGGCGTCCTGGGCTTTGACTTCGACGCGGTAATGACCGGCTGGCAGGGTCGGCAACCCCGGAATCCGGTTGCCGGCGACCTCGCTGGCGGGCACGGGGGGCATTTGGATCGGCTGCACGGCGAACTCCGCTTGCAGCATATTCGTGACGACGGACTCGCTGCGGTAGCGAACTGTCCGGCCGGCACCCTGAATACGGACCGGGTGCCAATCAATGCGTTGCAGCGTCAGGTGGGCTGCCACAGTGGCCGGCCAGGGCTGACCGTCGGCCCGCACCGCTGCGATTTCCAGTGGCAGCGCCTGTCCCGCCGACAACACCTCCCCTCCCGACCGCAAGCCCAGATAGAAGTCCGAACTATGCCGCACAAACTCAATCCGCTGTGATAGGGTCTGCTGGTTAAGGTCCGTCACCTCGACCAGCAGGGACCCGAGCCGCGGTTTCGGAGCGGCGTGGTTGATTGGCAGCTCCGGAGCAATGACCAAATTGCTCGAACCGCCGAGCACCCCCTGACCATTGAGGGCAGTCGAGAGCCCGCCACGACCATAGCGGAGTTCAGAGTCGGCAGGCGTAAACCTGAAGCCGTCGAATCCCTCCGGCTTGAATTCCGTATCTTCGGCTTCGAGCCACCATTTAACCTGCGCGCGGGAAAGCGCCTTGCCGAACAAGTACCGTGCGGACACCGGGACCGCAATGTTCTCATCTGGACCAAAGGCAGGCTGGGACTGAAGCACGACCTCGAAGGCATTGGGCTGGAAGTCCTCGACTAGAAACTCGTAGCTATAATCATTTGTGCCCAGATGGAGCCGGGCCGAGTAGGAACCGCGCACCCCGAGTGGCAGTTGGATTGAAACTGAACAGGCACCCGCGGAACTGAACACCGCGTTGGTTTGAAAGAGCTGGCGATCGCGCGCGTCAACACAATGCAGCGTGCCGGTCAGGCCGGCGGGAACACTCAAGCCCAGCTCCCCCCAATCGCGCACCAAAGCTTCCAAGTGTAACTGCTCACCTGGACGGTACACGTTCCGATCGCTAAACAGCATCACGCGCCGCGCAGTCTGTGCCTCCGTTGTCCCTCCGAAGGAGCCCTCGAGGCTATCAAGCAATTCCTGGCCGGCCAACAGTTTGGCCGCGTGGAAGTCGTCGCCGAGCTGAACCGCGATCCACTCGGCGTTCGTACGGGCTGCCAAGTGAGCGAGGCCGCTGGCATCGGTGATCGCTTCCTGCAAGGGTTCGTTCTCGTCGGTGAACAGCCTGGCGGTAGCGCCTGGAACGGCTTGGCCGCTGCTATGCGAGAAAACGAACACCTCCAACCCGGTTCGGCCCTGCTTCCATACGAGGCCCAAGTCAGTCAGTTGGATGATTGCCTGCGTGCCGAGCGCCGGCGCAGGATCCGATTTGTCAGCCACTCGCTCCGCATCTAGGAACACCACTCCCGTCTTCCGCCCCGACAGCAGCCGGTCCCAGTCCAGGTCGAGCTTCTTCGCCACGTCGGGCTCGGCGCCCAAGGCGAATTGCTCCTCAAAGACGGTCCGGCCGGGAACCAGGTTGTAGTCTAAAGCACGGAAGGGTTCCTCCCACCAGCTATTGCCGTCGCCTCTTTCGTTGTGGGAGGCACGATAGCTGGCGTATCCCCGCAAGGCGTGGATGGCGGTGTGCGGGTCCAGCAACTTGGCGCGGAGGCGGGCCTGGGGGACGTTTACGGCCAGCAGGGGGAAGGTTCGCCTCCCGCCCGCCAGTTGATCGCCGGCGAGGGCCGGGAAATAGAGCCGGGGCGCGACCCGCGGCATCACCAGCGTGAAGGTATTCGAGGCGGCCAGTCGGAATCCTTCCGACGACTTGAAGTCTGGACGCAGTTGGAGCGTGTATGCCGTTTCTCCCCGGAAGGCCCCGCGCAGCACCAGACTGCGCCACTCGGCCTGCACCGTAAGGTTCGACGGACTGGGAGTGATTGCCAGCCAGTCGGCGGGATGGTTCGTGATCGTCTCCGGGACCGGCTTGGAGAAGGTGAGCCGGACTGACGGGCTGGACAGGATGAGGTTGCGGGCGCTGAGGTCGGTTACCACGAAAGGAGTAATGTCTCCGATAGGAACCTCGGATGATTCGCGCAAGCGCGAAGAGTGATTCGCGCTGGGGAGACCGGCGCCGACCTCCAGTTTCCAGCCTTTGCCCAGCGGCAAGGCCGAGCGGGGCGTCGCGATCAGTAGATTGGCGACTGGATTGGTTGGGGTCCTGCTGGCGGCGCTCTCGACTGCTGCGGGACCGGAATTGGTGGCCCGCTCGAACTGTTCTGCCCAGGTGCGTAAGGAGCCTGGAGCTCCCAACTCGTAGCCGACCTCTTCCCGTGTGCCTTGCCGGACATCGGCGGCGATGCGATGCGGACCTCCGTCGCTGAAGCACAGGAAGCGCTGCGCCTCCTCCGCCCGGACATCGGCATTGAATACGAGCTTAATCTCCGGCTCCGACGACACATTACTGTTGGCCTGCCGCGGCCAGATGGCAGTCAGGCCGAAGGACGGGGTGGTCACGGTCCGGCGGAGTGCCCCCCTGGCTGGTTGGCCGTCGGCGCACCGCAGTCCCGAGCGCAGGCTTAATACATACTTCCGATCCAACGCCAGCGGCTCCGAGGGCACGAACACTCCGCTGTGCGCGCTTAGCCACGTGAAAACTCCCGCCACCGGCGGGGTCATGATCAACGGGCAGTTGGTGGCAGGAATCCCAACGGCACTCTCCGTGACCATGGCTGGTTCGAATCTCAGCTCGAACCTCATGGCTGGCGTCGGGGCCTGCGAGCTCATCACCAACTCGACGCCCTCAGACCGATCCGGCGCCTGCCGGCATCCGGCGAGCATGACGCCGAGAATTGCCAGCGCGGCAATGCGGGCAAATTTGTTTACGCGAAGGTGGCGTGGTATGGAGGGCTGGGCTAAGGATTCCGGGGCAGGGTGAACTGGAGTGATTGGATTGCTTGCTGTGTGCATGGCGATGATTGTTTCATTGTGTTTATTCGTTCTATTGGGCCATGGCGCAGCCGGAAATCTGTACAGCGTAAACCAAAGGATACACCAAGGCTCTATCTTCCTTGCACCTTGCTCTGTTGAGGAAGCCAGGACGGGATGCAGGTTGTTGCCGCCCGAATACTCTTCGGCCAGCAACCCGAGTTTACGCCAAACCCAGTCTCGTGTCCAAGGTTTTCTGCCGGTCGGGGAGAGGAATAGGACGCACCTTTTCATTTT
>SESF01017765.1_pt1 | contig 13007 bp, 6 predicted proteins | sample 3171521 | NCBI WGS metagenome assembly SESF01 (sample SAMN10866945, study PRJNA518727) | freshwater metagenome | biome: subpolar coniferous forest; feature: holomictic lake; material: water; isolation source: holomictic Lake 227, 6 m and 8 m depth | place: Canada: near Kenora, Ontario | collected...
ATGGCCGTAACGAGCTTCGAGACGCTGCCGCTCAGCGCTTGCATCGTCCGATTCGACCCTGCTGTTGATTTCCAGCAATCTGCGGCGGCGGAGGTCTTCCGTGTCGTCCTGGGTGGGTGTCACAGCGTTGGCGCTATGACAGGTATTGGTGCAACATCGTTTAGTCACTTCGAGTTTCGTCGTCATGGGCTTGATGGGCAGAACCGGCACCACAAAGGCCGGTATGAGTTTGTTGGTTCGTCCACGGTCATCAATAAGCGCCTTCCGACGCGAAACCAAGGCGGCGTGCCTTTGGAACCGTGGTCGGTGAGCAGAGTGGCAACCCGTCCGGGAATGTCCAATCTGATTTTGGGCTTCATCTTCGATACTAACGTTCTGCCACTTTGGAGGTGTTCTTGGCCCATGCCCGCCATTCGTCGAGTGTGCAACGACATGGCCGGTTTGAGTGCTTGCGGGTCCAAACGACGGTGGTCGTGCGCGGATAGCGCTTTTCCAGCGCCAGTACGCGGCGGCTAAACACGCCGGTCACCTCAGCGCGGTTGGTCAGAATCTTGACCATTCGGTCGCCCGGGCGAGGGCTGATTTGAGGGTTACGCATAATATAGTCTTTAGAGTGCCGCGAGCATTACGGCGATGCAACCGGCAATCTCCGGCGAGACTTCGATTTCCAGTTTCAACGAGTCGCAGTAGGGCTTGGCGGTGAGGCTGAAATTGCCCTCCCGATCGATGGAAAGCGGGCGGGGCTCGCCTGTCCGCTCGGCGCATTGAACGCGCTCGCCGTGCTGAGGAAATGTGAAGCGTGAAGCGTGAAGGGCGAGTCCGAAATCACGTTTCACATTTCCAAAGTCGCGTTGCGTACGACCTAGGTCCGATAGACGCCTCTCTGGGGGGTGTCATGCTAGCATCGTATGAAATCAAGAAACGCACTTGTGAATGTCATATCAGCCAGGCTGCACGGCGCGGCTTGGGTACTGCTGGGCTTAGGGCTAATGAACAGTGTCCTGCGAGCGCAGGTGATGGGGCCTGCGCCAGGCTCACCCTCCGCTACGCAATTTGACATCACCGGCCTAATCCAGGAAGCCAGCCTGGATAATTCGTTCGATATCCTGTCCAGCGGCACCATCAAAGTTAATGGCCACGTTGTCGTGGTGCCGAGGAACCTGATCGTCATCATGCCCGCCGCCGCCCTCACCTGGCAGGAGCTCTTCAATTTGGCCCCACCGCCTTACGGATCCAGCGTCACGATCGCCAATCTCCAAACCGGCATGGCCCTGGCCGATGTCCCGACGCCCCTCACTACTTACGAAGCCCATGTGGTGGGTAACCGGGTGGTCACCGGAACCGGCGGGACGACTTCCGATCAGTACCTCGCCGGGCTCATCAGCATCTCGCAACATGCTTTGAACGCGGGTCAGGGCTTCATCAATTACATCGACTACGCCAAAGGCGAGCTGCGTGTCGGCGGCAAGCTCGGAGATCCGACCAGCGGCGCCCGGGTGGGGCTCAATGATCCCGTGGTGGCCGGCACTACCGCCGGGCGTTACAGTCGCGGGCAATCGCCGGACCGGCGTTTCACGGCGGATCAGGACAACCCCACGATCCGCACCACCACCGGCTATCCGATGGGGTTGCCGGCGGTGACCACCGATCCGAGCCTGGGCGGACTGGATGATCCTTTACGCCCCATTACGCAGCGGCCGCGAGACCCGTCGAATCCGAATGCCTTTATCACGGTATGCACCATGCCGCCGCCGGGCTCCGCGCCGGGCGCTCCGGATCCCACGCTGCAGCTTCCCCTCGAGGTGGGCGACTTCGTCACCTTCTCGGGAACGCTGGTCAAAGACGGGCCCCAGCCCACTGCGGGCCCATTCCCACCCGCCACCGCGACGCTGAGTGGAACCGACCAGACCTCCATCTCCGCCCACACTATTGTTGCCAACCTGGCCTGGTACACCTCGCCCGGGACTTTTCCGGTCTATCTGGCGACCGATGTGACGCTGCTGGGCACCGGCGGGGCAAACACAGCGGGACTGCTGGAGGCCACGACGCGCACTCGCTTTGAGGGGTTTTGCACGGATGCGACCCGGATTATTTCCCTGTGGGGGATGGATCTGGACGCAATCACCGGCGCGGAGACGGATCGAAACTGGGGCCGCATCAACATCGACCCAGGCCTCCCGACCGGGGTACAGAAAGGGCGTTGGCGTTTCCGGCCTCCGACCAAAGTGCTGAGCCTTCCTCCCGCCGGGGTTTTTCTGCCGGCTACCCGGGAGGTGCGGGCGGTGGCGGTCGGAGCGTGGGTTCCGGGACAGACCACGACCGTCGCTAACGGGATCATCGCCGGACAGTACCACGCACCCATCACGGATTACCTGTTTCCGGAGCAGATTGTCGGTCGCCCGATACCGCCGGCCAATTTCGAGACCTTTCCTTTCCTGACCGAGGGCTCGGGGCCGTTACCCGGCTTTACTCCCACCATGATTGTAGGTCCCCTCTCGCCATTCCCGCAATTGCCAGGCATCGGTGCCAATAGCGCTCCGCAGGCAGTCGTGACTCCCAGCCAGTCCGTGTTTTCCGGGGCCACGGTGATTTTGGACGGCACTGCCTCCACTGGGTCGACCCCCATGGGTTACGCCTGGACCCAGACGGGGACGGGAGGTCTGCCTTCGATTGCCCTTGCTCCTGACAACCTCAACCCCGTGGTCGCTTGCTTCGCGCCGCAGTTGCCGCTTGGCTCGACCCCCATCTTGCTGAGCTTCCAGCTTACTGTCACTAATCGTTTCGGAACCAGCACCGCCACGGAGAATGTTTCGGTCAGCCCGCCGGGCATGCCGATCGCCAACGCGGGAGCGCCGCAGATCATCGCCGAATCGTCGATCAATCCCAGCCCCATCGTTAACCTCGATGGGAGCGCGAGCATCGATCCCAACCGGCAGAGACTGAAGTTTCATTGGATCCAAACCGGGGGGCCAACCGTCAAGCTAAGCGATAACGACTCATTTACCGCCATCCTGCCATTCTTTACCGCCCGGGCCCTCGCCGTGGGCTCGGCCCCGGACGTTTACGCCTTTACCCTCACGGTGAATAATCCGGGCGGCGTTACTTCCGCCCCCGCTACTACAACTGTCACCGTCAATCCCCTGGCGGACATCATCACCATCGTTGCCGTCGTTTATCGGGCCGCCCAGCAGCGCGTGACGGTCACCGCCACTTCGTCCGCCGGCGCGGCTGCGGTCATGACCCTCCAGGCGATCCCGGCCCTAAACGTACCGCAAACCGGGCTCGCTCCGGTGGCAGGTATTCCTACCGCCGATGTGAAGGGAGTTCCTCTCCCTTCCGCCACTCAGTTCTTCCTGGTCCGATCCAGCCTGGGGGGAGCCGCCTCCTCGCCAGTGACCAGCTTCAAGTAGTCGTCGAGCTGGCGTGCTATGACCAACCCTTCCCGCATTGAACCGTTATGAGCATCAAACCTGGAAAGGTCCGTATGTGGCCACTTCGTTCGGCGGGCGGAATAGCCCTGACCGCGCTCCTGTCGGGGATGGCGCTGATCTCGCCGGCTTTGCGGGCGCAGGTCCAGACCTTCTCCGCGCCCGGGGGATTTGGTCCTGTGGCCGGAGCGTTTCCCCTTATGACCTCGCTTAAGACGGCGGCTAATCCGGTATTGCCCAGGAATCCGACCAACGGATTGCCTGCCCTGAGAGCGGACCTGGCGGAGTATATTGCGAATCCCTCGGCCGCGATCCAGCTAGGCAAGGCCCTCTTTTGGGAAATGCAGGCGGGCAGCGACAACAAGACGGCCTGTGCGACGTGCCATTATCACGCCGGCGCCGACCGGCGGGATAAGAACCAGATCAACCCGGGCGCTAACGGGATCTTCAACAGCACCGGCCTGAACAGCAGCCTCCAGCCAAGCCAGTTCCCATTCACGACGCCGACCACCGACAGTGACGACATTGCCGGCTCGCAAGGTGTGCGCGCGAGCGCGTTCCAAGGGATCGATAACAAGACCGGGGCGGAACTCACGGCGACATTGGGCGACCCGGTGTTCAATGTCAATGGCGTCAACGTGCGGCAGGTCACTGGCAAGAACGCCCCGTCGGTCATCAACGCCGTGTTCAATCATCGGCAGTTTCACAATGGACGCGCCCAGGCGGAATTCAACGGCGTCAATCCCTTCGGGTATCGCGATGTCAACGCCCGCGTCTGGGAGTATACCCCCAAGGGTGGCCTGGCTACGGTGGACATCAAGATTGCGAACGCAAGCCTGGCTTCTCAAGCCGTAGGTCCGGCGCTTAATTCCGTTGAGATGTCGGCCGCCAACCGGACCTTTCCAGACCTGGGCCGCAAGCTGCTGCTCGCCAAACCGCTGGGACTTCAGAAAGTGGATCCGACGGATAGCGTGCTGGGTTCCCTGGCTGATACCACCACGGGCAAAGGACTCAAAGTCCCCTACGCGACGTTGATTCAACAGGCTTTTCAGCCGAAGTGGTGGAATATCAAAAACACGGTGAACCTGGGGCCCACCAACTACACCGAGATCGTCGGATTCTGGTCCGGGGCCATGCCGAAGTATCGGCGCATTGGCAAGCTCAAGGCTGATAACTACGCGATGATGGAATCGAACTTCTCGCTCATCTGGGGTCTGGCGCTCATGCTCTATGAAGCGACGCTGGTCTCGGACGATTCCCCGATGGACCAGTACCTCGACTCGGGCCGCACCAGCACAGCGGCCCTGGATGCGGCGGCGAAACGGATCAGCGCCGATCTTCCCGGCGTCACGTCGCTGGATATTCTCCAGGGCCTTGCCCTCGCGGAGCTGCCTCTGGGCTCAACATCAGCCTTTCCGACACCAGCAGAATTCGGGGGTGGGGTAGGGTGCGTTGGCTGTCACGCCGGGCCGGAAACAACCAGCGCGTCGGTGGCACATATCACGATACCGCGCGACCCGGAAGACATCGCCCTGAAGAATGCGGGATTCGACATGCGCATGGAGCGGATGCTGCTAAAATTCCCCCCGGTTCCGGTCGGCTCAGACCAGATCACCTTCGACCCTGTCACCCACAACGTCACCGTGACCTCGAGCGATGGCACGCCTCTGGCCCAACCCCTGGGGGTCCCGGTGGGCACTTATGACACCGGATGGTACAACCTCGGCGTGCGCCCCACGGTTGAGGACCCCGGCTTGGACGGCCAAGACCCGTTTGGCAACTACCTCTCCTGGACGCGGCTCTTCCAGGCTTATCCGGACCCGACTTTCATTGCGGTGCCGGGCAGCCTGCTCGGCAGCACCACGGCGGGGAACGGCAACTTCCCGGGAACGGTTGTCAATGCGGCCGGGTTCCCGTTTCTATCCGGTTCGCTGCTGGCGAATGAGCCGGTCGATGTCGCCGGGACTTTCAAGGTGCTGCCCTGGCGCAATGTCGAATTGAGCGGCCCCTATTTTCACAACGGCGGCAAAGCCACCCTGATGCAGGTCGTGGATTTCTATAATGAGGGTGGCGAGTTTGCGAATCCAACCCGTCACCCCAATATCCGGCCGCTGATGCTTTCCAGCGTGCAAGCGAGGAACCTCGTGGCCTTCCTCATCGCCCTCACTGATGAACGGGTGCGCTGGCAGCGGGCTCCCTTTGATCATCCGCAATTGTTCGTGCCCAACGGGGACACCGTCCCCGGCACGGACAGCCTGGTGGAGATTCCGGCGGTAGGCGCTGCGGGTGCCTCGACGCCCCTGCCACGTTTTCTGAACCTCAACCCGTTCCAACCCTGAAGCCTTCCAGCGTGCAATCCCCGCGCCAGGATCCTCAGCCATTTTGCAATGAAACCAGTATGAACCCGATGAACCCTCAACTATTCGACCGCTCGTTGCTGCGCGCGAGCATCAACCGACGAGAGATGCTCCAACGGTTAGGGCTGGCCGGGGCCGGGGTTTTGCTCAGTCAATTCGGCGTTCAGCGCGTGCTGGGCAAGGATCCGGAACCAGCGGGAGATAACTCGGAACCCATGCCGACCAGTCCGCTGATCCTCTCGCCATTCCAACAGGACCTGCCCATCCCCAAGCCCCTGCCGGTATCAGACCCTGGTACGTGGAGAGATCCCAACGGAGGACTGGTGGCTCCCGGCCCCGCCTGGCAACAGCCGTATCAGAACCCCTTCAGCGCTGTCCTGCCGGCCCAGCCGGTTTATTACCGGATTCCCATCTATCGGGCGCAGCACAGTTTCACTACCTCTTTGGTTTTGCCCATCGATAGCTTCGGCAATCCGGTGCAAGCGCCATTTGCCGGCGCACCCCGGCCGGGTGTGCCCATCCATCTGCCGGCGAGCTGGATGTCCTGTTTCAACGGCACCTTCCCCGGCCCGTTCGTCATTGCCAGGTATGGGCAGCCGGCGCTGGTTCGCTTCGAGAACCTGCTGAAGGGGTACCTTGGCGCCAGCGGCTGGGCCGATGGCGCCGATTACGGGGTGCCTTCCGCCCTGACTCACCTGCACAACGCCCATACCTCGCCGGAGAGCGATGGTAATCCCAACTACTGCCCGAGCGGGTATGACTCATGGCATGTGGGCGGGAATGGACGCTGGTGCTATGACAATCTCTATCTGAATTATCCGCCGGAAGGCGACGACCGTGAGAAACAGTCGTTTTTCTGGTTCCACGACCACCGGATGAACAATACGTCGGCCAATGTTTACAGCGGAATGGTCGGCCTCTATTTTATCTACGACAACCTGGACAGCGGGGACGAGACCAAGGGCTACCGCCTGCCTGGCGTGCCGGATACCGATGGCAGCATCAAGTACGACATCCCGCTGGCAATCTTCGACGCCCGTTTTGACGATGGCGTTACGCCGCATAGCGGCGTGCCGGTCAACGACGCCACGATGCCCGGCCCCGTGCAGGACGGACTCGCCCACCCCAACCGCTGGGGGCAAACGTTCTTCGCGCATTACCCCAATCAAGGTTTTGTCGGAGACGTTTTCACCGTTAACGGCACGGCTTTTCCGGTGCTGCGGGTCAAGCGTCGCAAGTATCGGTTTCGCTTCCTGGACTGCTCGATAGCCCGCTGGTATGAGTTCAGCCTGCGCCAGGGGCATGTGGTGGTGGGCAAGAACCCGGTGATCGGCACCATCCAACAGGGACAGTACAACCTGGAGGGCGGCGGCACTCCATGCATGAAGTTCGTTCAGGTTGCCAGCGAAGGCGGTCTTTTGCCGGTGCCCATTACCCGGAATTCCTTCAAGATCGCCCCGGCCAAGCGCCGGGAGGTGGTGATTGACTTCACGAAATACATGGATGGCACCGCGACCCACCGGGGCGATGAAATCTACCTGACGAATACCCTGGAGATGTCCACCGGGCGCAAACCGGACGGAGCCAACGGGCTCGAGCCCGGCTTACCGCCCCCCACGCCCAACTATGCCGTGCCGCTCATGCGATTTGTGATCGAGAGCGATGCCCTGGAGCCGGACCAGAGCGTCATTCCGCCGGCGCTCCGGGGCCTGCCGCCGGTGCCCGCGAATCTCAGTTCGCTGACGGCCAGGACGTTTGAACTGCAGCGCAGCGGCGGTCACTGGATGATTAATGGCCGCGACTTTGACCCGACGGCGCCCCTCGCCAATCCCATTCAAGGCGCCGGGGAGGTGTGGACCATTGCGAATGGGGGAGGTGGCTGGGTTCATCCGCTTCACATCCACATGGAAGAGCACCATGTCCTCGGGCGCAATGGTGTGCCGTCCCCCGACACGCTGCACCCGGATGACAATTCGAAGGAGGATGTGGTGGCGCTGGAGCCGGGCGAACAAGTGGTGCTCTACCGTAAGTTTCGCAGCTTCAAGGGACCGTATGTGGCCCATTGCCACAACCTGGCGCATGAAGACCAGGCCATGATGTTTGGCTGGAATATCGTCTAGGAACTTTCCTATCCGTGCCACTGCATCGTCCATGAAAAGGCTTGTCTATGGCCTGCTGGCAGCCGCCCTGCTGGGTGGCGTCTTTGCCGCGGGTTTGCAGTACGGACTCCGAAGGGCACGGTCGGGAATGAACCCGCCGGGACCTGCGGCGCTTTACTTTGTCGATCCCATGAACCCGGCTCACACTTCTGCCGAGCCGGGTTTGGCTCCCTGCGGCATGAAAATGGAACCGGTCTATGCGGATGAGCCGGGCAAGCCTCACGAGCAGCCGACAGGCCCGCCTCTGCCGGCCGGCGTCGTGAACCTGAGCGCGGCCAGGCAACAATGGGGCGGTGTGCAAACCTCGAGCGTGAAGCGAACTTCGGTCGAACACACCCTCCGTCTGCCGGGAAAAGTCGCGGTGGACGAGACGCGGGTTTATCGCATCAACGCGGCGGTGGATGGCCGGATCACGAAAGCGCTGGCGTACGGGCCGGGGAGTTTTGTGAAGAAGCAGGACACCCTGGCGGCCTACTATAGCCCGGAGTTTCTACGCGCGGGGCAGGCGCTGCTCTTTGCTCTCAAGGCCCGGGATAGGATCAGTTCGCTACCGCAGTATGTGCCCGCGCAGACCAACTCCCTGTCCCCGTGGAAGGATTCCAATTCGCTCAGCAGCAGCTACACCAACCAGGTCCAGGGCATGGATTATAGCGGTCAGCTATCTCAATATGACATTACGATCAAACAGAACGCGGACGCCCTAAGGAATCTCGGCATGGGGGAGCGCCAGGTGGATGAACTGCTCCACGCCCGGAAACCGTTGGACGATATTGACATCACCGCCCCGGCCGATGGCTTTATTCTGGGGCGCAATGCTTCCCTGGGCCAGATCATAGAGAAGGGCGCCGAGCTGTTTCGCATCGCCGATTTGAGCCAGGTCTGGATCCTGGCTGATTTGTTTGAAACGGAAGCCGATTATATTCAACCCGGGTTGAAAGTCGCCGTGTCGCTAATCCACCCGAAGAAGACGGTGACCGCCACGGTTAGCCAGGTGCCGCCCCAATATGATGGCTCCTCGCGCGCGCTGAAAGTCCGCCTGGAGGTCGGGAATTTGGATTTTGCCCTTCGACCGGGAATGCTGGTGGAGGTGGAGTTTCCCCTCCGCCTGCCGCCCGCCATCCTGGTTGCCGCAGACGCGGTGCAGGATTCCGGCTTGAGGCGAACCGTCTATGTCCGCCAGGGGGAAGGCAATTTTGAACCCCGCAATGTAACCACCGGGCGTCACCTGGGTGGTGAGGTGGAAATTCTCGAGGGGCTGGAGGCCGGGGAGCAGATCGTGGTGGCGGGCAATTTCCTGGTTGATTCGGAGAGCCGCATCAAGCTGGCCGCCGCCAGCCGGCCCGGCCGGCCCGCGAAAGATCTGGTCTGCGGCATGAGCGTGGAGGAGGCCAAAGCGCAGGCGGCGAACTGCTCCAGTGAGTTCCAGGGCCAGATGTACTATTTCTGCAGCCAGCAATGCCAACGCACTTTCGAGAAAGATCCAGTGGGATTCCTGAAGCGGCCCGACCCGCCACACCGCGAGTCAGCCTCCGTGTCGGAACGCGCCGATTTCAGGCCGGCTCAACCCTGATATGATCGACCGAATTATAGACTGGTCCGTGAAGAACCGGGCGATGGTATTCTCGTTGATCGCCGCCGCCTGCCTGGCGGGATGGTGGTCGCTTCGGCGCGTGCCGCTGGATGCCCTCCCGGACCTCAGCGATACGCAGGTGATCATCTACTCCAAGTGGGATCGCAGCCCCGACATCCTGGAGGCGCAGGTTACTTACCCGATTGTAACGGCGATGCTCGGCGCGCCGAAGGTGAAGTCGGTGCGCGGCTTCTCCGACTTTGGCTACTCGTATGTCTATGTCATCTTCGAGGAAGGCACCGACCTTTACTGGGCGCGAGCGCGCACCCAGGAGTATCTGTCGGGCGTAATGGCGCGGCTGCCTCAGGGGGTGGTCACCGAAATGGGACCGGACGCGACGGCGCTCGGCTGGATTTACCAATACGCGCTGGTGGACGAATCGGGCAGGCACAGCCTGGGCGACCTCCGGGCCTACCAGGATTGGTCGCTGAAGTACTTTCTGAAGTCCGTGCCGGGAGTGGCCGAGGTCGCGGCCGTGGGCGGCTTCGGCAAGCAGTATCAAGTGAATGTGGACCCCAACCGCCTGCGGGCCTATGGACTTTCCATCAGTCGCGTGGTGGAGGCAGTCCGGGGCGGCAACAAAGAATCCGCCGGGCGCCTGATGGAGTTTGGCACCACGGAGTACATGGTTCGCGGGCGCGGCTACCTCAAGTCGGTCTCCGACCTGGAAAGCGTGGTCCTGTCCAGCACCAATGGCACTCCGATTCGGGTCAGTGACATCGGACAGGTGGTGGTGGGACCTGACATACGCCGGGGTCTCAGCGACCTCGACGGCAAAGGCGAAGTGGTTTCCGGCATCGTGATCATGCGGCAGGGACAGAACGCCCTGGACGTGATCCGGCGGGTCAAAGCCCGGCTCAAGGAGATCGAGCCGGGACTGCCTGCCGGCATGAAAATTGTGCCCGTCTATGACCGTTCCGAGCTGATCGTTCGTGCCGTGGACAATCTCAAGTCCACCCTGATCGAAGTCATCATCGTCGTGATGCTGGTTATTTTCCTGTTCCTGTGGCACGTCCCCAGCGCGATCATCCCGGCGATCACCATCCCGATCGCGGTGCTCGTCTCGTTCATCCCCTTCCGCTTGATGGGAGTCAGCGCTAATATCATGTCACTCGGGGGGATGGCCATCGCGGTGGGCGCCCTGGTGGACGCGGCCATCGTGGTGGTGGAACAAGTGCACAAGAACCTGGAACATTGGGCACAGAACGGACGACGCGAGCGGCCCGAAGCGGTGGTCATCCACGCCATCAAGCAGGTAGCCCGGCCCGCCTTCTTTGCCTTGCTGGTCATCGCGGCATCGTTCCTTCCCATACTGACGCTGGAAGCGCAGGAGGGACGCCTCTTCAAGCCACTGGCCTATACCAAGACCCTGGCGATGCTCGTGGCGGCCTTGCTGGTGATCACGCTGGATCCGGCGCTGCGGGTGACCCTGACGCAGGTTAAGCGCTTCGTTTTCCGGCCTGCCTGGCTCTGCCGCTGGGTCAACGCCATCGTGCGGGGGAAGATCCATGCCGAGTCCACTCATCCCATCAGCCGCCGCCTGATCCGCTGGTATACCCCGGCATTGGACTTTGCGCTGCGGCGCAAGTGGCTCGTGCTGGGAGCAGCGTGCGCGCTGGTGCTGTCCACGGTGCCGGTGTTTTTCAAGCTTGGATCCGAGTTCATGCCGCCCCTGGATGAAGGATCTCTCCTTTACATGCCGTCCAGCCTGCCGGGCATCTCCGTCGCGGAAGCGCAGCGGATCCTCCAGATCACGGACCGCATCCTCCGGGAGTTCCCGGAAGTGGAGCGAGTGCTGGGCAAGGCCGGCCGGGCGGACACGGCCACCGATCCCGCGCCGCTTTCGATGCTGGAGACGGTGATTATCCTCAAGCCCAGGACGGCCTGGCGCCACGTCGATACCTGGTATTCATCGTGGGCGCCGAATTGGATGAAAGGTGTCTTGCGCCACGTCACGCCGGATCACCTCTCCCAGGAGGAACTGGTCAACCAGATGAGCGCGGCCCTGCAGATTCCGGGTCTGGCCAACGGGTGGACGATGCCGATCAAGGGTCGCATTGAAATGCTCAGCACCGGCTTGCGCACGCCCGTGGGGCTCAAGATTGCGGGCACCGATCTGGCGACGATCGAGAAGATCGGGAGCGAGGTGGAAGCGGTTCTTTCGCGTGTGCTGGGAACGCGCAGCGTCTTCGCCGAGCGGACCGGGAGCGGTTTCTTCCTGGACGTGGAGTGGAATCGGACGGAACTGGCGCGCTATGGTCTGGGCATGGAGGAAGCGCAGGCCACGGTCGAAAATGCCCTGGGCGGCGACAACATCACCACGCTCATCGCCGGCCGGGAGCGCTATCCCGTCAATGTCCGTTACCTGCGCGATTACCGCTCCGACCTGAGCGCCCTCGAACGGATGATGGTTTCGACGGCGGATGGCCAAACCCAGGTCCCCTTGTCCTATGTCGCCCGCGTCCAGAAAAAGACCGGACCGGCGATGATTCGCGACGAGGACGGGATGCTCACGGGTTATGTGTATGTGGATGTCGCCGCGCGTGACCTGAGCAGCTACCTGGCGGAAGCCGGACGTCAGGTCCGCGAGCAGGTCAAGCTGCCGCCCGGCTTTGCCATGTTTTGGAGCGGCCAATACGAAGCGATGGCCCGAGTGCGCGAGCGTCTCCTGCTGATCGTGCCGCTCACTTTGTTCCTCATTGTGTTTCTGCTCTATCTCAATACCCGCTCCATCGTGAAGACATCCATTATTCTGCTGGCGGTGCCTTTCTCGACCGTCGGCGCCATCTGGCTGCTCTACCTGCTGGGTTACAACCTGAGCATTGGCGTCTGGGTCGGTTTGATCGCGTTGCTGGGGGTAGATGCCGAGACCGGCGTGTTCATGCTGACCTATCTGGACCTGGCTTACGAGCAGGCCAGGAAAGACGGACGGTTGCGGAACCTCGCCGACCTGCAGGCCGCCATCCGCTATGGCGCGGCGCAACGGCTGCGACCCAAGTTCATGACGGTCGCCACGATGTTCGTCGGGCTGGTCCCGATCATGTGGTCCACCGGCACCGGCTCCGACGTCATGAAGCGCATCGCCGCGCCGATGATCGGCGGCATTTTCACTTCCTTCCTCCTCGAACTGCTCGTCTACCCGGGAATCTACCAAATCTGGAAATGGAACTTTGAGCTGAAGGGCCGAACAGTGTTGAACTCGACGCCCGATCTCACCCCGTCTGCCTCCCTGCTTGGCACTGAGGAGGAAGCATGGCCTTTACTTCGGGGTTGAGTTCTCGCCCCGGCCCGGGCAAGGTCGGTTTCGGTGCCGCGACCGAAGGAGCGCGGACATTCCGGTCCAATGCCGCTAGATTTTGATACGCCTCAGCGGATGGATGAACGAGAATAGCCGTGCGTTTCAACGCTGGGACCGTGGCCAAAGGGCGTCAAG
>SESF01029371.1_pt1 | contig 12998 bp, 10 predicted proteins | sample 3171521 | NCBI WGS metagenome assembly SESF01 (sample SAMN10866945, study PRJNA518727) | freshwater metagenome | biome: subpolar coniferous forest; feature: holomictic lake; material: water; isolation source: holomictic Lake 227, 6 m and 8 m depth | place: Canada: near Kenora, Ontario | collected...
TAGCTGACGCTGCCCAAAAAATCCAGAATTATCGAGTCAGCTATCCGACCCGTCGCAAAAAAGGCGGAGGCGAGCCCTGTATTTTCCGAATAAACAGGATCAAGCCGTCCTCCGCCCCCCCACCTCGTGGATTGTGACCGGGGCTTCCTTGCCCTTGACCATGATCGCAGGGAGAGGGGTGAGCGTGAAGGTCGCCGCGACGCCCCGGTCCCTGGCCACGGCATCGGAGACAATAACCTGGCCTGGGCCGGCGGCTGCCTGGAGGCGCGCGGCAAGGTTGACGGTGTCGCCGATGACGGTGTGGTTCATCATGCGTGGCGAACCGATGTCGCCCTCCACGAGGGGCCCGACGTGGATTCCAAGACCAACCGCCAGTCCGTCGATTTCTGCCTTCATCTTTTGATTGCGCTCGCGTATGGCCACTGCGGCGGCGACGGCGTCGACGGGGCGCTCGAAGATGGCCATCATTTCGTCCCCAACGAATTTGTCGACATAGCCCGAGCAGGCATCGACGATCTCCTCCTGCATGCCCAAAAGCCTGTTGATCACGTCGATGACTCGGGCCGGATCGCTGCGCTCGGAATAGGCGGTAAAGCCGCGCACGTCGGTGAACAGGACGCAAAGTACCTTGCGCTCGACCTGGCCGTGACGGCTTCCGTCGTCGTTGGCCTTGCCCGCCCGCGCGAGGGCAACGCCGACGGTGGACTTGGATACGTAGCGGGACAGTTCGAAACGCTCGCGGAGGCCGAGGACCATGGTGTTGAAGTGGCCGGCCATGGCGGCTATCTCGTCCTTGCCGGGCACGGTGGCCTTGGATTCGAGGTCCCCCGATCCGACACGCTCCATCGCCTCCGAGATCAGGCTGAGGGGGACGAGAATCGCCCGCCGGACGCCGAAAAGAAGTACGAGTACCATGACGCCAAGCCCCACGGCGATGAAGGCGAGGGCGATGGCACGGAGCCGGGCGTACTGCGCCTCCAGGAGGGCGAGGGTCGCGCTGAAGTCGAGCTTGATCTCCAGGACGCGGACATCGCCGTCAGCGAGCTTCAGCGGCGCGAGGATGTCCTCTTCCTGCCCTTCACGGACCACGGCAAGGCTGCTGGCATCAAAGGCTGCGACGATATCGGCATGGGAGGAGTAATCGGTGCCGACCTCCGAATCAGGGTGGGATATCTCCACATGCATGGTCTTATCGACGATGATGACCTTGTTGACGCGATAGTTGCCCGTGCTGTCTCCCAGGCTCTGGACGAACTCGAGGCGCTTGTCGATCGCCTTTTCGAAGGAGGGCTCATCGCCGGTCCAGATCTGGTTCTCGAGGTCGTGCACGAGCCAGGCGCCCACCGTGCGCGCCATCGAAGTGAGTTGCACCTCCGAGATGCTCGAGACGATGCGGGGGAATCCCCAGGCCGCGAGTCCGAGCATGAGGGCGAGTCCCAGGCCGAATATGACAAGTAGCTTGCTGACGAGTTTCATGCTGCCTCCACGGTGATCATTTCCAGCGCCGGCTCAGGGCTTCAGGAGGTTCTTGAGCCTGTCGCCGAACTCCCCCACCGCCTTCTCTATGCCATCCCCGATGCCCGAGGCAAGCTTCGAGATCGGATCATCGGCGCCCTCGATGGTTTTTTTGTAGTAATTGAACGCATCCTGCGCGTCGTGCCCTGCGTCGGGGCGGGACTCCCCACGCTTCGGGTAGACCCCCGACATGATGCCTCCGTAGCCGCCGGAAAGCGACCAGGCCTTGAGCTCCTGGAGGCGGACCACCGGGTAGGGATGGCTCATCCAGGCCTGGTTGAGCATCTTGTGGAGGCCGTCCAGGAGGCTTTTCCTTTCCTCGAACTCGCGGGCCTGGGCGAAGAAGTCATTGAGATTGACCTCCGCCAGGTCCTCCCCTCCGGCCATCCGCATGAGCACCGCGAAGCTGGGATCCTCCGCCTGGGAGGCCAGGAGGCCGACGCGGTCGGCGCTGAGCTCGCTTTTCCGGTCCCATTCCGCGAGGGCTGCCTGCAATGCGTTCACCAGCATCTCGCCGAGGGGGATGACACCGAGCGAAACATTGGCCAGGAGCCAGGCAAGGGTCTTGTAGAGCGAGTGTCCGCTCATCAGGTGGCCGAATTCGTGTGCGAGGACGACCTTGAGCTCGGATATGTCGAAGCCCCTGACCAGGGAACTGTTAAGCACTATGAAGGGTTCCTTCGCGCCGAAGACGTGGGCGTTGAAGAAGGGGCTCTGCGTCACGAAGACCGTGGGCCGGTAGCCCCAGTCGAAGGTCTCCACCAGGTCGTCGACGAGGGAGTTGACCTTGGGGAACTGGCTGGGCCCGACCTTGACCGAGGAGGCGTAGTGCATGAGCTGCATCGAGCGCTCGGTGGTCAGCGAGATGAAGGTCCCCACGAGCTCGTCGAGACCCCGTACCTGCCTGAGCGCCGACAGGGCAGCCCGGTCGGCAGGATGCTCCCAGGCTACGGGATCGATGCCGGGGAAACGGACGGTGTTCTTCGGAAGCATGGTTCCTCCTGGAAAGGATTGTCGGACTTGGCGCGGGATGTGTCAAAGCAGCGGGTTGGACGGCCGGGCCCTGCGTCGGCGATGGCCCAGTTCCCGGGCTGCTACTCCGAAACCGTCGCCATGAACGCGAGCATCGCCTCAGCCACCTGACGCCGCTGCTCGGCTGACGATATCGTGGCCTCGCTGTCGCCCCGCTGCCTGCCGTAGGAGCCGAATTGCCCGTGGTTGCCCCCCTCTATCACGACCATAGTTGTGTCCTTCGGAAGGAGATGCGCCGCCTTGGCGATCTTGGCCGGCGTCGAAAGGCCGTCCAGGCTGCCGCTGATGGACAAGCCCCTGATCGCGGCCTCGGACAGGTCGGCGCTGTCCGGAGGGTAGGAAGCCCAGAAGGCGATTCCCGATAGGGCGCCTGGCCTGTCGTGGACGGCGATGGCGGCAGCCACCCCGCCGAGCGAGTGCCCGGCAATGACCCAGCGAGTCACCGACTGTTCCTTTGCGACGATCTCAAAACCCTTGTCCGGCGCGAAAAAGGCCAGATCGAGGGGCCATGGTCCTGGACACGGACCGAGGGCGGAAGGCCGGAAACCTTGAAGGAGGGCAGGGAAGAGCAGCCGGCGAGCGCGAGTGTCAGGAGGAGGCCCGTGAGGAGGGCGATTCCTTGAATACAGGGAAGGCCGCTTCTCCCCTTCGACATCATACGTTGCTTCCCAGGACCGCTCCGCCGACCATAGGGATCAGCCAGACGATCCACACGAAGATGCTGAACTTATGGAAGGAGCCGATGAGCTTCTCGTCTTTCCGCCTGAGCACGATGGTGGCCCAGATGGCGTGGAAGAGCATCAGGAGGATGGCGGCCATTCCTGTCACTCCATGGATGGTTGACTTGAACATGCCGCCTGCAATGATGCCCATGGCACCGGTCCCGATGGTGTCGCAGACGAGTCCGCACCAGAAGGTGATGGCGTGCCACCATTTGAGTCGCCCGCTGATGCGCTCGGCCCAGACCCCGACGGTGTAGAAGGCGAAGGCGGAAAGGATGAAGGTCATGGCAATGACGAGGATGGGACTTGAGGCGTTCATGCAGTGCTCCTTATGTGTTCCTGATTCAAGCCAGGCCAGGCGTCAGGTTGTACTTCGAGGCCTTTCGGCTAGTTCTGACCGCTTTTCATGCGGTCGTGCCGACAGGCCTGCCACCCTTGATTCCCAGAGACAGGAAGAAGGCAAGGATACCGAGGGCAGCGAGAATGTGGAAGGCCGCGGAGTAGGCCTCCGCCTTGTCGGCTATGGAGGCGGTGACCGCGCCGACGATGGCTGCCGCCAGGAGCTGGCCGGCCCCGCCCTGGATGTTGACCAAGCCCTGCGCCACGCTCCTCTGCTCGGGCGGTGCCTCGTGGAGGAGGATGTACCGGATTGGCGCCCCAAGCAGGGCGGAGAGTCCGAGCCCGACCAGCGCAGTTGTGATGATATAGCCGGCGAGGCCAAAGGGAACGGCGAAGCCGAGACCGACAAGGCCGAGGCTCAGGGTGAAGGACCCGAAGAGGATCACCACGCGCGGGCCGAGCCTGTCGAGGGCACGACCTACCAGTGGCGAGCCGATCGACATGGCGAATACCAGGGGCAGGAGAAGGAAGCTCGCGCTCGAACTTGTCGCACCGAAGGCAGCCACCGCGAACATGGGCAGGAACACCAGGCCCGACTCGATGCCGCCGGCGAGCACGTTTACGATGCCCGTCACCGCGATCTGCCTATTTGCGAACATCCTGACATCGACCACCGGCGAGGCGGCCCTGAGTTCAATGATGACGAAGACCGGTGCGAGAAGGAAAGACAGGAGCACGAGGCCGCCCGAGCCAAAGGAAAGGAGGCTTGGAATGAAATGCGCCGTGTCGATCCTCGACAGCCCGAAGGCGAAGGATGCGAGGATCAACGAAAGGAGAATGGAACCGGGCAGGTCGAATTTTCCCGATGGCGGCTTCCTTTCGTGCGGGAGCCGCGACAGCCCGAGGCCGATGACAAGGAGGGCCAGCGGCACGTTGATCCAGAACAGCCAACGCCAGCCAAAGGGAAGCAGGATTCCGCCAACTACAGGCCCGATGATGAAGGCGAGGCCGAATACCATGCCTATCATCCCAAGGGCCCGGCCGCGGCGCTCCTGGGGAAACACATCCCCGATGACCGCGCTGGCCACGGGGAATATCCCACCTGCGCCGATACCCTGGAGCGCGCGGGCTGCGAGCAGCATGCCAAAGCCGGATGAAAGCGCGACCAGTGCCGAGCCGGCGGCGAAGAGGGCGACATCGATGGTATAGACCATCCGCCGGCCGAAGAGGTCGGAAAGCTTGGCCATGAGGGGGGTGCTGACAAGGCTGAAAAGCACGTAGATGGAGAACAGGAGGGCGAGGTCACGCTCGGTGGACGCGAAATCCGCCTTCATCGCGGGCAGGGCAGGTCCAAGGATGGCGATGTCCATCGCTCCCATGAGCACTCCGAGAAAAAGCACGGCCATCAGCGGGCCGGTCGGGGATTGTCTATTTGATGACATGACCACTCCTGGGGATAGTTGATTGACGACCGCTACCGTCGACACAGCACTTCATCGCGGCTGCACAATACAGCCTGGCCGAAGGCAATGCAGGCCGCGCCGGGAATTTTCTCGCAGCCTATGGAAAGCCCTGGCTTACCCTCCTGCCTCGTCGATGCCGTGCTTCCTCGCGATATCCTCGTAATACGTAATGAGCTGGCGTACATAGTTCCTTTTTTCGGAATAGGGGCCTGGGTAGAAGCTCCGCTTGAAGCCGTAGACGATGATGTTCTTGAGCGTCTTCGGGCTGATGTCGAAGTTGTCGACCGCCAGGCGGATCTCCTTCGATACCGAGTTGTTGGACACCAGGCGGTTGTCGGTACAGAGGGTCGTGGAAAGCCTGCGCTCGAGCATTTTCCCGAGGGAGTGCCTGCGGATGTCGGTGAGGGCCGGGTTGGTCTGGAGATTGCTCGTAAGGCAGACCTCTATGGTGACCCTCTGGTCGGCTATGAAGGAGGCGAGCCTTTCGATATAGGCCTTCCTGTCCTTGATCTCGGGATCGGTGACCTTGTCGACATCGAAGAGGAAGTAGCCGTGTCCGAGGCGGTCGGCGTGGAGGTCGGTGATGGCCTGGAAGATGCTCTCGGCGCCGTAGGCCTCGCCCGCGTGGACGGTCTTGTGCATGAAATTCTTGTGGACAAAGTCAAAGGCCTCGCGGAAATCCCCGGCCGGGTATCCGGCCTCCTGCCCTGCGATGTCGAAGCCCACGATGGGGATGCCCATGCGGTCCCGGATGCCCACGACACCACGGGCAACCTCGATGGCCCCGAGCTTGAGGACCTCGACGTGGTCGGAGTAATTGTGAATGGCGCAGAAATCGCGGTAGTAGGGAGAGTACCCTCCGTCGAACATGCGCATGGCGCAGGCAATGATGCCATAGTCGAAGGGCGGCATCCTTCCCTCGCGGACCGCGGGGACCGAGTTGAACTCTGTCTTGGCGCGCCTGAGTCCCTTGTCCACCGCCTCGAGGATCTTTTCCATGGTCAGGCTGCGGTTGTCCATGAGGAGCTGCGGCGCAAAGCGGGGCTCGATGTAGAAGACGCCCTCTGCCATGTTGTCCTGTGCCAGCTCGTAGGAAACCCGTTCGAGATTCTCCAGGTCGCGCATCACTGCGCAGGTGTACTGAAAGCCCTTGAGGTATTCGGGCAGGTCAGCGTAGCTGTCCTTGAACACAAGCTCGCGCATGCCTGCCTCGGTGCAGGAGGGCAGCTCCACCTTTCCCCGTTTTGCCATGTCGATCAGCGACGACAGGCGGAGCGAACCGTCGAGGTGGACGTGGAGGTCGGTCTTGGGGATGTCCCTGATGAAGGCGTCGGTAAAGCGTGTCATGGCCGGTTCCTCCGAGTGCTGCAGTGGGAGGAGAGTAGCCGAGTACGGGAGGCTTGAAAAGGCCATTGGGCCAGCAGTCATTGCGGCAGCGCTTTCCTTTTGACAAGCCACCGGAGCGAAGGTAGTCTCTGTCTTTCCCGGCCCAGGCCTTTTTTTCCGGAGGACTACATGGAAAAAGATGCAGCGTCAGTCAAGAAGGCAGCCCTGGCCGATTTCGCCAGGCACATCAGTCCGATGAAGGTCCGCACCCTCAAGAGTGCGGGCATCGACATCATCGAGGAGAGGCGGGACGGCGCGAGCACCTGGGATATAACTGGAACTAAATATATCGATTGCCAGACCGGTTCCGGCATCATGAACCTCGGCCGTCACAACGCGGAAATGGTCCGCGTGCTCAAGGAAGCCCTCGATACCTACGACATCGGGGTCTTCCTCCTCGCCTCGCGCCAGAAGGCAGAGCTTGCCAAAAAGCTGGCATCGATAGCGCCGGAGGGCCTGTCTGGCTGCGTCTTCGGCGTGGGGGGCGGCGAGGCTGTCGATGCTGCCATCAAGATCGCCCGCGGCTCCTCAGGCAGGCCGGGCATCGTTTACGCCGACAAGTCCTATCACGGGCATACGGGTTTTGCCCTTTCGGCCATAGGTCGCGAGGCCTATCGCGAGTCCTTCGGTCCCCTCATGCCGGGCTTTTCCAAAGTGCCCTTCGGCGACATTGCCGCCATGGAAGGGGCCATCGGCCCCGACACGGCAGCCGTCATACTCGAAGCCATCCAGGGCGAGGGCGGCATCAACATTCCCCCCGACGACTACCTACCCGCCCTGCGCGAACTCTGCACGCAGCGCGGCGCACTCCTTATAATTGACGAGATCCAGACCGGCCTCGGCCGTACCGGGGCGATGTTTGCCTGCGAACACTGGGGCCTGAAGCCCGACATCATGACCGTCGCCAAGTCCCTGGGCGGCGGCCTCTACCCGATCTCGGCCACCCTCTTCACCGAGGAGGTCGGCGACTTCTTCGTGGCCCATCCCTTCAGCCACCTTTCCACCTTCGGGGGCTCCGACCTGGGCTGCATCGTCGCGATCGCGGCCATCGACTACGTCGTGGAGCATGACCTCCCGGGCCGCGCCCTGGCCATGGGCGCGCGTTTCAGGAAGGGTTTCGATGCCCTCGTGGCGGCCTATCCCGGGCTCCTCCTCGAAGCCAGGCAGAAGGGCCTCATGATGGGTCTTCAGTACACCAACGATTCCATCGGCCCGAGGATGACGAAAAAACTCGCCGAGCGCGGCGTCCTGGCCATCTACACGGGCAATGACCCGAGTATCTGCCGCCTCATGCCTCCCCTGGTCATCACGGAGGGGGAGGTCGACGAGGTGCTCGCCGCCCTTGAGGGTTCCATGCGCGAGCTGTCGGGCGAAAAGGGCATCGGGAAGGACTAGGACCAGGCTGGACGGGGGAATCCTGAAGCAGGAAGGAAGGGAAGACACATGGCGACGAGCGAGGAGATCATGGAGGCCCTGGCTGACTACCAGGTCCAGTGCAACGGGAATGCGCGGCTCAGGCGCATGCAGAAGGACTGGACAAGACTCCTTCATTTCAATGCCGATGATACCGGGGACTCTTTCATGATGACTGTTATCAAAGGCGAGATCACTGCCTTCGGGACCGGTCACGAAGGCGCACCCGACGTCGTCGTTACTGCAAAAAGCGAGCATCTCTGCGACATGTTCTGGGGCGACCTCAACCCCTCGCAGAAGTACCTGCAGGGAGAGATCCGTGTCAAGGCTACGCAGGAGGACGTCGTACGCCTCGATGCCATTACCATGATCATCTGGCCGGATGCCTGAGGACGGGGGGCGGAGATGAGTGAACTCAGGAAGGTCCTCAAGCTCAGGACCGTCACCTCTACCTCGGCGGGGATGGCGCTCGCGACCTCCTGTTACCTTGCGGGCCTCCAGGTGGCGACCATCGTCGAGGGTGAACTCGCGTGGATTTCCATCCTGGTGGCGGGGGGCCTTGTCTTGCTGGCTTCCTTCTGCTTTGCGGAGCTCAGCTCCCAGTATCCCACGGCAGCCGGCATCAAGCTCTTCATCCAGCGCGCCTTCAACGAAAGGATAGCCATCGTAATCGGTACCTTCTACGTGATCCTCGGTATTGCGATGGTCGGCGCCGAGAGCTACCTCCTTTCGAGCGTGCTTTCAGGCAGCATGCGCCTTTTCGGACCGACCATCGACCGGCTCTTCTGGATGACGCTCTTCATCGTGCTGGTGGCCCTGCTCAACATCAGGGGGGTGCAGGTGACTGGCTTCGTGCAGGACCTCATGACCTACGTGATGATCGGATTCCTGGTGCTGGTCTCGGTCTGGTCCCTGTCGAAAACCGGTGTCGACCTGGGCGGCGCGATGGCGAGGCATCCCCTTTCCTTTGGGAGTGTGATGCAGGCAGCCGCGGTCGGTGTCTTCCTCTTTGTCGGCTTTGAGTGGGTCACGCCCCTGGCCGAGGAGACTACCGACCACCGCCTTATCGGAAAGGGCATGGTCTGGGCCATCGGAATCCTCACGCTTGCTTATTCGCTCTTTGTGGTGGCCATGTGGACGGGGCTCACACCCGCGCAGCGTGCAAGCGGCACGCCCATTCCCCACATCCTCTTCGGCCAGAACCTCCTTGGCCCGGCTGGTGTGGCACTCTTTGTCCTCATGAGCGTCCTGGCCTCCGCGACATCCTTCAACTCGGGCCTCCTCAACACCTCGCGCTTTGCCTATGCGATGGCCCGCGACAATGTGCTGCCGGGGCCCTTCGCCAAGCTCCACCCCGGGTACGCGACGCCCTGGTTCGCCATCCTTGCCCTCATGGCAGTCGCCCTGGGGATCAGCTATGTCATCCTGTGGAGCGGCAAGTACCTCTTCATGATCGTGCTGGCCGCCGCCCTGGAGTGCTTCATCTACGTCGTGATGGCGCTCTGCGTTCTCCGGCTCAGGAAAGTCCACCCCGAGAATCCCCGTGACTTCAGGATCCCCTTCGGGGCGACCATACCGGTCATCGTCATAGTTGTGTTCACCGGACTGCTGCTGGGAATCTTCACCGATGTGACCAGGGATCCGGCCGGGGTGAAGGTCTTCGAGAACTGGTGGGTGGCCGTCGCGATGGGGGCCTTTTTCCTGCTCTGCCTGGTATACGCGCTGGTCGTGCCGCCCAGGCTCAAGAAGAAGGCGGCGGAGCGGGCGGCCACCAGGACAAAGCGGAGGCCGGGGAGGGGCTGAGGCGGCCTTCCTACTTCGCCCGCTCCACAAAGGTCCCGTCGCGCGTGTCGAACACGATCTTCGTGCCGATGTCGCAGAAGAGTGGCACCTGGATCTCGATGTTGGTGTCGAGTTTCGCGGGCTTGGAGGATTTGCCCGAAGTATCGCCCTTGATGCCTGGCTCGCAATAGGTGATAGTGCGTACGATGTTTATCGGAAGCGTCACGGAGACGGCCTTGCCCTCGTAGAATCCGACCTCGACCTCCATGTCGTCCTCGGGGAGCATGTAGTCGGCGGCGTCGCCGAGGTCCTCCCTGGTCAGCTCGTGCTGCTCGTAGGTCTCGGAGTCGATGAAGACCCAATTGTCACCATCGAGGTAGGAGAGCTTCATGTGGTGGTAGTCGATGGACACGTCCTCGAACTTCTCGCCCATGTCGAGGCCGAGCTCGGAGGTCGAGCCGGTGATGATGTTCCTCACGCGCAGGCGCTTGACCTGGCCGTTGCGGCCACCCTTGATGCCGAGCATGCGTTGGACGACGACGACATCGCTTCCGACCTTGAAAACGGTACCGCCTTTGATATCTCCGGTCATGATCATGGTAATTCCTCACCTGTAAGTGGATTTGGCCATTGGTTCTGGATACACGGGAGCCTTCAATGGTCCCGTCACTTCGCCGCCTCTGGCCTGGTTCAACGAAAAAGTGCGGTATCCTACCGTATTCTGCGGATGAGTGTCACCGGGTACGCCTACGGGCGTACCCGCGGGTACGGTCACGGGCGTACCCGCGGGTACGGTCACGGGCGTACCCGCGGGTACGGTCACGGGCGTACCCGCGGGTACGGTCACGGGCGTACCCGCGGCCAGTGATTCCGCCTTGCCAGGCAGAGATTGAAGTAATGTTTCCTTTGCGAAGAGAGCTTCGATGGCCTATGATTTTTAGCATGATCACCATAATGCAGGTTTCTGCGGGCGTGAGTCTGGTTGAAATCGGGGAATCGGGTCTGCGAATACTCTGCGGCTGCCCGGAAAACGTCTACAAGCTGCTCAAGATTGCCGGAGCGATTTCTTGGACTGGGGCAGGGGGCAAGAGCTGGGAGACGGGGCCGAATGCCATCCTCCTTTCCGAGCTTCCTGTGCAGGGTGGCCATTTTTCCAACCTCATCGAGTTCCCCGTACTTCAGATGCTCTACCGGCAGGGGATGCTCATTCCAGGTCACCCAAACAATTCCGGCCAGCGCCCCCTCATCATAGGCTTGAAGCAGGACCTCGAGTCGATGGCACGTTATGTGCACCTCGGGAACTACGGGATGGTGGAAGCCACGGCCCTCGAAGGCTCGGGACTTTCGGCCACCCTGGCTCATGAACTCCTCAGGATGAAGCTGAAGTTCGCCTTTGGGAGTTTCCGCTGTTCGGAGTCCCTCCTTGAGTTCTGCGCCGTCGAGGGACCTGCCACCGAACTCCGGGGTGGCTCCTTCCTCCGGAGGCTCGGTCCCAACCGCTACCAGTTCTTCCATGGCGACGAAGTGGCTGAAATCGATCTCAACCTGAAGCCGACCGAGCGCTACGCCCGTCCCTACGAGCTTCCTTCCCGTGCCATTTCGCGGCCACTTTTCTCGGTCGTGCATCTCGGGGAGGGGGATGGCTGGGATATAGCCCGACCCTGCATGTCGAGCCTTGTCGTGCACCGCGGCGAAGCCTGGCTGATAGATGCGGGTCCCCATGTCAGGGAGAGCCTCGAAGCGGTCGGCCTTGGGGTCAACGACCTTCGGGGGGTTTTTCTCACCCACGCCCACGACGACCATGTTGTCGGCCTGACCGCCCTCCTCCACGCAGAACGGCGCATCGCCTTTGCGGCTGTACCCTATATACGCGCGACGGTCGAGGCCAAGCTGCAGGCACTCGCGGGCCTTGATGGGACGGCCTTCCGCGAGACCTTCGAGGTCCGCGACCTTTCGGAGGGTCGCTGGAACGATCTTGGGGGTCTCGAAGTCTGGCCCTTCCTTTCTCCACACCCTGTGGAAACGACCTGCCTGCGCTTCCGCGTGAGTGGCCACTCGGGCATGCGGAGCTATGCCCACCTTGCCGACCTCTCGTCCTTTGCAGTCATTGAGTCAATGGTGACGGTTGACGCATCCGCTCCGGGAATCAGCCGCGAGACAGCGGACAGGGCCAAGGCTGCCTACCTCGAAGCAGCCGATGTCAAGAAAGTCGATGTCGGCGGGGGGATGATCCACGGAGATGCCTCGGATTTCAGGAAGGATACATCCGGACTCCTCCTCCTCAGCCACACCAGCGATTCCTCCGGCTGCAGGGATCTCGACTATGGCAGGGTTGTGGATTTCGGTGACGAGACAGTCCTTCTTCCTTCCGAGGCTGATTACCGGATGGATGCGGCACGGGGCTTCCTCGCGTGCCAGTTTCCCGATATTCCCGCCGCCGATTTCGAGCCCCTCCTCGAGGCTGGCTGGCTTGCCAGGGAACGTGGTGCCCTGCTCGCCCCTCCAGGGTCAAGGCTTTCCACCGTCGAGTTGCTCCTGTCAGGAGTGGTCGAGCAGAGGGGTTCGGATGGCAGCCTCGCCGAGCTGGCCGCAGGGGCCCTTGTCGGGGAAGCCGAGAGCCTCGACGCAAACGCAGAAGCGCCCCGATACCGTTGCGTGACGGCCATTGAGTCAGTTCCGATCCCTGTTTCACGCTACGTCGCGCTCATAGACAAGAACGACCTCGGTGCGGACCGGGCGCGGCGTTTCAGCGTCGGGGCCTTTCTCCGTTCATGCCCTTCCTTCGCGGGTCTTTCCTCCCTCGCCATAGAAGGGCTTGCCTCGTCATCGGTGCTTGTCTCCTACGAGGCTGGGGAGCGGCTTGGTGGGCCTGGCACGTCCATCCATGCCCTCGTTTCGGGAAGTATCGGATTGCTCGCGGCGGGACACAGGGTACTGGGCATACGCCCAGGCGAGGTGTTTGGAGAGGAATGCCTGCTTTCGCCTGGAGCCCCCTTCTTTGACCTGGCAGTGGAGGAGGACTCCACTGCGCTGTTGTTCGGCACCGAGGTCCTTTCGACCATGCCCATCATCCTCTGGAAGCTCAGGGAAATCCTGGCCCGTCGACTATCCTCGGCACACAGCGGCTTTGCCTTTGTCTGGCAGGACGACTATTCCGTCGGTGTAGCCGAACTCGATTTCCAGCACCGTCAGCTCTTTGCCCTCCTCCAGGGACTCTCCCAACAGCTCGCGGCCGACGGGAGCTGCCCCGATGCGGGGGGCCTCGTCTCCGAGATCCGTGCCTTTGCCTTCCTGCACTTCCAGACGGAGGAGGGTTTCATGGAAGCCGCCGGCTATTCCGAGCTCG
>SESF01025744.1_pt1 | contig 12991 bp, 18 predicted proteins | sample 3171521 | NCBI WGS metagenome assembly SESF01 (sample SAMN10866945, study PRJNA518727) | freshwater metagenome | biome: subpolar coniferous forest; feature: holomictic lake; material: water; isolation source: holomictic Lake 227, 6 m and 8 m depth | place: Canada: near Kenora, Ontario | collected...
TTAGGCGGTTTCTGCGCCACGCCGCCTAAAGGCGGGATTCCCAACCTGGCTTTCAAACCGGGCGCTTAGATGCAGCTGCGGGCCGGCGAATCTCTGGCGAGCGGATCAGGCGACAGCAGCCTCTTCCTTCGTGGCGCTGGAATAGGCTCGGGTTTGGGCTTCGCGGAAACTATGCAGGAAGAGGGTGTTGTCAGCGATGGCTTTTTCGATGAGCTGCTTGAGCAGGAATAGTTCCGAGCTGTTGATGACGGCATGAACGCTCTGCTGGAAGGCCTGCAGCGGCGTGAAGGTTTGGAACGAATTGCCAAAGAGAATGATGGTGGCGTGGCGGCGCTGGCTCATGGGCATGCCCTGCAACGCCTGCAAGGTCAGGTTTTCGCACGCGTTGTTGGCCACAAACAATTCCTCGAGGATGACGACCTGGTAGTGGAACTGGCTGAAGCGGATCAGGAAATCACTGTGCGTCGCCGCGGTGTGGACTTTGTAGCCGAGTTCAGTCAAAGCCGACCGGGCGGCTTCGAGCCATTCCGGGGTCGAGAAGGCCAACAGCGCGGGCTTGTCGGTCGTGCTGATGAAATCGAATTGGTTCGACATATAAGCTATTTGAGTTTGAGCGGGGCGGCAACCGGCGGGGCTTCGCGCGTGCCGGCAGCCTGAATGGCCTTCATGCGCAACGAATGCATATTATGCGTGGATTCGCCACGGGTCTTCTTAATGTTATCGATGCCGCGCGTGACGGGACCACGCTTGGTGCAGTAGAGCAGGGCGGTTTCTTCGTTGATCTTGCCCTGTTCGTAAGCTTCGAGGGCGGAGAGGTCGAAGGTGCGCCAACCGAAGGATTGGCTGGCCTCCGTGATTTCGTAGAAACTTTTCCCTTCGGTTTCGCCGAGGCGAATACTTTCCTGCGTGCGCAGGTTGGAGCCCATGATTTCGAGCAAGGGGAAACGGCCGCCGCCGACCTTGGGGGCAAGACGCTGGCTGATGACCCAGCGGAGGGTGTCGCTCAGGCGCACGCGGAGCTGTTCCTGTTCTTCGGTTTCAAACATACCCAAGATGCGGTTGATGGTCTGGCCGGCATCAATCGTGTGCAGGGTGCTGAGCACCAGGTGGCCCGTCTCCGCAGCGCTCAGGGCGATTTTAATAGTCTCGCGGTCGCGCATTTCGCCGACGAGAATGACTTTGGGGGCCTGGCGGAGGGCGGCGCGCAAGCCACTGGAGAAGGTGTCAAAATCACTGCCCAGTTCGCGTTGGTTGAAAGTCGCCACGGCATGCGGATGAACAAACTCGACCGGGTCTTCCAGGGTAATAATGTGAACGGGCCGGGTGCGGTTGATCTCGTTGAGGATGGCGGCCAGAGTGGTGGATTTGCCGGAGCCCGTTGCGCCGGTGACCAGCACCAGGCCGGTTTTCTCACTCGGAATCTGCTTGATAATCTCCGGGAAGTTCAGTGAGTCGAGCGTAGGGATGACGGTGTTGAGCCGGCGCAGGACGATGGAATAGTTGCCGCGCTGCGAGAAGATGCTGATACGGAAGCGCGCTTTGTCGGCGAGCGTATAGGCCGTATCGCAGGAGCCGCGCCGGAGCAAATCCCCGATGTGCCACACGTTGTCGCCCATCAAATTGAGGGCAATCATCTCGGTTTGAAAGGGGGTAAGTTTCTCGATCGGCGGCTCGCAGGTCACCGGCTTCAGCTCGCCGAAGGATTCGACTTGCAACGGTTTGCCGGTCGTGAAAAGCAAGTCGGACACCTCCGGCTGGGAGTCCAGCATGGTGGTTAGAATGTAGTCAAGTTCTGGACGGCGCATAAATCAGGTGTCATCGTCCTCCGGCGGATGGGACAGGAATGGCCGGAACTTCTTCTTATCGATGGCTTTGTCGTAGGCTTCTTCTGGTGCGATGCGTTTCATTCGCACGTGCTCCATGATGGCATCGTCCAGTGGCTGGTTACCGAGCTTCTTGCCGACTTGAATCATACCGGGGATTTGGTGAGTCTTGCCTTCGCGCACCAAGTTGGCAATGGCGGTGGTGAATACGAGGATTTCCAGGGCCGCCACGCGGCCCTTCTTGTCAATCCGCTTGAAGAGGTTTTGAGCAATGACGCCCTTGAGGGCTTCCGAAAGCGTCGCGCGGATTTTGTTCTGCTGCTCGGCGGGGAAGACGTCGATGATACGATCCACAGTCTTGGCCGCGCTGGGCGTGTGAAGGGTGCCGAAGACCAAGTGACCCGTGCTGGCGGCCACCAGAGCTAACTCGATGGTTTCCAGGTCGCGGAGCTCGCCCACCAGGATGATATCGGGGTCTTCCCGCAAAGCGCCGCGGAGGGCCGACGCAAAGGACTTGGTGTGGACGCCGACTTCTCGATGGTTGACGAGGCAGTTCTTACTCTCATGGACGAATTCGATGGGATCCTCGACGGTGATGATATGATCGCGGCGATTTTTGTTCGCGTAATCGACCATCGCGGCGAGCGTGGTGGACTTGCCGGAGCCGGTGGGGCCGGTTACCACTACGAGACCGCGATGGAGCATGCAGAACTTCTTCAGCACGCCGGGGAGGGGCGCGTCGAATTTCTCAAAATCCTCAAAGGAAAGGACCTTGGTGGGAATCTGGCGGAAGACGGCTCCAATGCCATACTTCTGGTTGTAGAAGTTGGCGCGGAATCGGGAGATGTGTGGGATCTCGTAGCCGAAATCGACGTCGCCGGTTTCCTCGAACACCTTGATTTTGAATTCCGGCGCGATCTCGTAGAGCATCTTCTTGAGTTCATCGTTATCGAGCGGAGGATGGTCCACGCGCTGCAGCTCGCCATTGACTCGGAGGATGGGGTTATTCCCCGCGGAAAGGTGCAGGTCCGAAGCCTTTTGCTCGAACATCAAAGTAAAGAAAGCATCGATCTTCGCCATAATATGCCGTATTGTCTGGGCGGTTGGTAGCTAGATCCGCACCATACCCCAAACACGTGAGCGAAGTCAGCGAAAGAATTGCGGGAGAGATAACGGGCCGGGGTGCTATCACGTTTGCGCGCTTCATGGAGTTGGCGCTCTATTGTCCCAATTATGGATATTACGAAAAGGAAGAGGACATTATTGGACGTCAGGGTGATTACTACACCAGCGCGAGTGTGGGGAGCCTTTTTGGCGAGCTGCTGGCGTTTCAATTTGCGGAGTGGCTGCAAGGGATACAAGAGTCGAGCGGAGGGGGGGCCGAGCTGAGTTCCGACGGCAAGGCGGGGGAGAGAGGTCAATCGATGCGGATTGTGGAGGCAGGGGCGCACGGAGGGGGTCTAGCCAGGGACATCCTGGGATGGATTAGCAAACACCGTCCGGGACTGTTCGACTGCCTGGAGTACTGCATTGTGGAACCCTCGGAGAGGAGGCGAATCTGGCAACGGCGGAAGCTGGACGAGTTTGGCGATAGAGTTCTTTGGGTCGGCCAGTTGGCGGAGTTGACTGGTGAGGCATTCGCTGATCCACGCGTCCCGTTCCTGGCCGGTTTGCGGGGAGTGATCTTTTCTAATGAGCTGCTCGATGCCATGCCCGCGCACCGGCTGGGGTGGGACGCGAAAGCGCGGACCTGGTATGAATGGGGAGTGACGTTGCAATTGGGACGCTTTGTCTGGACCCGAATCACGGATGAAGGGGCGAGCGAAGGCCGACAGCAGTCGAGCGCCCCCGCCGCGATCCCCCATTTCGAGTTGCCGGTTGAAAGCGGATTGCTGGACGTTTTGCCCGACGGGTTTACCATCGAGCTGTGTCCGGCGGCGGAGCAATGGTGGCGCACGGCAGCGATGGTCTTGGGCTGCGGCAAGTTGGTTGCGGTGGATTATGGTCTGAAGGCGGAGGAGTTCTTTATGCCGGAGCGGAGCGAAGGCACGCTGCGGGCGTATCATCGGCATCGGGCGAGCAATGACGTGCTGGCGTGTCCCGGCGATCAGGACATCACGGCACATGTGAATTTTACTGCCATTCGGGCCGCCGGAGAATCAGCCGGTTTGAGAACGGACGCCTTTCAGACTCAGGCCCAATTCCTGACCAGCATTGCCGCGAGGACTTGGGCCGATGAAGCTCCGTTTGGCAAATGGACATCCGAGCGCACGCGCCAGTTTCAAACCCTGGTGCATCCGGCACATTTGGGACGAGCCTTCCGGGTGCTGGTGCAAGAGCGGTCTGGTCCCCACTCGTAAAGCCGTAGGATCAAGCGGAGGGCGACTGCAGTTCGTAATTGAGAACCGAGAGGCAGTAGAGGGCAGCGGTATCGGTGCGCAGGATGAGCCGGCCAAGGGTGATGGGCCGGTAACCGTGAGCCTTGATCGTCTCCGTTTCGGCCGGGGTGAAATCGCCTTCGGGGCCGACCCACACACAAACCGACCCGGGTATTCGGCCGTGCTTCGCGTGGAAAAGGCGAAAGTATTCTCGGGCGGGGCGGCTGTCGCTTTCGAGCGAGGCAATCAGCGGCAGCTCGAAGCTTTCGTTCCGCGCGAGGAACTGCTTGGGGGTCAGCGGCTGCTCCACCACCGGCAGCCACGCGGAACCGCATTGCTTGATGGCTTCCCGGGCCACCAGCCGCCATTTCGCAGCCTTCTGGGCCGCCTCCGGTTCATCGAGCTGTGCGACGACGCGCTCGGTGAGCAGCGGCACAACGCGAAACGCCCCCAGTTCCGTGGCCTTCTGGATGATTCCCTCAATGATTTTCCCTTTTGGCACCGCCTGCAGCAAAGTGATCTGGCTTGGCAGGGCAGGCTGGAAGCGCTGCTCCACTACGGCCAGCCTGGCTTGGTCGCCCTCGTATTCCTGTAATTCACACAGAAACTCATGGCCGGCACCGTCCACCACCATCACGCGTTCACCGCGGCGGACGCGAACAACATGCCGGGCGTGGTGTGCCTCGGCGCCTGTCAGCACCAGGCAGGCTGGCTGGCATTGCTCGGGCGGCAGATAGAAACGATGCATGGGAAACGGAGTGACGGAGGGTTGGCGGATTGGAGCTCTGTGGGAACATCTCGCCACGGGTCGGCCGGCGGCTATGTAACACGCCATCGCTCCATGACTTCACTGCTCCGTCGCGTTCACTGGAAGAGGTTTTTCGCCTTCTCGAAAAAGCCCTGGCTGACGGGGCTTTCCTTGCCGTTGCAGAGCTCAGCAAATTCCTGGAGCTTCGCCCTTTGGGCCACCGATAGGTGAGTAGGCACCTCAACGGTGATGCGGACATGTAAATCGCCGCGGCCGTAACCCTGGACATTCTTTATGCCTTTGCCTTTCAGGCGAAATAATGTGCCCGGCTGGGTGCCCGGCGGAACCTTGATCGGGGCTTTGCCGTCCAACGCGGGAACCGCGATTTCCGCACCGAGGGCCGCCTGCACGAAGCTTACCGGTACTTCGCAAAGCAGGTCGTCGCCGTCGCGCTGAAAGATGGCGTGGGCCTTGACGTGGAGCACCACATACAAGTCACCCGGCGGGCCGCCGCGGAAACCGGCCTCGCCATTGCCGCCGGAGCGCAGGCGCGAGCCGGTGTCCACACCAGCGGGGACGCGCAGTTTGATCTTGGAAGCTCGCTCGCGACGCCCATTCCCGTGGCAGGTTCGGCAAGGCTTGTCGATGACACGGCCCGCGCCCTGGCAATGCGGGCAGGTCTGAGCGATGCTGAAGATGCCGCGCGAGTTGATCACTTGACCACGGCCGCCACAAGCCGAGCAGGCCCGGATGCGGGAGCCGGTTTCCGCGCCGGAGCCCTGGCAGGCATCACAAGCTTCGGGCTTGGTGACGGTGATTTCCTTTTCGCATCCGTGGGCGGCCTCCTCAAACGTGATTTCCATGTCGTAGCGGAGGTCGTTGCCCCGCTGCGGCTGGGTTGAGTCGGGCCTGCCGCCGCCGAAGAGGTCCTCGAAAATGCCGCCACCGCCGAACACCTCGCGGAAGATCTCGAACGGGTCATGGAAGGAGCCGGATCCATGGCCGCCCGCCCGCCGGTCGAAGGCGGCGTGACCGTGCTGATTGTAAAGGGCCCGCTTTTGCGGGTCGCTCAGGATCTCGTAGGCTTCGCCGAGCTCCTTGAAGTTCTCCTCGGCCGCTTTGTCGCCCGGGTTCTTGTCCGGATGGTGCTTGATTGCAAGCTTGCGGTAGGCCTTCTTGACATCCTCCGGTTCGGCGCTGCGCTCGACCCCGAGCACCTCGTAGCAATCACGTTTGGCCATGGTCAGGCAGCAGGTTGCTTGGCTACCACCACGCTGGCCGGTCGCAAGAGCCGATCACGAAGTTTGTACCCTTTCCGGAGCTGCTGGACCACTTGGCCGTCGGGCACGTCCGAGGTTTCCTGTTGCGAAAGGGCTTCATGGAAGTTCGGGTCGAATGGTTTGCCCATCGCGTCCAACTCTTCCAGCCCGGCTTCGGCGAGCGCGCTCTTGAACTGCTGGAAGATCATGCTCACCCCCGCCTGCAGCGATTGGCCGGCGTCGAGACCATTCTTTTGAGCCGCCGCCAGAGCCATATCGAAATTGTCCATCACGGGCATTAACTTCTGCAGCAGGGCTTCGTTGGCATATTTGATCGCCTCTTGCTTTTCGCGGGCCGCGCGCTTCTTGAAGTTGTCGAAATCTGCGCTGGTACGCAGCAAGCGCTCCCAGTTCTCGTCCGCCCGGGCCGCCCGCTCTTTGAGCTCGGTCAGTTGTTCCGGGGTCACCATCGCCGGTTCGAGCGGAACCAGTGGTTCCGCAGCGGCGGGCGGGGCGGCGGTTGCCGGGTGCTGTTCAGTTTGTAAGTTACTTCGCTTCATAGGACTCGGCTTACCGATCCAAAATTTCAATGCGGTGAGGATAGCCGATACCTGGCCAATAGGCAACTCGCTAAACAGGACTTCCAAACAGACCGTCAATCTTGCGAAACACCGGTGGCACGGGATGCGCCACGGATGCCGGCCCACCGAAAAGCATCCGCGGGCAAGTTATTGTGGTCGGCTTGAACGCTGCCGGGCAAATACGACGCGGCGCTCTGGTTACTCAGGATCAGGGCGACCATGGGACCGGTGCCCGCCGACGCCGAAAAGCTCGCCACATAGCGCTGGTTGAATAGCACGCACATCAGCGCCAGCACGGCCGTAGCCGGGGCCAGCCAACTGAAACGGAATGGCGGCAGCGCTTCTGCGGGGGTGGGGGTGGCGGCAAACAGCCGCCGCTCAAGCCCCACCGAGGGGCGGCGCGGCGTCCACCCAAGTAATTGCGTCTCCAACTCGCTCATCTTGTTCATACGATGGTCCTTTCAGGAACAGCCTCAGTTTCTGCAATCCGTAACGGTAACGCCCGGCCGCGGTGTTCGGCGAGATGTCCAGCAGCTCGCCGATCTCTTCAAAAGTGTGCGCGTGCCAGATCTTCAGGACGATGACCTCGCGCTGGTCGCACGGCAGCGCGGCCAAACCGCGCATCGCCACCCGTTCGGCCGGGCTATCCGAGGGCGAGCGGTCAAACCAGCGGCTCGATTCCAATTCCCGCGTCAGCCGCCGCCACAGCCCGCGGCGATAATTCAAAGCCCGGTTGCGGAAACTGCGCACGCAATAATGCCCCGGCAGTTCGGGTGGCTGGGGGCACTCCATCAGCGCCATAAACGTCTCCTGCAAAACGTCCTCCGCTTCCCCGTGGGATAGCCCCAGCGCCCGTCCGTACAGGATCAGTTCGGACGCTTTCGCGCGATACAAATTCTCGCACCAGCCAATTTGCTCAGCAGCAGCGCTCACAGGTTCACCCCTATAGACACCCGGAAAAGGAAATTTGTATAAACTTCTCGCAAAATCTATTGAGGGGCGATCAGAACCGCGCTCGAAGAGGTCGCATTACCGCAGTTCCCAGTTCGGAAGGATATCCGTGTCGTGAGGCGTGTGCTCCGCTTGAGCCATCAGCTTTCGCTCGGCTAGAATGCCGATCATCGCGGCGTTGTCGGTGCAGAGGGTTTTATCCGCCAGCAGGAGCGTGAGCCGCTCGCGCGCGCAGGCGGCTGTGAGGCTCTGGCGGAGGGCCCGGTTGCAGGTCACGCCGCCCGAGGCGGTGACACAGCTAACGCGGAGCCGCCTGGCGCAGCGGATCGTCTTGGTCACCAGCACTTCCACGATCGCCGCCTGAACGCTGGCGCATAGGTCGCGCAGGCGCTGCGTGTCGTTGAGCAGGTCGGGATGGTCGCGTAGGAAATAGCGCACGGAGGTCTTTAGCCCGCTGAAGCTGAAATCATCGTTGGGGTCATTCAGCATGGGGCGCGGAAAGTCAAAGGCCTTGGCGTTTGCTCCTGCGGCCAACCGGTCAATCTCCGGCCCGGCGGGATACGGCAAACCAATCAGCTTGCCGGCCTTGTCAAAACACTCGCCCGCGGCATCATCGAGCGTCGAGCCGAGCAGGTGGTGGTCGAGTTCGGCCCGGACGTGGACGAGCAGGGTGTGGCCGCCGCTGACGATGAGGGAAACATTAGGCTGGAAGTGAGCGAAATCAGCAACCGGGGGCTGGCCCTTGATCCAAGGCGAGTAAAGGTGAGCCTCGTGATGATGAATCCCGAGAAATGGTCGTCCCAGAACAAAGGCGGCCGCCTGCGCCGCTTTGAAGCCGACCATCAGCGCGCTGGGCAAGCCCGGGCCGCGGGTAGCGGCCACGGCGTCGAGCTGGCCGGCCGGCACGGAGGCTTCGCGCAAGGCCATCCGGACGACCGGCATCAGATTCCGAAGATGCTCGCGCGCCGCCAGTTCCGGCACGACGCCGCCGTACTCCTCATGCAGCTTTCCTTGCGACGAGACTACGTTCGACAGCACGCGGCCCCGATGCACCACCGCCGCACTGGTTTCGTCACAGGAGGATTCAATAGCAAGGAGAGCCACCTTGTCACTTTGCCGCCAACTTTTCGCTCTTGGGCGCGCCTTTCTCGGGAGCCGGGGCGCGTTGGGTGAAGAGCGTAATGCCTTTGAGCAGGTCCATGGCACGGTCGAGTTGAGGGTCGCGGGAGTTTAGCACTCGCTCGCGGTCTTTGTCGTCGAGGCTTTGAATTCCGCCGGGGGCCTGCTTTAGTTGTATGTCACGTTCCTGCTCATCCGTCAACGGGACAGAGATGTCCGGGGTAATGCCTTCCTCGTGGATAACCTTATGGCTCGGGGTGTAGTATTTGGCCGTGGTGAGGCGCAAGGCTGAGCCGTCGGCCAGCGGCAGAATGCTCTGCACCGAACCTTTGCCGAAGGTCTTCTCACCGAGGACGATGGCGCGCTTGGAATCCTTCAGGCAACCGGCCACGATTTCCGAGGCGCTGGCGCTGCCCAGGTTGACCAGCACGACCATGGGCATCTTGTTCAACTCGTCGCCGCTGCCCCTGGCTTTGCGCACGGAGGTCTGACTGGGGTTGCGGCCTTCGGTGGTGACGACCAGGTCGCCGCGCGGCAGGAATTTTTCGCAGACATCGACCGCTTGCTCGAGCAAGCCACCCGGATTCCAGCGCAGATCCAGCACCAGCGCCTGCATGCCCTGCTTCTTCAGCTTGTTGAGCGCGGTTTCCAGGTCGGTGCTCGTCTTCTCGCCGAACTGCACCAGGCGGATGTAACCGATCTTGTTCTCACCGAGCGAGAACTCCTTCTTGCTGTTGATGTCCTTGACCATGTCAACGTTGATGATGGCTCGGCCGAGCGTGTAATCTTTCAGCCGGCCGGAGGAGGGTCGGAGGATCGAGATCTTTACTTCGGTGCCGGGCTCGCCGCGGAGGTTCTTGACCGCGTCCTGCAGGCTCATTTTTTCGGTGCTCTTGCCGCCGATCTTGACAATGCGATCGCCGGGCAGAATGCCGGCCTTGAAGCCGGGGCTGTCTTCCATCGGGGCCACCACCGTGATGAAATTGTCCTTCATGGCGATCACGATGCCGAGGCCGCCAAACGCGCCCTGAGTGTCGTTTTGCAGCTCCTTGTATTTGTCAGGCTCCATGAACTCGCTGTGCGGATCAAGCGTGTTGAGCATGCCTTTGAGGGCCGCATAGACCAAGTCCTGATACTTGAGGTTCTGCCCATCAACGTAATCCTTGCGCACCTTCTCCATCACGTACGTGAAGAGTTCGAGACTGGGGTAGGCGGAGTCCTTCTCGGGTGGCTGGGCGGCGGTCAGATAAACGCGGGCGCCGATCAACAAGTTGACGCTCAAGGCGGTGATCACCACCCCGTAAAGCAGACGTCGTTTCATAATGCGCGAACAATCATTCGGGGGCACGATAATGGGAGGCGGGCGACTTTGCAAGGGCGAGGGCTTGCTCGCGGGCTTTGTGGGCGGCGGGAGCGACCTATGTGATTTTCAGTGCCCCAAGAAAGACCTGGAGAATCAAGCCGGCAACGCGGCGGTCGCGCAAAGGCTCGCGGAGTTCCAGCGCGATCCCAAGGCCTGGCTGGGCCCCAACTTCAATTCCGCTGCCGGTTGGCCGCCCGATAGGCCGTGCCCGCAAAACGGTCGCGGTCCACGAACGTTTCCACCAGCCAGACGGGATGGCCGTATTTGCGTTGCCAATCCCCATTGAGCCGCTGCACGGCGCGGCTCAGTACCTGACTGGCTAGACTGGGCACCGCGACCCAGGCAAAATGGCCAAAACGAGGAACCGCGTGTTATTGACTAGCTGGCTCAACCCCCGGACGCGTTGGGCCGCCGTCCAGCCAATGAACTGATCGCGGGCGGCGCTCTGCCAGGCCGCCGCCCCAAAGAGCAAGCACGCCGCATCCGGTCCCGCCCGGGACGGCACCAGATACTTGAGATTCTCGCCGACCACGCGCAGCCCCAGATAATGATGCCCCCGTAAGTGTTCGTGGACCCAGCCTTCTGCCAAACTCCCCGCCAAGGGCAGGCTCCACCGCAACGGTTGTAGTTCAACTAAAGAACCCTCAATCCTTGCGCCCACGGCCGGAGGGGGACTGGGGGGGACGGCCCCGTTTTCCACCGCCGAGTTTGGTTGGGCGTGCGCAACGGCGGCAAAACCAGGAACCCGTGGGCTGGCAGTTTGAGCAGCAAGCTCCGGGCGGCGAAATCTTTCAATCGGCCTTGGACTGATTCGGCTGAAGAACCCTTAGCTTCCATTGGTCGGGGCGTGGCCTCCAACCCTGATGAGCACGACGGCGGGGTCGCTGGCCCTGGCGGAATCGATCCCGCCCTGCGATACGTTCCTGGTGGAGCGGCTGCGTGAAGCGGGTGCGGTGCTCCCCTGGGCAAGACGAACTTTCGCTCGCCGCGGTCAGTCAGCGGTTGGAGCGGGCGCGGCGGGCTGACGCGAAACCCGTATGCGCTCGACCGCAATCCGTCCGGTTCCAGTTCCGGCTCGGCGGTGGCCGTGGCGGCGAGTTTGTGTGTTGTGGCGGTGGGAACGGAGACGGATGGCTCAATTCTGTCCCCGTCGTCGTTGAACGGGATTGTCGGGGTGAAGCCGACCGTCGGTCTGATCAGTCGAACCGGCGTCATTCCGATCGCGCATAGCCAGGACACAGCCGGGCCGATGGCACGGACGGTGCCGGATGCGGCGATCCTGCTCGGCTGTTTGACCGAGGTGGACTCACGCGACGAGGCCACTCAGGCAAGCACCGGCAAGGCGCACCGGGACGATACTCGGTTTCTGGATCGGGATGGGCTGCGCGGCGCTCGCGGCGTTTGTGGGTTGCGCGACATCAGCCAAGAAGCTGAACCGGATCAGCGTGGGAATGACCAAGGTTGAAGTCATCAAGATACTTGGCGACCCCGACAGCACCGCCGCGAACGAAGGCTGTGAATACATGATTTACACCCTGCGCGAAGGCGTCTCCAAGCCGGGAACAACCCCGATCCCAATCGCCATCGACGGCAGCTACTTCGTCCGAATCGTTGGCGGCAAGGTGAACGCCTACGGAAGACGAGGTGACTTTGATTCCACCCAGCCCTCCGAGAGCAAACAGACAATTGACTTGAACGTTAAGCAGAAGTAGTGGATTTGCACAGTAAAGGGGTCAACCCATAGCATGGTTCGCAGATTTGCCTTTGGGAGTTGCCGACCGGGGCCAGATGGCCTTAGGAATAGCCTTATGCCGCGCAAGCTGAGGGTGGAATATCCAGGTGCGATGTAACACGTGGTGAGCCGTGGGGATCGCTGCGAAAACATCTACATTGATGACGTGGACCGCCAGGACTTCCAGGTCCATGCGTAGGGCTTGATGCGCCATCATTGCCAGGTGTGCTGGAGACGCCCAAACCGTAGATTCGTTCCATGCGCACAGCTCGAATTCCAATCTAGGGTTGATAAATGTCCGGGTTATGTCCAGGCGTCCGTTGACCCGCATTCGGCGTTCGTGTATGATTCGTGTGTATGAGCAAGACAATCACCATCGAAGATGATGTTTACGATCTGCTGGCCTCGCTGAAGGAGGACTCGCGCGACTCGTTCACGCGAGTTATCCGGAGGTACCTGCCCCGGCCGTGCGAGACGGCTGGTGAGTTGCTGGACGTTTACGAGCACGCCCCGCTGCCAAAGGTCAACTGGGATGTCCTGGACCAGATTACCGCTGGCCGGGGCAGACACCACCTTCCTCATTCACTTCTTTAACGAAGGCCGGGTCGGCCGCCGCGGGCCGGCGCGGACCTTCCTTGCCCAGAACCGGATGGAGGCTACCCGGACAACCATTATCAGCTTGGGCGAAATAGCCCCTTCGTTTGAGGCTTCCTCGGATGCCTGGGAATACTTCAAGCACTGGAAGATCTACCGATTGCATCCGGGTATTGTGGACGCGGCGGCCGACGTGGACAGAGAGCTAATCACGGCAGGGCAGCGCCTGGGTGAAAACGACAATTGGATTGCCGGCTTCGGCCGCTACTACCGCGAGCCGGTCATCAGCCGCGATAATGCTTTTGACCGCGTCCGCGGCTTGCGTCGCCTGGCCTACTAGAAGATCAAGACCGTAGAGCGGTGCGACGGGCAGTTGTAAAGGGGTCATAAAGGGGGCAGTTAATGAGAATGTCATATACAGCATTGCAGATAATCGCGCTGGC
>SESF01029318.1_pt1 | contig 12985 bp, 13 predicted proteins | sample 3171521 | NCBI WGS metagenome assembly SESF01 (sample SAMN10866945, study PRJNA518727) | freshwater metagenome | biome: subpolar coniferous forest; feature: holomictic lake; material: water; isolation source: holomictic Lake 227, 6 m and 8 m depth | place: Canada: near Kenora, Ontario | collected...
GTTTCGGATTTTCCCCTCGCTGCTCGCTGGGAACGGGAGAACCTTAGAACCGTCCTGCCTCCCGTTCCACATTTGACGACCGCCCCATTTTGCCGCAAGCTGAGCCTATGGCAAACACCTTTGGGCACCTCTTCCGCATCACCACCTGGGGCGAGTCGCATGGTGGTGGCGTGGGCGTGGTCGTGGACGGTTGTCCGCCGCGACTACCTTTGACCGAGGCCGACATCCAGCCGGACCTCGACCGCCGCCGACCCGGCCAGTCGCCGATTGTCTCCCAGCGGAAGGAATCCGACACCATTCAGATTCTCTCCGGCACCTTCGAGGGCAAGACGCTCGGCACGCCAATCAGCCTCTGGGTCAAAAACGCCGACGCCCGCTCCGAAGCCTATACCGAGATGGCCACTAAGTTCCGGCCCTCGCACGCCGACTACACCTACCAGGCCAAGTATGGCATCCGCGCCTGGCCCGGCGGGGGGCGCACTAGCGCGCGAGAGACCGTCGCACGTGTGGCCGCGGGTGCCATTGCCAAGAAGATTCTCCGGCAGCGCTACGGCATCGAAGTCCTGGCCTACGTGAAGCAAGTCCAGCGCATCCTCGCCAACGTGGACCCGGAGAAGGTTAAGGCCAAAGACATCGAGTCCAACCTCGTTCGCTGCCCGGACGCGGTGGCGGCGGCACGAATGCTTCAGTTGATCGAGAAGATGCGCCATGCTGGCGACAGCGTCGGCGGCATTGTTGAAGGCGTCGCGCGGGGTGTACCGCCCGGCTGGGGCGAGCCAGTCTTCGACCGCCTCGAAGCCGACCTCGCCAAGGCCATGTTAAGCCTCCCAGCGTCCAAAGGCTTCGACATCGGCTCGGGCTTCGGTGGCATTGTGCTCACCGGCATGCAGCATAATGACCCGTTCCGCGCGAAAGCTGGCAAGGTATATACGACCTCTAACCGCTCCGGCGGCATCCAGGGCGGCATTTCGAACGGCCAAACCATCTATTTCCGGGTAGCCTTCAAACCCGTCGCCACCGTCCTCCACGAGCAGGACACCGTGGACGTTGACTTCAAGCACACCACCCTGAAAGCTCGGGGCCGTCATGACCCCTGCGTCCTGCCGCGCGCCGTGCCCATTGTCGAGGCGATGACCGCCCTGGTCCTCGTGGACCACGCCCTCCGCCACCAGGCCCAGTGCGGCTGAGCGGCGAATCAGGCGGTGCCCCAGGCATGTGGGTAGCTTTGATAGCAGGGTCGCATTGGGGTGGCTTTGGGGTCCCAATCGCCTGGCTATGAAGTCGCTCTGGTGTGGCTTTAGATGGCTTTGTCCTCGTGGCGAACAGTTGCCTTCCTCACCGAATCTGACAAGTCTCTCCAGCTTCATCATCAGGCTGTGAGCCTTCCCGAGGGAGAATGGGTCGCCGGTCAGGCAATCCATCTCTTCTGCGGTCGGGTAGGACTTGACCGCCACAGAATTCTCCCGCGTCAGCTCGTACAACTGGTCCAGAACGGCCACCAACGCTTCAGGATATCATTTCTCAGACCGCCGTTCCGCAGTCCGAGGCAGCACTTGGACTTCGCCGATAAGGTTGATGCCGTATTCGCCGTTCACGGACCGCCAGAAAGGCACGTCACCGTTGGCAACTCGGATCGCGTAATCGGACCGGGGCCGCAGGCGTTCCGATTTGTCCGGAAACCACAGCCCGAGGGAATAATGGCCGGGCGTGACATCTTTGGGGAGGTCTGCCTCGAACGAGATGGTATGGCTCAGAGGCGCGAAGGTGGAGTCGCCGGGACGATGCGGGTACCATCGGCGGACATCCACGGCCGGTATGCCGAAAGAGCGCACCTCCCCCTGCGGGCTGATGAGGGCAAACTCGACGGGCCGCGGGTGAAAGATCGTGCTGAATCCCCGATTGATAAGTGTCACCTCTATTCTCATTCGGCCGCCCGCGGGCGGCTTCGTTGTGAACGAGGCGTTCTGAAGCTCCAGCCGATAACCCAAATGATCCCGGATATACTCGAATTGGGACCGCTCCACCTCCTCGCCGAGAGAATTCGTGAACCAATCTTTGGCAATGGGCAGCCGCGCCGTTTCAAGTTGGGACTTCGTGATGGGCCGGGACCGCCAGTGGTCGATGCTCGCAACTTTCCCTTCTCGCTCAGAGTACGAGTGGGCCAAGCTGAGGACGTTGAAATGGTAGTCGCGCAAGTAACGCGCAGCCTCCAGCCCGTCAGCCACCCGTTGGTATGAGCCAGCCCCCCACCAGCGTTGGTCTGCCCAGAACATTTCACCGCCCATGGGCACAAACAGCGTCTCCGCCTGTACCATAGCCCGCAGGTCGCCAAACTGGCTGGGTTCACGGGCATATACATATTCCTCCATTTCCTTTGGATGGGTGAGGACACCATCGTCATGGTGCCCTAGACGAGCCTCGGGCAGGTCCGTGAAGGCATTTGCTTCGGTAAGATTCCGATAGCCGACACGAGTGAATAGAGGGATTAATTGGGTCTTGATGCCCGGATAGCGGATTTGTAGAAAGACATCGGGCGGAACCAAGCTAAGGGTTTTCTCCAGGATGGCCGCGCATTCTTTGTCCGAAGTGATGTGCTTGTGAAGATGCCATTCGCCCCAGGCACTGAGAAACCCGGCTTCAAGCGTATGAATCACGTCAGCGTTTGCCCACAGCAACGGCTTGAGTTGGTCCATGTGCTGGAGAATCCGCGCGACATCCGGCGCGGGCGGAACCGGCGGATAGGCCTTGATATAGGCGAAGCGCAGGACGCATTTCACGCCCAAGGCGCGCATTGTGTCAAAGCTCTTCTGTAACAGGGCGAGTTTCCCGTCCGATATTGGGGAATCGTAGAACTCCGTCAAGTAGCAATAGGTCTGCGCGAGCGTCAGACCATCGGCTTCAAAACGGCGAATATCGGCTACCCAATTCATCGGATTGAACCCCGGCCCCACGCGTCCAGTGAGGTGAGCCGGGATTCCATCAAATTCGTTAGGCCCCGTGGGCTCCGCGATTAACGTTTCCGTGCGAAAACCTCTTTCGGGATTCCTCAAACCGTCGCGCCCCATGGGGTCGGTAACCCGGATGCCCCGGTAATTCACGTTGAGTTCAGCTCCAATGGCACGTGCTGTTCCGCACAAAAGAAGGGCACCCGCCAGGCATGCCGCACCCTTTATGGCATTGCTTAACATGAGTGAGCTAACCGCCTGAGTAGTACAGTACATATGCCAACATGCGGTCTATCACATCCCAAACCACCACCCGACCAGGCTCTTGCCGCCAAAGAGCCAAATCGCGGACGCGAGGGCGATGTAGGGTCCGTAGGGCAGGCGCGAGGACCACTCCCGCTTGTGGATCGCAATCAGCGCCACGCCCACCACCGAGCCGATCATGGAGCTAAGCATCAGCGAGAAGATCACCGCCTTCCACCCCAGAAACGCACCGATGGCCGCCATGAATTTCACGTCGCCCAGGCCCATTGCTTCGCGCGGCAGCACGATCTCTCCGCAAACCGCTTCCAGATGTGGCACATCCTCCGGGTTCAGTTCCTCCTCGCCGATTCGCAGAGTGCTGGGAGTCAACCGCACCCGCACGTCCTTGTAGCAGCGGTCCACCAGTTCCACGGTGCGCGCCTGAAGCGTGATTACGTCGGACTGGCGATAGAAGATTTCCTCGTAGGGAATCTCGTGGTCCGGCAGGCGCACCGCGGTCTCGCTGAAGATGATTTTGGTGTCAGCGGGCAGTGCCACCTTTTGCCGACCGAAGAGCAGCTTGCCCATGCGCAGGATGAAGTAGATGACCCCGGCGCCCGCCGCGATGCCGAACGCGCTTTGCCGCAGCGAGCCGGATAAGGCGGCCTCGTCGTGGAGGCTTGGCAGCAGAAAAGAGCAGATGAAACCGACGACCACCCCGCCGACGGTGATTTCGTCGGGGATGATGAAGTGCTCGAAGTCTATGAAGGTGGCGACGATTAAGCCGGCCAGGAACAGGGCATAAACCAGCGCGAGCGCGGCTGACTGGTGCCCGAAGACCATCCAACAACTCATGAAGGTTACGGCGGTCAGCAGCTCGACCAGGAAATAGCGGATGGAAATGGGCGCGCCGCAGTTCCGGCATTTCCCGTGCAGAGACAGCCAGGTCACCAGCGGGATGTTCAGATACCACGGGATGGCGTACTTGCAATGCGGACAATGCGAGGGCGGCGAAACGATGCTTTGCCCCAGCGGCATCCGGTGGATGCAGACGTTGAGAAAGCTCCCGATCATGGAGCCGAACACAAAGAACGCCACGGACCAGAAATGGAATGGCACGGCGGCCCAGTTGTGGGAGTCAAAGGTTGCAGAAAGCATGGCAGCCTAAAATCCGAAATCCGAGAACCGAAACCCGAAGGAGATCCGAAGGCTGAAATGCTTATCAGCCATAGACGTTCCTCTCCAGCGCATGACGCATGATGCCCACGGGGGCAGGTTGACCCGTCCACAATTCCAGAGCCGCGGCTCCCTGATAGAGCAACATGCCTAGCCCGTTGGCGGTGCGGCATCCGGCAGCTCGGGCTGCCTTGAGCAGCGCGGTTTCAACCGGCCGGTAAACCATGTCATACACCGCGCCAGCCCGCCCTAGCGAAAACTGCTTCTCGTCAAAGGGCACTGGGTCGCCCGGCTTCAAGCCGAGCGATGTGGCGTTCAACACCAGATCAACCTTTCCAGCCGGGTAGCCTATCGTCGCCTGCACATCGGGATACCGCTCGCGGATCTCCTCTGCAACAGCCTCGGCCTTGCTGCGAGTACGGTTAACCAGGAAAAGCTCCGAGACGTGTTCTGAGGCGAGTTTCAGCGCGGCGGTCCGCCCTGCCCCGCCGGCGCCGAGCAGCAGAACCTTCGCGCCGCGCAACTCGAATCTGAGGTCTTCCCGGAGCGAGCGCGTGATCGCGTCGGCATCGGTATTAAAACCATGCAGGCGGGTAGCACGAGGAACGTCTGCAAACTCGCGCATGGGCCGCCAGGCTCCGCTCTCGTCGCAGCCTTCGAGAACAATCGTATTGACCGCTCCCCAGCATTTTGCCGATTCGTCGAGCACGTCCACCATGCCAACCGCGAGGAGTTTGTGCGGGACGGTAAGATTGAGCCCCACAAAGTTCATCGCCTTTGCCCCCTGGAGGGCCGCGTGGAGGTTCTCGGGATCTACCTCGAAGGCCAGGTAGCGCCAGTTCAGCCCGAGCGAGGCAAGCCCGGCAGCCTGCATGGCGGGCGATGCCGAATGTTTGACGGGATGCCCATACACCGCGCAAAAGCGCGTGCTGGCATTGATCGGTTGTGAGAACGGCCCGGACACGTGCTGTTTATAGGCAAGCGGAGGCCAAGTTCAAAGGCCAAAGTTTGCGGGAGCTCAAGCGCGCTCTTTCGGCGGATCGGTGGGGCACCAGCCAATCCGACAAAGGAGGGTTAAGCCCCAGACAGAACAAACGTTCTGAGCCGCGGCTTGCCGACGCAGGCGCGGGCGCTTACCTTGGCGTCCAGGAACTTCAACTATGTCGATTGAACTGCACGCGGTCGCAAAGTCTCTGGGCTTGACCAAATACCGGCGGCATATCCTTCTGTGCGCCGATCAGACCGAGCCGAAGTGCGCTCCGAAGCAGCGTGGGCTGGACTCGTGGGAGTATTTGAAGCGGCGGCTCAAGGAATTGGATCTGGTCGGTCCGGAACCGCTGGTCTATCGGAGCAAAGTCAATTGCCTGCGCGTATGCACGCAAGGGCCGATCGCAGTCGTGTATCCGGAAGGTGTCTGGTACCACTCGTGCACGCCGGAGGTTCTGGAGCGGATCATCCAGGAACACCTGATGCACGGGAACGTCGTCGAGGACTACGCCTTCGCGAAGAACCCGATGCGTTGATCAACCCCTTAACCTGTCCACCTTGGCGGCCAGCACGAAGTCGCTCTCGGTCAGCCCGTTGATCTTGTGGGTCCAAACAGTCAGCTTCACCTTGCCCCAGGCGAGGAAGATGCACGGGGGGTGGCCCGGCGCTTCAACCAGCTCAGCCGCCTCCCCCCCTCCCGAAACCCGAGATCCGAGATCCGAAATCCGAACGCCGACCTCCACCACCTGCCAGCCGAGACCCAACTCACGGGCCAGTCTCACCAGTTCTTGTCCTTGCTTGTAAGGTAATCCCTTACAGGCCAATGGCGGTTTGCCCTGACTTGCAGGAAACCAACTCTGGCGAGCAAAATGCAGTAAATCGCAGCCCGGCTGGCGCAAGTCCAAAGGCCTCTGCGCGGTCGGGTGGCTGGGAACCGTCAGATATGATTAGTGAGATATTAACGTCGGATGTTGAGTTTGCCCGGGGCATGCTCAGTTCCAGCCATTCCGACACGGAAATCCTTGCTTATCTGACGGCGCGCGGCATCGAGCCGGTGAAAGCGGCTAACCTCCTGAACGACTTGCGCCACGGCCGCGAGCCGAGCGATCAAATCGCATATGCGTTAGGCGTGAGGATGGCTCCCTCGACCGGCGGGCCGCGATCGGCCGGGGCTGATGCACTTCCGACGTCGGAAACCCCGCGGAGGCACGCTCACCGAAAGAGAACTCACCAGCGCCCTGGTGTACCGTGGTGGTTCATACTGCTGGCGCTTATCTTCATCGCGGCGCTCGGCTATGCCATCTTCGAGATGGGAGCTGATGCCTCAAGCGAATCGGTTAATAAAGCTAAACATGAGCTGCCGACGCTCCCGGGCAAATAACCGCCGCAGCGGCAGCCTTGAACCGGCTTGGATCAGCTTGGCCCGGAGCCGAAATATTCCTATCGCCATCCGCTGCGGAGGGCGGTATCTATGCCCGTATTCGAAGGAACTGAATGGCTAGCCTAGTGATAAAATCTGCCGCGTTTGGTAGTCGAGTCATCGAGCTCAATCTGGGTGTCAACCGGTTCGGGCGCAGTCCGGAGAATGACTTTCAAATTGAGCATCCCACGGTCTCTGCCCTGCATTGCGAGATCGTACTGGCCGGCGAAGGGGTCCTGGTGCGTGATTGCGCTTCGAGCAACGGCACTTTCGTCGGCGGGGAGAGAGTCGAGGAAGCTAGCCTGTCGGCCGGCCAGACGTTGCACCTGGGAGAAGTCGAACTCCTAATTGAAACCACGGAGGTCACCGTTGCCATTCCTAAATTCGACATCTCCTGCCCAGCCCCACCGGTGGTATTGCCCGATGGCTCGTTAATCTGTCCGCGGCACCCCCAGGCGCGCGTGACGCATAAGTGTACCCATTGCCGGGAAGTGCTGTGCGACGCGTGCGTACACCGACTGCGGCGGCACCGTGGAAAGCTGCTGAAGCTCTGCCCGCTCTGCAGTCACCCGTGTGTGCCGATCGAGAGTGACAAGCCGAAGAAGCGATCGTTCCTGGGGCTTTGGGGGAAGACCGTCAAGCTGCCCTTTCTCCACGGTTCCAGAAAGAAAGAGACCGAGTAGCTCCGGCGCGACGGGCGGGGAATCGGTTCAGCCAACACCCGCCGCAAAGACCCGGATGGTTTCTTCGAGGGTGGTTTGGCCAGTGATGGCGCGCTGGAGGCCATTTTGCCAGAGAGTGCGCATGCCTTGCTGGACAGCGATCTCTTCCAGCGCCGAGGTCGGCATCTTCTTGAGGACCGCCTCGCGGAAGGGCTCCCCGACCACCAATAATTCGCTCACGGGCACCCGGCCCGAGTAGCCAGTTTGATTGCATTGGTCGCACCCCTGGCCGCGGCGGAATTGTGCCTCAGGAAGCACCGATTCCGGGACGAGTTTGAGCTGGCTGGGCGTGGGCTCGCAGGGCTGGGAACAACCGGGGCAGTTCTGGCGCAGCAGCCTTAGGCCCATTACACCAAGAATGCTAGAGGCCAGCATGAACGGCTCGATCTGCATGTTGATCAGGCGGGTAAATGCGCCTGCCGAAACACCGGCATGAATAGTACTGATGACCAGGTGCCCCGTCAGGCCGGCCTGCACGGCGATCGCAGCAGTCTCCGGGTCTCGGATCTCCCCCACCATGACGACTTGCGGGTCCTGCCGCATAATGCTGCGTAACGCGACGGCATAAGTGAATTCCTGGGCCGGGTTAACCTGTGTCTGGCTGACCATAGGAAGGTTGAATTCGACCGGGTCTTCCACGGTGCTGATGCTAACGCTCGATCCGTCGCGTTGAATGATATGACAAAGGGAGGAGTACATGGTGCTGGTCTTGCCCGAACCGGTGGGACCGGTAAACAGCAGCAGCCCACTGGTACGCTCCAGCAGACGCAACAGCCCGTGGCAGGTCGAGTCCTCGAAGCCGAGTGTATTCAAGTCGAAACGGCGGTCGCGCGGATCAAAGAGCCGGATGACGATCTTCTCGCCGCGCACCGTGGGAAAAATGGAGATGCGCAGTTGGACGTTGTCCAGTTCCGGGCCGCCGACCGCCGCGCCGTCCTGGGGGGTTCCGGCCTGGTAGGTGACGAGGTTGGCCATTACCTTGAAGCGCATCGAGATCTTGTCCAGCAAATCGAGCGGAAGGCGGGCCACTTCTGTGAGCACACCGTTTACGCGGGCACGAACCGCAATGGCGTCCTCCCAAGGCTCGATGTGCAGGTCGCTGGCTCCGAGGCGAATGGCGTCCTGCACCAGGCAATTGACGAGCACGATAACCTCGAGGCCCTGGGCGGCCATCTCCGACTGTAGATATTGAATGGTATAGCTCATGGCGGTCATGTTACGAACACCCGACGTAACTTACCGAACCAAGTTTGAGGGTGCCTGACTATAGAAAGCAAGCCTCGCCCGGATAATTCCGTTGCCCGCCCGAGATGCCTGAAGGCTGGCGCGCGCCACCTTTGGCTGGACAGCCTCCTTCAAGATAACGACCATCTCAGCCGCTGTATGGCGCTGCAATCTCCAGCTCGGCTATTTTGGCTGCTTCCTCTGTGTGGCTGTTTGACCAGCCGCGCCCAGGAGGCTCTCCCTGCTACCCAGCCCCTGACATGGCAAGGAGATCTCTCCGCCCGGATGGTTGCCGGCATCGACCGATTCCTCACTCGCGAGACCGAACAATCGATCGGAGGCCGAGAGAAGTATTGGAAGCGCGACTTCACTTCCACCAACGCCTACGACGAATCGGTCCAGCCGAATCGCGATCGGTTGCGCAAGATGATCGGCGCGGTGGATGCGCGCCTCCCGGTCACGGCGCTTGAGTTTGTCAGCAGCACAACCAGTCCGGCGAAGGTAGGTGAGACGGACGCCTTCACGGTGGAGGCAGTGCGCTGGCCGGTGTTCGAGGGCGTGTATGCCGAGGGATTGTGGCTCCAGCCCAAAGGAGAAACCGTTGCGCGTATCGTAGCAATCCCCGATGCGGATCAGACGCCGGAGATGCTCGTCGGGCTCGCCCCGGGACTGGTGCCGGAGCGGCAGTTCGCTCGCCGCCTGGCTGAGACCGGCTGCGAGGTCCTTGTGCCCTTATTGATCGACCGGCAGGATGCCTGGTCAGGGAACCCCCGGATCAGGCGCTTTACCAACCAACCGCATCGTGAATGGATTTACCGCCAAGCCTATGAGCTGGGCCGCCATGTAGTCGGGTACGAAGTCCAGAAGGTGTCGGCGGCGGTGGACTTCTTTGAAAGCAAAAAGCAGAAAGCAGAAAGCAGAAAACTGAACATCGGGGTGGCTGGATATGCGGAAGGAGGGTTGGTCGCACTCTATGCCGCGGCGCTGGATAAGCGGATTGAGGCTACACTGGTGAGCGGTTACTTCGATTCGCGCCAAAGCCTCTGGGAGGAGCCGGTTTACCGGAATGTATTCGGGCTGCTGCGCGAGTTCGGCGATGCTGAAATCGCCAGCCTCATCGCCCCGCGCGCCTTGATTGTCGAATACAGCGTAGCACCAAAGGTAGCTGGACCGCCCACGCCCCGCGAGGGACGGGCGGGTGCTGCGCCCGGAAAACTCAAGACACCGGACTACGAGTCGGTGGAAGCTGAGTTTGAACGTGCGCGGGCCCTGCTGAAAGCTGGCAATTCCAACGCCTTCGATCGGTTGAAGCTTATCACCGGCACCGAGGGCATGACCACGGGGCCGGGCTCGGACCGCGCTCTGACGGCTTTCCTGGATGCGCTTGGTGTCTCGGGCGCACAACTCAAGCAGGTGGGCCAGACACCGGCCGAGCTGCGTCCGGCCTTTGATCCCGGAGCGCGTCAGCAGCGGCAAGTCAAAGAGCTGGAAGATTACACGCAGGCGCTGCTGGCCGAGTCGGAGCGCGCCCGCGCCGCCTTCTTCTGGAACAAAGTCAAAGCCGCCTCCCCTCAGGACTGGGAGACCGCCTGCGCACCCTTCAAGCAAATCCTTTGGGACGAGGTCATCGGGCGACTGCCATCCCCTGCCCTACCCATCAATGCGCGCTCGCGCCGGCTGGAGGCGCCCGCGGCGGACGAATCTTCCTCCGCCACCGGCGCGAAAGGCTGGACTGGCTACGACGTGGTGCTCGACGTTAATCCCGACGTCTTCGCCTGGGGCATTTTGCTCGTGCCCAAAGAGCTCAAGCCGAGCGAACGCCGCCCCGTGGTGGTGTGTCAGCACGGACTCGAAGGTGTGCCGCTGGATGTCGTCGGGCAGAACCCGAAGGGCGAATCATTCCATTACTACAAGGGATTCGCGGCACGGCTGGCGGAGCGCGGCTTTGTCGTGTTTGTGCCGCATAACCCCTACCGCGGCGGACACACGTTCCGCCAGTTACAGCGCAAGGCGAACCCGCTCCAACTATCCCTCTTCTCCGTCATCACCGCGCAGCACAGCCGGATACTGGAGTGGTTGGGCACGCTCCCGTTCGTTGATGCCAAACGCATCGGCTTCTACGGGCTGTCTTATGGCGGCAAGACCGCGATGCGGGTGCCGGCGCTGCTGCCGGGCTACGCCCTTTCCATTTGCTCGGGGGATTTCAACGATTGGGTTCGCAAGAACGTATCGGTGGATTATCCCGGGAGCTATATGTTCGGCGGCGAATACGAAATGCCGGAATGGAACCTGGGGCCAACCTTCAACTATGCCGAAATGGTGGCCCTGATCGCGCCGCGCCCCTTCATGGTTGAGCGGGGCCACAGCGACCCCGTGGGAGTGGACGAATGGGTCGCTGCCGAGTACTCCAAAGTACGGCGGCTCTACGACCAACTTGGCATCGGCGACCAGACCGCCATCGAGTTCTTCAACGGCGAGCATACGATCAACGGCGTGGGCACCTTCGACTTCCTGCACAAGCATCTGCACTGGCCCAAGCTTGAGTAGCCCCGGCGGTGAGCAGGTGAATTATCCATGAACCAGAAACAGGACGACGACACCATGGCCTCCGTTCTCACTCGACTTACTGAGTTGGGATGGGCTTCCAGGACATTCCTCTCCCCTGACAAGTTCGATGTGGAGTTTACCGAGAGGGGAAAGATTCAGATGCGCAAGATTTGGCTTCGATTTTGGGAGACGAAGGACTTGCCGGAGGAACTTCAGGATTGGCGGATGGAAGGTTTGTCGGCGGAGCAACAAGAGCGTTTGCTTTGGTTGGCGAGAGAGCATTTTTCTTGAAGGGAGCACGTTTGGCCACTTCGCTCGCGTCGCGTCAGCGACGCCTGACTCCGAGGCGGCTGGGAGGCAAGCGTCCTGGTTTCGGCTACCCAGCCGCCGCACAGCCCGCAGCACTGCTTCTACGGCAGCATACCAGCCTCAACCTACACGATTTGAGGGTCCGCGATTCTCTGTCGTGACGTGATGATAAAGGCAGCCGCTGCAAAAGGAGACCTCTGTTCGACACTCTGAGGACCCCCACCGCACAAGTTCAGCGCGATCAAGTGAGCAGCCCTTGGGGAATTTCCACTCCAGCGGGCGTTAGTCACCATCCTGTTTCAGGAGGGCAGCAAAGACCTGCACACAATCTTTGCACAGGTGACGACGATCATACACATACCTACGAGCGTCGGCTCGCTGCTTATGGAGAGTCATCATCCAGAATCGCAGCGATTTTTGCTCGCGTATTGCGTGTGTGATGTTGCTCCGCTCTCGAAGTGCTTCATTGGCCGTTGCCCCGGACTCATACTCGGCGGCGTTCACGGGAACGACGAGGCAAAGGTTTATGCCGAGCTTTGTGTAGCAGTGGAAGAGATGATTGAGCTGATTCACGCGGACGGCCAGGAAATGCCGCGCCCGCTGGGCAAGCAGGAATTCAACGGCAAGTTCGTGCTGGCGCCTTGATCAGGATTTCCCCGGGTTTCCTCGGGCCAGGGTTCGTGTCTTGCCGCTGAAGACAAAAGCGTGCTAGATTCGGGCCATGAGCAGCATCGCTGAGATTGAAACCGCCATTGAAAACTTGCCCGCTCCGCAAGTGGACGAACTGGCTGGCTGGCTGGAAGCACTTCGCCTGAGGCGGGCCACGCCTCCGCCGGTGGAAAGTTGGCTGGCACGCGCGCGCGGCGCCGCCGTTCCCGGCGAGACGACGGCTAGAATTATGGTCCTCACCCGGGGGGAGGAATGAGTGGATTTCTTTTTGACACGAACGTCTTGCTGGACATTGCGACCGCCGATCCAACCTGGCTTCCGTGGTCGGAGAAGCAGTTTCGCACAAGCGCAGCGCAAGGACCGATTCTCATCAACCCGATTATCTATGCTGAACTGGCTCCGGCCTTTGCGAGCGCCACCGAGCTTGACCGATGGCTTGACCCGGCAGTTTTTCAGAGGCTGCCTTTACCCTATGCCGCCGGATGGCTCGCGGCTCAGGCTTATCTAAAATACCGGCGCAGCGGTGGCGTAAAGACCTCACCGTTGCCTGATTTCTACATCGGAGCGCATGCTGAAACGGAGAATCGCGCCCTCATCACGCGCGACGGCGCACGCTACCGCACGTATTTCCCGAATGTCTTGCTTATCCAACCGACCTGATAGGGAAATGCCGCATCCACTGCGCCAGTTCCGGCGAGAGGTGGACGTCTATCCAAATCATGCGGCGACCAGGACGGGATGGT
>SESF01024725.1_pt1 | contig 12979 bp, 10 predicted proteins | sample 3171521 | NCBI WGS metagenome assembly SESF01 (sample SAMN10866945, study PRJNA518727) | freshwater metagenome | biome: subpolar coniferous forest; feature: holomictic lake; material: water; isolation source: holomictic Lake 227, 6 m and 8 m depth | place: Canada: near Kenora, Ontario | collected...
TCACGTTCACGAGCGGCGGCCAGACGCATTACGCCCTGCCGCTGCCCGCCGGCGCCCTCCCGCTGGAGCTGCCCAGCGTCCAGTCGTACCTGCCCAGCGGCAACGGCGAGAGTCCCCTCGCCCATGAGACCGCCTGGCTCGAGATCTGGTTCAACGTGGAAACCGGCACCGCCGTGCCCGCCGCGCAGGACCGCCCCGCCGGCGACGCGTGGGTGCGCGGCCGCCGCGAGACCAACACCATGCCGCAGTGGGCCGGCTCCTGCTGGTACTACCTCCGGTTCACCGACCCCGCCAACGCCGCCGCCTTCGCCTCCCCCGAGGCGCTGCGCTACTGGGGCGTCCCCGACCTCTATGTCGGCGGCGCCGAGCACGCCGTGCTCCACCTCCTCTACGCGCGCTTCTGGCACAAGGTGCTCTTCGACCTCGGCCTCGTGCCGCAGAGCGAGCCGTTCACCAAGCTGTTCCACCAGGGCATCATCCTCGGCGAGGACGGCGAAAAGATGTCCAAGAGCCGCGGCAACGTCGTCAACCCCGACACCCTGATCGCGAGCCACGGCACCGACACGCTCCGGCTCTACCTGATGTTCCTCGGCCCGCTCGAGGCCATGAAACCGTGGAACCCCAACGGCATCGAGGGCGTGCACCGCTTTCTCCAGAAGGTCTGGCGCGAGTGCCTCGACCGCGAGGGCGAGGTCAACCCCAAGCTCTCCCCCGACGCGTCCGCCGACTCCCCCGAGCTCCTCAAGCTGCTCCACGAGACGATCCGGAAGGTCGGCGAGGACATCGAGACGCTGCGCCTCAACACCGCCATCTCCCAGATGATGATCTTCACGAACGCGCTCCAGAAGGCCCCGTCCGCCAGCCGCGCCACCGTGCGGGCCTTCCTCCAGGTGCTCGCGCCGTTCGCCCCCCACGTCGCGGAGGAGCTCTGGGCCCGCCTCGGCAGCACCGGCTCCATCCTCCACGCCCCCTGGCCCAAGTTCGACCCCGCCCTCCTTGTCGTCGACTCCGTCAAACTCGTCTTCCAGGTGAATGGAAAACACCGGGGCGACCAGCTCGTCCCCATCGGACTCTCCGAGGCTGACGCGGTCGTCCTCGCCAGGGCCAATCCTAAAATCACCCCCCACCTTGACGGTAAGTCCTTGAAGAGAGTGATATACGTACCGGGCAGGATCCTGAATATGGTCGTCGCCTGATTTATAATTTTTCCTTGAGACATAGGGGGTTTACCCTATTATCTAAGTCACTGAACAGCTGGCAGCTGAACCCACAAAGCCCATGTCCAACCATAGTAGTCCCCGCCAAGGTCTGATCTGTCTGGGTGCATTTTTTGTGGCCGGGCTGTTGGCTTTCTCGCCAGGCACGCTGGCAGCCCAGACCAAGAGCAAAAATGCGGCGGGCCGGCTCTATGTCGCCAGCTTGGAAGGCAGCGCCCAGATCAACCGAGGGGAAAAGATCGAGGGCCTGAAGGTCCGGGGGGCCTACCTCGCGGAAGGCAGCATTCTGGAGACCGAGGCGAAGTCCACCAACGCCCTGGTCTACTCGAATGGCACGGGGCTGTTTGTCGATCCGGACACCCGCCTCGAAGTCTCCCGTTTCGCCCAGGAGCCATTCACCCCCAATCGCGCCGACCTGGAGGTCGAGCCGTCGGTCTCCCAGACCGAGACGCTGGTGGCGCGCGGCACCATCGGCCTGTGCACGAGCAAGCTGGTCGCCGGCAGCAGCATGAAGTACAGCAGCACCTTCGGCTCGGTGAGCGTCCAGGGCGGCAAGCTGGTCATCGTGGCCGACGCCGACGAGACGAGGATCTCCCTGCTGGAAGGCGAGGCACTCGTCCGCTGCGGCGAGCTGGATCTGGGCGGACGCATGCTGCGCCCCGGCGAGCAGGCGCGCATCCGGCGCGGCGCCAGCACCGCCACCGTCGGCCCGATCCCGCCGTCCGAACTCGCCCAGCTGAACGACAAGATCTTCATGGCCTGCGCCGCGCGGAAAACGGTTTATTTCGAGACCACCGGCAGCGAGACCGCGCCGGAAATCGTGGCCGTCCCCGTCGTGCCGGCCACCGTCTCCCCGCTCAACACCGTCAGCCCCTCGCAGCTGCCGCCCTGACCCGGCGCCCCACCCCGTCCCCGCTTCCATGGTCCGCCTGCCCACCTTCCACGCTGCCGTCGCGCTCGTCCTCGCGGCCTGTCTGGCCTGCCCGCCGGCCCGCGCGCTGGTGACGTTCAACGACGGCAAGGAGCACATCTATGTGACGGGCACGGCGACGGTGGCGATCGACTCGAACATCCGCGCCCGGGCCGGCGGCGGGGGCGACACGATCTACAGCGCGGGGCTGCTGGCCGAGTACACCCGCCGCGCCGGCCTGATCGGGGTCAACGGGAGCGTCGGCCTCGACCTGTCCCGGTTCGTCGAGCACCGCGACGAGAACTTTCTCAATCCCCGGCTGACGCTCGAGTTTGACAAGGCCACGGGCCGCACCACCGGGGCGATCAACCTCAGCGCCGCCCGCGAGAACCGCGCGGACCCCGCCGCCAACCTGCGCGCCCAGTCCTGGAACTACGCCACGGGCGTGAACTTCAAGTACCCGGTCATCGAGCGCTACTCCTTCGCCGGCAACCTCGGGTACACGTCGCGCGTGTACGACGCCCAGACCGGGCTGAGCGACCTGCGCACCTACGTCGCCGGCGCCGACCTGCTCTATGCGCTGACGAGCGAGCGCGACCTGCTGGCCGGCTATCGCTACCGCTACAGCGAGACCTCCACCCTCACCGCCTTCGACGACCACTCGTTTACCGCCGGCGTCTCGGGCCGGATCATCCCCCACCTCAACGGCTCCGTCCGCGCCGGCTACCAGGTGCGCCGCCCGCATGGCGCCACCACCGAGGGGGACTACCGCGGCCTGACCGCGTCCGGGGCGGTCATCTGGAGCGCGACGAAGAAGTTTTCCCTGACGGGCCAGCTCTCCCGCGACGTCTCGGTCACGGCCAACAACCTCTCGGTCGACACCTTTTCCGGCGGCCTGGACGCGCAGTACGTCGTCAGCGGCCGGCTCTCCCTCTTCGCCACGATCGGCGGGGGCGAGAGCCGCTACCTCGGGCTCGCCGCCAACCAGCGCCGCGATCGGTTCTTTACCTGGGGCGGCGGGGTGAACTACACGATCTTGCCGCAATTGAAGGCCACGCTGGCCTACCACTACCTCCAGAACAACTCGACTTCCAGCCTCTCGGACTACGAGCAGAACCTCACCACGCTTGCCCTCAGCTCCCGCTGGTAACCCGATGACCCACCTGATCCGCGCCCTCGCCCCCTGGGGACTGACCCTGAGCCTGCTGCTCGGGCTCGGCGGCACCCCGGCGCCCGCCCAGGTCACCCCGCTCAAGCCCGAGTCCCGCAAGGCCCTCCTCTACACCATCGCCATCACCGACAGCCTGCGCGTCTCCATCTTCGGCGAGGAGGACCTCTCCCGCGTCTCCCGGGTGGACGCCAAGGGCATGGTCAACCTGCCGCTCGTCGGCGAGGTCAAGGTCTACGGGCTCACCCTGCGGGACGCCGAGCTCGCCATCGCCAACGCCTACCGCGACGGCCGCTACCTCCGCAATCCCCAGGTCACGATCAACGTCGAGATCTACGCCATCCGGGAAATTTCCGTCCAGGGCCAGGTCAAGAATCCGCAGCGCGTGGTGCTGCCCGCCGAGTCCACCATGAGCGTGCTCGAGGCCGTCACCAAGTGCGGCGGCTTCACCGACACGGCCAAGGGCACCGAGGTGCGCATCACCCGGATCGACGCCGCCGGCCAGGTGAAGGTGTTCGTGGTCGACGTCGACAGCCTGATCAAGGGCAAGGACAAGGCCAAGTCGGAGGACGACTCGCTCCTGCTGCTGCCCGGCGACATCATCTACGTGCCGGAACGCCTGATCTGAACGCCGCCCCGATGTCCGAACACACCGCCAAACCCTTCCCCGCCGGGGGCGACAAGGACGAGACCGTCATCGAGCGCCGCACGCTCCGCGACTACTACATCATCCTGCGGGAGCGGATGTGGATCGCGCTGCCGCTCGCCCTGATCGTCTCGCTCAGCCTGGGCTACTGGAAGGTCCGGCAGCCGAAGATGTACCAGGCCGTCGCGACGATGCAGTTTGAGAAGCCCGAGACGCTTGTCACCACCCAGGGGGTCGTCGACCCCTCGGTCCGCAACGACCTCGAGCTGCGCTCGAACCTCGAGAAGCTCAACAGCCAGCGCCTGCGGACCCGCGTGGTCGAGTCCTTCACCCCGGAGGAGGTGAAGATCCTCCAGCGCCCCTTTCTCACCGGGCTCAACCCCGGGAGCCCGGTGCCGCCGGCCGCCGGCTGCCTCGGCTCGGTCAGCATCGATGCGGCCCGGAACAGCCTGCTCATCAGCGTGGTGGTCCGCCACCCCGACCCGGCCGCGGCCGCCCTCGTGGCCAACCAGTACGTCAACCAGTTCTTCAACTACCTCGCGGAGTATTACGGCGGGCGCAGCGAGTCCGGCGTCGAGTTCCTCCACACCCAGGCCGACCGGCTGGGCAAGGATGCGGCGGAGGCCGAGCAAAAGCTCATGGCGTACAAGAAGGAGCACAATCTCGTCTCGCTCGACAACAGCACGAACATCATCGGCACCCGGCTGACCGCGACCAACGGGGCCCTGACCTCCGCGCGGCTGAGCCGCATCGGCCTCGAGGGCCAGTTCGCCCAGGTCGAGGCTTTCCGGAAGGACCGCCGCGATCTCACCGAGATTTCGTACATCGCCGGCCACTCCACCGTGCCCAACCTCAAGAGCCAGCTGTCCGGGCTGCTGCAGACCCAGTCCGTCTACGCCGAGCGCTACCTTGAGCGCCACCCCAAGATGGTCGACCTCTCCAACCAGATCGCCGTCGTCCAGGAGCAGCTCGACCAGGCGATCGGGCTCGCCGTCGCCGACCTCTCCACCCGGCTTAACGAGGCCCGGGCCAGCGAGGCCAACCTCCAGACCGAGTACGACGCCGCGGAAAAGGAGTCCCTCAAGCTCGGCGACCTCGGCGTCGCCTACAAGTCGCTCGAGAACCAAGCCAACGTCGCCAAGGCCAACTACGTCCAGATCCTCAACCGCCTCAACGAGACCACCACCACGCGCAACCTCGAGAAGATCCCGCTCCATCCGCTCGACCCCGCCGTCATCCCCGGCGCCCCCTACGAGCCCAACCTGCCCCGCATCCTCCGCACCTGTCTCGGCGTGGGCTTCATGGTCCTCTTCACCGTCGCCATCGGCCTGAGCTTCATCGACGACCGCATCAAGAGCGCGTGGGACGTCGAGTCCTTCATCGGCGCCAACCTCATCGGCATCATCCCCGACCTCTCGTCGGTCAAGGACAGCGACAAATACACCCTGATGCTCAAGGGCGGCCAGGAAAACGGCGCCGAGGCCTTCCTCAGCGTCTACAGCGCCGTCAAGATCCACTCCAAGCTCGATTTCCCCAAGTCCATCCTGGTCACCAGCACGATCCCCGGCGAGGGCAAGACCCTGATCTCCTGCAATGTCGCCGCCGCCTTCGCCCGCCACGGCAAGAAGACGCTGCTGGTGGACTGCGACCTGCGCCGCCCGATGCTGCACCGCCACTTCCAGCAGACGAACAACACCGGGCTCATCACGTGGTTCGAGGCCGGGGCGAACCTCGAGTCCGACCTCACGACCGACGCCAACTGCGGGATCATCAAGCTGGCGGACAACCTTTCCCTGCTCTGCTCCGGCGGCCGCTCCAAGATCCCGACGGAGCTGCTCGAGAGCCCCAGCTTCGGGCTGCTGCTGGAAAAGCTGAAGAAGTCCTTCGACCTCGTGGTGATCGACTCGCCGCCGCTGGGCGCGGTCAGCGACAGCCTCCTGATCGCCGAGCGCGCCGACGAGGTGCTGTACGTCTGCCGCTTCAACCGCGCCTACCGGAAGCACATCCGGCTCTACATGAAGGCGCTCCGCAACGGCAAGAACGAGGTGCTGGGCGTCGTGCTCAACGGCCTCTCCCCCCGGCGCATCGAGTACTACAGCAACTACCGGTACTACCGGAGCTACAAGAAATACTACGGCTCCCAGGGCTGAGCCGGCCGGCGGCGGCCGCCCGGGCGCGCGCGGGCGCGGCGGCGGACCCGCGAGTCTTTCATCAATTTCCGGCTTCAGTCTGCCGCCCGCCTCCCCAAGCTCCTGCTGTGGCCCCGCTGTCCGCCTTCCTCCCCGCCCGCTTCGACCCGGCCCGCCCGGTCGCGCTCATCGCCGGCCAGGGCCTCTACCCGATGCTCGTCGCCGCGGCCATCCGCCAGGCCGGCGTCCCGCTGAAACTCATCGCCTTCGACGAGGAAACCCGCCCCGAGCTCATCGCGTCCTTCCCCGAGGCGGACCGCCGCACCCTGCTCGTCGGCCAGCTCGGCAAGATGCTCAAGGCCCTCCGGGAGTTCGGCGCCGGCTACGCCCTCATGGCCGGCCAGATCACGCCGCGCCGGCTGTTCCACGGGCTGCACCCCGACCTCAAGGCCACCCAGATCCTCCTCTCCCTCAAGCGCCGCAATGCCGAGACCATCTTCGGCGCCATCGCCACGGAGATCTCCGGCCTCGGGGTCGAGCTCCTCGACGCCCGCTCGTTCCTCGACGCGCAGCTCGCCACGACCGGGTGCATGACCGGCCGGAGCTTCCCGATCGAGCCCGACTACGTGCAGCACGGCATCGGCCTCGCCCGCGAATGCGCCCGCCTCGACATCGGCCAGGGCTGCGTCGTCCGCCAGGGCACCGTCCTCGCCGTCGAGGCCTACGAGGGCACCGACGAGATGCTCCGCCGCGCCGGCTCCTTCAAGACCGACGGCGCCCTCTTCGTCAAAACCGTCAAGGCCCGGCAGGATTTCCGCTTCGACGTCCCGTGCTTCGGCGCGCGCACCCTCGAGACCATGCGCGAGGCCGGCCTCGCCGCCGCCGCCCTCGAGACCGGGCGGGTCATCATCCTCGACCGCCCCGCCGTCCTCGCCCAGGCCAAGACCTGGGGCATCAGCCTGCTGGGCTTCGAGTAAACCCGCCGCCGGGGCGGGCGACCGGGGCGGTTCGCCGCGGTTCGCTTCCCGCCGCTTGCGCTTTGGCCGCCGCCGCCCAACACTGGCCCCATGAAACAAGACGTTGTCGCCGTCACGGTCCGGGGCGTGATGCCCACCGCCAACGGCTGCGCCGTCTTCCTCGGCGACGGCACCAAGACGTTCGTCATCTACGTCGACCACTCGGTGGGCAACGCCATCCAGATGACCCTCGACGGGATCAAGAAGGACCGCCCGCTCACCCACGACCTCATCGGCAGCATCCTGCTCGGGCTCGGCACCACCCTCGACCACGTCGTGGTCAACGACGCCCAGGAGGGGACCTATTTTGCCCGGATCATCCTCCGCATGGAAAACGAGCTGGGGAAGAAGATCGTCGAGATCGACGCCCGCCCGAGCGACTCCATCGTCCTCGCCCTCCAGCAGCAGCGGCCGCTGTTTGTCTCCCGCCAGGTGTTCGATGCGGCCGAGGACATGACCGAGATCCTGGCGCGGGTGCGCCGGCAGCAGAAGGAGCAACCGGGCGAGGATGAATCCTGATCCCGCCGCGGCGACCCCCGCCCGCCTCCCCCCCGGCCAGCTGCCCGGCCAGCCGCTCACCGCGCTGGCCCCGATGCAGGACGTCACCGACCTCGCCTTCATGCGGGTCATCGCGCACTACGGCGCGCCCGACTACTTCTTCACCGAGTTCTTCCGCGTCCACGCCCAGTCCCGCCCGGAAAAGCACATCCTGCGCGCCCTCGACGAGAACACCACGGGGCGCCCGATCTTCGCCCAGCTGATCGGCGAGGACCTCACGCACCTGGCGCGCACCGTCGCCCTCCTGCTCCGGCACCCGATCGCCGGCATCGACCTCAACCTCGGCTGCCCGGCGCCCAAGGTGTACAAGAAGAACGTCGGCGGCGGGCTGCTCCGCGAGCCGGCCCGCATCGACGAGATCCTCGGCACCCTCCGCGACGCCGTGCCCGGCCGGCTCACCGTCAAGATGCGCCTCGGCTTCGACGACACCCGCCACCTCGACCGCATCCTCGACCTCGTCAACCGCCACGGCGTCGACCTCCTCAGCGTCCACGGGCGCACCGTGAAGGAGATGTACCGCAGCGAGGTCCGTTACGACGCCATCGCCCACGCCGTCGCCCGCGTGCGCTGCCCCGTGCTCGCCAACGGCAATATCACCTCCGCCGCCCGCGCCGCCGCGGTGCTGCGCACCACCGGCGCCGCCGGCGTGATGATCGGCCGCCACGCCATCCGCAATCCGTGGATCTTCCGCCAGTGCCGCGCGCAGTTCGCCGCGGCGGACGGCTTCCGCCCGACGCTCGCGGACGTCCACGAGTACGTCACGCGGCTCTACCGCGAGACCCAGGTCCCCGGTCTGGCCGAGCGGCTGCACGTGAACAAGATGAAGAAGTACCTGAATTTCGTCGGCCAGGGCGTGGACCCGGACGGGGCCTTCCTGCAGGCGATGCGGCGGACGGAAAGCGAGGCCGCGCTCTTCGCCGTCTGCGACCGCCACCTGCTCGGGGCGCCGACGCAGGCGTTTGCCCTCGAGCCGTACCCGGGCCTGATCGCCCGGCCCAATTGCGAGACCCCCGCCCCCCTCCTCCCCGCATGACCACCCACCTCCAGTACGGCACCACGGGCCTCGAGCTCGACCTCACCGGCCTCAACGCCACGGTCCTGTCGCCGCGCTTCCTCGACGGCCTGCCCGACGAGGCCGCGGCCTTCACCGCCGCCCTGCGCGCCCCGCTCGGCGCCCGGCCGCTGCGCGAGACGATCGCCGCCACCGACCGCGTGGCCGTGGTCATCCCCGACGGCACCCGGCCGCTGCCCAGCGACCGCCTGCTGCCCTGGCTGTTCGCCGAGCTCGCCCACGTGCCGCGCGCGCAATTCACCATCCTCATCGGCACCGGCTCCCACCGCGCCAACACCGCCGCCGAGCTCGACGCCATGCTCGGCCCCGCCGTCGCCCGCGGCTACCGCATCGTCAACCACGCCGCGACCGACGACGCCTCCCTCGCCTCCGCCGGACGCTCCCCCCTCGGCTACGAGGTCCGCCTCGCCCGCGACTACGTCGCCGCCGACCGGCGCATCCTCCTCGGCTTCATCGAGCCGCACTTCATGGCGGGCTTCTCCGGGGGCTACAAGGCCGTCTTCCCCGGGCTCGCCGCCCTCGACGCCATCATGCACTACCACGGCGCCGACGTGATCGGCGACCCGCGCAGCACCTGGGGGGAGCTTGAGGACAACCCCACGCAGCCCCACGTCGGCGCCGGCGGCTCCGTCCTGCCGGTCGACTTCTGCATCAACGTCACGCTCACCACCCGCCGGCACATCACCCGCTACTTCTGCGGCGACACGCTCACTGCCCACCGCGCGGGCTGCGCCTTCGTCAAGGCCACCGCCATGGCCCCCTGCGCCCACGATTTTCCCATCGTGGTGACGACCAACAGCGGCTTCCCCCTCGATCAGAGCCTCTACCAGACGGTCAAGGGCATGGCGGCCGCCTCCCGCATCGTGTCCCCGGGCGGGCTCATCCTCACCGCCGCGCGCTGCAACGACGGCTTCCCCGCCCATGGCAACTTCCGGATGCTGGTCGAGGAATCACGCTCCGCCCGCGAGCTGATGGACCGCATCCTCGCCCCCGGGTTCGCCATGCTCGACCAGTGGCAGGCCCAGCACCTCGCCATGGTCCTGCTCAAGGCCCGCGTCGCCCTCTACAGCGAGCTCGCCGATGCCGACGTCCGCCGCGCCCACCTCACTCCGGTGCACGACCTGCGCGCCGCGCTCGACGCGGAACTCGCCCGCCTCGGACCGGATGCCCCCATCGCCGTCCTGCCGGAAGGCCCGCTGACCATCCCGTATCGGGTGTAGGCGCCGCCGCCGCTCCCCGGGCAGATCACTCCTCCAGGCCCAGCGCCTGGCGGCCGTCCGGTGAGATCATCTGCGGCGTCCAAATCGGGTCCCAGACGATGTGCACCTGCGCCCGCGCGACTTCCGGCAGCCCCGCGATCTTCTGCCGCGCATCCTCGGCGATCACCGGGCCCATGCCGCAGCCGGGGGCGGTGAGGGTCATCTTCACGTCCACCGCCACCCCGTCGGCCGTCCGCTCCACCGCGAGGTCGTAGACCAGCCCGAGGTCCACGATGTTCACCGGGATCTCCGGATCGAAGCAGGTCTTCAGCGCCGCCCAGACGGCCGCCTCGCTGAACTCGGTCGCGACCGCGGCCTCGGCCGCCGGCGGCACGTAGCCGGGCAGGGCCGACGCATCCTCGGCAGCCAGGCGGAACAGCCCCTGGTCCGTGCGGACCGTCAGCTTGCCGCCCAGGGCCTGGGTGACAAAAACCTCGGTGCCGGCGGCCAGCGTGACCACGTCACCGGCCGGAATGATCGTTGCGGGGCACGCCCGCGAGAGTGGGTAGGTCATGGGCGGGTCAGCGAATTTCGAGCTCCAGCGGCATGCGGGCATAGACGCCCTGCGGGTCGTTGAAGGACTGCAGCACCTGCAACTCGGCCGTCAGGCGCGCCGTGAGCCGGGCCACCAGCCCCGTCGCCCGCACCTGCACGCCCGGCTGGAGCTTCTCCAGCATCTCCGAGACCACCTCGGCCAGCTCCTTTTTCCGCGGATATTCCACCAGGCGGTAATTTGTGCCGACCTTGGCCTGGGCGGCCGCGTACTGGACCGCCCGGTCCAGGCCGCCGAGCTCGTCCACCAGGCCGAGCTGCTGGGCCTCGACCCCCGACCAGACGCGCCCCTGCGCGATCTCCTGCACCACCGCCAGCTTGAGGTGGCGCGCGTCGGCCACCTTGCGGGTGAACTCCTCGTAGATCCAGTCCACCATCCGCTGCATCACGGCCAGCTCCGCATCCGTCTTGGGGCGCGTGATCGTCAGCGCGTCGGCGAATTTGCCGGTCTTGACGCTGTCAAAGGTGACGCCGAAGTCGTTGGCGAGCCGCTTGACGTCGAACTGGAGGCCGAACACGCCGATCGAGCCGGTGAGGGTGGTCGGCTCGGCGAAGATGCGCTGGGCGTCGGCGGAGATCCAGTAGCCGCCCGAGGCGGCGTAGCTGCCCATCGACACCACGACGGGCTTCACGCGGCGCGCCAGCCGGAGCTCGCGCCCGATCGCCTCGGCGGCCGAGGCGCTGCCGCCCGGGCTGTTCACGCGGAGCACGATCGCCTTGACCTTGTCGTCCTGGCGCAGGCTGCGGATTTCCCGCGCAAATTTCGTCCCGCCGATCTCCCCGGCGTCGCCGTCGCCATCCACGATCGCGCCCTCGGCGTAGACCAGCGCGATGCGGTCGCCGGAGCCGCGCCCCGCCGGGTCGCCGGCCGACTGGGCGTAGCTGGCCAGGGAGACCTGCTTGAAGGACTCCTTGGCGCCCTTGCGGCCCGTCCGGGCCTTGAGGTCGTCGATCACCTCGTCGCGGTAGGCGATGCGGTCAATGAGCTTGCCGGCCTGGGCCGCCGCGGGGCGGATCAGGCCCTCGGCATCGACCGTGGCCTGGAGGGCGGCCGGGGTGAGCCCCCGGCTTTTCGCCATGTCGCTGACCAGGCTGCCCCAGACGTCGTTGAGGAGCTTCTGGATCTGCTCGCGGTTCTCGGGGCTCATGTCCTGGCGGGTGTACGGCTCGACGTAGGACTTGTACTTGCCGACGCGCGTGACCTGCACGCCGATGCCATACTTGGCGAAGGCGCCGGCAAAAAACACCGGCTCGCTCGCCAGCCCCGGCAGGAGGATCATGCCGTAGGGGTCGAGGATGATCTCGTTGGCCACGGAGGCCAGGTAGTAGTCCTTGGTCTGGGCGAAGGTCAGGTAGGCCTGCACCGGCTTGCCGGCGGCGCGGAACTCCTCCAGGGCCGTGCGCACGTCCTTCAGCGCGGCGTAACCGCTGCCGTAGCCGGACGGGGTCAGCGAGCCCTTGAGCAGGAGGCCCGCGATGCGCTCGTCCTTCGCCGCCGCCCGCAGCGCGCGCGTCACCGTGCGCAGCTGCAGCGTCTCGGACCGGTTGCCGGTGAGGGCGCCCAGGTTCACCAGCGGGGGGCTGTCGGTGATGTTGGCCTCCAGGTCGAACACCAGGTACGAGCCGCGCTCGACCGTCGCGGCCTTCGGCTGGCCGCCGAGCGCGGCAATCGCGGCGATGAAGCCGACGAAGAGGACGGTGCCGCCGACGGTGAAGAGGATGAGGGCGACCAAGGCGCCCAGCAGGGAGGTGAGGAAATTTTTCATGGAGCTGGGCGGAAGCTACCCGGTTTCACCCGTTCCTCCAGTCGAAACGCGACCGCGGGCCCGCGGCCGGCCGGCGGGGACCCGAAAAATTTCCGTGCCTTCCGGGCCGGCCGTGGTTTTCTCCTCCGGTTCCATGCGCTTCTACAAATACCACGCCCTCGGCAACGACTACATCGTCCTGAACCCGGCGGATTTCCCCGCCTGGCAGCCGGCCCCGACCGTCGAGCAGATCCGCGTGGTGTGCCACCGCAATTTCGGCGTCGGCTCCGACGGCATCCTCTGGGGCCCCCTGCCCTCGCGGCAGAGCGAGTTCGGCCTGCGCATCTTCAACCCCGACGGCTCCGAGGCCGAGAAGTCCGGCAACGGCCTGCGCATCTTCTCCCGCTTCCTCTGGGACCAGGGCCTCGTCCGCCAGCCCACCTTCACCGTCGAGACCCCCGGCGGCCACGTGAAAACCGTCATCCGGGACGGCGGCAAGCTCCTCACCATCGAGATGGGCTCCGTCAGCTTCGACAGCGCGCGCATTCCGGTCGCCGGCGCCCCGCGCGAGGTCCTGGGCGAAACCATCCGGATCCAGGACCGCGTGTTCACCTTCAATGCCGCGACCATCGGCAACCCGCACTGCGTCATCGTCCTCCCCGAAATCTCCGAGGCCATGGCCCGGAAGTACGGCCCCGATCTCGAGG
>SESF01012557.1_pt1 | contig 12972 bp, 12 predicted proteins | sample 3171521 | NCBI WGS metagenome assembly SESF01 (sample SAMN10866945, study PRJNA518727) | freshwater metagenome | biome: subpolar coniferous forest; feature: holomictic lake; material: water; isolation source: holomictic Lake 227, 6 m and 8 m depth | place: Canada: near Kenora, Ontario | collected...
GCATGGTCTGGATGCCGAAAGCGCTGAAAGAAGAGCTGAAAGAAAGAATCGTCAAACGCGGAGAAGAGATGGGGATTCCCAATTTCTACGATATGATCGCCGACGAAACCGTTGGCATCACCGAAGAAGAAATCATGCCCTTTCTCCAGGAAAAAGGCCACCCGGCCCTGTCTATGCCTTCGATCATCGGCGGTTGATGGATCGCGGTTTCATGGACTGAAGTCTCAGGTTGAAGGCTATCCATATCGACAGCCTTCAACCTTTAGCCTTTAGCCTGCTTTTTTGTATGGTGGTTTTACCAATCGCCAACAACATTTCCGGACGCCAATGATATCTTCATTGGCGTTCCTGGTGAATACAAATAAGGAGATAACAATGGCATTAACCGGTATTCAGATTTTCAAACTTCTGCCGAAAACCAACTGCAAGGAGTGCGGGGTTCCAACCTGCCTGGCATTCGCCATGAACCTGGCGTCGAGCAAGGCGGAACTGGATAGCTGTCCCTATGTATCCGAAGACGCCAGAGAAAAACTGGCTGAAGCATCTGCCCCGCCCATTCGACCGGTCGCAATCGGAAAAGGGGTTCGGGCGTTGACTTCCGGCGGAGAAACTGTTCTTTATCGCCACGAGAAAACCTTTTTCAACAAAACTGGCCTGGCGGCACAGGTCGAATCCAGCATTTCGGTTGCCGATCTTAAGGCCAAGCTTACGGTTTGGAATGCTTTTCAATTTGAACGTGTCGGCCTGAATCTTCGCCCCGAACTGATCGCTTTAAAAGATGTCAATGGCGACAAAGCCGCTTTTGCTGAAAGAGCCAAGCTGATTGCCGAAACATCAGAATTCAACCTGATCCTGATGACCGGCGATGCCGATGTTATGAAGGCAGGTATTGAAGTTACCAAATTCAAGAAACCCCTGATGTATGCAGCCACCGCCGCCAACGCCGATGCATTCGGCGCACTGGCCAAGGAGTACAATCTGCCGCTTGCTGTCAAGGCGGATTCAGTTGAAGCACTAATTCCGCTGACCACCAAGCTGACCGAAATGGGGCTGAAGGACCTGGTTATTGATTCTGGTTCCAGGGAGATGAAACAGGCGCTGGAAGATCAGGTGGTGATCCGTCGGGCTGCCTTGAAACAGAGCAACCGCTTGCTGGGGTTTCCGACCATTGCATTCCCCTGTGAAATGGCATCCAATCTGGATATGGAAACCCTTATCGCCAGCATGTTTATCGCCAAGTATGCAGCGATCGTGGTCTTGTCCGATTTTAAAGGTGAGTCCATTTTCCCGCTGCTCCTGGAACGGCTCAATATTTTTACCGATCCGCAGCGACCCATGACCGTGACCGAGGGGATTTATGAAATTGGCAATCCCAACGAAAATTCACCGGTTCTGGTCACCACCAACTTCGCACTCACCTATTTTATTGTATCTGGTGAGATTGAAGGCAGCAGGGTTCCGGCTTGGCTTCTGATCAAGGATTCCGAAGGTCTGTCGGTCATGACTGCATGGGCGGCTGGCAAGTTCTCCGGAGATGATGTTGGCGCGTTTGTTAAGAAAAGCGGTATCGCTGACAAGGTCAAACACAAGGAATTGATTATTCCGGGTTATGCAGCGGCGATTGCTGGAGATGTGGAAGAAGAACTCACCGGCTGGACCATTACTGTCGGCCCAAGAGAAGCGGCCCATCTTCCGGCATTTTTAAAAGCGAGATGATCCATTTTCCCTGAAAAGGGGTAGAAAACACAGATTCCAGGGCGGACTCATGTCCGCCCTGGAATCTGGACTGGGCAGATGCGGGTATCTGCCTCTACCCTCACCATTTTCACCCAAGGAGGTAGTATGTATCTAATTGGCGAAAGCTTGAATGTAATCAACACGAAAATTGGTCGGGCGTATAAAGAACGGGATCCCAAACCCATTCAGGAAGAAGCCCTGTTTCAAAAGTCAAAGGGAATGGATTTTATTGACATCAATCTGGGGCCGGCCAAAAAAGATGGACCGGATCTTATGCCCTGGGTGGTTAAGGTGGTTCAGGAAGTCGTGGATGATATTCCACTGGTCCTTGATACCTCCAACATTGACGCTATTGAAGCTGCACTGAAGGTTTGCAAGCTTCCCCCGCTGATCAACTCCATCATGTGCCGTCCAGCGCGATACGAGCGGATGATTCCGATCGCCGCCGAGTACAAGGCGGATTTTATCGCCCTGATGTGGGGCCCGGATGGCCTGCCCAGGGATGAAAACGAACGGGCCGCGCTTTGCGTGGAACTGGTTTATGCAGCCAATGAGGCTGGTATTCCCAATGAAAAGATATGGATTGACGGGATAGTTACACCGGTGAACATTCAGCAGCCGCAGGCAATCTGCCTGATGGATTTTCAGGCCATGATTCAGGATATTGCTCCAGGCGCCAAAAGCACCTGCGGTTTGTCCAACATTTCCAATGGTCCGCCGACACATCTGCGGCCCATTTTGAATCAGACCTACATGGTCATGCTTCAGAAACACGGCATGTATTCGGTGATTTCCGATCCGCTGGACTATCAACTGACGGCTATCGCCAAGGGACAACGTCAGGATATAGTCGATCTGATTTATGGCATCATGGATGGTAATCAGCCGAACATAGCAAGCCTTTCCAAGGAAATGCAGGATTACGCCAAAACTACCAATGTCATTTTAGGCAATGTTCTGTACTCTGACTCCTGGCTTGATGTATAGGCTTTTAATTTATCAGTAATACTTTTCAAAGCCCCGGATTATCGGGGCTTTGTAGTTTAAAGGTTATTTATGCCCCGCATTGATGATTATTTTAACGCTGCAAAAATTGCGATTGAAGCGCTCGCCAAAGAGTCCCCGAAAGATATTCTGAAACGGTCCGGATTTGAAGCTGATGCAGAAGGGATTCGCACTCCTTTCCTGAACCGGACGTACAGCATTCACATTCCCGGCTTCACCTTCAACGATACTGCTCCGGAGCCCAAAGATGTTCCCATTCAGGAACAGGTTCTGATTCTCCATTATCTTCAGGCCAGCGGTCTCCAGTTCCCAACCGGTAACTGGATTGCTTATCGGGAAATTCAGGGTGCGTCTTTTTATTTCAGCGCTTTTGTCAAGCGCGCTATTGATCCACTGAAAAGTACTTTTGGCTCGAACATTCAGGCGCTTGTCAAAGCTGCCGAACGACTCGGCGGCCATGCCATCCCGGCGGGGGATGCCGGATTTGAATTCAGGGTCCTTCCCCGAATTCCGATTCAGCTCATCCTGTGGGAAGGCGATGCGGAATTTCCGTCCGAAGCCAACATCCTCTTTGATGATAGCATCGGCGATATCCTTTCACCAGAAGATGTAGCATGGCTGGCTGGCATGTTGGTGTATCGGCTGATGGCGCTAAGCAGGTAGAAGCCTGAGTAGAATTACCTTCCTTTGACACCCCCTTTGAAAAAGGGGGATTTGCCCTGTCGGTTTCACCCCCCAAAATCCACCCAGACCCTATCACCCTATTATGAAATAGTGTTAAGGCTTAGGCTTTTAACAAGGAAAGCTCTTTTAACTTTTTACTTAAAAGTAACTGCCCTTAACTCTGTTATTCGATGGATGCCTTCGGCGCAAAAAAGAAGATAGAAAGATGTAAATGATATAATCAGCGTGCCACAAGAACGCCCGGCATCAGTGCTGGGTGCAAGAGAAAAGAAACGCTAACTGGAGATGTACAATGGCAAAGACCAAAGACAATAGCACAAAAGAAGAACCAATCGAGAAACAACTCTGGAAAGCGGCAGATAAGCTCAGAAAAAATATCGATGCTGCCGAATACAAGCACATTGTTCTTGGCCTGATATTTCTGAAATACATCTCCGATGCTTTTGAAGAACTGTATTCGCAATTGAAAAGCGGCAAAGGTGATTATGCCGGAGCCGACCCGGAAGACAAGGACGAATACAAAGCCGAAAATGTATTCTTCGTGCCAGAAACCGCACGCTGGTCTTATTTGCAGGCCAAAGCCAAACGAACCACCATCGGGAAAGATGTCGCTAACGCGATGGACGCTATCGAAAAAGACAATTCATCTCTCAAAGATGTTCTGCCAAAGGTTTTTGCCCGTGGGAACCTTGATCCTATCAGCCTTGGCGGACTAATTGACTTGGTAAGTAATATTGCCCTCGGCGATGCCAAAGCCCGTAACGCCGACGTACTGGGGCATGTATTTGAATACTTCCTTGGAGAATTCGCCCTTGCCGAAGGTAAACAGGGCGGGCAGTTTTATACTCCTCGAAGTATTGTTGAATTATTGGTAAAAATGCTTGAACCCTACAAGGGGCGGGTATATGACCCATGCTGTGGTTCCGGAGGTATGTTTGTACAATCTGAAAAGCTTCTGGCTGAACACCAGGGTAAGGTAAACGACATATCCATTTACGGACAGGAAAGCAACCAGACTACCTGGCGTCTGGCAAAGATGAATATAGCCATTCGGGGCATTGATAGCTCGCAGGTAAAATGGAACAATGAAGGCTCATTCCTCAACGATTCCCACAAAGACCTGAAAGCTGATTTCGTTATTGCAAATCCGCCCTTCAATGACAGCGACTGGTCGGGCGATCTGTTGCGTAAAGATGGCAGATGGAAATTCGGAACGCCGCCAGCGGGAAATGCTAACTATGCCTGGATACAGCACTTTCTTTATCACCTAAGCCCAAGTGGAATTGCAGGTTTTGTTTTAGCCAAAGGTTCGCTAACTTCGAAAAGTTCCGGTGAAGGCGATATCCGCAAATCACTGATTAAAGCGCGACTGGTGGACTGTATTGTCAACCTTCCGGCAAAGCTCTTCTTGAACACCCAGATTCCCGCTTGTCTCTGGTTTTTAAGCCGAAATAAAGCCAACGGCGGATATCGCACTCGCACCGATGAAATCCTGTTTATCGATGCCCGGAACGAAGGCCATCTGATTAACCGTAGAACCAAGGAACTTGCTGCTGAAGATATCCAGAAAATCACCAATACCTATCACGAATGGCGGAGTCTCAAAGGAAAGTATGAGGACATCAAGGGATTCTGTAATTCCGCCAGCATCGAGCGGGTCAGGCAAATGGATTATGTACTCACCCCCGGCAGATTTGTGGGTCTTCCCGATGATGATGATGACTTTGACTTTAATGAGCGGTTTACCGGATTGAAGAAGGAGTTTGAAGCGCAGTTGAAGGAAGAGGAAAAACTGAATTCGCTGATACTGGAGAATTTAAAAAAGGTGAAATTGGCATGAGTGAGAAAATGTCTGAACACGATTTAATAGATTACAAGATGGACATGATTAAAATAGAAAAAGATGAGAATCAGAGCGCCATTGCGGGAGTGCTTTCCAGCCTCGACGACAAGATCGACCTTCTGCACTGCCAGAACAAGACGCTGGAAGCCATGGCGGAGACTCTTTTCCGGCAGTGGATTGTGGAGGAAAAGGATGAGGGGTGGGAGGAAGGGACTATCTCTGATTTATGTGTTACAATCACAAAAGGTACAACCCCAACGACACTTGGACATTCTTTTACGGACTCAGGTATTAATTTTATAAAAGCAGAGTCAATTACAGATACTGGTAATTTCGTATGGAATAAATTTGCAAAAATAAGTCTCGAGACACACGAGTTCTTAGGCCGATCAATTATTCAAACCGGTGATGTTCTTTGTAGTATTGCTGGAACAATTGGACGAGTTGCAATTACTCCGAATGAAATATTGCCAGCAAATACAAACCAAGCAATTGCAATCATTCGCACAAATTCAGAAAAATGTTTTCCTGAATTCATTTACTTATTTTTAAAGTCACCCCAGTTTAGAGAAATAATGGATGGAAAAATTGTTCATTCTGTACAACCCAATTTAAGCCTCGGTGAGATAGGGAATACCCCTATTACTATTCCATCGAAATTAGCACTAAAGAGATTCAAACAAATAATCGATCCCATTTTTACAAAAAAGAACAGAAATAAAAACCAAATTCGCACCCTTGAAGAGCTCCGCGACACTCTATTGCCAAAACTGATGAGCGGTGAAGTGAGAGTAGCCATATGATGTTTATAGGACAGAATATATGGAGAAATTGAAAAAAGTCATAGAACAATATGGTCACTGGTCTGCTCTGACTTTATACACAGATCGTATCGAAGCCTATCTATTCTCTGATTTCAGCCATGCTTTAGAAAACGCAAAAGCTATATTGGAAACTATCAGCAAGGAAATATGCAGCTCAAAAGGCGTAACATTAGAATCATCATCAAGCATTAATTCCGTCCTTAAAAAGGCATTCATCGCCATCGGCTATTCAAGCAATGATTTGGTTACTCAGATTTCATCCGCCTTGGCTACGATTGGTCAGAAAATGGGTGATCTCCGTAATGACATTGGTTCAACATCGCATGGCATGTCCCTGGAAGAACTACAGTCGCGAAACAACAAGGTAGATGGTCTGACACAAGAGTTTTTGATAGATGCTACCGTTATTGTGGCCTGTTTCCTTATTAGAACCTTTGAAAATGAGAATCCACGGGTTACTACCCCCTGTCGAAACAAAAATACACTTTGAAGACCAGGAAGACTTCAATAATTTCTGGGACTACACTTACGGTGAATTTGAAATGGGAGAGTATTCCTATACTGCCAGCGAAATTCTTTACAATGTCGACTATCCAGCTTATATAACAGAACAGAAAGCATTTGCTGATAGTGAAGAAGGTGATGAATGAATAGAATTACAGAATCAGCCATTGAAGAATTTTCAATCAAACTCCTTGAAAAACAGGGCTATAGATACATCTACGGCCCTGATATTGCTCCCGATAGCGAGACACCAGAGCGAGTATCATTTGAAGATGTTCTACTTCTCGAAAAACTGAACAACGCGGTTTCCCGCATCAACCATTCACTACCTGCGGATATACGCAAAGATGCCATCAAGCAGATACTACGGCTGAACTCTCCTGAACTTATTACCAATAACGAAGCATTTCATCGGATGCTCACCGAAGGGATAAACGTCACCTTTCAAAAAAACGGCAACAGCCGGGGTGATTTAGTCTGGCTCATCGACTGGAACGACCCGGACAATAACGATTTTATTGTGTTGAATCAGTTCACTATCATTGAAAACCATGTCAATAAACGACCCGATGTTATTCTGTTTGTTAACGGCTTGCCTCTGGTTGTGATAGAGCTGAAAAATCCTGCCGATGAAAACGCTACAATCCATTCAGCATTCAAGCAGTTGCAGACATATAAACAGGTTATTCCCTCCCTTTTCACCTACAATGCTTTTTTGATTATTTCCGATGGACTGGAAGCAAAATCCGGTTCAATTTCTGCCGGTCTTAGCCGGTTTATGGCTTGGAAAACCTCCGACGGAAAAGTTGAAGCATCTCCGTTAGTCGGGCAATTGGAAACACTGATTCGGGGAATGCTTGATAAAAGAACTCTATTAGACATTATCCGTCATTTCATCGTTTTTGAAAAATCCAAAAAGGAAGATAAAGAAACCGGCATTATCACTATTCAAACCATCAAGAAACTTGCCGCTTATCACCAGTATTATGCGGTCAATCGGGCGGTGGAATCGACCCTGCGCGCTTCTGGTTTTACAAAGACTGAAGATGCCACGCCCGGTATGATGATGCTCCATGAATCATCGGAAAGCTATGGTGTGGCAGGTGTGAAAGCACAACCGATTGGAGATAAAAAAGGTGGTGTTGTCTGGCATACTCAAGGCTCCGGAAAGTCTCTTTCAATGGTTTTTTACACCGGGAAAATTGTTCTCGCCATGGATAATCCAACAATATTATTCATTACCGACCGCAACGACCTGGACGACCAGCTTTTTGATACTTTTGCATCTTCAAAGCAATTGCTCCGGCAAGAACCTGTTCAGGCGAACAATCGTGAACAATTGAAAGATTTGCTCAAGGTCGCTTCCGGTGGGGTGGTTTTCACCACCATTCAAAAATTCCAGCCGGAAGAAGGTAACGTCTATGAAAAACTCTCAGACCGGAAAAACATCATTGTCATAGCCGATGAAGCGCATCGAACACAATATGGCTTTAAGGCTAAGACTATTGATGATAAAGATAATAGCGGTAATGTCATCGGAAGAAAATTGTGTACGGCTTCGCAAAATACATGCGCGATGCACTTCCCAACGCAACCTATCTTGGTTTTACAGGTACCCCAATTGAAAATACTGATGTGAACACTCCCGCAGTGTTCGGCAACTACGTCGATGTGTATGATATAGCCCAATCGGTTCACGACGGCGCAACTGTCCGCATATATTATGAAAGCCGTCTTGCAAAAATCACATTAAGCGATGAAGGGAAAAAACTGGTAAACGACCTGGATGATGATCTTTTACAGGATGAACTTTCAGAAACACAAAAAGCCAAGGCCAAATGGACGCAACTGGAAGCACTTATCGGTAGCGAAGCCCGGATAAAACAAGTAGCTAAGGATATCATCACACATTTTGAACAGCGACAGGAAGTCATGGAAGGCAAGGGAATGATTGTCACCATGTCCCGCCGAATCGCCGCTGATTTATACAAAGCAATTATTGAAATTAAACCCGAATGGCATAGCGATGACTTAAAAAAAGGCGTTATCAAAGTAGTCATGACTTCGGTTTCTTCTGATGGCCCTGAAATAGCCAAACACTATACTACCAAGGAACTGCGTCGCACTTTGGCGGACAGAATGAAGGATCCGGACGATGAGCTGAAATTGGTCATTGTTCGTGATATGTGGCTTACTGGCTTTGATGTGCCTTCTTTGCATACGCTCTATATTGATAAACCGATGAGGGGGCATAACCTGATGCAGGCAATTGCTCGAGTTAATCGTGTTTATAAAGATAAAACCGGCGGTTTGATTGTTGACTACCTCGGCATAGCTTCAGACTTGAAGGAAGCGCTCTCGTTCTACTCCGATGCTGGTGGTAAGGGCGACCCGGCAGTTACACAGGAACAAGCCGCTGCGCTTATGCTGGAAAAATTAGAAGTTGTCTCTCAGATGTTCCATGGATTTGCCTATGAACATTATTTTGAAGCAGATACCGGCAAAAAGCTTTCCCTTATTCTATCGGCCGAAGAGCATATCCTTGGGCTTGAAAATGGCAAGAAGCGGTTCATTTATGAAGTAACCGCCCTTTCTCAAGCATTTTCAATTGCGATCCCGCACGATCAGGCGATGGACGCAAAAGATGAAGTTTCTTTTTTTCAGGCCGTAAAAGCAAGGCTGGCTAAATTTGATATTAGCGGTTCAGGAAAGTCAAATGAAGAAATCGAAACTGCTATAAGACAAGTAATTGACAAAGCACTGGTAACAGAAAAAGTTATAGATGTTTTCGATGCGGCTGGCATCAGGAAACCGGATATTTCCATATTGTCAGAAGACTTTCTTCTTGAAGTCAAAAACATGGAGCATAAGAACATTGCTCTGGAAGTTCTTAAAAAACTTCTCAACGATGAAATCAAGTCCCGTTCAAAAAAGAATCTGGTTCAAAGCAAAACTTTGATGGAAATGCTTCAAAACTCTATCAAAAAGTATCACGCCAAGATTCTCACCGCAGCCGAGGTGATTGAGGAGCTCATCGAGCTTGCGAAAGAAATACATGAAATGGACAAAGCGCCAAAGGAAATGGGTTTGTCTGATTATGAATATGCTTTCTATACCGCTATTGCAAATAACGATAGCGCAATGCAAGTTATGGAACAGGATAAATTGCGTGAACTTGCAGTTGTTTTGTATGCAAAGGTTAAAGAAAACGCTTCAATTGACTGGCCTATCAAGGAAAGCGTCAAAGCAAAGTTGAAAGTCATTGTAAAACGAATCTTGCGACAATACGGCTATCCGCCGATATGCAAATGCTTGCAACGGAAACGGTTTTAAAACAGGCAGAACTTATTGCGGAAGAACTGACGCATGGTAAATAAAGAGAAGTATAGTGGTCCCCAAATTCCGGACAATACATGATGAGTCATACGGGCCATCCTTTGTAAGCGAAGTACAAACACTGAACTCAGCGCCGCCTTCGATGTTTTTTGCCGTGATGCTGCCCATCATGTTGCGTTCGACGATCATTTTCGACATGTACAGGCCGATGCCGCTTCCCTTTCCCTTGGTGGAAAAATAGGGATCGAATATCCTGTCCAGAATATCTCCCGGAATACCGCCGCCGTTATCACGCACCAAGACGAACCCTTGGCCGTTTTGCTCCGCGAGGACAATGTCCACCCTTCCGGGAAGCGTTTGATTGTGCGCCAGGATCGCCTCTTTGGCATTGGAAAGCAGGTTTAGGAGCACCTGGGAATATTCATTGGGAAAACCCATTAGCTTAATATCCTGCGAGGCATCGATATGGATGGAAATATTACTGTGTTGGAAACTTGATTCCACCAAGGCGATCGCTTCCCTGATTTGCTCCAGCACGGAGAAGACGATAATTTCTTTATTCGGACGGAAGAAATTGGCAAAATCGCTGATAGTCGTGGACATTTTCTGAACCATACGGCGACCGTCGGCAACAGCATGTTCCAGGTAAGCAGCGTCGAGCGTGTTGAATTGGTATGCATCCTTGATGTTGTAAAGCAGCAGGCCAAGCGCATTCAACGGTTGACGCCACTGGTGCGCAATATTGCCGATCATCTCGCCCATGGCGGCCAGCCGACTCTGCTGGATCAACAGAAACTCGTGCTGGCGGTTTTTCGCCACCTCCTGCACTACACGTTGCTCCAGGGTTTCGTTATTTTTTCGGACTTCGCTGAACTGCGCCGTCAATGAATGCGCTATCTCCCTGAAATTTTTGATCAAGTGATTTATCTCAATAATACCGCTTTCGGGCCAGGCGATCTCTTTTTCATCCGTTACCAGCCTGCGCGGAAGGTCATGGGTGATCAGACGCAGCTTTTCGAGTGTGGCAATGGAACTGCGGCTCAAAAATTCAGCCAGCGCCAGTGCTCCGATCAAAATCAGGAACAGCAGGGTCAGCTTACCGGTGTAGTTGTCGTAGAGTGCTTTTTGGAAGGGCGCCACCGGCTGCTCCAGAATCAGTTTCCATTCCGCCAGGGCGCCAATGGTGGTTTCAGCGATATAGAACGAATTCTTCCAACGTTCCGAGATAGGTGTATTGGGGGACACAACCGGCACCCACTGACTGATCCCAGCGTTAAGACGATTCAGTGTCCCTTTTCCGCGCACAAAGGGTGTCATCACCGTTTGATCTGTGTGATTGGTCATAATGATATTGCCGTTTTTATCAATCAGAATGTAGAACGAGGCATTTTCGTCCGTAGTTTTGTCGAGGTGCTCAAGTATCTGTTTCAGGCTCAGTATGCCGCCGATGAAGCCGCCATACTCTCCATGAATGACCACCGGAGAAATCATCGCGACAACCGGCTTATGGGTGCCGATTTTGCCCATCATCACCTCCGAGAGCATCGGCTTGAGTGTCTGTTTGAGTACCGGTATGTAGGGACGATCAGCAAAGCTAATGCCGATGTTCTTATGCCCATGTTCATCCAGCAATGGAAAGTAGGCGGTGGTTGTCGCCTCTCTGTCATGCAGTCCAGCCCGCTGAAAATTGACATCCGAATTCACTGTCAGTTCCAGATAGGATTGCATCTGCTCCGGGGGGCTCGAAGCAGCCATCTCAGCCAGATTGAAAATGGCTGATGCTCTGTTCGCCACCCAGGTTTCCAGGCTATGAGTCGTGTGCCGGCTCTCCTGCATCAGCAAGGTGCGAATACGGAGATCGGTTTCGGCAAAATCGGTTCTGCTGCCAATCGCCATCATAATCAGAGCCGGACCCAACACGAAAAGGGCCAACAGGTTGTAGATAATTTCACGGTATGACATCAGCGATGAGCGGGAACGGAGTGTAAAACCGGTGAAGATCAGCCGGGCGACCAAAGCATTGGTGATGCCATTCACCGCTTGTTTGGTCATGACAATAGAGGTATTACTGAATGGAACATTCATGACAACGTGATAGAAAAGGTAGGCCAGTGGCATACCGATGATGAGCCAGTAGAGCGTATCAGCCAGCACAATTCCAATCTTACGGCGGTTCGTCAACCAGCCAACAACCGCCACTTCAGCGGTCATGATGATGATGGCGTAGGGGTGGTTCCAGAGGATATAGGTATAGCTGGCTATGATGACTGTAGCCAGAATACCCCGGCCAAGGCCGAAGAATTGCAGTACCAGCATGGCGAAGATGCTGCCGAAGAGAAAATCAATATTGAGGAAGATCGGGAACCTGAAATAGTTGCCAGCCAGACCGGCGGCGATTAGGGCCACGCACAGCAGGGTGGACCCGATGAGGTTGGCTTCCGAGGATTCAGTCATATTGGCGGCTTTTTCCTCCGCCTGCCGACGCGGATTGTTCGCTTGGTTTGAAAGAGTCTCATTTTCAGCCATTGTCTTGATCCTTTAATTGCTTCTGCACCGGTGTGATGGCATCCAGGCGGTTTTGGATTTTTCCAATGTAATTATTGAAGAACAATAACAGAGCGCTTCCGAGAGCCAGAGAAAGCCCGGCCATAAGGAAAACCAACCTGACCAAACCTTGTCCGTTCCATGGAAATAAAAATGAGTGATGTGGTACTTCGATCGCATTCTCTCAAAAAGAGGTTGAGCCATCTTGCCGGAGCAGTTCTGAGCGCATCTCGCGTTCGGCCTGCACCGCCGCCCACCAGACAAACAGCACCCCTGCTGCGAAAATGGCCAGAAGCAGCGCAGCCGTCAGGTGCGGGTTTTTCATACCGTGAAATCGGGTTGTCTGTTGATCGCTCATGTTAGAGCCTCTTTCTTGTTTTATCACTCTTTTTACGACAGATTAAACTCCTTAAGCCTTATTAGCCATAACTCGACTGATCGTGTCTCTAATCACCTTCAGTTGATAAGGCTTTTCCAGGAAAGCATTGGGGAGTT
>SESF01012172.1_pt1 | contig 12970 bp, 12 predicted proteins | sample 3171521 | NCBI WGS metagenome assembly SESF01 (sample SAMN10866945, study PRJNA518727) | freshwater metagenome | biome: subpolar coniferous forest; feature: holomictic lake; material: water; isolation source: holomictic Lake 227, 6 m and 8 m depth | place: Canada: near Kenora, Ontario | collected...
CAGATAAACGCTATTCGTTTTTCTGTTAATCGCGACTGCTAACTTTATGTTAATTGGAGCTAACATAAGTTGGTTTTAAAATACAACCTGATTAGAAAGATTCTTCAGTTTGACGTAACCAAGACGCAGAACGGGATCCGCAGCTGATTGCTGAGACTAAGAGTCGCAAGGGGAGTGTTTCAAGATGAATTCGACGGTTGAAGCGAAATACAAAGGCTCCCAGGTAACGAATACCGTATTTAGCAAAGTTGAATGCATGGTATGCCCCCCCAGACTTGTTTTTAGGTTACCTAATATCGTATTGATCCAGCTAAATTCCGGTAAATCTTTGGGCTTACGCCCACCCGCGATGACAGGCCTGTGTTGGCGGCCAGCATTGATCACTACGGTAAAGCAGGCCAAACCATCGGAAGTGGCGACACAACCAGGACTTAGATCATCTTTAGCCCAGACGACAATCGCTTTGCGAGTAAAACCTGGAACCGGAGCCATTTTAATATACAGTGGACGCCCTTCGGCACTGAGAGAGATGGCCGCCGCAAAAGGAGCTTTATTCTCGGAGCCCCGTCCGCTTTTGCCTCCAGCCAATTCTCCACCTAGATAGTGTCTGAACGGAAAAGCCACAAGCCACGACACACAAGGGATTCAGCTATTTATTGAGCGCGAAGATTTTTTATCCTGCTTTGTCATTTTACGAAAAAGTGATGTTTGGCGGCACGTTACAGGGTTAGCGTTATCGAAACCTCATCATTTCTTCTAGTTTTTGTAAATCTTCGATTCATTATTTTGTCTGTAAGACCCTATTTGTATGGTCTACAGCATTTTCGCTCAGACACTAGATAAGCATCGTCCACCTGGACAGCGCCACAAAGTGTGTAGTGTGTAGTGCGCATCACGTTCGACCATTGATTGCATTAGCTTTTGCCAAGAACCAAATGCTCAGCGCCAAATGGGTGCCTTGGAACAACGTCCCTGCGGTCAGGGACGTTTGTGTTAGGCAAGACTTGCATTGAAAGGTCTTATGCTTCCCTGTATTGAAAGAGCCCCTTTGCCTGTTAAAAACAGGGGCGTAACATTTAGATTAACCGAACAAAGACACGATGTTAATTTCAGAAACCCGGATAAACCTCGAAAGAACACTAACTCGCCCCGCAAAAAATAAAATACGGTAGCCGCAATTTATCTATGCCAATAGTCCTTCACCCATTTTATCCAACCTGAAATAATCCAGTTTTTTATACAGCGTCGACCGGGTTATACCTAATCTTTTTGCCGCCAAAGTAATATTACCGTCAGATTCTTTTAATGCTGTTTTTATACCGTGTAGCTCCCAATTTGATAAGCTCTTAATGGACTCGTCAGGCGCTAACGGTATTGCCGTTATTGATTGAATGCTGTCAGCGGACTGCCAATCGCCTTCAATCAACCGGAGTTCAGCCATAAAATCCAGCGGCAAATCCTGGATACTTATAAAAGCACTACTCGCGCTATAAAGGGTGGATCTAATCACATTAATCAATTGGCGAATATTGCCAGGCCAGGGATGCCTTTCAATCAAGCTGATAACGTCCGGGCAAATCTCATAGGTTTCTGTGACAGAGACCGCTTTCAATTCACGTTGCAAAATGTGATGAATGATTGTTTTTTTATCAGGCCGCTCACGCAATGGCGGAAGATGGATTTGTGCGCCATTGAGCCGATAATAAAGATCGCGTCGAAAACGCCCCGCTTCAACGGCTTCAATTAATTGAACATTGGTTGCCGCGACCACTTGCACATCAACACGAATGGGCGAACAACCACCTACCGGCGTAAACTCGGAGGTTTCCAAGACCCGAAGTAAGGTGGACTGCAAATCAAAGCTCATATCGCCTATTTCATCCAGAAATAAAATGCCTTTATCAGCCAATTTGAATTTACCCGGCTTGCCGTTACTTCTTGCTCCGGTAAAACTGCCGGCTTCATAGCCAAATAATTCACTTTCTATTAAATCACGCGGTATGGATGCACAATTAATGGCAATAAAGGGTTGATCCTTTCTGGGGCCGGCCTGCTTAAGTAAATTAACAAAATGATCTTTACCAACGCCTGACTCACCCGTTATCAAGATAGGTATTTTATGCGTTTGTAGTTTTACAGCTTTTTGAATAAGTAATGCGAGGGATTCTGAAATACTGGATTCGCTTTGCCAATCTGCCTGATTTAATGCCGGTTTAAAATGAAACTTTTCCAACACTCGCTCTTGAGCGTTTTTATTTTGAGCTAAAGGCAGATCGGTATTAACCAATACACAAATCAAATGAAGAAACGCAAACAGCGAATTCATGCATTCGTGATGATTGCTGACCAAACCTATTACTGCGAGCAAGTTGCCGGCATCATCCAGCAAAGGATAACCAACCGTAGTGTAAGGGTGCAATACACTTAAAAAATGCTCCATACCCTGAAAGGCAATCGGTTTTTTAAGCAGGATTGCCGTACCAATACCGTTATTACCTAAAACCGGCTCATGCCAGTGTGTACCTGGCTCATACATTCCGGTCATAAAAGCATTGAGTTGACGGCTTTCACCTGAAGTGTACAAAAGCCTTCCATCGGCTGTAGTCAGTACCATCATAACGCCCGCTTCTTTAAGAAACACCGTAAAGTTATGGCTTAACTGTTTGATTAATTGTTCTATATGCTTTAGCTGATGATCGCTATTAACAGCATGATTAATAACCGGAAACTTTTCCAAATTAGCATAATTACCCAGTGGCAACTGATAATCGTCCAGGCAACGCTGCCATGATTCAGTCACTTCCAGCCTTACCCACTCGCCTTGATCCGGAATTGAACGCGTTTGATTCATCCATTGCCAGGCCTGTGCAGGCCGATCTACTTCAAACTCTACGGTATGGCGGACTAATAATGCTTCTTGAATTATTCTTACTTTATTAGGGATCTTGTAATCAATGGTCATTGTTGTCTCATGAGGGTAATGCTTAAAGATAGTAATAGCGAAAAACATTAAGGTTATTTAAGTTTAATGAATTTGTCATAACTACGATAACGCGCACTCAAGATAACAAAATTAAAAAAATAGGCAATGCGTCATAATGACGCATTGCCTTAACGTTATTAACAAATAACGGAGGCACCTATTTTAGATGCAGGTAGGGAAGGCTAAACAAATAAAACAAAAAAACAACTACAATCATTTAAAAGGGGTTATAAATGAATAGGGTGTGCAGAACAGACTGAATAATAACGAAGCAAACTTTTGCCTGATGCGATACTCTGGCAATAGGCAACCACGAACGATTACAGCTCGCTATGACTCGGTACATTCTTAAAATAAAAATAAATAAGCAAAAATAAGTACCCTTGTACGCATCGATTTGCCATCATTGACAGCCCAACCCAGCGCAATACTGCCTACTTTTATGCTCTCGGGTCCTCACGAGTTGCTGCGGCCCATTCCGGTGAGTAACCATCCATAATTGAATTATCAGGCACCTCCATAACAATGGTTTCTGTAGTCATCATGGTACTTACCACACTGACAGCATTGCGTAATGCCAGACGCATAACTTTAACCGGATCAATAATGCCAATCTCCAGAAAGTTACCGTACAGATGATGTCGGGTATCCAGTGTAAAACTGTCGTCATCTTGCGCATTTAAGCGGGCAATCACTTCTTCACTGTTAAACCCCGCATTTTGGGTTATTTTTTGCAAGGGAGCACTTAATGCCGCCTGCAAAATACTGATACCCTGCTGTTGCTCTGCATTTTCGGCAATGACGCTATCAAGCGCTTTGATACAACGAAATAAAGCCACGCCGCCACCGGGTAAAACACCTTCTTCAAGCGCCGCTTTAGCAGACATATAAGCATTTTCTATACGCACCAGACGTTCTTTTATTTCAAAATCAGCCATTCCGCCGACACTAAATACACCGGCTCTACCCTTCAAGAAGGCAATGCGATCTTCCAGCTCTTCAAAATCGTGTTTATTACCGGTTGCCGAGCCTTGTCCGGGTTTTTTGGCTAAAATAATTGCCGCTTCCCGGCGTAATGTTTCCGTGCGTACGTCGATGGCAGCCGGGTCACCTGCCGCACCGATAATGGTTGTTGAACTCGCGGTAACTACCACGCGCGTTGCTTGCCCCAACTGATCCAAGTTGACGTCCTCAAGCTTGGGAGAGCTGTAGTCGTCAAGAATGGCCTGGCCACCGGTTAACAGGGCTAAATCTTTAAAACGATTAAGACGTTTATCACCAAAACCGGGAGGCTTGACCACCACAACCTTAAAAATTCCACGCACATGATTCAGTAATAAACCGGTTAACGCTTTATCAATGACATTTTCAGCGATAATCAGCAGTGACCGCCCTTGTGCTTTGACCGCTTCCAAAAGCGGCACCAAGTCCATCATGTCATCAATGTCACGATCGTAAAGCAGAATATAAGGATTTTCCAGCACCGCTTCTTCACGGGTTTTATCGGTCATAAAATAAGGCGATATAAAGCCTTGCGGATATTGTGCGCCGTCAACAATCTCCAATTCGTCTTGTCGGCTATTGCCCATTTGAAAGGTTAATGTACCTTGCACACCTAATTTATCCAGGGCTTCAGCCAGCATTCTGCCAACTCCCGGCTCATCTTTAGTAGCCACCGCAGAAATTTTTTCTATCCAGTCCGCACTAACCTCGGTAAAGGCCTTTTCTGCCAGATTTTTTTCGACTAAAGCCAAGCCAATATCCAGGCCTTTTTTTAACTGTAAAGGGTGAAAGCCCGCTGCAACGCTTTTTAAACAGTCTTGCGCCAGTTTTTGTGCCAATACAATCGAAGTGGTTGTTCCGTCCCCGACTTGTCGTGAAACGGCACCGGCAACGTCACGCAGCATCCGTCCGCCCAAATCGGTAATTCTGTCATCAAAATTGATCGATCTGGCTACCGTCACACCGTCTCGGGTAAAAATGGGCAAAATGCCGTCAGTGCGATGCTGAATCATCACGGCCGGGCCATTACTGCCCATCGTTACAATCACGGCGCGTGCGACTCTATCTATCCCTGCCATCATTTTTAAGCGTGCTTCAGGGTTGTAAATAATCTGTTTACTCATGGCTATGCTGTCTCAATCGGTTAAAGTTTTGAATTCAATTTCATGAATGTCTGTCCTACTTGCGCACGGGATTTACGGGATCGACTTAAATGTGCCCAAGTACGAATCAAGATTTTTTCCCAATAATCCAGGGTTCTCTTAAATTCAGTATCCTCTTCGCTGGTTAATTCCTGATTCCAGAATTCTTTTAATTCTTCAACTCTGGCAGCGCCTAATTTAACCATTAGCTCACGTTCTTCTATCACTAATCTTCTAATAGTCACATCCAGATGAACCACCATTTCGCCAAGAAAATCAACATCATCAGGTCTCATACCCACCTCAAATAACGTTGCGGTTAACGGTCTTGCCGACACTCAAAAGAAAAGTTGGTGCTTAAATTGATCGAGTAGCGCCTCTGCTTCACTGGCACGGTGCATAAAAAAATCGGGGGTCGGATTCTTTAAAAAATCCGTGAAGCCATCAATGGCGGCTACGCTTTTATCGTCAATTTTATTAAAGCCCATCTTCCAGTCGGGAAAGCTTCTTTGCGAAATTGGCTTTTTATAAATCTGCAACACATCGCGATGTCGACGATCATTGGTAATGGTAGTAAACAGCTCTTCAAGGTCTTTTTGTTCGCCTTCAAGTGCTTGCATAAAAAAACCATCACGAAAAAGCAACATTCCGGTGATACTTAACGCGTCATTTTTTTCTCTGGCTTTCTTGAGCAGATCCTGTAGATGTTTATCAGACATCTCTTGGTTGGCCAGGCTTACGTATACTAAACAATTAAGTGACATTATGTGCTCCTCTTTTATGATGATTTATTGTTTTTTTAATTCTGTAACAGGCGCTTTGTTGGAGCCGCCATAAGAGACCGTACGGCCTGATGGGTCTCTTCTATTAAGGTGTTTTTAAGAGCCGCTGGACAAGAATTTTTCCAGATAAATACGTTCTTTGGGAATGCCTTGATCTTCGCAGACCGCGAAGGTGGCATCCACCATACCCGGAGGGCCGCATAAATAAATATCCGGCTTGACGCCTGTTAATTGCAAATCGCGACGTAAAATATCGACGACACTGCCTTTTTCACAATGCCAATCATCTGAACATTTCCATACGCAATTTCTCAGTTCCAGCGTTGGCATTTCAGCCGCTAACTGATCAAGTTCGTCCAGATGAAAAATTTCTGCTTCAGTATTAACACCAAAATAAATGACGCATTTTTGTGGCTCTTGCCATTCGTGCATACGTCTGACCATCGATAATATGGGGGCTAAACCGGTGCCGCCTGCAATAAAATAGCGAGGTGTAAAGCCGTTTTCTTTTAAGCCAAAAATACCTGACGGGCCTTTAACCTGTATTTTTTGTCCAATTTTGGCATCGTCTTTCATATAGGTTGAAAACTTGCCGCTATCAACTATCCGAATCAAAAATTCAAGATTACCTTGTTTGTTGCTTGTGTTTGCCGGTGAATAAGACCGGGTAGTCGTTGTACCCGGGATTTCCAGGTCAAAAAATTGTCCCGAATCAAATTTAACTTGTTTATCATCACCGGTTCGACATACGAGTAACCGCATAACGTTACTGGATATTTGCGCCAATTCAGTCACTTCCGCTTCAAAAGACAAGCCTTCCGGGGAAAATGATATACGGTCGTAAGTGTAGGGTACTTCAACTTCAATGTCGGTAGTCGGATAACAGCGACATAGCAACACTTCTCCCGCTTCTTCTTCTTCTGAAGGCAGTGCTTGGGTGCTAAATTTACCCAACACGTAATCACCCTCCGTGCAAAAGCCTTTGCAAGTGGCACAGCCACCTTCGCGGCAGGAAGCCATTAAATAAATATCTTGCCGCAATCCGGCGCTGATGACGTCTTCATCTGAACGGCATTCAAAGGTGACGGTTTCATCGTCTTGGGTAACAATCGTTACCTGATGTGTACTTGCCATAAACTACAGTGCCTCTTCTGTCTGGGAGTTTGGGCTTTTCATGTTGAAAAAAGCCATGACATGTTTTATCGAATGTTTTGATGCATCCAATGTTAACGAACACCCCTCCTGAACCAGTGCGTGGTCGCGATAAATAGTCCACCGCCACATAAATTCCAGATCTTCTGCATAGGCAGTGTAGGGATGGCTGTCATAAAGTACAGTGAGAGCAGTATTAGGATTAGCCGTTTTCTGATCTTGTGAAGTAGATAAAATGTCTGGTGCTTCTAACATGGTTTACCGTGTTGTTTATAGATTTTAAAAATGCCGATGCAGCACCATCAGGCGCTACATCGACACCCTAATTGAAACTCGGGGCGAGTTTTAATTATCAGTCAAGTTACGATTGTAAAGCGATGACTTTGACGCCACGCACTTTACGCAAGTCTTCCAAAGACAAGGCATAGTAATCAACGTTTCTAAGTTCCATTAACTTGGTACCTAACAGACGATCAGTGTCCATGAAGACATTAACCGGCATGACAGGTGGCTTGTTAGCCTGTCTAAAATTAATATGGATTTTTTCAGCTTCGTACATATCGGAACAAGCATTCATTGTGGCGACGACTCCGTCAGCCACTTTCTGGGCATTTTCACCACTGATGATATTATTAAAAAACTCTACATCATTGAGTTCTGCATGCTTTAATAAAGCGACTTTTTCTTCAATTTTGCTTTCAATCCACAGGCCATCCAGTTCCAGTGAAAAATCAGTTTTAAACGGATTAATGTGTTTGGCACGAAAAGCGATTAAAAACGCATGGCCGTTGGCCATGGTTTTCAATCCGGCGATTTGTTTTACCCAGGCATCACGTGTTGGGTTGTCATGAATGTTAGCCATTATTATCTCCTATACGGTTTCAAGATCTTTCAGTTTGACATCAAGCCCCATCAATTCTGATGTGATGGTAAAGGTCTCATCCAAGGTATAAGCGCGACCAATGGTTGAAGAAACATCCACTAAAAAATCATAAACGCTAAAGTGTTTACCCAGCAGTTCAGAGACTTCACGACAATCGACTTCAATTTTACCGGTCGCTTTCAGCCACCAGTAACCGGCACGATCTTCTACGACCAGTGTGGGGTTGTCATCTTTATGATCACCCAGCAAAATTTCTTGAACGACCGTGTTCATTTCATCTGATTTTTTCAGAACTAAAACGACATCGTTGGTTTCTTTACAAACTTGATTTTCTTCGGCGAAGTATTCATCAGCAAAGGCTTTGCCTGTTTTTGCCATGATACCTGCGCCGTATGAATTGGCATTGGTAGACATAATAATTCCTTATTTAAGACCGGTTAATATGGTTTTAATGTGTGCGGCTGTATCGACTTTGTAGCCGATTGGCACCGCGTAATCCCGTTCCCAGTCTTCAAAAACCCGCTCTAAGGCCGCTTGAATCGCATCTTTGCTGGTGACGCCTTTAATTTCAGGAATTTTCGCAAAAATACCCATAAAATCTTTCAGCGCGTTGACTGTTCTAGGCAACCATTTATCGCTCCAGGCACGCATCAAACGATCGTTGTATTCACCAAATTCAGGATCGGCACTGAGACAGGTGTGGAACATGTCCGTAGTAATGCCTTTGGTTTGTGAATGATATAACTGCATTTGATTGATAAAGAACGGCGTTAAGTTATCGCCGTAATAAGCCGACAATCTTAAAAAGAATTCCCGCCGTACAAACTGACCGAACAACGGATCGTAAATCATGTGACCCGAGAACAAAATCTCGTTCCAGTCATAAGTGGCTTGCCAAATATCTTCAACCGTTTCTCTTGCGCCCTTGTAGATTTGGCCTTTAGTCCATTCTGCTTTGGGAATGTCAGTGGACTCGTTAAATCCGGGTACAATTTTGGACAGAAAAGTTCTTTCTGCCTGAATCATTTGTGCATTATCAACTTTATCCAGGCCGATCATGGCGGTACTCATGCGGATGGTATCACCCAAGCAATCACGGGTTACCGATGAATGCGAATTGAATAAACCATACTCACTAAAGCCAAAAGCACCCAAATAATCACCCAGCACTTCATCGCGCCAAACCGGATCAATTGAACGCACATGACCATCGGCAGAATAAGCTTTCAGAAAACGGTCGGTATAGCGCCATTCTTCCGCTTTATCTTTCACATACAGGTAATGCCAGCGAAAAGCCGGATCACGATGCTTGTGCCAGTCAGTCGTACGCATTTCAGTTGATTCGTTACTCCATGACGGGCGACCACCGTGGAATTTTTGCGTCCAGTCACCCCAATCCAAACCACCGGCAATCCAGTCGGGTGTCGGTTGCGTGTAACAACATAACACTTCATACTCGTTTAGCCGGCGACCGCGCGGCGTAACAAAGTAATTCATTTTACGTTGTGTTTCTAATGGCTTGTCAGGGATTGCCGCTAAAATTTGCGCGGCAATAACAGGATCTGTCAGGCCGCGTTTACCGCCGGATACTTCAATTGACATAATTTAATTCCTTTACAATAATGGTAGGCAGTGATGTTAACAGGCCATGGCCTGTTGTTTTTGAATAGTAAGTCCACAACTTTAAAAAACCATGTCAACGCTAACAACACCCCGTAAAATAATGCTTACAATGCTTTCAAAGGATCAGTAAATACGCAGCCGATCTTTTTGATATCATCTAAAGTCCATAGCTTGCCGTCTTTGTTGGTATGTGGCTGACTAATTAAAGTAAAGCCGTCACTACGAACGCCATGGCCTTCAGCAATCACTTCTGATAACTCGCGACCTTCATATTGTTCATAGATATTTTGGCACTCATAACGTTCCGGCTCAGACAGCCACATACGTTCACCCCATGGATCACTGAACGAATGTTTTTTACCATTCGATTCAAGGACACGCAGCGTGCTGGCACCTTTGCAATAGCTTGGGCAAAAGGGCACTTGTGAGACGCGGTCTATATAGATTGGATGGTTGTTTTCAGCAAACCATTGCAGTGGCAAGAAGCCGCTGTTTGGGTCTTCACAGCCACGGGCACGCCATTCGTCATAAACCTTGCCGTACATTTCATACCAACCGGGGTAGTTGGCTTCGTACCATTCCGCTTCTTCAGCCGTCGGCAAAGACACACGGAAAAAGCCGGTTGGCCACATGGCGTAAGCAATCAAGAATAAATCGTGATGCGCCCAGTAAGCATCTTTTTTGGCATCGCGTAAGCTGGCGGGTGATTCAACGCCATATTTGCCTAAGCGACCAATCCAGATACCGCCCCAATCTTCATATACCCAACGGTTCCAGGTTTTAACCCAAGGCTCGACTTTAAAATGACTACCGTACTCAAACATCATACCCAGTACAGGCGTGAAGTATTTTTGTTGTGTCCAGAAAGCATTGTTCAAATCGGTGTTCAAGTATTTTGAAGCCGCTTCGTCATTAGCAATCGATACGATTGTTTGATAACCATTTGCCATGTGACGTAATTCGTCAGTTTCAATTGACAAGAATACAGTTGGGGTCATTTCATCGCCGTTTGCTGATGCCCATTCAGTCACCGCAACGATTAATGGATTGGTAAAGCAAGCTTCACCCACTAACTGCAAGTTAATGGAACACTCAACCGCATCACCGGAAATAAAGCCATCCGCGAATACGCGTTTCATACCTTTCCACAAGGGCCCGATAGCACGCGTACGACGGGCATCATTATGACCGGCGGCATCTTGACCTTGCTTGGCAAAGTAGTAGTTAATATAGGCGCATTGATTGGTATGACGAATTTCATCCATCACCTGGCCCAAGTAACCATTTTTTTGTTCAGGTGCAGAAGCAGAATCCCACAGCATACCGGTTGCGGCAATCGCGTTGTATTCACCCACTTCCAAAAAGTTGGAAATAACTTTCATGGACTCATTCCATTTTGGATGTACGCGGTTAGCAGCATCTACACGCGTCAATACATCTTGCAAACTACCAAATTGACGCTCGTCTTTCACCGATTCCATTCGCGCATATTCTTTAGCGATGAGCTTGAATTGCTCTTTAGTATCATTAGCCATTTTGTATTTGGTCGAATATTTAGTCCGATTCTTATCAAAATCCCATGTGAAGCTTTGCATCCATTTATGAACTTCTTGTGCGCCCACACTAACGGGTGCACGATTAACTGCAAGCGCATCCGTCGCTGCTTTTGTTGCTGAACTTATAGCCATGTGACTACTCCTGTTTATTTAATCATTTAAGAAAAGGCCATCGTTACTATGCATTTCAAGGAAACATATCACGTCTTAATGCGGGTTACCCAGACTGAACGCATGACCTGCAATACCTAAAGCAAGCACTATGCCAAAACTTATTAAAATTGAAAGCCTATAAATAACAAATAGTTGCGAATAATCATAGGAATTATAAACATTTTAGAAACTGTCTATTTACAAAACAATCTGTTCAATTAAACAACAAACTGTCTAGTTATTAAACACAAGGCTCATAGAAATCTGATTGGCACGGAATAATCGTAGGCACGAAGACCACACGACCCAATGACTGCGACAACTTGACGCGCGACAATATGCCATATTTTATAAATGAAAATAACCAGCTAGAATCGCCGCAACTCTTGATATATTTGACCTCCTAAAGGGTTTAAGGGTTTTTATGCGACCAATGTAAATTGGTCGCATTTTTTTTGCATATAAGTTATTCGCTCCTCTTTTATTTTTTGCGACAACTTGTTGTATGTTTAATTTTTGTCAGTCAAGCTAGAATCACAGCGGATTACCTAGCGTTTTGTATATAGATTTTCTTAACTTTAGGAACATGACTTATGTTTAATCAACCAGATTTTTTTACTACTCGCCAGATTGACCTTGAAAACAAATTAATTTTGCCGACAGCACAACTCTATAACCAAGTCAGTTTTAAGGTTAATGCCTTATATCAAGCTATCCATAACAACTTGATTGATGTTCACAGTAGGGTAGCAACCGCAGCCAAACAGGTTTACGAGCACCCTGTTGAAACACTTACCGCCTTGTACGAACAAACCGCTTATGCCGGCAATACTTTATATGTTGAGGTTCAAGCATCGGCGTTGTCGGTTTACCAAAACTGGCAAGTCAAGGTGAATTCTGGCAAGGAGGCAACCGGTCAATATTTACAGGCTTTTTGGGATAATCCCGATCAAGTAGCCTTGGCGACTATTGAGCCATTGACTCGTTATGTGACAGCAGTTGGTGTGCAGTCTGAGCGGTATTGGCAACTGCTTTTAGACAACCCGGAACAATTGCGGGCATCGGCATTCGCTCCGGCAACCGGTTATCTTGCCTCTCTGACTCAAGAGACTGAAGCGGTTTTAATTAGCACCTAAATCCTGCAAGCCAACACCTTATATTATTAAATAATCGTTATAAATCAATGGTATAATATAGATACTAGGTAATCTTACAGGTCATTATTTTAATGAAAGCAAAGTCATCAAAAAAACAGAAAAAAGCCACCCCCGCTCGTAAGCAGGCAGGCAAAGTTAAAATGTCAGCAACAGCATCAGGGCTGACCAGCCAGGCAGGTCTTATACCCGTAGTAAAATTCTTGGATCGCATCGGCTTTGAACACACGATCAACCAGACGGTTCCGCATCAACGCGGGGATAATGCCGAGTACCAATTGACGGGTTCGATGTTACTGGTAGTCGTGGGTATGATAGGTGGTGCCACCTCCATTGCAAAGCTCTGCGGTGTTTGGTCAGATGGCGTTTTGCGTAAGGTTGCCGGTTGGCTAAAAATACCTGTTGAAACAACGATAAGTCGGATCTTTAAAGAAGTCACCGAAAAACAGATCAGCCAACTTGAAAGCGTCACTCATAGATTACGCGCTCAAATTTGGCGCAAGGCTAACCGTGCAGGCGTGTCTAAAGTTGGACTCAATC
>SESF01010546.1_pt1 | contig 12960 bp, 10 predicted proteins | sample 3171521 | NCBI WGS metagenome assembly SESF01 (sample SAMN10866945, study PRJNA518727) | freshwater metagenome | biome: subpolar coniferous forest; feature: holomictic lake; material: water; isolation source: holomictic Lake 227, 6 m and 8 m depth | place: Canada: near Kenora, Ontario | collected...
GATATGTCAGTAATGACGACGCCGATGGTCCGGGTCTCGCCGGTGACCAGGCTGCGCGCGAGGGCACTTGGACGATATCCCGTAGCCTCGATTTCCTTGAGTACCATAGCCCGTGTCTTGTCGGCGACGTAGGGCCAGTTGTTCACGACGTTTGAGACGGTTTTGGGAGATACTCCAGCTCGATCAGCCACATCTTTCAATGTGGGAAGCCTTTTCACCTTCGAAGAAGCCATCGATCTCCCTCATGCGTCCATAAATATTCAGCGCTGAATACAGCGCTGAATATTTGCTTTGGTTTTCCAGATATGTCAAGGGAAAACTTCTCTCTTGGAGCGTTTTCGACTATTGCTGCGAAGTACCCTCCAGGAGCCAGTTCCTTATGGGCCTGAACACATCATTGACGGTTTGTATGCTCGGTACTACAATTCATTACATGAGGATCGCAATGGATGCGGACTGCCTGATCAAGCTTACAAAGGCTGGACTCCAGGAGGAGGTCTGCTCTGCCTGGAACATCACCATACCCTCACTCGTGCGCTCCGAGACGGTTGATCGGGTGCCGCATCTTCCGGATGCTGTTCGCATTGGTCAGAATATTGCACGGGGTAGATTGACAGTGGAGTCCATCGGTAGCGACCTTGAGAAGGGCGAAGACGCTGTGCTCTTGCTTTTTCAAGGTGGTGGATTTGACGCAGTTGCGAGCGATGATGCGCGGTTTATCAGGCGGCTGCGCGGGCTGGGCCTGCCCTATGCCCTACCTGCAGTCATTGTTGTGCGCCTCTATCTGGATGGCATGATGAGCGAGAAACGGGCGGAAAGCGCGCTTGTAGCCCTACGCCCCCATATCAGCGCGGATCAGCATGCGGCTGCGATATTGATGCTTTCGGGAGGTATCGAGCGATGACGACCAAAACCTTGAGGCTCCCCATCAATCTGGCTGAGGCCGTGCGCGAACTCGGAGCCGAGGAGCATATCGAGGAATCCACCGCTATGCGGAAGCTCCTTGGCATGGGCTACGAAGTCTATGTGGCCGAGCGTTACCGCGCAGGCAGGCTAACCTTGCGGGAAGTCGCTTCACGCATGGACCTGCCCTTGAGCGAGGCACTCGAAGCGCTTCAGCGTCTTGGGATCACGGGGAACACCAGCGCCGACGACTGCCTCAACTCGCTGCGGTCGCTTTGATGATCAAGCACAGGTAGTTTTCCTGGCATGCTTCCTGAAGTGGCCTCATAGCCAGCGGTCAAACCAGCCAAAGGCTTCATCCTGCATCGTGGTATCGAAGCAGTGCGGACCTTCGTACCAACTCATTCTGAATTGATTCTGACTCCCTGCCTTCAGCCAGATCGCATCGAGCTTCGTGGCCGCACGATCGACCTCGGCCAGGTCGAAAAGGCGGTCCCCCTTCGTCGCCTGAACGAGGGCAGGCAGGGCTGCCCGCATCGCCAGGATGTCGGGGTAGTCCATAAGGGCAGGGAGTCCTGGGATGTAGAGCATCCAGGTGTGGGTAAAGGCGGAGCGGCGGGCGAAATCTGCCCAGGTGCTCATGAAGCCCGTTGTCACCGAGCAGCGGATGCGCGGGTCTATGCCGGCCAGGACGTTGGTCCTCATTCCCCCGCCTGAGAGTCCTCCGCAGCCGATGCGCCCGGCATCGACGTCGGGTCGTGAGGCAAGGTAGTCGAGGGCTGCCCTGTCTTCGGAGAAAGTTACGCCCGGCCAGGTGAGTCCTGCCGAGAACAGGCATCTGGCTACAATTGATTCGTGCTGCCCCGCGAAGGCGTTGTAGCGGTCGATCTGGGTTCCTGGTTCTTCCTCCGAAACATCATAATGAGTACATGCGTCATCCGTGACGGGATCAGAGGGTGAAAGCTCGGACAGGTCCTCGGGAGCACGCATCATGCGTTCGACGACCATTCCCGGCAGGTCGGAGGCGAGGATCCTCCTGCTCTCGAAGGCAAAGACGTCGTGCACCAGGACTGCATAGCCCCGCCTCGCCAGCTCGTTCGCCCAGGCCCGTCCGCCATAGTAGAGCTCACGATAGGCCTTGATGTGGGGCTGGCTGCTCCCATCGACATCGGTGATTTTTCTTTTGCCGAAGTACTTGTTCCCCCCGTGATCGTGGAGGGCGAGGACTGCGGGAAGCCGTCCCACGGCCTTCGCGGGCTTGAGGAAAAAAGCGTGGGTGGGCGGTCCGTAGGGCAGCTGCCAGCGGAGTTCCTCGATGACAAGGCCATCGACGATCCTGCTGTCGAGGAGCTCTGCCCGTGGCAGTCCCAGATCCTCGGCCAGAACGAGGGAGGCAAAGCGCTTTCGGGCCTCCAGCCTCCAGGCCTCCACATCCTTCCATCGCTTGTCGAGGAATGAGTAATCGTATCCGCGTCCTGAGGTCAGGCCATCGATCCATCCACCATAGGCACCCAGCAAGGGGGCGCCTGAATCCGTCATATCTATGTCCTTTCCGGCAATCCAGCCGGATTGTGGAAATTACACCCGCCAGCGTGCGCCCATCAGACCCGCCCGATGAGTCCGAGGTCCCGTACCGCTCCCTTGTCCGCGCTCGTGACCATGGCTGCGTAGGCACGGAGCGCAGTGGAGACGGAGCGCTCGCGCTGCCCCGGTTTCCATGCGCGGTCCCCGAGCTTCATCATGGCTTCGCGGCGGTGGGAAAGCTCCTCGTCGGAAACCGCGATCCGTATCGAGCGCTTCGGGATGTCGATTTCGATGCTGTCACCGTCGCGGACCAAGGCGATGGCGCCGCCACTGGCGGCCTCGGGGCTGACGTGCCCGATCGAGAGGCCCGAGGTGCCACCGGAGAAGCGGCCATCGGTGAGGAGGGCGCAGGCCTTCCCGAGGCCCTTCGATTTCAGGTAACTGGTTGGATAGAGCATTTCCTGCATGCCAGGGCCGCCACGGGGGCCCTCGTAGCGGATGACGACTACGTCGCCCGCCTTCACCCTGTCGCCGAGGATTCCCTCGGAGGCTTCTTCCTGGCTTTCGAAAACCACGGCCTTGCCGCGGAAGCTCAGGTTGGAATCGTCCACGCCGGCTGTCTTGACGACGCAGCCATCGACCGCCAGGTTGCCGTAGAGGATAGCCAGGCCGCCGTCCCTGCTGTAGGCCTTTCCAATTGTGCGGATGCAGCCCTTCTCGCGGTCGAGGTCGAGCTCGGCGGCGCGGGCGCCCTGGCTGAAGGCCACAAGGTTGGCCGTGTTGCCAGGGGCTGCCTTGTAGAAGTCGGCGAGCTCAGTCGCTCCTGTTCCCCGGCCGCCGCTTCCCAACAGGTCCCAGCGTTCGAGGGCCTCCCCCATGGTCGAGGCGTGGACAGTGGGTACATCGCGGTTGATGAGGCCGCCGCGGTCGAGTTCGCCCAGGATGCCCATGATGCCGCCGGCGCGGTGTACGTCTTCGACATGGTAGTAGCTCACGGCGGGTGCAACCTTGCAGATGCAGGGAGTGGAGCGGCTTAGGCGGTCCATGTCCTTCATGGTGAAGGGTACTCCGGCCTCCTGGGCCACGGCGAGGAGATGAAGCACCGTGTTGGTCGAACCGCCCATCGCGATGTCGAGGCGCATCGCGTTCTCGAAGGCCTTGAAGCTGGCGACTGCCCGCGGGGTGATTGAAGTGTCATCTTCGAGGTAGCGGCGCTTCGTGATTTCGACGATACGACGGGCGGCAGCAAGGAAGAGTTCCTTCCGGTCAGCGTGGGTGGCTACGAGGGTGCCGTTGCCGGGCAGGCTCAGGCCGAGGGCTTCGGTGAGGCAGTTCATGGAGTTGGCGGTGAACATGCCCGAGCAGGAGCCACAGGTGGGACAGGCGCTTCTCTCTGTGGCCTCGACATCGGCGTCGGAGACTGCAGGGTCGGCAGCCATCACCATGGCATCGACGAGGTCCATGGCGCGGACCTTGCCGTCGGAAAGCCTGGCCTTGCCCGCTTCCATGGGGCCGCCGGAGACGAAGATGGAGGGGATGTCCAGCCGCATGGCGGCCATGAGCATGCCGGGCGTGATCTTGTCGCAATTGGAGATGCAGACCATCGCGTCGGCGCAGTGGGCGTTGACCATGTATTCCACCGAATCGGCGATGAGGTCGCGGCTTGGCAGGGAATAAAGCATCCCTCCATGGCCCATCGCTATGCCGTCGTCGATCGCGATGGTATTGAACTCCTTGGCGATGCCACCTGCACGTTCGATCTCCCGGCAGACCATCTGGCCGACCTCGTGGAGGTGGACGTGGCCCGGCACGAACTGTGTAAATGAGTTTACCACCGCGATGATGGGCTTGCCGAAGTCGCCGTCCTTTACCCCGGTCGCCCGCCAGAGGGCGCGGGCTCCGGCCATATTGCGGCCGAAGGTGCTGGTCTTGGAACGATACTCGGGCATGGTGGACTCCTTCGCGCAGGCTACGGCTGAGGCCTGGCCTCTCCGCAATCTGCTGCGGAAGACAGGCTATGGGGCGCGGATGGGCCTGTCAACCTCTCCTCTGGGCCCGACTGAGGGCTGCTTGGTGCGACAGCAGCGTTTCCAGTCCAATAAGCCGCCTTACTACCGAGTCCGGTACATTGGTGACACGAAAACGCATTTCGCCCTGTATTGGCGAAGCGAAATGCGCTCTCGCGTAGCCTTTCTTCAAGACTCGGCAGTAACAACCCGCCGGAATGACTGACTCGGCGCTGGTCAAGGAATGAAAAGACCTTCATGTACTTCTGTCAGGCAGTTTGTCATTGTTCCCATTTCCCATGAAAAAATAGCCGTTTCCAATAGTGGTGCTATTGTTTGTTGTCGATCCGAGGAAAGACAAGTCGATATCATATATCTGAACATCGTTTGCCGACAAGGCGGTCTTCGAGTCTGCAATCCTTTCCGCTACTCCCCTTCCATGGGTTCCAAGAATGCCCGTAAGGATTGTCTGATCTTCCAGCGACCTGATCAGGTCGTTCTTAATTGACATGTTCAATATATAGAATGATTCCCTGATACTATCGATATTGTTCCTGAACTCAGCGGAAAGCGCGCGGAAGGTATCATCCAGTTTCGGGACGGTAGCATTGAGGCTGGTAATGAGACTCAGGTAATCCTTCCGGCTACGCGCTTCCATGTTCTTTCTCGACAGCAATTTGACCATGGACTCAAAACGCTGCTGCGCGGTACGTATCTCATCCACGAAAGCCTTGGCGTTCCGCATGTTCTCTAGTTCGCGTTTCTTGATTATCTGAAGATCACCTCTCTTTTCTTCCAGGGATCGCGCGATGGCTTCCTTGTCTACGGCCGAAATGAATTCATCATCTGCAAGTTTTCTGAGCCCGGTTTCCACAAGTCCCAGCTCTCCTTGCAGTTTTTCGAGGGTTTTCCGGTGCGGCTCTACATAATTGGTTATAACGACCCTCGTGTGGGCTATCCTGGATTCATATTCCTGCTCGAGGATGGCGAGCAGATCGGTTATGAGAAGCTCGGTGTCCCTTATGTAGTTTTCGACGCCCGCGTATTGTTCTTCGTCAGCCTTGGCAACAAGAGATTCCATATAGGCAATTTCGTGTTCGACCATCCGCAGGCTTTGCTTTTGATCCCGGCTTTCCAGCGGATACATGCTTCCTGTAAGCGGCTTGCTAATAGTACGGTGGAACTGTCTGATATTTTCCCAATAACCAGCGCTTTGCCATGGGAGAAATGGAACCGGTTCACAGAGCAGGGCTCTCAGTTGCTTCATGTGCCCGATGGTTTCCCGTTCCTGGACCGAAACTCTTGACGTGCCCCTTCGCTTGCACACCCAATACGCAACTTCCTTGATATTGTCATCGGTAAACTTCAGCAAGAGATCATAGAGATCGTCATAATCCTCTTCCATACAGTGCCCTTAATCCCTGGCGACAGGAAGAGACGCAGACAGGCCTGAATGGCGGTGAAAGTATTGGCGCCATCTCTCCAGTACCGTCATATTTTGGCCGCAGACCCTTTATAGTTGATATAGTCGGAATTGTCGCCTACGTCGTAGATCTCCAGCTCGAGGTAGATATCGGTGGTTTTGGCGTCGAGTGCCTCGTAATCGTAGCTGAGGCCCTTTGTCGGATCAAAACCGATCCCGGTAGTGGCCTCGGTTTCGCTTTCGCCCTGCTTCATCTTGAGGGCTTGCCTGTCCCACGTACCGCTCACCTCGCCGGTATTGTCAGCATTGGCAAAGGCGAGTATATAATTCCCGGCGTCCTTGGGCGGCGAGAGGCTTGAGCCACTCTTGTAATAGTCGGCCAACAAGGCCTTCCAGGGTCCGGAGTCGATGGCGTCGGAGGAAGCGCTGTAATAGCGTTTCTGGTTGGGAAAGTAGATCGACAGGCCGGTAGAACCCTTGGTCAGGTTTCCGCTGACTTTGTCGACGACGAGGGCCGCCAGTGCCGCATCGAATTGCTGCTTGATCGCGCTGGCAGATTTGTCGTTTTCGGCATAGAGGCTGATGAATTGCCCGAGGTCGATCATGTTGGTGTCGTTTTCCGGTTTGGCAGACTTGCCGAAGCCCTGTGTCTTATTCTGGATGCGGCCCAACTGGGGAGCAATTTGATTGATTTTAGTCCGGCCGAAGTTTGCAAAGGAGCCAAGGGCCTTATCAAGGCTGTCCATTTTTTGCAGGTTAAGCAGCGACAGGGAGATTTCTTCGCGATCGCCCTCGCGGGTGGACGAGTCGGCAAAGCCCTTGATGATTGTCTTGCCCAGAGTTTCGGTGTCCGGGCTTTTTCCCAAGGCCGTCAAAACGGAATAGTCCCAGCCATGTCCGGGTTCCAGTTCTTCGCTGGCAAGGAAGTATTTTGTCAGGGGGCGCACTGAACGGGCTACTTCATAGGTGGCCATCAGGCAGGCATCGAAGCCATCCAGGTCGAATTGCTTTACCCCACCGCCTTTGAGGCCTGCTCCGATCGCGCCTGTCAGTGCGGCCAGATCGAAGCCAGCCCCGTCATGGGCATCGTCCTCGCCATAGCCGGGCCAGGCACCACCGTGGTCCCATACGACCAGGGCATACTGCTGTGCGGGGTAGGTCTTGATTCCCCACGCGATGAACTCGGCGAGTTTCCTGGGCTCATCGTTGTTGTCGGCCATCACGTAGACCAAAACTGCCCAAGCGCGATCCTGTGCGCTTGCCGCGCCGCCAAAAAGCGCAAGAGCGCTGAGAACCAATGCGAGTCTTGAAGAGTTCCTTGACCTCTGCACGTCATTCCTCCGGTGGTAGGTCGCAGTTCACCGCGGTAAGTGTAGACCAGAATCTGGGGAGTTCCTGGGTGATTCGTAGCCGAAAAATGATGCTGGGACGGAGGAAGCATTGCCAGCCAGGTTTGCGACACCGGAGTTGCATAACGACATCCAGGGATAGGGCAGCTCACCCTCATCGCTGGGCTGCTTGGCTGGGGCGGCAGGGAGGACTGAGGGACCCCTGCCCGAGCTCAGCCTTTACGCTCCGCCGGCATCGGCGACATACTCGTTTCACTGATCGGGCCCTCCCCGCGCACACTGCGGGGCCGGCATCCTTTGCCATCGTGGAGGGCGTGATGGATTCAATCGAGCCACTCGACCGCGCCCGTGAGGCTGCCGTGCAATTCACCTGCCTCGGTGACCTTGTCAGGGTCGAGGCCTTTGGGACGGGGCACATCAACCGGACCTTCGTGGTCTCGATGGACCAAGGAGGGACGCGGCTTCGCTACCTCCTCCAATTGGTGAATACCTTTGTTTTCAAGAACCCTTATGGGCTGATGGACAATGTCGTGCGGGTGACCAGCCATCTGCGCCAGCGGCTTGCAGGGGAAGGTGTCTCCGACCTATCCCGCCGTTGCCTGACGGTAGTCCCCTCGCTCGACGGAAAGCCCTACCATGTCGACGCCGAGGGTGGATTCTGGCGCTGCTACATATTCATCGAAGGCGCCGTGGCGAGCGAGCTCATGGACAGCGAGGCCAAGGCACGGTCCCTCGGCCACGCGGCTGGGCGCTTCCAGTATCTCCTCGCCGACCTTCCCGGTCCGCGCCTGGTGGAGACCATTCCCTCCTTCCACGATGCGCGCTCCCGTTTCGAAGCCCTCGAGCGGGCAGCCGCCGGCGACGCTGCAGGCAGGCTGGCGCGGGCCGCGCCCGAGCTGGACTTCTGGCGCGCGCGGCGCGAAGGCTTCGACAGGATCGTAGTGGCCCTTGAGCGGGGCCTCGTCCCTGAGCGGATCACCCACAACGACACCAAGATCGACAACCTCCTCGTCGACATCCGGAGCGGCGAGGGCATCTGTGTCATCGACCTCGACACGGTGATGCCCGGCAGTTCGGCCTACGACTTCGGCGACCTCGCGAGGACCGTGTCGGCCTCGACCGGAGAGGACGACAGGCAGTCGGAACGCATGGAGCTCGCCATGCCTATGTACCAGGCCCTTGTCCAGGGCTTCGCATCGGGCACGCACGCTTCGGGAGAGGGACGCGGCGGGAGTTTCCTGACTGCCGGAGAACGCGAGCTCCTGCCCTGGGGGGCACGTATCCTCACAATGCTGATGGGGGTACGCTTCCTCACCGACTTCCTCGAGGGGGACGTCTATTACCGTGTTGCGCGGGAGGGCCACAATCTCGACAGGACAAGGACGCAGATGGCTCTCATCGCCTCCATGGAAGGCCACTGGGATGGGATGAGGCGGGCGATAGACGAGTGCTTCTAGTCGAGGGGCAGTGACTCCACGCGCTCGCCGAGGGCGATGACAGCCTCGATGTCCCCAGTAGGAGGGAGGATGTCGCCCACGTTGACGATGACCCTCCCCCCGAAGGCGCGAACGATCCTCTCGCCGAAATCCTCGATCCCGCTGCGCGGATAGCCGAAGGTGAAGAGGCCCGAGGGCACGCCACAGTAGGCGCTCATGACCCTCCCCCCTGTACGGGAGGGCTGCATGGCTGCCGCGAGCTCTTCGACCTCGTAGTTGAACATGGGGGCCGGGGTGCAGCCATCGAGGAGGTCGAAGCCAGTCTCGCCGATAAAGTCCAGGAGGCCGTGGAAGTTCCCGTCGAGGTGGGTGGAGACGAGTTTGCCCGCTCGGTGGAGCCGCTCGCAGGCCTTTGCGTAGAAGGGCATGCAGTAGCTCCGGTACCAGGGCGGCGAGATCAGGTTTTCATCAGCGTGGTCAGAGATGATTACAATCGGGCCGGGCATGGCGGCAGCCATGTCGATGAGTTCGAGGTCGTGCTCCTCCTGGAAGGCCATGAAGTCGAGGATGGCCCCCTCGTCGTCGTCGAGGGCATAGACGAGGTTCTCGAAACCCATGTACTCGTGGACAAGCTTGCCAAAGGGGGAGCGGAAGATCACGAGGTCGCAGACGCCGAAACCCTCGGTTTCGTGGAGGAAGCGATCGACCCGCTCGGGCTGGCTCCTCCGCTCCGTCCGCTCGACAAGGCTCCGCACGAGGTCAAGGTCCTCGAGCCTCGGCGCCATGTGCCCGAGCTCGCTCCAGGTCCCCTCGGCATCGAGTCGGTATTCGCGCCTGAGCTCCCCCTTCGGCAGCCGGAAGGTGACGCTGCGCTCGCGCCCCCGCGTGTCGACGAGGCGCTCAGCCCCGCGGACAAGGCTCTCGTCGAACCAGTCGTACACGTGGGCGGGGAGTCCCCATCCATGCTCGCGGTAGAGCTCCACATAGGTCGGTCTGCCGCGAGCCCATCTGCCGCCGGCAATCATGTCATGAATAGGCGCATCGTCGGGAATGTACTGGCCGGGCCAGAAGGGCTGCTCGGCGCCGACGCCGAGGCGCTGGGCCTGGTACCAGGTGCTGATGTCCGGAAAAAAGGGGGCGCGGTCGGGGGTTCCGCCACGCAGCACAGTCAAGAATCGCTCTGATTGGTTCATTCCCGCGGCCCAGGCCCCCGCCTCAGCTTCGTTCGCCGAGGCGTTGTCCGATCGAGACGGCCCCGACGATGATGAAGCCGAGGAAGACCTGACGCAGGTAGGGATTGACGTTCATGATGACGAGGGCGTTGCTGATGAGTCCGACGAGGACGACGCCCAGGAAGATGTTGAGGGCGCTGCCCTTTCCCCCCGAGAGGGAGACTCCGCCAACGATGACTGCGGCGAGGGAATCGAGGGCGAAGCTGTCGCCCGTCGTCGCAAGGGCAGTGCCGACCCGCGAAATCAGGATGATGGCTGCCAGGGCGTTGCAAAGGCCTACGACGATGTAGGCGGTGATCGTGACCCTGTCGGTATTGATGCCCGACACGTAGGCGGCTTTCTTGTTTCCCCCGATCGAGTAGAGGAAACGGCCATAGCGCAGGTACTTCAGGACGACGAGTGAGATCAGCATCATGCCCAGGAAGAAGAGGATCGAGATGGGAATGACTCCCATGATCCGCCCCCTGCCGAGGAGCTGGAAGTTCCCGAAGAGCATGTACGAGGCCCCGCCGCTGAGGAGGAGGGCGGCACCGGAATATACGACCTGGAGCCCGAGGGTGATGATGAAGGAGGAAGCACGGGACTTGATGACAATTATGCCGTTGAAGAGGCCGAGGAGGAATCCGACGGCGAAGGTGCCGGCGACTGCGGTGGGGATGGCGATTGCCGACTGCCAGGCGGGAACGCCGCCGTCAGGGAGGCCCAGCATTTTCTGGATCACCATCGAGAGGAATACACCCATGAAGGAGATCTGGGTTCCCACCGATATGTCGATCTGGCCGGCCACGAGGAGCATGCCGATGCCCGAGGCCACGATGCCGAGGATCGAAATTTGCTGAAAAATATTGATGATGTTCTGGATGCGGAGGAAGCGCGGGTTCACCATCGCGGTCACGATGCAGATCGCGACGATGATGATGATGAGCACCAGGGACTGGGTAGCCTTGGTTCGGGGACGCGCCACCTGGGCTGCTGCTATCGCTTTCATGTAGCGTCGATCCTTCCGCCTGTGCCGCCGGGGATGGGTGGCTCGGTGGCCTGGCCCATGCCCATGGAATGGCGCAGGATGTTCTCTTCGTTGATCTTCTCGCCTTCGAGGATGATCTCGAGCCGCTTGCCTCGCATGATCCCGACGCGGTCGCAGACGGCGACGAGCTCGGGGTTGTCCGAGGAGATCATGATGACAGCCTTGCCCTCGCGGGCCAGGCTATCCATCATCCGGTATATCTCGGCCTTTGCGCCGACATCGACGCCCACGGTGGGTTCGTCGAAGATGAGGACCTCGGAGCCGGCGTGGAGCCATTTGGCGAGGACGACCTTCTGCTGGTTCCCGCCGCTCAGGTTGACAACGAGTTGGGCGACCGAGGGCGTCTTGATCTCGAGCTTGCCGGAGAGTTCGGTGGTTTCGGTCCTCTCCCTCGCCAGGTTCATGAAGAGTCCCCTGGCCTTGGAGAGCCTGGTAAGGCTGACGTTTTCGGAGACCGGTCGCCCGAGGACGAGACCGTCGCTCTTTCTGTCCTCCGTCAGATAGCCGATGCCCTTGCCTATGGCATCCGCCGGACCCGATGGCGTGACGTCCGAGCCGCGGTGGACGAGCCTGCCTGAGTCCCTGGGATCGAGGCCGAAGACCAGGCGCGCAAGCTCTGTCCTTCCTGCCCCCACGAGTCCGCCTATGCCGAAGATCTCGCCCTTCCTCACTTCGAAGGAAACGTGTTCGACGACGCCGGCCCTCGAGTAGTCGCGGAGTTCGAGGATGACCTCCCCCTTCTCCGCAACCCTCTCCCTGCTGTACAGGGAAGAACTCGCGCGGCCGATTATCTGGTGCACCAGGATGTCGAGGTCGATATCTCCCGTCACGCTGGAGCCGACCTTCTTCCCGTCCTTGAACACCGTGACGCGGTCGCAGATCTCGAAGATCTCCCCCAGGTTATGCGAAATGTAAATGACGCTCAGACCCTTGGCGGTGTTCCTCCTGATCATGTCGAAGAGGATGGTCTTGCCCTTTTCGTCCAGGGAGGCGGTGGGTTCGTCGAGGATGAGGATCTTGGCCTTGCGGGAGCAGGCCTTGGCCATGCTGACGAGCTTCTTTTCGATGAAGCTGAGTTCGGTGACCTTCCGGTGAGGCTCGATGCCGATGCCGAGTTCGTCAAGGAGGGCAGTGGCCCGCTCCATGCAGGCTTTGCGGGCGACAAAGCCCGGCCCTCGCGAGGGCAGGCTGTAGAGGAAGATGTTTTCCGCCACTGACAACTCGTCCACCAGCTGGTTCTCCTGGTGGACGGTCTGGATGCCGAGCTCTATGGAACGCGCGGGATCAAGATAGGCATAGCTTTTTCCCTCGACGATCAGGCTACCGGAGTCCGGCCGGAGGGAGCCGGCAATGATCTCGATGAAGGTGGACTTGCCGGCGCCGTTCTGGCCGACGAGGGCCTGCACCTCGCCGCGGGCGAGGCCGAAATCTACAGAGTCGAGGGCCCGCACGCCTGGGTAGTCCTTGCTGATGCCCCGAGTCTCCAGAACCATATCTACAGGCAAGCCCGGTCCTCCCTCGACAGAATAAGGGGGGCGGGAGCGCCATGCGTCCCGCCCCCCCGCAGCGAGAGACTTACTTCGCCAGCTCGGGCTTGTATTTGCCGGTCTTCACCATCTCGTAGGCGACAGGGAGCCAGCTCTCGTCGGCCTTCCAGGAGATGTACTTTGACTTCCAGTCCTTCTTGTTCACCCAGACGATGGGCGAATAGATCTTGGTCTGGTAGGGCTGTTTGTTCATGTAAGCGAGGAGGTTGGCAGCGCAGATCATGGCGTGGAGGCTGGGCGACTGGCTGAGGGCGAAGTCGAGGTTCCCCTTGAGGAAGTTGTTGATGTCCATGGGGCCGCCGTTGACGGTGACGACGGTGACCTTGCCGAAGAGGTTCTCTTCCTTGAGGCCCTGGATGATGCCCTCGGTGATCTCCTGGCAGGCGCCGATAGCCACGTTGAACTTCACGCCGGACTCGATGATGGTCTTGGTGATATCGAGGGAGGGGGCGGTCGCGTACTGGCCGTCCTGAACGTCGGTGACGAGCTTGACGCCTTTGAGCTTCGAGATTG
>SESF01014551.1_pt1 | contig 12956 bp, 9 predicted proteins | sample 3171521 | NCBI WGS metagenome assembly SESF01 (sample SAMN10866945, study PRJNA518727) | freshwater metagenome | biome: subpolar coniferous forest; feature: holomictic lake; material: water; isolation source: holomictic Lake 227, 6 m and 8 m depth | place: Canada: near Kenora, Ontario | collected...
CTGGAGTCTGGGTTATTTTGGCGGCTTGCTAACCTTGGGTATTTGTTTGGCCTACATCACTTGGGCCAAGCAACACGGGTTGCCGGAAACGCATTTTGTTCCGGTTACTTTACTCATCACCGCCGCCCTGTTTGCTTTGGCGGCCGCGCCTACTTTTATCTGGTTGCGTGAGCGTGCGATACCCGTTATCCGGGACAAGAGTCTGTCCAATCTACAGGTCAGTTATGCCCGCTTGGTACATACCTTTAAAGAAGCGGCACGCTTTCGTGATCTGCTTTGGTTTTTGATAACCTTGGGCGTTTACCAATCGGGGGTTAGCACGGTGGTGGTTCTGGCGGCCATTTATGCACAGGAAGTGATGGGCTTTGATACCCAGTCGTTAATTATACTGATTATGGTGGTTAATGTGACGGCGGCTGTGGGTGCTTTTATTTGCGGGCATTTGCAAGACCGCATGGGCTCGGTTCCCACACTGGCAATTACGCTGGTTATTTGGATAATTGCGGTGCTGGTGGCTTTATTCGCGACTGATCGTGTAGATATGTGGATAGCCGGAAATATAATTGGTGTGGCCATGGGTGCCAGTCAGGCGGTCGGGCGGGCTTTGGTCAGCAAGTTTTCACCGACTGAGCGGGCCGGTGAGTTTTTAGGTTTATGGGGTTTGGTCAATCGCTTGTCGGCTATAGCGGGACCCTTAAGCTACGGCTTGATAAATTATTTGAGCGATGGCAATCACCGTTTGTCATTGCTGTCGACGTTATCGTTTTTTATCATCGGCTTGGCGCTGTTATCCAAAGTTAATGAGAGTCGAGGCAAAGCGGCGGCAATCAGTTCCAGTAATACAGCTTAAGCGTTTGCATGAGATAACTTTTCCATTCCAAAAATGCTATGCGTTGGTACCAAGAGGAATGGAATTGTCCGAAGTTTTCTCTTTTACCAGCGAACCACCCACTATGCCGTTTACATCCACCCATAAATGGGGCAATCCCATCGTATCCAGCCAAGCCGAGCCTTTATCCTCCTTAAGCATGGCGATAGTCGATGCACTGCCGGCCACTACACAAAAATCTCCAACCACACTCACAGAAGACAGATAGCGTACCGGCCAACCGGTTTTCGGATTAAGCACATGCCCGTAGCGAACACCCTCTATCAAAATACAACGCTCGTAGTCACCGCTACTGGCCAGCGCACCCTCACTTAATAATAGGGTATCCAGTAAATCCTCTTTTTGACGGGGATGACGTATCCCGACTCGCCAAGGGCTTCCATCACCACGGGGCCCGATCACTTTAATATCGCCGCCCAAATTTATCACGCCATGACGAATGCCTGCCGACTGGCAGAGTGCAGCTGCTCTATCGACAGCATATTCCTTAACCAAGCCGCCAAAATCAATTTCCATTCCTGCTGTTGGAAATTCCAGTACAGGTGACTTCCACCTTAGTTTATGCCAGCCGATGTGGTTAAGCAGCTCCTGGATTTGTGTCTGATCCGGCAGTGCATGCGATTTAAAATTCCACGCGCGACGCAAAATGCCGGAAGTAATATCAAACAAACCATCGCTTTGTTCATAACAGATGGCGGCGTAATTAAGTAATCCTGCCGTCACCTCATCGACTTCTAGATTTCCACCGGTACTCGCCACACGATTGATAGTGGATAAAAAACTGTCAGTACGATAGCGCGAATAACGTACTTCCAGCTTATGGACATCGGCAACGGCAGCATCTGCAACCCGCTTTGCCTTCAATCCGGTTTTGGCAAAAAGCTGGATTTCGCAAGGTGACCCCATCGCCTGAAACGAATAACGGTAATAACTTAAATTTTTCAAATTGAAACTCGCTTAAGACTCAAAAAGGTACTTGAAATAATATCACCAACTGAAATGAATTGCCGTAATCCACTCGGCATGGATAGCTTGATTCTATCTATGGCACTGAATGCAGTGTCTCAAAAAGTATGACGGTTTTGTGTCCAGCCATGAATATCTTAATGCTTAATCTTCATATTGAGTTCGGGGAAGTCCGCTATAACAAGCTTTAAAGAGAAAACCAGGCGGCTTCATTCGATGCCCAGGAAAAAGCACGTCATATCACATATTGAATGGGTTAAATAACATAGTTTAATTATATTAAAAGAGCCCTGTAATCCCGGAAGCCTTTAATGACAAGGGCTTTGGTGGTTGGCTTGTTAATTGCTTTAGTCTTAAGCAATTGCTTCACTTCCTTGTTCAGCAAGCAGGATAAGCAATATTGAGCATTTGCCGTTTAACAATGCATTAATTTGAGTATTTGCCTTTTTGCGGGAGCGGCTTTAGTTGCACTATTCGCGGCTAAAGCCGCTCCCACAAATTAAGCAAGTGTTGGTTTTACTGTGTTTAATTTATAGAGGTTGCCCTGTTAAAAGGGCTGTAATTTTTTTACTATTTTAAGGTATCTACATGACTTATAAACAGCAAACGGCCGTTTCTGCACGCGCAGGACATGGCTTTAAGAAAAAAGCGGTATTCGGCATGACCGTTGCCTTGTTGGGCTTAAGCCAACAAGCATTGGCGCATGTTGAGTATTATGATCTTAACCAAGGCTCGCAAATCGGTGATTTGACGGCGGCGGGTAAAACGGCTTCTACCGCGCAATATGGCTCCACGCCTGCCGGTGTTGTCGCTCTGGGTGGTAAAGCTGCCAATGGACTTGGCGTTATATCGTCGCAACAAGATTTGGCTTTAAGTAACCAGAGCCAATGGAACGCAACCAACCAATCTTATACCGGCGTTGGCAGTTTCACCAGCGTCACTTATACGCCGACTTTAAGTAGCGCAACCGTCAACGTTAATGATGTTACTGATTTTGGCTGGGGTAATGGCACCAAAACTACTTTGGGGGATAGCCACAAGGTGGATATGTTCAACTTCCGCCTTTCTGAAGCTTCCAAAGTTAATATCAGTTGGAACGTTGATAATGGCCAAGGCAGCTTTTTTGACAATGGCTTCACGCTGTATAGCGGTCTTCTGCAATACCAGGCTCATGATGATGGTAACGAAAAATTGAATCCAAAAGCATCTACTCCTCCGTTTGCAAAAGTACAAGATACTTTGGATGGACTAACTGCGCCGATGGATGTACAGGGTATTGCTTCTTCGTATCGCCAAACGGCAGGAGCCGGAAACCCGGGTACTTATGTCGGTCAGTACAATTCACTGGCTAACTGGGGTCAAGCCAATGTCTCGGGTAACTGGAGTAACGTGGCTTTTCTTGCAGCGATTAATGGCAATGCCGGCTCTGTTAAAGGATTTTCGGCTAATGCCAGTGATACCCTGGAAACGCTTGCCATTACCTTAGGTGCGGGGAATTATACCATCGCTGCCTCGGGTGCTCTGGGTGCGGCCCTGGCTGCAGGTGGTTTTGGCGTGGATTCTTTTGGTGGAACCAATTTACATGGCCAATTAATCTTTAATGCTGTCAGCGTTGCTGCTGTGCCTGTCCCTGCTGCGGTTTGGATGTTTCTGACCGGCATAATGGGTGTATTGGGCTTAAATCGCCGTAAAAGCCGTTCAATGGCTATGTAAAAAACCCCATTCGCTGGCGTTTTTTAGCTGCCGTCAGCCTCTCCAAATAGTTTAACCGCTGTTCTATTACCGGGTAAGCAAGGTAGCCTCTGTCTTGTTTGCCCTTTTTTTACGGGTGATTTTTAACGGGTAAATCGGGAGGCAGTCCTTACTTAAATCTCGATTACTCGTTTACAAAGTATGTGATATGACACACTGAGCGTGTTAAATAACATAGTTTAATAAAGTCCAGCCTTCGCTTGCATACTCTAAATGCCGATTAAACGGAGCTTGAGAGCGTTGGCATGGTGCTTGCTTTAATGAATACTGTTAATGGGTACAAGAACACGCTTAGATGCCGGGTAGATATTTTTAATAATAATTTTAAGGTGTAAATATGAGTTATACAAAACAAGCGGACATTCAGCAAACAAAAAAACGTGGTTTATGGGCATTGCTAAACTTAAGTGCTGCGGCAATCCTGTTGCTGGGACTTGCCAATCCGGCTGCTGCGCATGTCGAGTACGCTGATTTGAGCGATTCTAATCAATCTCCAGGCGGTGTAAACTCAGGCCTTTTTACCGACAATGGCTGGTATGAAGGTACTACGCCCCAACTGGGTGATAGTCACGGTTTGGCGGGTGGTACTTTCTACAGTTTTCATCTGGCTCAGCTTGCAGGGCAGCCCACCCAATATTACAACGTAAATATTAACTTTAAGGATTACGATAATACTGGACTGCTAAATCCGGCATTCAGCCTTTACTCCGGTCTGTTACCTGCGGACTCGCATGATGACACCCTTATCGATCCTTTAAATCCGTCGCATTTTGTAACAACGCCCGCCCCTGCGCACAGCGTCAAGGATGGCTCTCCTGTTGATACCGGCTTGGTTGCCGATGCCAGCGGCAATTTCTCGCCTTTTCGCGACACCGCAAACATTGTCTATAAAGGGCAATTTGACGCATTGCATAGCTGGAGCATGGCTACCACAGGGGTCGCTGGAGAATGGGCCGTTATTGATTATTTAACGCATGTAGGGCCGACCGGCGGCAATTCGGTATCGTTACTAAATTACCTGCTGCCGTCCGGTGATTACACCATTGCTGCGGGGGGCGGTAATGCCGTCAGTAACGGTAATGAATTAACCGGTATTCTCACCTTTAACTCGACAGTTACCCCAGTTCCACTGCCGGCATCAGTTTGGCTTTTTGCCAGTGCACTTGCCGGATTGGGGGCATGCAGAAAAAAACGCACCGTTTAAAGTAACAGGCGGTAACGGTTCACCAAGGAATTAACAACGGAAAGAACAGGATGTTTTGCCAGGGATGGCCTTATCGCCACACTCGTCGCAAGGCGGGGCCGGAAAGCCACAGGTGCTGAAAGTAGGTTCAGGACGGCTGGGTTACACATTAACAATTGTCGGCATTGGGATTAGTCAATAGCCGGCAATTAACTTTACATAAATTTAGTGTGGAAAAATAATGAAATCACTTGTATTAAAAGCAACAATGGCAGGACTTTTGGGCAGCATGGCTCTGGTTTCTACTCAGGCATCGGCTCACGTTGGTTACGGTACTTCTTTGTACGATCAAGCGACCAATACTTATGCACCTACTGGTACTGGCGGCTCAAACCCAACCGTAACCAGCAACGGCGGCTACATCGAAGGCTTGCAAACTGCCTTCACCGCTAACTCCCATGACAACAAGTTACGTTTTTTTACCCTGACTACAACATCACAAGTTGATTTTACCATCACCGGCACAGCCAACCTTAATGGCGCAGCTGTACTTAACCCGGGGTTCTCATTATTTCATGGTTTAGTGCCTGCTGCATCTCATGATGGCGTTGGTGATACTGCCTTAGTGGGTGGTGTGTTTAATCAAGCGGGTTATGATGCTTTAACGCCAGCAGTAAAAACCTATCTGGCCAACGAAGCCGGTTATGCTTCATGGTCGCCTTTTGCAGCTCTGAACGTAGTCATTGATCATGCTAAAGGCTTGACAGAAGGCACAACCGCAGCCAGTGCAGCAGCCACTAACTGGGGTGTTTATGATGCCAATGGCAATTTTAGTATGGGCAACAACTCAGGCTTGACTAACACCCTCACTTACACAGGTATTTCAGGTGCTGATGCTGCTACAGGCTCTGGAATTTTGGGTGCTGATGGTACAGTTGATAATAAAACATCCTGGTCAGGCATTCTGAATGCCGGTACTTACAGTCTGGTTATCGGCGGCGCGAATCAAGCAGCCTACGATAAATTGTTTGCTGATGCAGTTGTTTCAAAAAGTGGTTTAGGTACCGATACTGCTTTGAACGCTGTTTATGCTCATGATCGTTTGGCTGGAAACTCCAGCATTGCTTTCCACGTTTCAGCTGTTCCCGTACCTGGTGCAGTCTGGTTGTTTTTGTCTGGCATGATGGGCGTGTTGGGTTTAAACCGTCGCAAAAAAAACGCGTTATCTCTCGCTATGTAATAGCTTAAAGCTGCTCTCATTGGGCAAACAAGGACACAGATAGTGGTGTTTGTTTGTCCAAGTCTCGGTTAAGCGGGCGAAAGTCCGCTTTTTGAGTTTTAAAAAATGGCACTTCAAAATTTGGTTTTTTAAACAGGCATCTTTTAACCCTCGCAACATCAGGGAGAACCAAGTAGCCGAATTTTGAAGTGCGGTAGCTTGTTGCATTGTCATTCCGGCAGGATTGACGGAATCAAGATTACAGCGATGTAATAAGAAATACGAGTTAATTAACTCCCTAAACCTACGGAAAAGCTTGTGCTAATAAAATGGTTATTTAAACTGCTGACACTTTTACTCATGATGGGCAGCGCCCGGGCTTATGCGCTACACGAAGGGCAAACGGCTCCACAATGCCCGTCCGCTTTGACTGATAAGGGTCAACAGTTGAATTTGACTGCGTATAAAGGCAAGGTGGTGTTAATCGATTTTTGGGCGACCTGGTGCGGGCCTTGTCAAAAATCCATGCCTTTTTTAAACGGTTTACGTAATGAACATCTGCAGGAGGGTTTTGAGATTATTGCCATTAATGTGGATGAAAATACCGAGGAAGCCCGTGAATTTTTAAAGGCGCATCCGGTTGATTACCCGGTCGCCTTTAACCCCAAAGGCGAATGTCCGGGCATTTTTAATGTAGAAGCCATGCCCTCTTCTTTCTTTATCGATAAAACCGGAAAAGTCCGCAAGATTCATTTGGGTTATCGGGATGGCGATCAAACAGAAATTCGCGAAGTAATTTCGGCCTTGTTGGCGGAATAGTGATGGAAGTTTATTGATGCGTTTTTGTCTTATTTTACCAATGTTGCTGTTATTGCTGATTGGCATTGTCGGCAGTCAGGGGTGTAGTCCTGTTGCCGCTTGGGAGCGAGGCAATCTTGCCAAAAAAGAAATGGCGCTTGATCCTAATCCAAAACTAAACCACCTCCGGGATCATATTTTTACCAGTCGCGAAGCCTCTCAAGGTGGCGCGAGCGGAGCAGGCGGTGGTTGTGGCTGTAATTAAAATGGAAAAAGGTAAGGCATTGGCCGCTTTAACCGCCGCTGCACTTAGTTTACCGGGACTGGATGCCTCAGCAGCAACGCCAGTCACCCGTGCCGAAGCAAATTTTCAGTACGGTCATTATCAGGAAAGTGATAAACGTATGAAAGTTCAGGTTTATCATACGGATACTTTGATTCCACTGACCGACAGACTGGAGTTTTCTTTTAGTTATGACCGCGATACTTATTCGGGGGCTTCGCCTGCGTATAGTCTTCCTGAGGTTATGACTATATCGGGCGATCCGGGGGCGTGGTGGGCAGCTAATGGCGCAACAGCAATCGATGGGTGGCAACGTAATAAGCCAGACCCCGATCCATTTGAAAAATATCCACAAAATATTGATCCCAGTGGATTAGATTGGAATGAGCTCGGCTTTTATAAAGCCGATGCGATTTCATCGGCAAGTCAAGTATCCGCAACGGGCTTAACGGGCGGCAGCTTGGAACAGTATGCAGTTTGGAATGAATTAAATGTATTAAATAGTGAAGATAGAGAGGCACGTATTGCCGCCTATCGAACAATGCTTAATGTCCCTTTACCTAACAATGCCCCAATAAAGCAGGTATTTCAAAATCAACCACTCGAAACTCGCACCCAGCCGACCTTAGGTCTCAAGTATTATTTTGATAATACGACGTTAGGCATATCCGGCGGCATCTCAGATGAGCCAGATTATCTATCTAATTTTGGCTCGGTGAATCTGAGTCAGGAATTAAACAATAAAATGACTACCGTTTCCGTGGGTTATGGTGCGACCAGTAACAGTATTTGGCGTAATACCAGTCATTCGCATGCACCTGTTTTAAAAGCTACAAATGCATTGCCGCATATTCACCCATCGGATTGTACTGCTACAGCTACAGTCTGCGCACCCGGTTCAGCCCTTGATGGCTCAAGCCTCTTTAATGCATTCAATCTTGGTTTTTCGCAGGTTCTCAGTAAAACAACCTTGCTCAATGCCTCTGCCAGTTATACCAATCAATCAGGCTATCTAAGCAATCCTTATAAAGCCGTGTATGTGCGTGGTGAAATAACCCCTGAGGAATATGTCACGATTAGTGAGGCTGCATTTCTTGGAAACAAACAATTTGATTGGAATTCGATTACCCAGCTACAAATTGTCGGCCCTGAACTGTTCAGGGAAATACGACCCGATCACCGTAACCAGTTATCACTGGGGACTGGATTAATTCAACATATCACGCTACTGGACGCCTCTGCGCATCTGGATTACCGCTTTTACTCCGATGACTGGCAGGTTAATTCGCATACCTTTGAGTTTAAATGGTTTCAACCCTTGCCTTACGGCATTATGGCTGCGCCTAGCGTGCGTTATTATTCACAGTCACAAGCCGAGTTTTTTGCGCCGTATTTTCTGGCTCCCCGAGTAGACGGTCATTATTCCAGTGATTTCAGGCTATCGGCGTTTGGTTCGTTAAATGGCGGCATTACCCTGTCCAAAGAGTTTGCCAAAGGCGTCAATATTGAAGCCGGTATTGAATATTACACCCACCAAGGCGGCTTAAAAATGGGGGGAGGCGGTTCTGGTGATTACGCGGACTATAGTTCTTACCTGGCGCACGGCGGTCTTAATATTGATCTGTCCGCATCTGGGCTTTTTGGTGGCGGTAGTGGTCACGAGCATCATCACCAACACATGCATCATGGCAGTCAGCCGCCTGCAGGTGTGATGTATGGGCACATGATGCCTAAAGCCAATGACGTTATGGCGGGTTACCGTTATATGTATGGTAGCCAAGGCGGCAATATGTTGCACGGTAGTCAGTCGGTAAGCGATCAAACCGTTAATGCGTTGGGATGTCCAGGTTATACGTCAGCCGGTGAAAAAGGCTGTTTGGTAAGACCCGCTTCCATGACCATGGGTATGCACATGTTTGATTTGATGTACGCGCCCACTGATTGGCTGAATCTGATGGTCATGCCGCAACTGATGGATATGGAGATGACTATGAGTAGTGATTTACGTAAGGCGTCTTATTCTGTAAATGGCAATACTGAACTGCATCTTTCAACAGACTTGCAATCACCGTATTCTGGAATGCAACATAATGTTTTTGATTTGGGCGATACCCTGGCTACCGTCTTAATCAAACTCTACGATGATCCCAATCATCATGTTCACGTCGGCATTGGCGGTAGCGCACCTACCGGAAGTGTCAGTGAGATACACGGACAGACAGCCGGCATTGTTTACCCCAACCCAATTCCCGTATTGCAGGATATCGGCATGCAACCTGGCAGCGGTACTTGGGATTTTAAATCCAGTGCGACTTATACCGGCCAAATGAACGATATATATTGGGGCGCTCAATTTAACGCTACCGTGCGCTTGCAAGACAAAAACAAGTCGGGCTATGCGCTGGGTGATGTGTTTCAGTCCACGAGCTGGCTAGGTTATAACCTGTTTAGCTGGTTATCGGCTTCAGTCAGGGGACAATATACTGATCAGGGGAAAATCATAGGTCAAATGGTTCAGTATTCCAAGGCGGGTGAACTCAGTGGCGAGACTCAGCAGGCACATAATACTTCTTCTACAGTCGATTACGAAGTCAATTATGGCGGTCAATATTGGGATGTTGGCCTCGGTTTAAATGCAACAGTAACCGGTGGCGATTTTACCGGTCACACGTTTGGTTTTGAGTGGTTACAGCCTGTAAAAGATAATGTCAATGGCTACCAGCTTACACGTGACGGCGCACTTTCTGCGACCTGGAGCTACATGTTTTAATGATTTTCTGTTGGGTGCTTACCATCCATGGCAGGTGACTACCTGTCAACCCGTGAGCTTTATCGTACAAAAACGCTTTTCTTTGAAAACAACAACATTTAATAATATCATGTCATTAAACAAAACCAGTCATACACAACAAGCGTTACCTGCAATAAGCAACAGTTTTCTTTTTCTGACTATTACCATCAGCGGCGGCGCAGTGATGATTTTGGAATTGCTGGGTACCCGGATTATTGCGCCGTTTTACGGGGTTAGTCTGTATGTGTGGACGGCCTTGATTTCGGTGACCATGGTGGCGCTGGCCTTGGGCTATTATTTGGGTGGTTTTCTGGCCGATCGTTACCAACGGTTGCGTTTGGCGCATGTGATTTTTCTGGCGGCTTTAACAACGGTGATTGTGCCCTTTATTAGCGGGCCGGTGCTTGAACTGACCAATCCGTTGGGTATTCGTGGCGGCGCTTTTGCCAGTGCCTTGATTCTGTTTACTTTTCCGTTGACGGCGTTAGCGATGGTTGGCCCGTTTGTGATCAAACTGGCTACCCGTGATTTACAAGGCGTAGGTAGAATGGTGGGTTCCGTTTATGCGGTAAGCACTATGGGCAGTGTGCTGGGTACTTTATTACTGGCGTTCTATTTGCTGCCAACTTTTGGTACGCGTGCCATTATTTTTTCTTTAAGCTTGCTGTTGCTGGTGTTGTCCATTTTTTTAAGTTTGCGCGATAAAGAGGGTTTTCCTGGCTCATGGTCTTCCATGCCCTTGTTGATGATGGGCGTTATATCGTCTGCATTGGCTGCAAACGGCTATGACAAACCCAACCAGCCCGCCAAAGATTTTACCGTGCTGCACGCCGAAGAAGGTCATTACGGTTGGGTGCGAGTGGTTGACGATGAGCGCAAAGGCTTTCGATTGTTACTGTCTGATTCTTCAGTGTTGAGCGCAATGGAAATTGAACATGGCCGCAGTCTGCTGGGTTATCAGATGGTTTTGGGTTTGGTGCCGCGTATGTTTCGGCCAACGGCCAGTCAAGCCTTGCTGATTGGTCTGGGTGGCGGCCATGTTGCCCGTGATCTTAAGGCGAAAGGTCTTGCCACCGATACCATTGAAATTGATCCGGTAGTGGCCGATATGGCCGTAAAATATTTTAATTTTACGCCGACCGGTGATTTTATTGTCGGTGATGCCCGTTATGAGATAAAAAAACTTAATAAGCATTACGATTTTATTATTCACGACTGTTTTACCGGCGGCTCTGAACCTACGCACATGTTGACGGTTGAAATGTTGACTGAGTTAAGCAAGTTGTTAAGTGAGCAAGGTGTGCTGGCGCTAAATTATGTGGGCTTTACCAATGGCGAAGGGGCTAATGCGGTGACGTCCGTTTATAAAACCCTGGCTCGCACACTGCCCAACATTCGTGTTTTTGTTACTGAAAAAGGGGAATTTACCGATTTTATTTTTCTGGCATCAAAACAACCGTTAACGTTGGATCGTAATAATCAGGACAAAGCGACACAATGGTTGCTGGATCATGAATATGCGATGACCGGTGCCGGTGGAATTGTCATCACGGACGACTATAATCCGATGGAAAGTATGCAGGTACGCAAGGCTGAATCTTACAGAAAGATTTTTATGGAGCGCATTGCACCTGAACTTTTACTGCTGTAAAGGCTCGGAAGTTGTTTAGGCGTGGTCGGAATAAGGCTTTTCGAGCGCAAGCGAGAATAAGCGTTTCCGGCATCCGGTACGAGTGTGCCGGAAACGCCACCACGCGCTACGCTTGGGTGGTCTTATTCCGGCTATGTCTATGTCTGGAGTGTCACTGTCGGCATTCCCAACGCCGAGGGGGATTTATCTAATAAAATCTCCCCTAACCCCTCTTTTTCAAAGAGGGGGACTGAATAGTTACCCTGGATTTATAATTTTTTAAATTTCACGACCTTATTTAAAGGACTCAGGTTAATTTCATCAATCACAATTTGTGGTCTTGAACTTAATGCATAAGATACGGCCTCCGCCACATCTACCGGTAAAATGCTGTTGGTTTCATGATCCCCCGGTTCAAAATTAAGTTGTTCAAAAAATGGCGTTTTTACCATGCCGGGATTAATCAGACAAACCCGCACATTACTTTTGCCGCACTCTTCGCGTAACGCTTGGGTAAAGCCTCGCAGGGCAAATTTGCCGGCACAATAAACCGCGCCTTTTCGACTGCCTTTTAATGCGGCTTCAGAACCGATAAAAATTAAATCGCTGTTGGTTTTAAGTTTTAAAGCGGGTAGCAAGGCCTTGGTTAAAAAGACCTGGCTGGTAAAATTTATTGTCATTAAAGCTTCTATTTGGGGATAAGAAAATTCTTCGACTGAACCGAATTGCCCCATTCCTGCTGAAAAAACAACGGCATCAAGGTCGGGAAAGGATTGTTGCAAGGCACGTATTTTTTGCGGTAACTCAGTAAGCTGACTTAAATCCAGTTGCACAGAGCTAAAGCGTTCCATGGGTCGGGTAAACTTTCGGCAATCGCGTGATGTACCAATAACGGTGTGACCTTGTTGCAATAATAGCCGGGCAACAGCGCGACCAATGCCTGAGGTGGCTCCCGTTACCAGAACCGTTCGTTTTATAGCTGGCATGGAAAAAATTTGGCTTCAGGCATATAGCGTAATAATTGTTGCGTGCAGTACTGCATCATTTCTTGTTCCAGTTCTTGTTTGTAGGAAATCATGCCCTGTTGATTATCCAACGGGCTGGCAAACAATTTTTCTTCGGGATAAAGCTTATGCACTTTTTTAAAGTATTTCTCCGGTAATCTGAAAGCGCCAAGACTAACGGAATGCAACTGATCTATATTAATGATCGAAAATACCTGTTCAAATAATTGCCGGTACTGCTGCTGGTAACCGGTCTGAAATATCATAGGATCAAAACGCAATCCTATTGGCCAGCCGTGTTCCTGTAATTTACACAGCGCATCAAGACGACGCTGTAATGAAGGTGCTTTGGCTTCAACTTTTGTGGCTATTTCATCAGGGTTCAGGCTGAAAGCGATAATGCAGCGGGGAAAAGGATCGCGATTTAACAGGCTTCTAACT
>SESF01006247.1_pt1 | contig 12947 bp, 9 predicted proteins | sample 3171521 | NCBI WGS metagenome assembly SESF01 (sample SAMN10866945, study PRJNA518727) | freshwater metagenome | biome: subpolar coniferous forest; feature: holomictic lake; material: water; isolation source: holomictic Lake 227, 6 m and 8 m depth | place: Canada: near Kenora, Ontario | collected...
ACCTCAAGCACGGAGGCAATGGCATTAAGATTCATGGTTCCAAGGGCTGGGTTGGTAATGATAGCTGGAATGCGCAACTAAAGGCCAGTGATGAAGCGATTCTGAAGACGAAGTATACTCCCGAGACATCGAAATATCAGCAGATGCCCAAGGGGGAGCACAAAAATTTTGTTGCCTGTGTGAAGTCTCGTGAAAAGACGACCTATCCGGCAGATACCATGCACTCCATTCATTTGGGACTCCACGCCGCAGACATCTCCATTCGTCTCGGACGTAAAGTAAAATGGGATTCAAAGACGAACGAATTCCTCAATGACGCGGAAGCAAACAAGCTTGCCACAGCGCCCACTCCGCGTGATTGGCAAAAAGTTTAATAGTTCTCACTCGCTCAGTCGTTCACTCGTTTAGTCGTTCAGTCGGTCTATCACAACACAAAGGAAAAAACATGAACCCCCTGTCAGTTATGCTGTTATCCATGGCCATCACGCTGTCTGCCTATTCGGCACCGAAGATTTTCCCCTATTGCGTGAAGTCGTCACCTGCTGAGCTTAAGGCGCTTGGCTATGATGGTTGCGAAATACCTTTTGTGGTTGGGGCGGATCTGGAACGGCGCATCAAAGCGGCGGATGATGCGAAAATGACGATTGGGAAGACCTATATTACCCACGACATCCGCAAGCCTTTCCCGATGGAAAAGTTTGAAGCGTTCATGGTTCCGTTGAAGGGTCGCGAGACCGTGATTGAACTAGCACTGAACGGATATCCTGCCGGCGCACCCGAAGGAGTCGAGCCCACAGTGAAGTTGCTGAAGGCATTGGGTCAACTCGCCAGCAAGTATCAGTTACGCATCGCGCTCTACAATCATGTGAAGACCTATTGCGAATCAGTACCCTTCGCCATTGAGATTGTCAACAAGGTTAATCTGCCGAACGTCGGATACTGTTTGATCGTCTGTCACTGGCTCCACATGGAAGGTGCGAAGGACTATCGTCCGTTGCTCAAGGCGAATCCTGAAAAACTCTTCATGGTCGGCACGAATGGCGCAACGGTCGAATTGAAGGGCTGGGATAATCTGATCTGTCCGTTGGATGTCGGTAATTTTGACAATGCCCAGTTGCTTCAGACGTTGGCAGAAATTAACTACAAAGGCATGGTTGGCCTTCAATGCTATGGAATCAAATTGCCGGAGAGTGAACATCTTAAACGTTCCATTGACACATGGAAAAAACTGACAGTTAAAAAATAGAAGGAGAGAATGGCATGAACACACAGGATACTCAGAAATCAGTCAAGCCGGGTTTTTCTCGGCGTCATTTCGTGGCGGCGATGGGGGCGGCTACCCTTACATCACCGTTGCTCGCCGAGGAAACGAAGCTTGCAGCACCCGTCATCAGTTTAACGGGATCAAAGATAAAGCTGGGGCTTATCGGATGTGGTGGGCGTGGAAACTTCATTGCGAATCTCATGAAGGAGCATGGCGGTTATGAGATCCTTGCGGTCAGCGATTACTTTCAGGCCAAGGCCGAGAAGGTGGGCGAGAAGTTTGGCGTTCCGAAAGAGCGCTGTTTCTCAGGGTTGAGCGGTTATAAGCGTGTGCTTGAAGCCAAACCGGACATGGTGGCGATCATGTCGCCGCCCTTTTTCCATCCGGAACAAGCTGCGGCTGCGGTGGATGCCGGCGTGCATGTCTATGTTGCGAAGCCCATTGCCGTGGATGTGCCGGGGTGCCGCTCCATTGAGGCCAGCGCCAAGCTTGCTGGAGAAAAACGGCTCTGTTTCCTGGTGGATTTTCAAACGCGCTCAACAGCGTTTTATCAGGAGGCGATCAAGCGTGTGCATGAAGGCGCGATTGGCGAGCTGGCCTTTGGCGAGGTCTACTATCATTGTGGGCGGCTTGGCAAACAGGCTCCGACGGATGAAGGCGATGGCCACATTAGCAACTGGGTCTTTGACAAGGCGCTTTCAGGTGACATTATTACAGAGCAGAATATCCACTGTCTTGACGTGATGAATTGGGTCTGCCAGACACCCCCTGTCAATGCGTATGGCACAGGCGGACGCAAGGTGCGTGTAGATGCAGGAGACTGCTGGGATCATTTTACTGTGCATTACAAGTATCCGAACAATGTGGGCATGGTCTTTAGTTCGCGACAGTTCGAGGGACATGGAACACAACCGGATGGCATCGTCTGCCGGGTCATGGGCAGCAAGGGCGTGCTCGAAACCAAGTATGGAGGGACAGTTCTGATTCGCGGTCAGAATTTCTATCGGGGTGGCGAGACCAAGCAGATCTATCGCGCTGGTGCATTAAACAATGTCATCTCTTTCTATGATGCCATCAAGAAGGCTGACTTCACCAACCCGACGGTCGCGCCGAGTGTACAGAGCTGCATTATTACGATCATGGGACGCAAGGCCGCCTATACTGGCAACATTGTTACGTGGGATGAAATCATCAAGGACACCGAACGTCTCGATGGCCGACTGGCAGGATTGACAGTGTAGCGAAAATTGCGTTATTACGCGAAGCGAATACGCTTATTCCTTATTGCCTTATTAAAAGCGGATGGAAAACATGAATACATTATCAAGACGTCAGTTTGTGACGCGTGCTGCCACGCTGGCTGCGGGAACTTTCGTGCCACCGTCTGTCTGGGCGACATCCGATAGTGCGCGTATTCGTGTTGGCACCTGCACGATGGGGATTGCACAGGCCAAGCTAGCTGGATTCGATGGCGTGGAAGTTTCCGCTGGAAGTCCTGCTGATGAACTAGATGTTTACTCGTTAGGCACGCGGACACGTTACAAGGAACAGATGCAACAGACCGGCCTACCCATCACCTCCATCATGATGGGCTTGTTTAATCAATGTCCTCTTGCCACGGATCCGCGTGCCTCTGCCTGGATCAAACAGAGCATTGATGCGGCGAAGGATTTGAAGGCAGAAAATATTCTGTTGGCTTTCTTTAGCAAGGGGGATCTGCTCTCCGGTACGCAACTGAAAGAAGAAGAATTTAAGGCTGCTGCGCAACGGATCAAGGCACTTGCCCCTTATGCCAAAGAGGCTGGCGTGACCTTGGCGATTGAGAATTATTTGAATGCCGAGCAGAATCTGCGGATGTTGGAATTGATTGGTGATGAATCCGTATGCATCTATTATGATGTGTTCAACACAGGTAAGACCAAGAAATATGATTCCCCCGCGGAGATTCGTCGATTGAAGGGACGGATAGCGCAAGTTCATTATAAGAACGGGGCGCAGTACCTTGACCAGGACAAGCCCTATTTTGCGGCTGTGTCTGCAGCGCTCAAAGACATTAGTTATAAAGGGTGGATCACGTTGGAGACTTCCAGCCCATCAAAAAATCCAATCGAGGATGGAAAACGCAATGCCGCATTTGTGCGTGGCTTGTTTCAGTAAGGTAGTGGATATGAAAAATTTGTTGCTCACTGGAAGTTTGTTTAGTCTGTTCGTCCTGACCAGCTATGCTGCTGATGGGGTTTTGCATGGCTATACCAATACTCCGTTCATTCCCGGTCAACCGTGGCGTGTACATGACGATACGCGGCCTTTCCCGCCGATGGTGACACCGGCTCCTGATGTGCAGGCTCCTGCTCCCTCCGATGCCATTGTGCTTTTTGATGGCTCATCCATGCAGGCGTGGCGTGATGCGGAGACTTGGATGGTGAAGGACGGCGCGATGACTGCTGGTAAGAAAGACATTAGGACGAAAGAGTTGTTCGGGGATATGCAACTGCATATTGAGTGGATGACGCCATTGCCGGTGCCAGGTTCTAAAGTATGGGATCGCGGAAACAGTGGAGTCTTCTTGTTAGATCAATTTGAAGTGCAAATTTTTGATACCTATAAAACAAACACCATCTATGCCGATGGCATGGCAGGCGCCATATATGGGCAGCATCCGCCGCTCGTCAATGCATCGCGTGCACCCGGTGAGTGGCAGACCTTTGACATCACGCTGACGGCTCCTCGTTTCTCGACGACCAATACTATTCTTGGTCGCGTGACAGTCTTTCATAATGGCATCCTTGTACAGAATGACACGGTCTTGCTCGGCGGCACCAATCATCGTTCGCTTCCCAATGTCAAACCCCATCCCGTTCCAGCGCCGATTCGGCTCCAATCGCATGGGAGTCCTGTGAAATTTCGCAATATTTGGGTTCGACCGATTAAGAGGTAAACGATGACCAACGAAGAAAAATATCAAGTAAGGTTGCGCCGCTATATCACAGCGCTTAACAATCGCAAGCCGGACATGATTCCGATTCGTCCATTCGTGGCGGAGTTTACAGGGACGCATGCGGGCTTTGATTGTCAACAGTTGACGCAGGACTATTCGCATGCTTTTGAGGCGGTCATCCAATGCTGCAAAGACTATGACTGGGATTCTGTTGTACCGAATATGGTCTATGTCTGGACGGGCATTACGGATGCCGCTTCAGCGCGTTATTATGGTGTGCCAGGCGTGAATGTTCCCCAAAACCGCGGATTCCAATATGTCGAACCCCCAGAAGAGCAGGCCTTCATGCGCGAGGATGAGTACGACCGCCTCATTGATGATCCCACGGCGTTTCTGTATGAAGTTTGGTTTCCGCGCGCAACGCGTCGCATTGCGACTGCTGGAACGCCCTCGACCTATCGTAATCAGGTTGCTTTGGTTTCCTCTGCTATGGCCATGATCCAATATTTCAACGCCTTTGGTCCGCAATGTGCACGCATGAGAAGCGAGGCAGGCATGCCTGGTGCGATCTGTGGCATCTTTAAAGCTCCGCTCGATATTTTGGCGGATAAGTTCCGCGGATATATTGGTTTGACGATGGACTTGTTTGAACGTCCAGAGAAGGTGATGAAAGCATGCGAGGCCTTGATGCCGCATCTGCATTGGGTGGCCGCTGCTACGGCAGACCCATCGTCACAGCTTCCGATTGGCTATTGGATGCATCGGGGGGGTGTACCCTTTGTTACGCCTGACCAGTTTAACAATGTCTACTGGCCAACCGTTAAGCCGATTATTGAAGAACTTTGGAAGAGCGGTCACCAGACGATGTTCTATGCAGAAGGCAAATGGGATTACCATTTAGATGCCTTCCATGAACTGCCAGAGCGCAGCATTGTTTATCATATTGACCGAGGTAATCCTCAGTTGATTCATGACAAGCTGCACGACAAGTTCGCTATCAGCGGTGGTGTCAGCAATGTGACCATGGCTATTGGCACGCCTGAGCAAGTGCGAAACGAAGTCATCAACCTGATCAACATTCTTGGCAAGGAGGGCGGGTATATCATGGATGCCAGCGCCATCATGCAGAACGACACCAAGGTTGAGAATATGAGGGCCATGGTTGAAACGACCCGCGAATTTGGCGTTTACGACTCACCCGATGCACCGCTTGAAGAACTCTGTGTCCGTCCAGCTTCATTAACGGCGCATGCGGGCAAAATCCCGTCACCCATCCGTCGTGCTGCTGGACGTTGTGTGAACTGGCAGGAGCACCTAAAGGATCTCGGATGCGATAAGGTTCAAGGCAATCCCGAATTGGCCGAGCGCGTTTGGAACATGGTGGATTCCAATGCTACCATGTACATCTGGCAGATGCTTCTTTCCTTCTAATAAAAAAATGTTTCTTGAAGGTGACGGATTAAAACAGGTATACTCTTGACATAATGATATCCGTTGTATATGTATAGCAGGCCCAGATGTGTATCAGCAAGAGGCTTGCAACCGATATAGAGCTCGCGAAGGTGTATCAGACAACGCTCTACATGCCTGGAGAAGAAAATACATGATTTCGATTTGTAAAATGAGGAACTCCCTCAGGTTTTTGCAAGAAGTGAAATTTTGGCAGTCCAAATCTCGATGGCTTACCCCCATCTATGTGATGGCCGTTGCCGTTGTAATGGCCGTGGGATGGCATTTATATCAGCACGCAAAAGTGCGAATCGAACAGGAAGCCCGCGACAACCTGGCACTCATGGACCGGATGAAAGGTGAGCAACTCAACATTTGGTATCGGCAGCGGTTAAGCGATGAAGCATTTATTACCCGTAATCCTGTGAACGACCACCACATCGCCCCTTTTCTTTCGGGAGTATACAAGGACGCTGACCGACAATCGGTGTTGGATTGGATGGGAGTAATCCTCAAGGACAGTTTCTACCGCAGCATCGTCCTGGCTGACACGCATGGGCAGGTGCGCCTTGCGGTGGGTCCGGGCACCCTCTCCCTGACGTCGGAAGACCAGAGCAACATCGTTCATGTGGCCCAGTCCGGGGTGAGTGTGTTCGACATGATCCATTGCACCGACGACAATGGCTCGTTGCACACCGTGCTATTTGTCCCAATCATGATGCAGCATACACCCGGATGTTTGGGTGTCATGCTATTGGAGATCGATCCCAATGATTTTCTCTTCCCCTTGTTGCGCAGTTGGTCTTGGCGCAGTCAAACCGGTGAAACCGAACTCGTTCAACGAGAGGGTGATGTCGCAGTTCTCATAAGGTTAAGAGAAAATGAGAAAACATTCACGCCTCTCCGTGTTTCGTTAAATGCCTCCGATCGTCTTGCGGTCATGTCAGTGCTAGGAAAAATCGGTTTTGCGGAAGGTGTTGATTATCGCGGCGTGAAGGTTATGGCAATGCTACGCCGCATTGAAGGCTCGCCCTGGTACTTAGTCTCCAAAATTGACCGTGATGAGATCCTTGCGCCATTGCACCAAGATGTGTTGCGCATCGCCGCCGGCGCCCTCATTTGTCTGGCCATCCTCGGCTTGCTGTTCTTAGACTGGAAGCGCCGCCGCGAAGCACTGTTTTACAAGAAGCAGTTTGAACTGGAAGGTGCGCAGAGAAAACAGGATGAGGCAGCCCTGGCGCAACGCAAATTCTTTGAACGCATTTTCGAGCAAACGCTGGCTGGCTTCTGGGACTGGAATATTCCCGAGAAAAGCGTGCTCATGAGCCCCCGTTTCAAGGCAACCCTCGGGTATTCGGACGACGAGATACCGAACACCCAAGGGGCTTGGCAACGGCTGGTTCATCCCGATGATCTGCCATTGCTGTTCGCCGCCTTTGAGGCGCATGTCAAGAGCCATGGGCGATCGCCGTACAACATCGAGGTTCGCTATTTGCACAAAGACGGCACCCCTGTTTTTGTCATCTGCGCAGGCCTGGTGATTGAGTGGAATGATGCTGGACAGCCGGTCCGAATGGTGGGGTGCCACACGGATCTGACCATGCGCAAGAAGGCTGAGGCCGCACTAAATGAAAGTGAAAAGCGATTAGCTGGGCTGCTCAATGCCGCCCCGATCCCCATGGGTGTGGCATCTATGGATGGAAGAATCATCACCATCAACGAGAGTTTTAGGAAACTATTTGGTTATACGCATGAAGAGTTGCCGACGGTGCGGGAATGGTGTGAAAAGGCATATTCCGATCCGGATTATCGTCAGAGGACTATCGAAATATGGGAAAACGACGTACGCGATGCCATGGCGACTGACAAGCAGATCAGACAACGTGAAGTTAATGTGACATGCGTGGATGGAAGTGCCCGAAACATGATTCTATCAGGCGTTATAGGGGCGGATTGCATATTGGTCATGTTTGTTGATGTGACGGATCGGTATGTTGCTGAACGAATTCTGCGCGAAAGTGAACAACGTTTCCAAACGCTGGCAGCAGCGACTTTTGAAGGAGTGGTGGTCTCTGAACAGGGAATCATCGTGGATTGTAATCAACGCTTTGCCGAGATGTATTGCGGCACACGCGAGCAACTGCTTGGACGAAAAATCACAGACTTCATGTTGCCTGAGGAAATTCCTGGTGTCATGGAACAAGTGCAGTCTGGATATACAGGTATTATTGAGGCACATTCCCGCCGATTGGATGGCACCCTGTTCTCGGTGGAAGCCCGTGGGCAGAGTATGGCGCGTGATGGCAAGCTGATGCGGATCGAAGCCCTGCGCGATGTTACGCCCTATAAGCAGATAGAGGAAAAACTTGAGCAACGCGTGCAGGAGCGGACAACTGACCTGCTTCGTTCCAATCGGGCACTCCGCATGATTTTTGAATGCAACAAGGAGATTTTACAGGCTCAGAGCGAGGAAGATTTGCTCCGGAAGATTTGCAGTACAATTGTCAAAGAGGGGGGCTATCGACTGGCATGGATAGGCTATCCTGAGGAGGATGCAGCAAAAACAGTTCGCCCTATTGCCTACGACGGATATGATGATGGCTATATCGCCAGTCTCAAGATCAGTTGGGCGGACACAGCACAGGGGCAAGGGCCCACGGGCACGGCCATTCGTACAGGTCAAGTCTGTGTATGCAAAGACATTCAAAACGACCCGAAATTCATATCGTGGCGCGAAGCGGCTGCCAAGCGTGGCTATGCGGCCAGCATCGGCCTGCCGCTTATTGCAGGCGGCCAGACCATTGGGGCCTTGATGTGCTACACCGACAAACCCATGGCATTAGACAACACAGAGGAAGTCCAGTTGTTGAGCAGTCTGGCCAATGATCTGGCGTATGGCATCCAAACTATACGCACACGGTTGGCACATGACAAAGCCGAAAAGGAGTTGGCCATCCATCGGGATCATCTTGAGGATCTAGTCAAACTGCGTACGAGCGAGCTCCAACGATCCGAATCCAAAATGAGGGCTCTGTTTATGGCCATGACAGACATCATCCTTGTTTTCGACAAGAATGGACGCTACCTCGAAATTGCGCCCACGAACCCCAATCCGCTCTATAAACCAAAGCCAGAGTGGGTGGGCCAGACCCTTTATGACGTTTTTCCTGCCGCCGCTGCTGATCAAATCCTCGATCATGTGCAGCAGGCTCTATCAAGCCACCAAACGGTGATGTTTGATAATCGTCTGCAGTTTGGTGATCAGGATGTCTACTTCCTGGCGGCGCTATCCGAATTATCCCCCGAGAGTGTTATTTTGGTGGCTCGCGACATCACAGAGTTAAAGCAGACGGAACAATTATTACGGACCAGCGAAGCCCGCTTCCGGGCGCTGTTCGCGACCAGCGCTGACGGAATCTTCTTGTTCCAATTTGTCAGTCCCGGGCACCCCGGCAACTTCATCGAGATCAATGATCGGGGTTGCACGTTTCTGGGCTACTCCCATGATGAGCTCTTGCACCTGGGACCGCAGGACACCCGACACCCGGACGCTTCGCGAGACTTCACCAACATTTATGAGGAGCTCATTCGGACGGGAAATTGCCTCTATGAGTCAGCGGTAAAAACCAAGGATGGCCGAGTGGTGCCTGTGGAAATCAACGCGGTGTTGTTTGAAATGGATGGGAAGTCCACGGTATTGGCTGCGATGCGAGACATCACCGAACGCAAGCGTTTTGAAACTATATTGCAACAGGCCAAGAATGCTGCCGAGATGGCCAACCAGGCCAAGAGCGAGTTCCTCGCAAATATGAGCCATGAGCTGCGCACGCCCTTGAACTCCGTGATCGGGTTTTCGGAGATCTTGGCGGACAAAACCTTCGGCCCCATTAATGTCAAACAGGAACGCTATGTCAATAACATCCTTCAGGCTGGCAAGCATCTGCTGAGCCTGATCAACGACATCCTTGACTTCTCCAAAGTAGAGGCCGGTAAGATGACCATTGATCCTCAACCGTTGTTGTTAAGGGACGTTGCCAGCCACGTGCTTGAGCTGACTCGAAACCGGGCTCAGGTACATGGTTTGAGCATCCAACAGGCAGTACCCGGAGATCTGAACGTTTTGGCCGACGAACGCATGTTGAAGCAGATTCTTTTCAACTTGGTGTCAAACGCCATTAAGTTTACACCTAGCGGCGGGGGCATCCGCATCACTGCTGAAAAACTCTGCAACGAAGTAAGCGTCAGCGTGTCCGACACCGGGATCGGCATCAAACAAGAGGACCAAGAGCGCATTTTCATGCAGTTTGAACAAGTTGATTCATCCCTGTCGCGCAAACATCAGGGCACTGGTTTAGGGCTGGCCTTGTGTCGACGATTTGTGGATATGCATGGCGGAAAGATCTGGGTGGAAAGCACTGGCGAGGGACATGGCAGCACGTTTCATTTCACGTTGTCTGCGGTGCCCTTGATCACGAAGACAGGCGAATGATGGTCGAAAGGAAATAGTGACATGGCGAACGTCAAAAGAATTCTGATTGTCGAAGACACTCCGATGAATATGGAGCTGGTGTCTGATCTGCTTGAGTATGTGGGATATGGCGTCTTAAAAGCACTTTCGGCCGAAGAGGCTCTGCCTCTGGCCCATGCAGAGAAGCCAGACTTAGTATTGATGGATATCGCTTTACCTGGAATGGACGGGTTGGCAGCCACGCGGCTGCTCCGGCAGGACCCCGCGACACGCGATATTCCCATCGTTGCTTTGACCGCTTCCGCTATGCAGGTCGATGAGGAAAAGGCACTCTTGGCCGGATGCATGGGCGTTATCCGAAAACCGATTGACACCCGATCCTTTCCTAACCTGATTGCGGGCTATTTAGAGACCGCGTCAAAGCAGGCCGCTCAACTGAGAAATGTGTAACGTCAGTTCCGGCCGATATCATTCGTTTGATCGTCAAGGAGAAGAGTATGTGTGAAACACAAGGCGGTATGACGGTTCCTGGACGGGTTCTTGTTGTGGATGATGAAATGCACAACCGAGAACTCTTGCGCGACTTACTGGAGGTGCGGGGCCATTCTGTGACCGAGGCTGTGAATGGACGTGAGGCTTTGGTTCTGGCTGCGCAAGTGATGCCGCATGCTATTCTGCTGGACATCATGATGCCGGAAATGGATGGCTTTGAAGTCTGCCAACAGCTCAAAGCTAATCCGGTGACGGCACCGATCCCAGTGTTAATGATAACCGCCTTGAGTGACCGCGATGACCGACTGAAAGGTATTGAGGTTGGCGCCAGCGATTTCTTGAGTAAGCCTGTGGATACGAGAGATCTCGAACTCCGCACGCGGAACGCCATCCATTCCAAGCAGCTCTACGATTGCCTGCAGGAGAGCTTTCAAAAATTGCAGAATCTAGAACGTCTGCGCGACAACTTAACGCACATGATTGTCCATGACATGCGTTCGCCGCTGCAAGGCATTTTTGGGAATCTTGAAGTGCTGGAGATCAGTCTTGGCGAGAGCTTGGCTGCGGATGACAAAGGTTGTTTACAGGCGGCGATTTCCGCAGCAAATAAGCTAATTGAAATGGTCAGTTCTGTGTTGGATGTGAGTCGGATGGAGGCGGGGCAAATGCCGCTTTGCCGAGAAACCTGTGACCTCGGACACGTGGCCGAGGAATCTGTAACGTTGCTCGGTGGACTATTTGAGCACTCGCCTGTGGTTATCGAACGTCCGCTGGAAGGATGCGGGGCCATTTGCGACAAGATGATCGTGCGGCGCTTCATTTCCAATCTGTTGGGAAATGCGGCGAAATTCTCCCCGCGTGGTTGCGAGATCAGACTTTCAATCCAGCCATTGGCGGACACCTTTAAAGTTTCAGTGATCGACCGAGGTCCGGGCATTCCCCCGGAGGATCACGCCCAGATTTTCGAGAAATTTGGGCAGGCGAAACTCGGTGCGCCGCGTGTGACTTACTCCAGTGGCTTGGGGCTGACGTTCTGTAAAATGGCCGTGGAGCAGCATGGCGGCCAGATCGGCGTCGAAAGTGTTCTCGGCCATGGCAGCACATTCTGGTTCACCCTGCCATGCGCGCTACGCGCTAATGCTACGACTCGGTGAACCGTTAAGTCCCAATAATAAATAATCAGGAGCAACAACCGCTTCTGCAAAGTTCTCTCCCGCCCACTAGACTGTCTGATTTAAGCAAAATGGGCTCGTATAATATTTCAATTTTCTCATTCCGTCAAAGGTGTTATCTTGCTATAATGTGGCCGTTTTTGATTATTGTGCGGCGCTGGAATTTTTTGATAATTCGCGCATTTACACATTCCCGCATTCGCACATTGTTTTCTTTGCCCCTGTAGCTCATTAGGATAGAGCATCGGATTTCTAATCCGGTTGTAGCGTGTTCGACTCACGCCAGGGGCGCCATCTTAAAACCCTAGTAATTCATTGGTTTCTTGGGGTTATTGCCACTTGATTCTTGGGGTCTGAATCTGTATGATAATCACACTTTATTGGAAAAATGAGCGTGTGCGAAGGATTTAAATATGACTAACAAAGATTTGCTCCAGCCCCAACAGGGTGAATTGAAAACAGCCTCTCTTGGACAGAAGCTCAAGGTGTTTATTGAGAACCTGCCTCCGAATCAAGTGACCTTGATGGAGATTCGCGATCTGATTGGTCAGGACGGTCTATTGATCCTCACGGCATTCCTGACGCTTGTGTTCATGGTTCCTGTTTCGATTCCGGGTGTCAGTACTGTTTTCGGTTTTGCGATTTTGTTAATCGGCATCAGCCGTTTGTTTGATCGTAATCTGTGGTTACCTCAACGCCTTGCTTCTCGGAAGTTGTCATCTGACGGCATTCGTTCGGCACTCATGAAAGGGAGCAAATGGCTGGATCGACTGGATCACGTCAGCCGTCCGCATCGCATGAAGTGGCTGGTGGATGGCTGGATGATGACGACCGTCAACAACGGTGCACTGATCCTCGGGGCCGCCCTGCTCATGGCACCCTTTGGTTTAATCCCCTTCAGCAATACGTTGCCAGGGCTTGCCCTGCTTTTTCTGGCCATCGGATTGTTGCAACGCGACGGGTTATGCATGCTCTTGGGACATCTTCTAAATATCTTTACGATGATCTATTTTGCCGTTCTCATTCTCGGAGGCGGTGTAGCCATTAAAGAAATCTTTCAGCGGCTGTTTGGTCATGGATAGGCGACAGTTACTGTCCTCTAAGGAGTTTGATTTCGTCGCGGAGGGCTGCAGCGCGTTCAAATTCTAGATCGTGCGCGGCTTC
>SESF01020590.1_pt1 | contig 12944 bp, 7 predicted proteins | sample 3171521 | NCBI WGS metagenome assembly SESF01 (sample SAMN10866945, study PRJNA518727) | freshwater metagenome | biome: subpolar coniferous forest; feature: holomictic lake; material: water; isolation source: holomictic Lake 227, 6 m and 8 m depth | place: Canada: near Kenora, Ontario | collected...
CACTTTATGCGGTAAAAGCGCGGCCATACCAAGCTGCGTATAGCTCGGCAGCATTGACAGCACCGGCTCCAGATTTGCATCATAACGGTCTTCCTGACGAATAAGCGTGAGCAATTCGTCACCGATTTCATAGCGTAACGCATCGGAAATAATGACACAGACCTTGTTCTTCTTTGAGAGAAATGGCTTTACAAACCGCTCGAAAACACTTTTCTGTAACGGCACTGGAGGAGCCTCCCATGTATCAGCTTTGTCCACGAAAGCCTGCCACCGGTCGTTCAGCTTCACGAGGAAGTTGTTGGAGTAGAGATTTTCTACTTTTTCGCTCAATTCCGCCATCAGCGAGACCTGACCGGAAATGCTGACATGGTAAATGAATTTTCGGTAGAACTGGTCGAGCCGAAACCAGAACCGACTATACTGCTGCACGCCGTCAGTCATGGAACTCATATCCAGTTTGGCTTCTTCGATTGCATGCATGAAAAGCGCCGCATACTCCACCGCCTCATAGAAGTGCCGGAACTCCTTGAACCAGTGGCCTTGTCGGCGAAGACGAATCCATTGTGTAATCTCATGGCTGAACACCGTACGAGCAACAAGCGCCCGAACAAGATCACTGATAATTTTTTTGTCAATCAACCGGAAATAATCGAGTTCAATCAGTTGCCGAAAATCCAGCCCTTCCAGCTTCTGTTCAATACGCAGAATCCTCGCACACTCATCAGAAAGAGCTTCAAAGCAGCGCTCAAATTGACGGCTGTCTTTCCAGCGCTTCAAAAACACCAGCGCATCACCGGATAGTGCACCCTTTCCATCGGTGCCAACGACAAAGCTGCTCTTGAAAAGTTCGATAACGAAATCTTTCAGACCGGGTTCAGATGCTTCGTAGCCGTAGCTCCGTTTTATAAGCTCCCAGAAATAGCCATCCAACCTGCATCGTTCAATCAGCCGATACCTTTCACCATCCAGCAATTCCAGACCCAACTGCTTTTCATCCGAAGCGCTCCCAGCCAGCTCGTCGAGCAGGTGTTCCAGCACCATATCAAGCTGAGGTGCGAAACCGGCACAAACAGCAAGCATCTTCAACCGGATCATTCCGGGCGTATCGTCTGCTTTGATCAATTTCTTGAGACTCTCAATCCTCTTCGCAGACTTGTAGAACTCAGCATGATCCTTCACCACATCCTGAAAATCACTGCCGAGCTCCAACTCGGAAAGCCAGATACTCGTCTGATCTGCACGGAACTCCCCATAAGCAAGCTCTAGATCGAGAAGCCAGTTATCGAGCATTGCTGGTTGCGGCCCTTCACGATAGAGCAAGAATTTCTGTTCCGGCTGTTCCCGCAGAATGTGATACTTCACTCCAAACTCATTGTTAACCAGCTCAACTTTTTCAACACCCACAAGCTGTAATGAGTCGAATTCCTCACGCAGCTCCCGCTTCGTATCATTCCAGAAGACAATACGGTGGCGCTCAAAGAGCCGGGTCAGAGCCTGAACAATGCGCTCACTCATTACAGAAAACTTTCATGAGATATATTGAAGACAAAAATTCTTAAACATACTTTGCCGTACAAGTCAGTTTTTGTGTATTACAGAAACGACACAAGAAAGTTAGCGTATGATAACTTTCATTTAACGATACACAAAAAACTTTATGAATAACAGACGATACACAACACTTCTTATAAAAGACCCTTCCCTTCGGCAATGTTAATCAACGCCGGAAAACAGAGAACTGCAGCACGCCGTCCCCTCCCTTCTTTAAGATCGGATAAAATTCCGGCTGTTTTCAATTGCCGAAGAAGTCCCATTGCTGTGGGCTTGTGAATGCCTGTCTCGCTGATAAAGTCTGTGGTTTTGAAAATCGGACGATTAAAAATTGCGTCGATGATCTGAATGCTGTACTGGGAATGCGTCAGTTCCTGTACGCGAACCTTTATATCCGCATAGAGCCCCATAATTTCCCTGACTTTCCGGCTATTTTCTTTTGCCTGCATAACAATGGCCTGCAAAAAAAATGCGATCCAGCCGTTCCAGTCTCCACGGAGAGAGATTGCGTGCAGTGCCTGATAATACTCTTCCCGATGAGACTCCAGGTAAGAACTCAGATAGAACATCGGCAGCGAAAGTTTCCTTTTTTGATAAAGAAACAAAGGAATCAGAATTCTGCCGATTCGTCCATTGCCATCTTTAAACGGATGTAACAGCTCGAACTGGGCATGCACAACGGCTGCCTGCAAGAGCAGGTCAATGTCGTCTACCGCAAGATAGACCTGCCATGCGTTCAGATAATCAACAAGATGAAGAGGATCTGGTGGCACAAAAGAGGCTTTTTCGATGGAACAACCAGCTTGACCAATCCAGTTCTGATCTTTTCGAAACTCTCCCGGAGTTTTGTCCTGTCCGCGAACACTGTTCAACAGTACCTTGTGCAACTCCCTGACAAACGCCAGGGTTATCGGCCTCTCTTCAAGATAGTTGTGCGCTGAACGCAAGGCTTCACGGTAATTGATTATTTCCTGGATATCCTTGTATTTTTCGCCCTCTTTCAACAAACCGGCTTCCTGCTCCAGTACCTCATCAACTGTCGCCTGTGTTCCTTCGATCCGTGAAGAAACTACCGCTTCTTCGTTGGTCAATGGAGAGAGCATAATGGCTGGATTGACAATACCTTGCAGCAAACCATCATACCGGGCAAGCTCGGCATTTGCCTCACCAACCAGAGCAAAAAGGCGTTTATAATCCAGCCCCGAGAGAGGCAAGCTATCCGGCTCATAAGGTTTCATCGTTCACTCCTCTTTAGCATCGAGGCCGGGGATCTTTTTGAGAGCCGGGCCGAATTTCTGATAGTTCACTTTTACGCCGTCGTCAAGGTCAATTTCGAGCTGCTCGGTAGCAAGCGGATAGAGAATTTCTCGTTCATAACTTTCAAGCTCTTCGATCATTTTTCGGAGGCTTTCGATCTCTTTCAGCGCTTTGGTCTTTTCACCGGGTGATGCGCTGGCATTGATGCTAACCGCTTCGAACTGGCTTTTGGGGGAGAGCAGCTTGATGCGGAACTCGCGCAGGTAGCGAAGCACTACGCTTGCCGTATCCGGGCGATAGCGGTGCATGTAGATAAGCGCGTTGAAGCTTTTCGGGCTGCTGAAGAGCCAGTAAATCGGGCGCTTTTTGTATCGACGCCAGTGATCGTTATAAAAATCCTTCAGGAAATATTTGCGGATATCCTTGCCCAGCGCAACCTCAATAAACTTCAGATTCTCTTCGTAATGCTCCTCGCCAAAGGTGATGCGCAGGAACTTGCGAAACCGCTCGGAGATGTCGTCGGTGAACCATTCGCCATCGAGAATGGGGATGATGTTGTCTTCGTCTGCTTGGAAAGTCGGGTCGGGAATCTCCCTTAGATACTCTGTAATGGTATCGCCCTGATTGGCAAGAATCAGTCCGGGTTTATCCAAGGAATAACGGCCAAACATGCAGCCCACAGCATAGGAGATAAACTCCTTCATGGTGTCGGCCAGCAGGAGCGCTTCCAACTCTTCGGCGTTTTTATTGTTGTTGTAACGATAATGCGGGTTACAAGTGAGAGTAATTTCATTCAACGGCACATCGGGTGTCAGTTCATCCTGCAGACCATAGGCATTGATGAAAATGCAGTTATTCTCCTCTTCAAGACGCTGCATCTCCAGCGTCATCTCCCGCCATTGGGCTCGAAGGTTTATGTATGTAGCTATTAGTGTTGGCTGGCGGTAGTCGGGTTGTAGCAGCGGAAGACTGGTGAAGTCCCATGATGTTTCGTAGAAGTCCCAATCAGATTTAGCATACAAAATACACTTTGACGCAATTGTTTGAAACTCTATGCTGAAAAATCCAGATAGAACCTTCGATGGAAGTGGGATCTTTCGAAAGTATCCAACATCAAAATGCAATCCAGGACTCAATATCTTTGTTATATAATTGACGAATTTGTTATTCACATAACAAATGACGGAGTAACCGTCTTCCATGTTTTCAGGAAAGACGGAATGTCCATTGCCGTCAAACAGAAAGCCCTGAGGATAGTGCCTGAAAGAATTTGTTGATGAAGTAATATCAGACCATGAAATCATGGGCTTAAAATACAAATCCTCTGATGGAAGATGATTTCCCATTTGCTTAAGAACATCCCTATCCTGTCTTGCGAAAGCTATCAGACTCTCCGTATTTCCATACCACCTTCTAAATGCACCGCCTCTGTTTATCGGAACCCACCTTTGCTCTGATTTCCATACATCACTAGCGGACTTAAATCCAATACTGACCTGAGGTACACTGATCTCCCAAAAGAACCTTATAAATCTCTCATTATCGCCAGTTCTAAGTCCTTGTCGGGCAATTAACTGTTCACCAATTATTGGCTCATCCATAAATATGCTGCGTATCTTGTCCGAAATCCAATACACAATTGGTGATCCAGGTACTTTAGAGAAACTGAGGGTTGATTGAGTAAAAAGCCAATAACAGCCTTTTTCATGAATGGCTTCCAAAGTTTTTTCAGACATTTCCTTGTCGCCACCCTTAAACTCTACTAGTCTTATGAACTGCCCTGTATTATTTTTTTTTGATGTGTTTGTAAATGTATAGGCGCAAATCTGTACTGTCGCACCTTTAAACCCAGTCAAAGGAAGTTCAACAAGACAATTTATTGTTCTTCTTCTAAGAAGTAAGTTGCGAAGATCTTCATAGGAAGATAGATACATCCATACATTTGGAGACATTATTCCAATGTGCGCCAGCTTTGAACCCAACTCCGAGCATCGTACAACAAATGCGGAGAACAAATCCGACTTCACGTCTGAGTAGTTCTCTTTAAGCCACACTGCCAATTTACAATTCATCCCCTTCCCGCCCATATACGGCGGATTGGCAATCACTACATGGTACTTCGGGCTCAGGTAATCGGCCTGACGTAGGGCTTGCAGTGCCTTCTGATGGATTGGCCCGAGAAAGAGCTGCCCGGAAACATTTTTCGCCTCCAGTATCTTCAGCATAGCCGCCACATCGGTCACTACAGGGCGAATCAGTGAGCCAAAGTTGTCAGCCTCTTCAAACTGCTTGAGGGTAGACTGCAGCGGAGCGGTGAAGAGGTCACGTCCGATGAAATCCATATAGTTTTTCAGCTCGACGTCATCGAACAGAACATTCTGCAGCACGCAGATATTTGGCTGTATTGGCTTGCGAAAGAACCTGGGCTGCCGGGCACGTGCCTTCATGGTCAAGGCAAATGCGGCCAGCTCTCCAGCGCGTTCGTCAATCTCAATCCCATAGAGGTTATGCGTCAGGATCTTTTCCGGGATTTCCGAGGCCTCATACCCCTCCTCCTCATAGACGGCATAGAGCAGATCGAAAGCGTAGGTAAGCATATGGCCTGAGCCGCATGCAGGGTCACAGATTTTGATCTCTTCCGGCTTGTTGATACGCAGAAAATCAGATTCCGGCTGTTCCGGCTTGATGTAGTACTCCATCTGCTCAATCAGCTTCGAGTTGGGGCGGTTCAACATCCAGAGGCGACCAAGTGAGTTCTCTACCAGGTAACGCACAATCCAGTGTGGAGTGAAAAGCTGGGTTGCTGCAGGAATATTTTCGGGAGTTATCTTTTTGTTCTTCTTTAAATCATCAAACACCTGATCCTTCTTCTCTGAGATATAGAACTGATAAAGCCAGCCGATCACCTCGACATCCTCACAGGCAACAGGCGTCATCGCCTCGCGAGTATAGGTAAGGATAGAGTTGCCCGAGAGCATGTCTTCGGGCATTAAGAGTTCAGTATAGTCATCGATACGCTCGAACAGGAACGGCATAGCCTTGTTCCAGAAGTTGCAGGCAGCCACCACCAGTAGGCGGTAAGCCTCTGTTTGCGGATCTCGGCTGGGCGCTTTGCCTTCGAGCAGGGCGAAGATCTGCTGCCGGACCTTGTCGTGGACCATCTCTTCGTTGATGTGCCCCATCTTGGCTTCGGCCAAAATCTCGGGTTGAAACTGACCGGGATCGGACGGGGAAACAATGTTGATGCGGTTATAGCGCTTCACATCCATGAAACGCAGGGCGCAAAAGCGGTTGAACCAGATGTACGCCACCCGCTCGATGACCTGTTCCTTGCCGTGCACCTTGATCGCCTCTTCGAGTTTCTTGATGACCTTGGTGCTTTCCCGGCGGGCGTCGCTGTTTTCTGCCAGCACCAGCTTGAGCTTGGCAGATACCTGCTCCAGCAAGCTGCGCCTGGCAAACTGGGCGAATCTCTTTAGTTTTAGTGTTTCCATTGTTATTCTCCTGTACTCAAGCGCCGGACAGAATTTTGGCCGTACTGTTTTTTATACTGTTCCAAATTCAGAATGGCACAGCCCGATGCGCATGGTGCAGACCAATCTGTATGCGTAATTGGTAGAGAACTTTTCAGTTGATCCTGCTTTGTCAGCAACAAGGCAGGATCCAAGCTGGCCATAGAGAGCAATACAACATAGTGAATGGGTTTAGTGGCTTTCCCACTGAGCGTTCGAAACCAAGAGCTATCTCTGTACTTTCCTGCCAAATCCGGTATGAGATTTCCGGTCAGCAGCTTTGTTTTGAACGCTTCTGGATTGGCTGCCCCTGGTTGATCGGGATCTTTGATTTCAAGAAATACAAATCGATCATTGAACTCTGCAATGAAGTCCACTCGCTTAATCGTGCTGGGATTGTGCAAAGCATCATCATCAAAGACTATCGCTTCAAGTGCCGAACCGAAGTCAAACGCCAAGTCATTCTCAATTAAAACTGTCATCAAGCACCCCCCAGAGAACGCCTGATCTCTTCATCGTAGAGGTCGCTGAAAGTATTGGCGATCGCATTACTGTTCAGTTGTCGATAATCATCAGCAGACTGCACGAAAACATCCCCATTTTCCCTTGAAAGTGCATGAAACTTAATGTGATCTCCTAAATCTTTTTTGACGAGCAAATCGAACCATTTGAGCAGCACATAGTCGTGGGTCGCCAGAATGATCTGCTGGCCGTTACGTGACAGCTCCAACATTGTCTGAACGAGCAGTTTCATCAACTGAGGGTTTAAATTTGACTCTGGTTCATCCCAGAACAGCGGGCCTGAAACACCAGGAACAAGAGAACTATTTTGTAGTAACCTCTGCAATACTCCAAATTTACGAAACCCTTCAGCCATCATGTGAGAGCTGAAAACGTCTTTTCTTTGAGGCGAAAAATATGTCAACTTGCCATCTTTGGCCTTTCCATCGGCATATTCGATGTAGGTACCAGGTTGGAATGATATTTCTCCTGCCTCCAGGGAAAATCGTCCCCCCATTTTATTCACTAAGCTTTCGAGTAACCATTCTTCTTTCGGTCGCGGCTCTTGATCTGTGTCACAGAGAAGTTTGGTAGCCAGATCACAATAGGTTTGATCGAAAATGAGCTTTAGAATGCTCGTATCCATCTTGCTGTATCCAAAACCTCTCAGAAAAGTCAGAACTTCCTTCGTGGGAATGAAAATAGGATTCAAGTTGTAACGCTCATAATCCTTGTTCTTTTCAACCGTTACTGATTTGGAATTAGAGCGGAATTTTACTGTAATCTCTTTTTCGAAAACAAAGTTGGCACTCATCCTGGCATCTTCAGCGACACCTATCTTGCGCATCTTCCCAAGCTTTCGATCAGGAGGGAGAAAGACACTGAGAAGCTTGTTCGTTACAGCCTCTCTTATGTCATTCTCTGACACATCTGCTTGGCTGTTTAGTCCGTTATTTGCCGAACAAAGCGCGTACGCTGCCTTTAGTAGATGGCTCTTTCCCGTTCCATTTTCTCCAATAATGATGTTTATCCTGGAGGAGAACTTGATGGACAAGTCTTTGAAGACCGTGAAATTTTTTAGATCAAGACGCTCAATCATATTTGAATCCTTTTTCCTTTGTGGATTTCATCCAGCAACGCGTCGCGCATGGATTCCAGGTAGCGTTCCACGTCTGTCTCGTCGGCCAGCCATGCTTTGTCGAAAGATACTCTTATTGATCGACCTGAAATGTATTCAACTTTTTTGTCAACAACCTCAGACTGCGTGGCTGAATCACGCGTTGATGTTTCAGCTATCTGTACCGGAGTTGCCTGTTGCGGTTTTGGCTGCGACAGGGCTGTCAATCGGGATAAGAGTTGCTGGTACTCTTTTTCCTCGAAACGCCGCTGCATGTCGCGAATCACCGCAATAAGCTTTTGATGCTCAACTGATTGAGTAAATTCGTTGAATGGCTGAGTGATCTCGGCCTGTTGCTCAACAGAAAGCACACCGAATTCAGCCATATTGCAAAGGCGATCCTTAAGTGCCTGGGATGCTGCCTTTGCACTGGATATCTCAGCTTCGAGTTGTGCCCCGACTTTTTCCTGAAGAGTATCTACAAGAATTTTAACCTGCTGCATGCGGTTCCCCTTGTAACATTCCGGATCCAGCAATGCCTCGGAGAGTAGCGCTGGTTCATCTCCCTGGATATAAGCAAAATTCGGTTCCTGATCCCGCACCATTTTACGGGCAGCATCAAAAATGTTTTTTTGTGGGCCGCTGATGAACTTGCGGATCGGGTCGATAACCGTTTCCTTCAGGTCAAGCAGCGGATCAACTTCTTTCAGGAAATTAGTGAGGTACCAAGTGTAGGGTTTTCCGATCACTGCTTTCAGCTTTTCAATAACCGGATTCAATGCATTCAGGAACGGGTAGAGCGAGGTTTGTGCCGCAAATGGAGCCAGTTCATGCATTGAGTTCTCCAGGGCTTCACCTGTTTCCCTGCTGAGTGCCTTGGCTTCAGTGGCAACTGGAGAAGCGTCAAAAAACTCTTCATAAAACTCTTTCAGATTGCGAACCTGGGATGCGGTAAAATCAGCCTGTGGCACCAGAATAACATTACCATGTCCGTGAGTGTTACGCAATGCCCGTTCGAGTTCGTCATCTTCAAGGGTATTGCTCTCTGATCGGACTTCAACCTTGCCTCGGGCGCAGAGTTTTGCCAGTGTGCAGAGCACGGCGGCATAGTACCAGCCATTTGGTTTATGCTCAAACCTTTCCAGCAGGAGCTTCAGCGTTGTGCGAACGCCACTCCGGTTGTTGCTCTGGATAAAGGCCAGCACCTCCTGCTCGGATTCCGCCAATGAGGTTACATCAGTTCCGAACAATGCCTCTTGAGTTTGCCGAAGACAAGCCGCAATATCGTTTTCAGTATAGGTAATTCCGCGAAGCATGCGGAGATTGGGATATGCCTGAATGACAAGCTGATGAAAACCCCGGATGATCCTGCTTTGAGGATCTTCACCGCCTATTTCTATCTCACTGCCACCAACAAATAGTTTTGCCCTTCCAAGCAGCGTTTGCAATCGCAACTGCAACTCTCTGTATCGATCACGGTTCTGATCACCTTTGTTGGTCAATATGCGGGTAACAGCCTCTTGCTGGGATGTCGTTATGTTCTGGCGGATATACTTCTCAGTCTGTTTGTAGAGCGTAATATCCCGCATAAGCCGGTCGTCAGGAGGCATCAGCACCAGAAGTTCATCACGACCCATGCTCTGCATCTTCAGAATGGTCTCGTTCTCGGCGTTTTCGTGGAATGGGGTGACCACATGAATTGCCAATTCGTATTCCCGGCCGTGCAGACGATCATCAAGTTTTCGGGAATAGGGATAATCCTGCCCGTTGCTATCGTAGCGGATTTTCCGCTGCTTGATGACATGATCGAAAACGATCTTTTCCAGTTCTGCAGCAACTTCAGTTGATTCGATTTCGGTGTTCTTGATCTCCTTTTCGATATCCTTTTCCTCATCGGTGAGGTACTCATAGAACTCACCATTTCTTTTTATGTAGGTCTGCTGTTCCAGATAGTTCAGCGCCTCTTCAACATGCTTTCGCAATTGGGGCAGGTCCTGGTTAAAAGCATCAAGCATCAGAACGCAGAGGTTGCGGAGCGATGGCTTGAACTCTTTGATATATTTGACCAGAAAAAGAGCTTTCAGCACTTTTAATGCAAATTCATTGCCCAGTTGCCGCTCTGCTGTGAAAACCGCTTTTTGCGTCTGGGCCTTTAATGCTGTTTGGATGCCTTCAAACATAAGATCAAACGAGGCAAGTTGACCGATTTCATAACCACTGATCTGCATGGCAACCTGCTGGAAGACACCCAGCATTGAACGCTCACCAACCGAGCTGTGCTTGCCTTCAAAGGCATTGTGGCGGGATAGGTTCTCTATTGCCGACTGAAACAGTTCAAATTGGTAGGGCACGAAAGGATAGCTCTGAATAAACTCCTCCCGGTCCTTATAGTTCTTGTAATCGCGCGAACCGTCGGTGAAACTGAAAAGCGTCCCGAAGTTATTTGACTCCCTGTGGTAGAGGTCAGAAACGAGTTCTGTACCCTCTTCTGTTTTGGCCAAAAGCCTTTTCTGAATCACCATAGCCACATTGGTGCTGGTCAGCGGCATTTTGGTGGCAAAGCGGCCCATGATTTTTGAGAAATCGTTGCTCTGCTGACGGTTCATTTCACCGAGAACCGTGCTCATGTCGTTCTGGGAGGTAACGATGAGCCATGCGCGGCCTCGACTTTTTGTTGCAAGACTTTCGGCGATGGTTTGCAGGTTGGTCATCAACTTGACGTTTTCGGCGATATACTGCCCCACCTCGTCAACAAAAAAGTTCAGCCGGAAACCGGACGATTGCTTGTTGATATAGGCGTTAACCTGATCGGCAAAATCCTCAATTGAAACCTTGTATTGGCTTCTGTATTTATCGAGAATACCTGCGGCGGCGCTGGCTGATTCACCGGTTGCCTCGCCGTAAGCTTTTGCGATATTCTGCGATTCGAGGAGCGCCTGTTCACGCCCTTTTTGCCACTCTTTTCCGGTAAGAGATTGATAGGCCGTTGTGAATTTTTTGTAAAAGCCCCGGCTGTCGAGATCACGCTCAAACTGTGCAATATGCCCCTGCTTTCCATAGTAGCCGCACATTTCATCGAAAACCTTGACAAAGACGGCAAGCAGAGCATCGAACTGTGTTTTGCTGATCACATCAGCTTTCTGGTCGATATTGAAAAGAATGCTTTTTGAGGGAATGGCCACCGCACGCTTGAGATCGGCACGAAGTATCTCATCCTCAATATTTTTTGCGAGAAAGAGATCAAGAGTTCGCACACCATCTATCTCCCGATTTTCAAGAAGCATTGCGAGTATCTTAAGCAAATGCGATTTGCCTGAGCCAAAGAAGCCGGAGATCCAGACGCCATTGGCCCCTTCATAATTGATGTAGGCATCAAGAAATAACAACAGCCTTTTTTCCACCTCACTGGTCAGGACATACTCTTCGATTTCAAGCCGAAGGCTTGCTTCATCATCAGCTTTAATGACCCCTTCAATTGGGCGATCAACCGGCTTTTTGAAAATGCTCTTAAGAATCATCCTTTTTTTTCGTTTATGCTTCGCAATGAGAGATGTCAAAAGCCCTATAGTATTTGTCGTCATGTAGCTTTCCGAAGAGATCGAGTGAAGCGCCTGATTCCTGGCAGTGTTCATAGGTGCCCGGAAAAAACATAACTGTCGGCTTCTCTTTTGCCGTGCTCTGCAGATTATTCAAAACGTTGTGCGAACGGATATAAGGGAACACCGCTCCAACACCTGAAAGAAAGAGGACATCGAAATCGCTCTTCGCAAGTGTTATGGCTATGGCAGGTACCAAGTGTGCTTCGGGATCCAATACCCCCTGAAGCAACTCTTTGAGCTGTTCCTTGGAGACGGATTTCTCCATATCGAGGAGTTGCTCCCAGATTCCCCGCTCTTTGAGTATCTCGATGGAGAGGTCATAAAGGTTAATATCCAACACCTTGACACCTGCCTGCTCAAGCCGGTTGGCAAGCTGCCGTTGAAGACGCTCCATATCGACCGCCTCTTCAGGGGAGTATGCGCAGACGTAAAATGGAATCTCTCCGTTCAGCGCTCTTTTTTCCAAAAAACGACGACCTGAGATGACATTGAATAAATGCTGCAATCGCTCATTCATTGGCTTTTTTCCACTATCCAAACTCATTGGGCACTCCACTTTAGATCGGATTCAAATACCGGAAAGAGAAAAATATCCTTGCGCCGCTGACGAGGTATGGCTGACAGAAGCCGTTGACTCAACATTGCAGCGTTGATGGTGTTCATGACTGTCAGAAGTTCTGCTTCGCGCAATATTTTGAACAAGACCTGACGCAGCTTGTTTCTTGTCGTAGGCTTTATCTCTTCAAGTTCAGGATGCCACTCCGACTTTTTATTAAAAAAGAAATCAAACTCTTCGTATTGAAGATCATGCTTAAGGCCGATATATCTTTCCCGAATAACCTCTTCTGCAAACTCGGCAATAAACCGATATTGGCGACAAACAGCAAGCCACAGAAAATATTTCTGTTCCTGGGTGCTTCCGGAAATCAGCAAACCCAGCTCCTTCGGGGCAAGAGTTTTCAATCTTGAGATAATTTCACGGCATTGACGTTTCGACGTATTGAGTGTTCTTGACTGTAACAGGTTTTCGGAAAGAACCTTTTCTCTGACAATCTCCCACTCGTTCAGCTCAACAAACAACATAGCCAAGGCCACCGATTCGCGATAAAAAAGACCACCTGTCGTGAATGACATGCTGTATCTCTCGTTGTTCATCCCTTGCCTGAATTTTTTTATGTATTCTACTGCCCCCCACGCTTTCACCTATCGGTCTTCTTCATCCTTTTTGAACTTGTTGGATGCATAGAAAAATATCATCAAATATACAAATCTATTTCGCCCTTATAAACGATTTCACCTGATAAGCCGATATCAAATCAAGGCTTATAACAGTATAAGAGTGGATATAAAGATCACTTCAAAAATATACTGATAGTGGTAGGACAAAAGCTGACCAAGGTCGCTTGC
>SESF01032255.1_pt1 | contig 12938 bp, 11 predicted proteins | sample 3171521 | NCBI WGS metagenome assembly SESF01 (sample SAMN10866945, study PRJNA518727) | freshwater metagenome | biome: subpolar coniferous forest; feature: holomictic lake; material: water; isolation source: holomictic Lake 227, 6 m and 8 m depth | place: Canada: near Kenora, Ontario | collected...
GCAATGCCTTCAGGAAATCGGGGTAGCTGAGTGGTCCGAGTCGAAGCCGAAAGCCACCCTGAACATCCCACACCCGGTCACCGACCACGGTATCGACGCCCAGCCGACAGAAATGACCGTCGGGATTGTTTCGGTCGGGCATGCGGGTCTGATCTTCGAGTCGCACGGCGATCCAGGCGCCGCGGAATTGCTCCAGCGTGACCGGCTGTCCCAAATCATCGGACAGCATGGCCTCCAGCCCGACCGCCGAGCGCGGTTGATGCGACAACAGGCCGGAATAGCGCAGCAGCGTTTGATCCTCGAGCCCGAGCCGACCACGCAGACCGGGCGTGCCGAAGCCGATCAGCGCGAACAGGGCCGCGGTAATCGGGTCGTCGGTGCCGGTCGGGGCCAAGTTATACGTGGCGGGCAGCCGGTACTTTTCCCAGGCACGAAAGAACAGCGACACCGCCCGATGATTGATCAGGTCGAAGAAATTGCGTAGCGGCGGCGGTCTGTGATTGCGCCGCGCCCGGCGGCTCGCCTCAATCACGGCGTCGGTGTAATGCAGCGGCAAAACGCCGCTGGCTCCGGTCAGTCCCATGAAGCTGACGGTCATCTCGGGCGGGCCGTCGGTTCCGGTGGCGGCGGCGACAAGGTCGGCAATTTCGGTGTCGGCAAAGCTGCGGGTCTGCTCGGCGCGAAAACGAACCGCCTCTCGCCGGGGCTCGGTGTCATGGCCGATCGGTCCGCGCAACTCCGCCGGAGGTTCCATCCCGGAGTCGGTCTCGGCGCTGTTGGCGGCGGCGCGCTCCAAAATCGCGACGGCTTGAAAGAACTCGAAGCGCCGGGGATCGGCGTACAGTTTTTGCAGAAGGGTCTGTCCGCTCATAACAGAACCTTCTCGCCGGCGCGCGCCGGCCACCGCTTCAGCACGCCTGGGCGGTCTTTGACCGTGGCCGTCAGCCGAGTGAAGGAATTAAGCGAGCCGTAAAGCGGCAGAAACCGTTCCAACACCGCCGCGAACAGAAACAAGCCGTTGTCGGTAAAGCGGCGGGCATCGAATTCAATGGTGACATCGACCCCGCGAACCAGCACACCCATGTCGGGACCGGGCGCACGGGCGGTGCCGCGACTACAGGTAATGCCGGTGATGCCATCGATGATCGCACGGGTTTCCGCCGAGTCGCGGAAGTCGTAAAGCTTGAGGATTTCGCGGAGCACGTCGGCGCCCTGCTCGAAATCGGTCAGCGAGAGATGGTTGAGCAGCAAGTGCGAGATCAAGCGCCAGCGCCCCTGCTCGCGCAGCGGCGGGCGCAGGGTCGGAGTCGGCGGGGTCAGGCACTCGATCGTCTGGAAGTGGCTATTTTTGTCGTCGATCAAGGCCATGGTCGGATGCCCGCCGCCGAATTTCAGGCGTTGGGGCAGGTTGCGGTTGAAACAGGTGGTCTCGACCGACAAGACCTGATCAGCCGGGGCAGAGGCATCGAACGCCGGATCGACCATCGACAGGAAGACCTCGGTGCCGCTGTCGTTCGCTGTGCAGGTGCCGCCGCTCCATATGCCAGAACAGCGGGTGGGGCTCGTCCCGACTATCGCAGTGGCGAACCGCATAAAACGGCCGGTAGGCGGTACTGCGGCCCCGGCTGTCGGAGCCGGTAACATTGTCGATCGAATGGATTTCTAGAGCGGAGGGCCGGCGTGAATCGGGCACCACTCGATAAGACGCGGTGGTGCCGTCCAACTCGATCGGCTCGGCGCGTTGCGGAAACAAGTTGATGATCGGGGTGCAGCCCAGCGCGAACGACGATGCCGACAGCTTGCGCTCCAGATCGGGTGTCGTTTCCGATAAATAGAGATAAACTTCAAGATGGCCGCTGCGGGCATAGTTTTTCTTGCGGGAGAGCCCGGTCAAGTCGAAGAACAGAAACTTCCGGGGAAAGGTGAAATACTCGGTCAGCAAGCGATAGCCGACAAACGAAGTCGCCGGATAGGGAAGCAGTCCTTCGTCTCTGCCGAAGCCGACCGGTTTAATGCAGTCGGCGCTTAGCGGTACCGGAGCGGGATCGTTGGGTGAGTCGGCCAGCATCACCGAAATCGTGCTCGTAAAGAGCAACTGGTAGATGGCCAGCGCCTCGCGGACCGGCCCCGACAGGTAGAAGCGCAAGCTATCCAGCCCGGAGTCCACGAAACACACATCGGGATTCTGGCCCTTCAGCGTCAGACGCAAGACGGCGGCCGCGCCATCGGCGCGCGAATCGGCCGGTGCGGTGATCGGGCGGCCGGTCAGGCTGGCGGCGCTGAGGGTTATCGGCCACACGGTAACCGGTTCCGTGGTGCGGTAGCGGCAGGTTTCGGACGTGACCACCCGGCCGGCGATAATCTTGTCGGCGACCGCCTCGGTTTCCAGCTCGGCGCCGGCGGCAATGGTGAAGGTGTCGGTGCGGTCGCTTTGTCCGGTCAGTTGGACGATGGCCATCGAGGGCACCGGCGCCAGATAGTGGGGATAAAGCACGCCGAGCAAAGCATCGGTCAGTTCGGGAAAGTCGTCGTCGAGTTTGCGCCGGATGCGGGCATTGAGAAAGGCGACGCCTTCGAGCAATCGTCCGACATGGGGATCGTCGACGGCTTCGGCCGACAGGCGCAGCCGACCGGCAATGGTGGGGTGAGCGTCGGCGAACTCTGCGGCGGTGCTGCGCAGATGCTTCAATTCCCGGTCATAATGGTCGAGCAGATCATCGGTCATGGCCGTGCTCACTTACCGCTGACGGAGAAGTGGCGGCTGCCGGGATCGAGCAGGGAATCGAACAGCAGTTGGACCGGCACCGGATCGGCATGCATCAGCACGTCAATTCGGAAACGCAGGGTGCGGGCGACACCGTCACTGTCGGCCAGTGTGACGCGGACGCTTTTGAAGCGCGGCTCGAAAGTTCGGATGGTTTGTTCGACCTCGGCACGAAAATTTTCTTTTTGAGTCCGAGAGGACAGGTTGGCGCCGCTGAAGTCCGGCGCCCCGTAACTGATCAGCGAGCGGTCAAGCTCGTCGAGATGCTCGGGCCGGGACAGGCAACGCTGGCGGGTGTTCAGCAGTGTTTCCAGGTCACGCCTGACCCCGTTGCGCAAGGTGTCCTTCGACCACCACAACGAAGCTTCCCGTTGCGGCACGCCGTCTTTGGCCGGCTCGTCGATCAGCAAGCGGTCGAAGACTGAAGGTAACAAGGGGTGATCGGCGTCGGCCCGGGCCATGGCTTACACACCTTCCCGGAAGACGAGAGCGCTGATTTCGGTGATGGCAAGGTCTTGATCGCCGGCTAAAAACAGGCGCTGACCGATACCGCGCACCGGTGAACCGGGTTGATCGGTCCATCGCGTGGCGTGTCCGAGCCGAACCTGATCCGGACTTTCGGGCGGCAAAGTCGGGTAGAGCACGGGGATGAACACTTCGCCATCCGGCCCGCTGCGGATCGACAGCCTTGCGCGCCGCCACAATAAATCGCGCGGCCGTTGCGGCGGCTGAAACGTGATCTCGAGAATCTCGGTTAGCGGAACCCAGTGATAATGGCCGGTGATGGTCAGTACCTCGATCAGACCGGCGGTAATATCGTCGGCATCGCGGAAGTCGTCGAAGGGTTTCCCGTCGCATTGACCGGCGAGAGCAGGGCACAGAGCTTCGGCCTCCGCCAGCAATTCGGCTGCCTCCGGTTCATTGCCGGCCCGTAACGAGGCCAGCGCCCGCAAGGCCTTTTCGATATGAGGCGGCGGCGGCGCCAGGAAGTGCGGCACGCGCCCTTCATCAAAGGTCTGGTGCCGCGCAATCTCCGCGCGCAAGAGTTGGCGGAATTGTGCGATCGGGATCGAGCGGGCGGCATCCTGGTCGGCCACCAGTTCCAAATGCTTGGCCGCACGCTCGAAGTCGCCGGTAAAGCACAGCAATTCGGCCAGGAAGGTGCGCGCCCCGCTATCGGTCGGGTGCTGCTTAACCTCTTGGATCATGGCGGCAACCGCCGCGGTCAGATTGCCGTTCTTGAAGTGGTCGCGTGCGTCCATGGTGCGGTCGTCCTTATGCGGCTTGTCCCGTAGCCACCTCGGTGACCAGTCGGAAGCCCGCGGAAATTTCATCAAGCTGGAAGTGGGGTTGTAGCCACAGGTTACAGGCGTAAATGCCGGGGCGGCCGGGCAGCTCGCGGACTTCGACGCTGGCGCGCTTCAGCGGATAGCGGGCCTTGACTGCGTCGGATGCATCGTCATTGTCGACGCAATGATCGACCAGCCAGCGGTTAAGAAAATCCTCGGCCTCCGCCGGTGTGGAAAACGAACCGAGCCGATCGCGGCACATGACCTTGATATGATGCGCAAAACGCGAAATACACAGCAAGTATTGCATCATGGACGACAGCCGAGCGTTAACCGTGGCGGTGGTCTCATCGTATTTCTGTGGAATTTGAATCGATTGATTGCTGAAGAACACGGAATAATCGGTATAGCGGGCTTTGCTGAGCGGAATGAACCCAAGCTCGGAAAGCTCTCGCTCCTGATTGTCGGAGAGTTCGACATCGGTCGATAATTTGATCGCAATGCCGGGACGATCGGTGGCGAACGAAGGCACCGGCAGGTCGACCACCAAACCGCCGCCGAGGATATCCCGCCGTGCTCCGCGAATGTCACTGAACCAGCCGCATTCCCCGAAGGCGCGCAGAATGACGCTGGCAAAGGCAAAGGCGGCGGGCGACCATAAACAGCCGTGCCGACTGTCTCGACCGGAGTTTTCCCGAAAGCGGAAGCCGTCCCGGCGCGATCCGTTATCGGCCAGCGGTTCACGAATCAGCATGCGGGGCAGGGTCAGGCCGATAAAGCGCAGATCGTCATTGCTGGCCTGATTGCGCTGGAAATCACGCCAGCGTTGATACTCGGTTTGGCGGAACACCGCGCCGAGATCGATCGGCACGCCCATTTCCCGGAAGTGGTCAAGCCCGAACATCGCGGGTGCTGCCCCGCAGATGAACGGGGCAAAGGCGGCGGCCGAGACCTTGGCCATTTCCCGCAGCACGGCGACAGCGTCGGGTTGTCCGGCCACCGGCAGCGGCGAGACTTCATAATCGCCGATCAGCACCCCGTAGGGCTCGCCCCCCGGCATGCCGAATTCTTGATTATAAATTTTGTCGAACAGCCGGGTCTCGTCGAAATCGACGGAGCGGGTCAAGTCGCGTGCTAGTTCCTTCCATGATATGGGAAGCACGCGAACTTTCGAGTGGTCGATGTCCCCGGACGCATCGACCAGATAGCGCAGGGAACGCCACGATGCTTCCAACCGTTGAAACTCCGGGTGGTGCAGGATGGCGTTGACTTGCTCGGTCAGGGCTCGGTCGATGGCGGCGATCAACCGGTCGGCGTGCTCCCGAAGCCGCGCCCGCGCGCTTTCGTCCGACCTGCCGGGGACGGACGAGGCGGCGGCTTGGTGTGCGGCTTCGGGAGTTTCGAACATTTCCGGCCTCCGCAGGCGGATCAGTCTTTTCCGGGGATACGGGCGACCATGCGCAGAGAGGTCGTCAACTCCTCCATCTGAAGCCACGGCCGCAGATGGGCGACCGCGTTGTAGGAACCGGGCTGGCCGGGGATTTCCTTCACCTCGACCTTGGCTTCACGCAGCGGGTAGCGGGCCTTGGTTTCAGCCGAGGCGCTTTCGTTGGCGTTGACATAGTTCTTGATCCAGCGATCAAGCTTAGCCTCGCAATTGCTGGCCTCCATGAACGAACCGACCCAGTCGCGCGCCATCACCTTCAGGAAGTGGGCAAAACGAGAGGTGGCCAGCAGATAGGGCAACCGGGCCGAAATCGCCGCATTCGCAGTCGCTTCGGGTCGGTCGTATTTCTGAGGCTTCTGCGTTGTTTGCGCGCCGAAGAAGACTGAATAGTCCGTGTTCTTGTAATGGCACAACGGCAGGAAGCCGCACTTGCTCAATTCCGCTTCGCGTCGGTCGGTAATACCGATTTCCGTCGGACATTTCTGGTCGACGTCGCCGTCGTCGGTGGTGAAGACGTGTGACGGCAGGTTTTCGACTTTGCCGCCGCCCTCTTTGCCCCGGATCGCCGTACACCAGCCATATTCGGAAAAGGCATTGGTGATTTGCGTGCCCAAGACATAGGCCGCATTCATCCAGCAATAATCCTTATGCTCCTGAACCCGGCCGACTTCGCGTCCGTTGGCGCTGGTGCTGCGTGGCGCCTCTTCATAATTGAACTCTTCGATTGAAATTCCCGAAGAGCCGTAGGGAGCGCGCGCCAAAGTGCGCGGCATGGTCAGGGTGACGAACCGAGAATCGTCGCTGTCGCGGAATGATTTCCATTTGGCATATTCGACGGTGTCGAAAATCTTGGCGAGATCGCGCGGCTTGCTCAGGTCGCGGAAATCATCAAAGCCGAACATATTGGCCCCGGCCGCCGAGATGAAGGGCGCGAAAGCCGCCGCGGCCACCTGGGAGACGTTGCGCAACAGCTCGATATCTTCCGGCAGATGGCCGAATTCGTAGTCGCCGATCAAAAGCCCGTAAGGCTCACCCCCGGCCATACCGAATTCATTCTCATAAATATGCTTGTAGAGCATGCTTTGATCGAATTCAGAAGCTTTGGCCAAGTCCTTTGACAAAACTTTTTTCGAGACATTAAGCATGCGGATTTTTAGATCGGTTCCGGTCTCGCTGTTTTTGACCAGATAATTAAGTCCGCGCCAACTGCCCTCAAGCTTGAGGAATTCATCATGATGCATGATTGCGGCGAGTTGGGCCGACATCTTTTCATCGATGGCTATGATGGCTTTATTGATGGTGTCGGTCAGGTTCTTGTCGTAAGTCACCGTCCCGGCCAAGGCCGCGCTGGTCAGAGTTTGCAACAGCTCGCGCGCACGATCAGGCTCGGTCTGCTTGGTCGCCGAAATTACCTCATCGAGTAACGAGAAGAAACCTGACTCAGAGACGGAGGCGGCTTCATTTCCTGAAGTCTGAGTTGCCGTGCCAGCCATCATTTATTTCCTTCTTCCGCGGCTTTTCGTGATTCGATTGCTTCCGACAAGGCCCTGATTTGGTCTTTGTCTTGGAGAATCGTTTCGAGGATATTCTCAAGCTTTTGTGAATTATCGGCTTTGCTGAGCAGATCACGCAGCTGGTTGCGCGCTTCCAGCATCTTCCTGAGCGGCTCGACCTGATTGACCACGGCACCCGGCTCGAAATCATCCATAGAACGGAATTGCAGATTGACCGGCAATTGGCTGCCGTCGTTTGCCAGTGTGTTGTCGACCTTCAACTTCAGGCCCGGCGCGATTTTCGCCAGCACGGTATCGAAGTTATCGCGGTCGATTTGAACGAACTTACGATCGCGCAACGGTTGAAGCGCCTCGCCCGGATCATTGCCTGAGTAATCGCCCATTACGCCAACGACAAACGGCAGATCGTTTTTCGGCTCGGCACCCTCGGTCTCCACATCGAAACGAATATAAACGCGGGGCTTACGAACCCGTTCAAGTTTATCGTGAACACTGGCCATCGGATGGCTGCCTCCAGCAGAGTCGGGAAAAGATTGATCCGGGGTGCGGCACGGGTACGGCGCCCCGTCTCAAATCAATCCCATGAGTTATACGACAAAGCATGTTTATGCTCGAACATGATGCTCGTATAGCGTCAAACACAGAAAATTGAAATCATAAATCAGGACTCAGTTGATGACAAAATGCATTTAACACTGTATATTTTACAAAATAGCAAGTGCGGTGGTGGCATATAACAGCATGTTAAATCATATAAATTGACTGATTGCAGCATACATACGCATGTTAATTGTGTGCGGCGGCCTTCAGGATTGACCCGGGCAGATGGAGTGTTGGTAGCGATGATTGACCTTAAGTCGTTAGTTGGGAAACTGAATGGTCTGAGCCGCGGTGCGCTCGAGGCTTCTCTCGGTCTGGCGGTGTCAAACGGGCACTACAATGTTGAAATTGAACACTGGTTGATCAAATTGTCGGACGCGGCCGACAGTGATTTTCAGGCCCTGATCAGGCATTACAAACTCGATGATGCGCGTTTGCGTGCCGACTTGGATCGCGTGATCCGGGGCTTGAAAACCGGCAGTTCCCGCACGCCGATGTTGGCGCCGCAGGTGGTCGACCTGATTCGCGAAGCATGGCTGGTCGCTTCACTCGAAGACGGCGCCCCGCAAATTCGATCCGGCCACGTGTTAAGCGCCTTGCTGTTCACCGAGTCGCTGGCTCGCGTGGCTCATGCGGCATCGGGGCAGTTCGCCCGTATCCCGCCCGATGATTTGCGGCGTGACCGCCGCAATATTACCGAGACTACGGCTGAAATGCTGCTCTCTACGCCACCGGGCGGCTCCTCAGCAGCGGCCGCGGCTACTCCCGGTGGTGAGCGCGCGCTCGATAAATTCACGATCGATCTGACGGCGCGGGCGCGTGCCGGCAAAATCGATCCGGTGCTCGGGCGTGATGCCGAAATTCGCCAAGTCATCGATATTTTAACCCGGCGGCGCCAAAACAATCCGATTCTGACCGGCGAGGCGGGCGTCGGTAAAACCGCGGTGGTCGAAGGCTTTGCCTTGCGCATTGCGGCCGGAGACGTGCCGGCGGCGCTGAAGCCGGTTTCGGTCCGGACTTTGGATTTGGGCTTGCTTCAGGCCGGTGCCGGCATGCGGGGCGAATTCGAAAATCGCCTGAAAAACGTGATCGAAGAGGTTCAGGCTTCAACCGGCCCGATCATCCTGTTCATCGATGAAGCCCATACTCTGATCGGGGCCGGCGGGCAGGCCGGGCAAAATGATGCCGCCAATTTGCTGAAACCGGCTTTGGCGCGCGGCGATCTGCGTACGATCGCGGCCACCACCTGGGCCGAGTACAAAAAATATTTCGAGCGTGACGCCGCTCTGGCCCGTCGGTTTCAGGTGGTTAAGGTTGAGGAACCCGGCGAGTCGGCGGCGGTGGCCATGATGCGCGGGCTGGTGGCGACGTTGGAACGTCACCACAACGTTCGCATTCTGGATCAGGCGGTCGTCGAGGCGGTTCGGCTCAGCAACCGCTATGTCACCGGCCGTCAGTTGCCGGACAAGGCGGTGAGCTTGCTGGATACCGCCTGCGCCCGAGTCGCGATGAGTGCCGAAGCGGTCCCGGCCGCTATCGAGGATTTGCGGCGCGAGATCGAGGTGCTGACCACGGAACTCGGCATTCTGGAGCGTGAAAGCGCGGCCGGGGCCGGTGATCGTGAGCGCTTTGAGCTGGCCGGGGCGCGTCGCATCCAAGCCGCCGCCGAGCTGCGGGCGCTGGAGGCGCGTTGGCAACAGGAAAAAATCATTGTCGACGCGATTCGTAATCGGCGCGAGGCGTTGGAGGCCGGCGTCGGCAAGCCGGATCCGGACGGGGAAGTGACGGTGCTGCGCCTGGACCTCGCTACGCTGACCGAACAACTGAAGACACTACAGGGCGAATCGCCGCTGATTCATCCTTGTGTCGACGGGGACGCGGTGGCGGCGGTGGTTGCCAATTGGACCGGGATTCCGGTCGGACGGATGATGTCCAACGAGATTCAGGCGGTTCTCGACTTGCGCCGACGCATGGGCGAACGGGTGGTCGGACAGCCCCATGCCCTGAACGCGATTGCCGAGGCGATTCAAACCTCGCGCGCCAAACTGACTGATCCGCGCAAACCGATCGGTGTGTTCCTGATGGTCGGCACCAGCGGCGTCGGCAAGACCGAAACCGCGCTGGCGCTGGCCGACCTGCTCTATGGCGGCGAGCAGAACATGACCGTGATCAATATGTCGGAGTTCAAGGAAGAGCACAAAGTCTCGACCTTGATGGGCTCGCCCCCCGGCTATGTCGGCTATGGCGAAGGCGGGGTACTGACCGAAGCGGTTCGCCGCCGCCCCTATAGCGTGATTCTGTTCGATGAAATGGAAAAGGCCCATCCGGGGGTTCAGGACGTGTTCTATCAGTTGTTCGACAAGGGCATGCTGCGGGACGGCGAAGGGCGGGATATCGACTTTAAGAACACGCTTATCATCATGACTTCGAATGCCGGCACCGATATTATCCACAAGCTCTGTGCCGACCCCGAGACCATGCCGGATGCCGAGGGTTTGGCCGAATCTCTACGGCCAGATTTGCTAAAAGTGTTCAAGCCGGCGTTTCTGGGCCGGGTGACGGTGGTGCCGTACTTCCCGCTGGCCGACGACATTCTGCGCCGGATCACGGCGCTTCAATTGGGCCGGATCAGAAAGCGGATCGAGAGCAACTACCGGGCGACTTTTACTTATGCCCCGGAAGTTATCGACAGCATCGTGTCTCGCTGTAAAGAAGTTCAAAGCGGTGCCCGCACGATCGACCACATTCAGTCGAAAAGCCTGCTGCCGGCTTTGTCCGAACAGTTTCTCTCTCGTTTGACGGATGATTGCAAAATCTCGGCTGTCGAGATTTCTATTGGTGATGATGGCAGCTTCGTCTACGGGATATCCTGATCGGTTATCCCTAATTCTTAATGTTTCTCCAGTGTCGTAGAAAGGGTGTTCCATGGCCATTTACGTGAAATATGAAGGCATCGACGGCGACGTCACCCATGATCAGCACAAGAAGTGGATCGATATTCAACGTCTGACCTGGGGTGTCGGGCGGGCGGTGACCACACCGGTCGGCTCGGCAACCAACCGCGAGGCGTCCGAGCCTCATGTCAGCGAAGTCAGCGTTACCAAGCGCATGGACGCCTCTTCGCCGAAATTCTTCACCGAAGGCTGCACCGGCAAGCAAGGCAAGAAGGTCGTTATTCATCTGGTTACCACCGGCAGCCCCGGCGACACCTATGTCGAATACACCCTGACCAATACTTTGGTTAGCGGTTACAGCGTTTCGACCGATGGAGACCGCCCGGTCGAGCAAATCAACTTCAACTTTACCAAGGTTGAAGTGAAGTATATTCCCTACGACGCCAATCACAAACCCCAGTCGCCGATCGTCGCAAGTTACGATCTTGCGACCACCAAGAGCGGTTGATCTCAAATATCGGTCGGGCGGCGGCTTCGGCCGCCGTTTGGTATAGCCATTGTTTATGAGGTGAAAAAGTATGAGCATACATCTCCCGCAATTTCATCTTCCAATCCATGCCATTGTCGAAATTACTCATGAGGTTACAAAAAAGGTTGACGAGGGCATTCATCGCGTAAATCTTGGAAGTAAGGGCTTTAAGCTTGCTTCGGGATATGCAGCTTTTCGGCATTATGATTGGCTTCATAACCTGCCAAGGTTTATGCTGCCGGGAATTTTCGAGGTATGGTTCTTAGTAAAAAATTAAAAACCGTGTTTCTGGTGTCGTCGGAGTTTGGCGAAGGCATTGCAAAAGCGGATCATATTGCAGGAAAGTTAAATACTTTAGCATCTATAGCGCTTAATATCACACACGCCGCGTCGGAATTTGAAAAGGTAATAGGATCAGGGAATGATCCGGCAATTAAGATTGGTAAAATCGGGGCATTAACTGCGTCTGTTGCGGCGAAAACACTTCTTGGCATTTATGATGGGGTTCCTCATGTTCTAGCTCATGGTTTGGCGAAGTCCTTATCCGCAGGCGGGATGTACTTACACAGTAGCAATTTAACCAATTATGGCAGCACAATTGACAAGTTTGATATGAAGGCCCAAAATATTGAGGATATGGTAACAAATCCTAAGAATATATTTGAATTTCTGAACCCATCGCTGAGTTGGTGATTTCAGGCAATGGGAGATTAACCGCGAAGTCGCCGCTATCTCGTGCTAACCGAAGCATCTTCATCCTCTTCGTCCAGTTTGTTCAATTGGTTTTGATAGGCGTTGGTCAAGGCGTCGCCGAAGACGATGTGAAAGTTGTCGGTCATGTCGGCGGCGATCTTGCGATAATCTTTTTCAAAAAGCTCCCAATAACGGGCGCGCCGAATTTGCGGAATCATGCTGTCGAGTAGATTATCCGGTTCAATCCTCTTAGTCAGATTTTCCGGTCTGAAGCGTTCGAGCAGATTATTGAGCGCGATTTCCATCGCTTTGACCAGTGCCATTTCATGGGCAAGAATATCTTTAACCGCTGTTTTGGCGGCGGCTGCTCCCTCTTGATAGCCGGGGCGCGGGCGGCCAAGCAGAGTGGCTAAAGATTTCTTACTGTTATAGGAAAATCTTAGTGGATTTCGGTTATCGATCTGCATGGTTCTTTCCATGCGCAGATCACTTCTGATCATATCGCGCGCTTTAAGAATTTCGATTAAGCCGTCGACCGACTCGTGCAAAATCTCCCCGGCCCTGGTCAATATTGCCAAGCTGTCGGTTTCCTTGATGGTCGCCGGATCGAGTCCCGCTCCTTTTAGAAACGCGCTTAAAGCGAGATCCGGTGCCGGGGCGGGTGCGGCGACCGCAGGTTGAGCTTGTGGTTTCGGCACCGGTTTCGGTTCGGGAGAACGTATCGGAGCAGGAATCGGCGCCGTGGCCGGGGCGTGGTCGAAATCGTTTAGAAAAGCAAAAGGATCGTCCTCTGCCGGTTCCGCGAGCGCCGCCGGGTTGATCGGGGGCCGTGAGCCTTGCTCGATGGTGACTAAGGTGTCCGGTTCGTCGGCAAGGGAGGGCGCAACGTCGGGCAGGGTGATAAAAGCGTTGGTGTCGGGGACATGATTCGATTCGGTTGCCGCTTTCCCGGTGCTTGTACGGGGCGATTCGGAGGCCGGACCGGGGCCGAAATCGTCATCTGCAAAATTTGGCATGGCAAAATCAAAAGCATCGGAGATCGGCGGCGGTGCCGGTCTTCGATCGGGCGTCTTAAAGGCGGGTTCGAAGCCGGTGTCGGGTCGGTCAAGTAACGAAAACGGGTCGGTTGAGTCAGTCAAAGCTTCCGAAACACCGTCTTCGAACGATACGACGAATTGGTAATTGCTTAATTCATGCCTATCGGCTTG
>SESF01005169.1_pt1 | contig 12933 bp, 11 predicted proteins | sample 3171521 | NCBI WGS metagenome assembly SESF01 (sample SAMN10866945, study PRJNA518727) | freshwater metagenome | biome: subpolar coniferous forest; feature: holomictic lake; material: water; isolation source: holomictic Lake 227, 6 m and 8 m depth | place: Canada: near Kenora, Ontario | collected...
GAATTCGGGGAACTCTCTTGCTCGCGTTGCGGCGCTGCTTCTGGATTCCGTTGTGTGCGGTGGTATCCCTTGCTCACGCGGGTGACCCCGCCGGCCGATTCGACCAATGGTTCGCGGTGCAGACCAACCTGCAGAGCTGGTCCGCTGACTTCACTCAGACCCGCTCGCTCAAGGTGCTCGCCCAGCCGCTGATTGCCACCGGCAAGGTCTGGGTGACGACCCCGGGCCTGTTTCGCTGGGAGCTGGGCCAGCCAGCGCAGACCATTGCGTTGCGCCAGCCCAACCAACTGCTCATCATTTACCCGCGGCTCAAGCGGGCGGAGAAATACGCCCTGAGCGCCGCGCCGACCGGTCCGCTGAAGGACGCGCTGGCCCTGATGGACGCCACCCTCCCCCGCGATCGGGCCACCATGGAAGAGCGCTTTCGCTTACTTTCGGCGGCCGAAACCAATTCCCTGCTGCAAATGACACTCCAGCCCAGGAGCGCCTCTGCCCGCAAATTCATCAGTGAGATTCTGATCGCCTTTCGCACCAACGATTTCGCGATCGCAGTCACCGAGTTGAAGTTCGCCGACGGCTCCAGCCTGCGCAACGATTTCACCAACACGGTGCTCAACCAGCCGATTGCCCCGGAGCTGTTCGAGGTCAAGCTGGCGCCGGATTTCACCGTGGTGGAACCGATGCGCCAATGACCACGATGCCCAGGCCATTGCCAGAGGCCCTCAAGTTGTTGCCCCATGGCCCGGAATTCCGCTTCCTGGATCGCTTGCTGAGCCTGGTCCCGGGCAAGGAGGGTGTCGGCGAGTATGTGGTTCGCGGCGACGAATACTACCTGCGCGGCCATCTTCCCGGTGAACCGATCTTCCCCGGCGTGCTCCTGATTGAAGCCGCCGCGCAATTGGCCGGTGTCATTGCGCAGAATGACCCGGTGATTCCCTCCTTGCCGGGACTGAAACTCACCGCGCTGCGCGCTGTCAAAATTCTCGGCTCGGCCCGGCCCGGGCAGACGGTCCGGCTCGAAGCTTCCATTACGGGCCGTCTGGGCACTTTGGTCCAGGCCAAGGCCTCCGCCTTCGTCTCGAACACCCTGGTGATGCACGCCGACCTTACCTTGAGCGGCACGGCCGAGGACACGGCGGCACGCCCAAAACGCGCCCCAGGTTCTGCGGGATCCTAAGAAACGCCTGTGCTAATTTGTCCGTCGCCAGACCACTGCGCCCGCCCCTTTCAGTTCGAGCGGGACACATTTGCTTTTGCCAATGAGCTGATTTGGCAATACCGCTTTGACCCGGTGACGAAGGCCATGACGGTTTCCCGCAATCATCCGCCCCCCACCTATTCCCATCGCTGCTTCATGGTGGTCAAATCGGCCCGGCAGTTCCTTTACCATGCCCGGTTCGAACCAGGCTTGCCGATTGCGGAGCTGGAGGTCTATCGCCGGCTCATCCGTCAAGTCCTCGCACGCGATCCTCGCCGGGCGAGCGCCACGCCGGAGCGAATAGTGATTCCCGGCTATGACGGCTTGCGCGCCCTGAGCCAGGCTCAGGAACCGTTGCTCAAAGCCGAATGCGGCGCTCCGTGGCAATCCTATTTCTTGCGGAGCCACTGGCGAATGGTGTTCCCGATTTGGGGACGACACCAGGAACGGATCGCACATCAACTCCGGGAGCGCGTAAGCCAAGGCTCTATGCCCGCCGTGCACCTCTTTCGCTTTCCTCGCATCACGATTAACCACGGGATCATGCTGTTTGGAATGGCGGAGTCAGAGCGGGACATCCAGTTTGAAGCCTATGATCCGAATCTTCCGGCCCACCCAGCCAAGCTCATTTACGACCGAGCTCAGAGGCGATTTTCATTTCCCCCAACCTGCTATTGGCCCGGGGGAGAGCTGAGCGTCATCGAAATCTTTTGCGGCGGGCTCGGCTGAGCCGCGAACGGGGAGCACGGAGTAGTGGAGTGCTGGGAGACAATTGGTTACATGAGTTGCTTGGGTTGCATGGTTACATAGGGCAGCGGCACGAGGCACTCATGCAACTCATGCAACGATGTAACTATGTAACCGTGCTGGCGCGGCTCTTCGGCTGCCAGAAGCCGATGCCAAAGAACAGCGTGCCGCAGGCGTTAAGGCCTAAAATGAAGCCGATATTGTAGCCTCGCCCCTCATTGTTCCGGGCATAGATCGGAAGATCCTTGCCGAACACCAAGGTCGGCAAGGCGGCGGGCATCAAGGCCCCGTGCATCATGCCGGTGAAAAAGCCGGCTACCCGCTCTGGGGCATAAGTCCGGGGCGCGGCCCGGTCATAGCCGAAACCCAAGGCCAGGCTCATCAGCACCAGGGCCGCGATTTTGATCACCTGCCCTCGCACGTTGGAGGACGACGTGATCGTTGCGTTTGGATCTGGCGCCGGGGTTGGCATGGCCCACAGCATGTTCCGGCGCGGCGCCCCCGAGCAAGCAGATACCACCACACGTTATCCGACCTAACCTTTCTTGTCAGATTGTTAAAGCCCAGCAACGCGCCCACTTTGAGAAGGCCTTCTATGAGAATTAACCGAGAAAGGAATTGGTACGCCAGCGAGGGTCTCAGCCCATGCTCGAAGATAAGCGGACGCCACAGGACGAGATTAGCGCTTTGAAATCTTCTGCTCAAAAAGGGGATGCGGCGGCGCAGACCTGGTTAGGCTGGAAATCCTCCAATGGGCAAGGTGTCCCACAGAACTGGGAGGAAGCTCTCAATTGGCACTCCAAAGCCGCCGAGCAGGGGGTGCTACAGCGCAGAACAATTTGGGTGCAATGTGCCAAAACCTGCCGTGACAGTTATTCTTCACAACGGCCAAGCATTGCGGACAGATTTCGTGGAAGCTTACAAGTGGAATTGCCTTGCCGCTGCTCAAGGCTATACCAAGGCGGTAAGCAATCGGGATAATTTGGAGGGGTCGCTGACGCCGGAGCAGATTACGGAAGGCCGGAGGCGCGCAAGGCGCTGACGAAGTTGGCCAATGCGCCAAAACCAGCCGAACTGGCTCAACGAGGGTTTGGCCTTTATGAGCAGTTCCGACCAACAATCCCTGAAGGTGTGCAGGGGTGGGGTGCAAAAGGAGAATTGGATCTTGATCGGATCCGGAAGCTGGCCCTCCAAACGCATTGATCCCTTTGCTCGTTTAGTTCCAGGCCAATCCAAATGCACAGGCGGCTTCGCGGGCTCTTTTTCTTGGCTGCTGTCGTGGGGATGTTCGAGGGCAGGAATGTTGGGGGCCAAACGAAGTGGCTGACATGAACCTCTGCAACTAACTTCCGTCAACTACTGCGTCCATGTCAGCCAAAACAACATCGCCCCAGGTTTGCAGATTGTCAAATGAGCCCGCTGGTTTTCGGGTTGGCGTTGAATAGCCCTCGGTGCTGTTTCTTTAGCTGCCGAGGTGGGGAAGGTCAGGGCTGAGAACTTGGTCCAACTTGCGTGCTGCGGCCTTCTCTCAGTTTGGTGCTTTCTGAGAGCTTTGAACGGCCTTGAGCCGGAATGAAGACTGAGGGGTAGGGAAATGGTGGTGAGGTCAAGCTCAGAGGCTCACCGCTTCAAAACTCCTTCCGCAATTGAGGCAGGAGGAGTTTTCATTGTGCGTCCGGTATGCTGACGCCCCGGAAACAGATTCCGGCGGCTTTCGGGTTGGGATTTCAAACAGATCCCGCCTCACCAAGATCCACTTTCTGACACCAATGAACAGCAGTGAACGTGGTTGAATTTCCCTGAATGTGTTATACGAGAGTGTTATACGAGCGCGGCACGGAGGCTAGATGATTCTCACAAATCCTTGATTCCATTGGCTACAATTTGAATGGAGCGGGTGATGGGAATCGAACCCACGTGGCCAGCTTGGAAGGCTGGAGCTCTACCATTGAGCTACACCCGCAGCTCGCTGCGGCCAAATAGTAATGCCGGCAGGTAGAATGTCAATGCCCGGACGGGCCGCGCCGCGGACGGGTCGGAGCTTGAACTCACAGGGGGAGCGTATATTCTGCGGGCAGATGAATTCACTGCTTCTCACCGGCGGTCGGGTCGTAGATCCCGCCAACTGCTTCGACGGCACTGCGGATGTGCTGATTTGCGAGGGGAAGATTGCCGCCGTCGGGCCGGATGCGGCGGCCAAGGCGCCGGCCGACACGGAGCGGATGGACGTCCGCGGGCAGGTGGTTTGCCCGGGGTTGATTGACTTGCACGTCCATTTGCGTGAGCCGGGTCAGGTGGCCAAGGAGACGATCGCCACCGGCACTGCGGCGGCCGCGCGCGGAGGATTCACCTCGGTGGTTTGCATGCCCAACACGACGCCGGCGATTGATAACGCCGGAACGGTGGCGCTGATTCACGAACGGGCAAGGGACCAGGGCGTCGTAAACCTCTTTGTCGCGGGAGCCATCACAAAGAACCTCGCCGGCGAGGAATTGGCGTCCATCGGGTCGCTCAAGAAGGCCGGTGTGGTGGCGATTACCGATGACGGTCACTGCGCGCAGAACAACGACATGATGCGCCGGGCGATGGAGTACGCGAAGATGTTCGATCTGCCGGTAATGGACCACTGCCAGGATTACTCGCTGGTGATCGACGGGGTGATGCACGAGGGCTATTGGAGCACGGTGCTGGGTCTGCGCGGCTGGCCGTCGGCGGGCGAAGAGATGATCGTAGCGCGGAACATCCTGCTGGCCGAGACGACCGGGGCGCACGTGCATTGCCAGCATATCAGCGCGGCGGGCAGCGTGCGCTTGCTGCGCGAGGCGAAGAAGCGCGGGTTGCTGGTGTCCGGCGAGGCGTGCCCCCATCATTTTACGCTCACGGACGCGGCGGTAGCCGGGAGCGACAAATTCTTTAAGGCGGACGGCAAGGGCGTTTTCGGTTATTCCGCTGGCCGCGGCGATCTGCCGTCCTGGCCGGCGTATGACACAAATTTGAAGATGAATCCTCCCCTCGGCTCGGCGAGCGACCGCGAGGCGGTCCTGGAAGGACTGGTAGATGGCACGCTGGAGATTCTGTGCAGCGACCATGCGCCGCATTGCGACTACGAGAAGGAAGTGGAGTTCGATTATGCGCCATTCGGCATCACGGGCCTGGAAACCGAACTGGCGCTTTCGCTGATGCAGCTTTATCACAGCAAGCGGCTGGGCCTGGCCGATGTGATTGCGAAGTTCACCGCGGGACCGGCCCGGCTCTTGCATCTGCCAAAGGGCACGCTGAGCGTCGGCGCGGACGCCGACGTGACCGTCTTTGATCCGGACCGCGAATGGGTGTTCCACAGGTGCGACAGCGTGAGCAAAGCCACGAACAGCCCCTTTTACGGCTGGCCGCTCCGCGGCAAAGCGGCGGCCACGATTGTGGGCGGCCGGAAGGCGTGGGCTGAACAAGCCGAACTCGCAAAGGCCTGACCGCTGCTGCTGACTCTGAATGAAAGCGATACTGGCCCTCGAAGATGGTTCGTTGTTCCACGGCACCGGCTTTGGCGCCTGCGCCTCAGCCTGCGGCGAGGTCTGTTTCAACACCTCGATGACGGGCTACCAGGAGATCCTGACCGACCCGTCCTACAAGGGGCAAATCGTCACGATGACCTACCCTCTCATCGGCAACTACGGGGTCAACCGGCACGATGTTGAATCCTGGCAGCCGCACGTGGCCGGGTTCGTCATCCGCGAACTGTCGCCGGTCGTGAGCAACTGGCGGGCGGAATCTTCCCTGTCCGAGTACCTGGAGCAGAACACTATTCCCGGCATTCAGGGAATTGACACGCGGGCGCTGACCCGGAAGCTGCGTGTGCGGGGGGCGCTCAACGGCTTTATTTCGACGGAAGGCATCGGCGACGCTGAAGCGATCAAGCGCGCCAAGGAATGGCCGGGGTTGATGGGCGTGGACTACGTCAAAGAGGTCACGCACAAGCAAGCGTTTGCCTGGGATCCGAAAGATGAGCACAGCGCGAACTTCAACGTGGTGCACGGCTCCGGTCCGGCGGAAGTGCGGGAGGTGCGGGATCCACTGCCGCCGGCGGACATCCCGATTGTGGCCTACGATTACGGGATGAAGTACAACATTCTGCGCCGGCTCCGGCAGCATGGGTTCAAGGTGCAGGTGGTGCCAGCAACCGCCACGGCCGCGGAGGCGCTGGCTTACAAGCCGGCGGGCATCTTCCTCTCCAACGGCCCGGGCGATCCGGCGGCTCTCGGCTACGCCGTGCAGGCGGTGAGCGATCTCACGAAATCGAGTGTGCCCATCTTTGGAATTTGCCTCGGCCACCAGATTCTTGGGCAGGCGTTTGGCGGGAAGACCTTCAAGCTGAAGTTTGGCCACCGGGGCGGCAACCAGCCCGTCAAGGATCTGGAATCGGGCCGGGTGGAGATTACGTCGCAGAATCACGGCTTCGCAGTGGACCCGGCCACGCTGCCAGCAGATGTGGCGGTGGATCGCATCAACCTCAACGATCAGACCGTCGAGGGCATGCGCCACAAGACCAAACCGATCTTCTGCGTGCAGTATCACCCGGAGGCTTCCCCCGGGCCGCACGACTCCACGGGTCTGTTCGCCCGGTTCCGGGCGATGATTGAGAAGGGTTGAGGCTTGAGGCGTGAAACGTGAACAAAGCATCCGAAGCCCATGCCACGGTTGTCTTCACGTTTCACGTTTCACGATTCACGTCGCACGTTTGCGGTTGACATGAACCGGGCGGCGGCAATAATCGCATCACTTAACTAAGCTATGGCAAAACTCGTTGTCCTCAGCGTGGGAATGACCGGACGCACCCAGGAGTTGAAGGTGGAGAAAACCACCATCGGCCGGGTTGATGACAACACCTTCCAAATTACCGAGCCATCCGTCTCCAGTCACCATTGCGAGGTTGTGCTGCAAGGGAACGAGGTGCTGGTTCGGGATCTGAATTCGACCAACGGCACCTTTATCAACGGCGAGAAGGTCACCGAAAAGGTCATTAAGTCCGGCCAGATCCTGCGCCTGGGCCAGATCGAGATGCGCTTGGAAACCGACGCTCCCGGCGGCCCCGCCAAGAAGCAGATTGATCAGACGATGGTGATGCAGCGCGGCGTCAGCCTGACTGAGTTGGAGCAAGGCTCTCGCGCCGGCGGGTTCGACACCAAGAGCGCGGGGTTTTCGAAGAAGACTGACAAGGGCAGCAAGATCTTCTGGATCGTGGCTGCCGTGGTTGGCTTGTTGATTGTCGGCGGGCTCTTCTACGCTCTGATGATAGCGAGCAAGTAGGCTATTTCTCTTTCAGCCAGCGGGCCACTTCGGCAGCCGCGTAAGTGATCAGAATGTCCGCGCCCGCACGGCGCATGGCCAGGAGGCTTTCCATAGTCACGGCACGCTCGTCAATCCACCCGTTGGCCCCGGCGGCTTTCACCATCGAGTACTCACCGCTGACGGCGTAGGCGGCGGTCGGATAGCCGAACTCGGTCTTCACCCGGTAGAGGATGTCGAGATAAGCGAGCGCGGGCTTGACCATAACGATGTCCGCGCCTTCCTGGATGTCGAGCGCGACCTCGCGCAGGGCCTCAGATGCGTTGGCCGCATCCATCTGGTAACTGCGCCGGTCGCCAAACTTCGGGGCGGATTCCGCCACCTCGCGGAAGGGGCCGTAAAAGGCGGAGGCAAACTTGGCGGCATACGACATGATAGGCGTTTCCACGAAGCCAAGCCGGTCGAGTTCGGTCCGAATCGCCAGCACGCGGCCATCCATCATATCACTAGGCGCGACCATGTCCGCGCCGGCCTGGACGTGGCTGGCGGCGGTGCGGGCCAGCAGCTTGAGCGTGGGATCGTTCAGAATCCTGGCCCCGGCCTTGTCGCTCTGCACAATGCCGCAATGGCCGTGCTCCATGTATTCGCACAGGCAGACATCCGTGATCACCAGCAGTTCGGGCAGCTCCTTTTTCAGCAGCCGCACGGCCTGTTGGACAATGCCGTTGTTGGCGTAGGCGCCCGAAGCCTTGGCGTCTTTTCGGTCCGGAATGCCGAACAGTAATACTGCCGGTACCCCGAGGCCGTGCGCGCGGGTCGCTTCGACCAGCAGCTCATCCGGGGAAAGCTGAAACACGCCGGGCATGGCGGCGATCGGGCGGCGCAATTTCCGGCCCGCACGGGCAAATAATGGCAGGACCAACTGGGCCGCGCTCAACTGCGTTTCCCGCACCAATGCGCGCAGGACAGGAGACTGGCGCAACCGCCGAGGCCGATAAGCAGGGAATTGTCCAACGGGCTGCAAACTCATGCCCCTACTTTACGTCTGAGGCGGAAACTTCAAAGCGCAAAATGTGGGGGTGCGCCGAGGAAAACCGCCTTGGGAACGAGTTCCCCTGCGGGCATTGCCTCAATTCAAGGCAATGCGGGAGAGGGAGTGTCCAAAGAGCCCGGTTCGTTGGGTGGAGTCAGGAGGCCGGAAGGGTTGCCCCCGGAGCAGGGGCCTGCTTCACGTAACTGATCTTCACCGGGTACGAAATATTGAGGCGGTCCTGCACGTCCATCTGGACCCTGAGCTTTCGCTTGGGCAGCGCGGCCTGGATAACATGCGAGCGCATTTGCATGAGTATCAACGCGGGCGACTGAGGTGAGGGACGCCGCGTGGCGATCTCGGCAAAGCCTCGCATTTCCTGCAGCAGCTTCAACATTCGGATTCTTGCGGCCATAAGCTTTTTCTTAAGCGAGTGCCCGCAGGACACGTGCCATCAGGGGTCTGCCTGACGCAGTTCTCCGCGGCTAACGAGTTACGCCGGGGCGGAAACCGGCGCCTGGCTGGCCGGCGGCAAGGCCACCCGGCCATAGCCGATAATAGGTCCGCGTAAATGCCGCTTGGCAGCACCGGCGGGTTTTGGTTAGCTCTCAGCGCCAAATGATACGACTGCGTTCCATGATCACGCTGGCCCTCTGCGTCCTGGCCCTTCCCGCGGCGCTCCGGGCGCAGCAACGTCCGGGGTGGGTGATCGAGGCGCTTGACGAAAATGGCTGGGCGGAGTTCGATTTCCAGACCGGCCAGGGCCGAGGCACCAACGGCGTGCTGGTCCGCTATGGCAGCGCTTTCCTAACCGCTGACCAGGTCAGCGTGAACCAGCAATCCGGCGAAGTCATCGCCGACGGTAACGTCCATGTCCAGAGCGAGGAGCAGATGTGGGCGGGCGAGCATATCCGCTACAATTTTAAGACCAAGATGATAGAAGCGGAGCAGTTCCGCACCGGCCGGACGCCGGTCTTCGCGGAGGGTGAAGGACTGCACGGCGACTTCACGAACCGGGTTTTAATCGCCACCAACGGTATGATCACCACCGACGATGTGTCCGAGCCGGCCTTCAAGGTCCGCGCGAAATACCTCAAGATCATTCCGGGCGATAAATTAGAGGCGCGCCACGCGACGCTCTACGTCGGAGGTGTCCCGGTCTTCTATTATCCCTATTACTCGCGCAACATTGGGCCACACGCCAACAACTTCAACTTCATGCCAGGTTATCGCACAAGCTGGGGGCCGTTCCTGCTGGGCAACTATCATTTCTACATGGGTGATGCGCTCGAAAGCACAGCAAAAGTGGATTACCGCGGGCGGCGCGGGGCGGGGCTCGGGCCGGATCTGAACTATCACTTGGGCCGCTGGGGCGACGGGACCCTAAAATACTATTACATGTACGATCAGGATCCGAGCGCGGACGGGGGCGATCCGAACATGGACAAGAATCGGCAGCGGGTTTATTTCGGTTACCAGTCTAATCCGGCCACCAACTTGAGCGTCAAGGCGCTCGTGCAGTACCAGACCGACACGAACATCGTCCGGGAATTCTTTGAAGGCGACTACCGCGCGGACGTACAGCCGGCGACGTACTTCGAGGTGAACCGGTTCTGGCAGAACTTCAGCGTGGATACCTACGTGCAGCCGCAGGTGAACAGTTTCCTGGACACGATCGAACGGCTGCCGGAAGTCCAGTTAAACGGCCAGCGGCAGCAATTATGGGAGACGCCGGTTTATTACGAGAGCGTGACTTCAGCCGGGTACTACCGGCACGCGTATGGGCAGACCAACGGCGTGTACGCCGGGCTGGATTACGAGGCTCCGAGAATGGACACCTACCAGAAACTGCTCCTGCCCTATACCTTTTTCGACTGGCTGAATGTCACCCCGCGCGTGGGCGGACGCTACACTTACTACGGCGCCACCACTGGTCCCGGAGCGACCACCGACGACGTGAGTCGCTGGGTGTTCGACACCGGGGCCGAGGTGTCAACCAAGGCCTCGCGGCTTTGGCCGGAAGCGCAGAACGACTTTTTCCAGGTGGACGGTCTGCGTCACATCCTCGAGCCGTCCGTCAACTACGCTTACATCCCCAACCCCAATGTTTATGGCACCAATCTGGTGCCCCAATTCGATTATCAAATGCCCAGCTTGCGCCTGCTGCCGATCACCATGCCGGACTACAACTCGATCGACTCGATCGAGGGTGAGAACGTCTTCCGCTTCGGGCTGCGCAACAAATTCCAGACCAAGCGAGAGGGACAAGTAGTCAACCTGGTGGATTGGAATGTTTACACCGATTGGCACGTGAATCCCAACACCAATCAGACCACTTTCTCGGACATCTATTCGGACCTGACGTTCAAGCCGCGGTCGTGGCTGACGATTGAATCCCTTACCCGCTATGAGATTACGGACGGCCTCTGCCGCATGTCGTTGACGGCGGTGACCCTCCATCCCGCCGACACTTGGAGCTGGACACTTGGACAGTTCTATCTGCGCAACGATTATAGCAGTTCGCCCACGGCACTCGGCCAGGGAAACAACCTTTTCATCAGCACCATTCTGCTGCGGCTTAACGAGAACTGGGGGCTTCGGGCGTCCCAGCGCTTTGAAGCACAAACCGGGACCATGCAGGACCAGGCTTACACGATCTATCGGGACATGCGGAGTTGGACCGCGGCCTTGTCCGTGCGGCTGCGCAACGGCGGCGGCGGCAACCCGAACGACTACACGGTCGCCTTCACCTTCTCGTTCAAAGCCGCGCCACGCTACGGCCGTGGCAGCGACATCGGCACGCCCTATTGGCTGATGGGCGGCTAGCGCTAACGTAGTAAGCCACTTGATCGGGCGGGGATTGGGGCCGAATATGGGATCGCAACCGATTCCGCGGGTAATTGCAGTAGCGGCAGCAACTTGAGTCTGCTATGGCCTTCGGTCTCGGGAGCGGCGGAGGGGGTGGAAGCGGAAGCGCGCGGGTTGGCGGGCTTCCGGGTCGAGTTCAAGCGTGCAATAGCCTCCGTCCTTCAGAAGCTCGATGCCGGCCAGGGCGGGGCAGAGGCGGACGTGGAATGGGCGCCAGTAGCGAGCCTCGCTCAGGGCGGTGCTGAGGCGTTTGCCGGTGTAACCGAGGAAGCGGATGGGCGGCATGCCGGACAGGATGCGGCTTTCCCACAGGATGAGGTTGGAGTGCAAGTGGCCGATCGTGGTCTGTTCGATCTGCGACAGCTTGGCACGGATGCTTTCCTCGCGCCACAGGAAGGGGAGAGCGGTCGGGTCATGGCAGAAGAGCAGGACGCGCTGGCCGGGCTGCAAGGCCTCGAAGGCGCGGCGAATCTCAGCCATGTGTTCGGTGCGCAGTCGTTCCCATTCGGGCCGCTCAGCCGGCAGCATGTCGGCCTCGTAAACGGGCAGGGCGACGAGGGTAGATACCAGCCCCAACAGGACGTAGCGGCCGATTTCGAGCCGCCAGAAGGAGTCCAATCCCACTTCCTCCTGGCCCCGATGCCAACTGGCCAGGCGCAGGCCGCCAGTCTTGGCAAACATGGGGATCTTGCCCAGTTCATGGTCGCCGTAATTGACGCGGAGGTTGGCGCCGAATCGCTGGCGGAGCTTGCCCACACATTCCAGGACGCTCTTGCAGGAGGCGTCGTCGCTCAGGCCGACGAAGGCCGTATTGCAGGAGTAATCGCCGTTGGCGAGGACGTAGTCGAAGTCGGCACCGCGTTCGAGGAACTGGTCGAGGAGGTGGTTGTTGCGCATCGGGTGGCGCTGCCAAAGGTAATGGCGATAGAGATGAGCAAGCTTGCGGACGGCGGGATTGGGGATGGCCCGCAGCTCATAGTCATGGCCGCGGGCCTGTTCAGCGGCGCCGGCGTAGTGAACGTCGCTGAGGATCCCGATCGTGAAAGTGCCCATGGCGCCTATGTTGTGGCAGATCACGTGCCACCGTCAACAGGGGTGATGGTTTGTTTGCGCCTCCTGGCACAGAAATGGAATCCTCACCTCCGGCCGGGCAGGTCCTGGCCCCTCCCCCACCTCCTTATGAAGCAATATGTTTTGGCTTTCTATGGACAGGGATCCTCCGCCACATTTGGCCGTAACAAGAAGCGCCCCCCCTGGTTGATGGGCTCCATCCGTGGCTAAAGGTACCTGCTGCGTTTGACGGTTGTCGTCCGGGGCAGGAATGGGCAAGATGGCGGCGCTTGACGGACCGCATCAAAGACACTTGGCGCACACTGCTGGTTTGTTCGCTTCTGGCTGCCTTCACCCTGGCCGCGTTCTGGCCGGCGCGGCACTTCGCTTTCCTGAATTGGGACGACCTGACCTACGTCTCGAAGAATGATCATGTCCGCAGCGGACTCACCTGGAGCGGTTTCCTCTGGTCGTTCACCCACAGTTACTCGAGCAACTGGCACCCGTTGGCCTGGCTCTCGCATATGCTGGACTGCCAGCTTTACGGGTTGAATCCCAGCGGGCACCACCTGACCAGCCTCTTGCTCCACAGCGTCAACGCCGGCCTGCTTTTTGTCGCGCTAAAGCGCCTGACCGGCGCCCTCTGGCGCAGCACATTGGTGGCCGCTTTGTTCGCGCTGCACCCGCTGCATGTCGAGTCGGTGGCATGGATCGCTGAGCGGAAAGACGTCCTGAGCGCTTTCTTCTTCATGCTGACGCT
>SESF01011362.1_pt1 | contig 12932 bp, 10 predicted proteins | sample 3171521 | NCBI WGS metagenome assembly SESF01 (sample SAMN10866945, study PRJNA518727) | freshwater metagenome | biome: subpolar coniferous forest; feature: holomictic lake; material: water; isolation source: holomictic Lake 227, 6 m and 8 m depth | place: Canada: near Kenora, Ontario | collected...
CGCCGAAGGCTACCCCGGCAAACGCTATTACGGTGGTTGCGAATACGTTGACATCGCAGAGCAACTGGCGATTGACCGTGTCAAACAAATTTTTGGCGCCGATGCGGCCAACGTGCAACCTCATTGCGGCGCGTCTGCCAACGAAGCGGTGTTTTTGGCCTTCTTGAAGCCCGGCGACACCATCATGGGCATGAGCCTGGCCGAAGGCGGTCACTTGACCCACGGCATGCCCCTGAACATCAGCGGCAAGTGGTTTAACGTGGTCAGCTACGGCTTGAACGACAAGGAAGAAATTGACTACGACGCCATGGAGCGCAAAGCCCATGAGTCCAAACCCAAGTTGATCATTGCGGGCGCCTCAGCCTACAGCCTGCGCATCGACTTTGAGCGTTTTGCCAAAGTCGCCAAAGACGTGGGCGCCATCTTCATGGTGGATATGGCCCATTACGCTGGCCTGATTGCCGCTGGCGTCTACCCCAACCCGGTGCCGCATGCTGACGTGGTGACCTCCACCACCCACAAGAGCCTGCGCGGCCCCCGTGGCGGCATTATTCTGATGAAGGCCCAGCACGAGAAAGCCATCAACAGCGCGATCTTCCCCGGCCTGCAAGGTGGCCCGTTAATGCACGTGATTGCCGCCAAAGCCGTGGCTTTCAAAGAAGCGCTGATGCCTGAGTTCAAGATTTACCAGCAGCAGGTGCTGGTAAATGCCCGTATCGTGGCAGAAACCCTGACCGAGCGCGGCTTGCGCATTGTGAGCGGCCGCACCGAGAGCCACGTGATGCTGGTCGATTTGCGCGCCAAGGGCATCACTGGCAAGGAAGCCGAGGCCGTGCTGGGCGCTGCCCACATGACCATCAACAAAAATGCCATCCCGAACGACCCCGAAAAACCAATGGTCACCAGCGGTGTTCGCATCGGCACTCCAGCGCTGACGACCCGTGGTTTCAAGGACGAAGAAGCCCGCATCACGGCTAATTTGATTGCTGACGTGCTGGACAACCCACGCGACCCAGCCAACAGCGATGCCGTACGCGCCAAGGTCAACGCCCTGACCGCACGTTTCCCGGTATATGGTTAATTGCGGGACAGACCGCCGTTACACGAAGTGAACCAGCTCTGTCCTCAACTGATTGAGAAACGATGAAGTGCCCCTTCTGCAGTCATTCCGAAACCCAAGTGGTGGAAACCCGGATTTCTGAAGACGGGGATTCAATCCGTCGCAGGCGCCAGTGCGGCTCCTGCGAAAAGCGCTTTACCACCTACGAGCGCCCGGATGTCACCTTTCCAGCGATCGTCAAAAAAGATGGCCGCCGCATTGAGTACGAACGCGCCAAACTGCTCGCCTCGATGAAACTGGCCCTGCGCAAGCGCCCGGTGAGCATCGAGCAAATCGACAACGCGGTTGAGCGTATGGAAGAGAAACTACTCAGCCTGGGTGCGCGAGAAATGCCTTCTGCGCAGCTAGGTGAGCTAGTGATGCGCGAACTCAAAAAACTCGACAAAGTCGCCTATGTGCGCTTTGCCAGTGTTTACCGCAGCTTTGAAGATATTGATGAATTCAAGACGCTGGTGGATGAGGTGGGGCGGTAAAGAAGGATGTCCCGAATTTTATGTAAACGGCGGGATGTATTTTAGAACTTTGGCATTCTCTCCTCAAACCGAATGGTGAATCGGTTCAGTGCTGCCTACCATTCCCTGATAGGCATCGTCCATTTCTTGCTGATGTTGTCCAGTGCCAACTAGAACAATTTCAGCAGTGCATCGTCACAGGGAACCGATCCCCGGTTATATGCAAATTAACGAAACTAATGTTGACCGACTCAATGGCGTTGGTGGAGTAAATAACCCGCCGTATCTCCGCCGGGTACTCAAAAAACGGCGAGATGTGTGTCCAGCTTGATCGGAGTGACTTGACGATGCTAAGGTAGTCTGCACCCCATTTATTCTCGAATTCCTGCAGCATCATCAGCGCCACGTCTTCAGTGGCCGAGGTTTAGATGCTGCGCAGGTCAGTCGCCACCACTAGCGCAGCTTCCAACTCACGTAGTTCAAGCTATTGCGCACCATGTGCACGATGCACAACTACTCGGCCGTCTTGGAGTATGCCACCTCTATATTCTCGGGATACCCCTTCAAGCCATCCACGCAGGCAATGAAGATATCTTAAACCCCACGATTCTTGAGCTCGGTCACCACCTGGAGCCAGAACTTGGCCCCCTCATTCTGGGAAATCCATAGGCCCAAAATCTCTTTCTCACCAGCCATATTGATACCCAGCGCCAGGTAAACGGCCTTGGCTCGAACCAAACCGCCATCGTGTATTTAGATGTGAATGCAGTCCATGTAGACGATGGGATACAACGCGCATCTAGAGGTCGGTTCTGCCTGGCCTTGGTATCCTCCATGACTGCCTCAGTGACAGAGGAAATCAAGGTGGGCGAGACCTCGGTGTCGTACATCTCTTGCAAGCGACCCTGGATCTCGCGCACGTTCATTCCACGGGCGCACAACGACAGGATCTTTTCATCAAAACTATCCAGCGGGTTTGATGTTTGGGGATGATCTGGGGCTCAAAACTGCCGTGTCGGTCGCGCGGTATTTCTATCGGAAGCTCACCAAACTCACCTTTGAGGGTTTTCTTGCTTTTGCTGTTGCGGGTGTGGCCATTGTCGTTGGCCACGCTATCGTTTTTGGCATGGCCAAGGTACTCGGCCATCTATGCTTGCAAGGCGCGCTCTACAAATCATTTGGTGAGTTGCTTGAGTAACCCATTCTCGCCAATGAGGTCTTCAGGTTTTTTGCAGTCAGCCGGCAGGCTGTCGATTAGTTCGTTGCTTACGGTCATTTCGCTTCTTTCTGAAAAAACGGCAGTTTCCTGCCAAAAGACTGTTTACACAAAAAAATCTTACACCCGCGTAAAGATGTACCACTGGCCAACCTATTCCGACCGCTTGTCTGTTGCCACAACTGAAAAATCTTCTAACCAACAATACTACGACTCATGAGGAAGCAACATGGATTTACGCTGATTGAGCTTTTGGTCGTGATTGCCATCATTGCCATTTTGGCTGCACTTGCAGCACCATCTTTCAAGACAATGATCCAGTCAAATACTATTTCCAATAACGTCAACAGCTTCTTGGCCGATATGCGTTTTGCCCGTAGTGAATCAATTCGAAAGGGAGGAAATGTTGTTTTGTGCCGAAGCGATTCTCCCGAGTTGGCAGACCCCAATTGCGGCAGCGGATCGGGAACAGGTGGACGCGGCTGGGTTACCGGGTGGTTTATTTTCCACGATTTAAACGGGGATGGGGATAAAGACGCGAACGAGCCAGTGCTACGTGTACAGGGGCCAATAGCATCCATTGACACGGCCTTGGAAACTGGCGGAGGAGGTGGATCATCAACAAAATTCGTCTTCAGAGCTACAGGAAGACTGAAATCTTCAGGCATGACGCAGATTCAATTTGGTGGTGCTAATTTTGACAGTAGCAACCGCCGCGTACTGTGTATCAGTATTGGTGGCCGGGCGCGCATTTCTGGAGACGGATCTTGCACCTAAAAAATATGAAAGAACATTACGACCTACAGAAAGGTGTATCACTGATTGAGGTGCTGGTCGCAATTCTGTTGCTGTCGTTTGGCATGCTGGCGCTCGGTGCCATGTTGTCTTTTGCGGTGCAGGCACCCAAACTTTCTGCCTACCGCGCAACCGCATCTAATTTAGCAGCGAGCCATGTTGAACGTTTGCGCGCCAACCCTGAAGGTTTTGCCAACAACCGATATACCTCAACGTTGCATGGCTCGAGTTGGACTACGGACGTGATTAGTCCCACATCGGCTGACTGTGCCTACCCCGACTGCACCGAAACCACGCTAGCAGCAATGGATATCCAAGCTACCCGCGGAGCCGTTCGCCGCGAACTCCCCGCCGGTGACATTGAAATGTGGTGCAGCGCAGCATCGGCGCCTACTACGGCCACGGCGTGTACCCAGACTTCACAAGGAAATCTTTGGGTTATCTGGCAAGAGCCCAGCACCAACTCATTGCTGGGCGCATCGTCAGACCAATGCCCTCCAGACGTGACATCAACTTACACCGGCTATCCGACTACGCCAACACCGGCACGTTGTCTGTACCTCCGATTCAAAATTGAATGAAATGCAAGCCATGTCCAGCCCTCGCCGCCCACTTGCTTCAAGCCCATCAATGGGATTTTCATTGATCGAACTGATGGTCTCTCTTGCCATTGGATTGATCATCGTCGTCGCCGCTATGTCGGCCTACTTGGGTGCTGCTAGCTCCAGCAGAATGTCCGACGCGCAAAGCCGCATGAACGAAGATGCGCAAGCTGCTCTCAACGTCTTGGTACAACAGATCCGAATGGCTGGAACCAACCCTGTGCAAGCCAATCGGTCAGATGTCTATGGACACAACCCGGTCTATAACCCGACCTACGTTGGCGGCTCTGTCACGGCTTATGCCAACGGTACAACAACGTATTCGGTATCGTCAGGGCCTTCCGCTTTTTCCATTCGTGGCTGTGACGGCACCTTCAGCAACATTACCAATACCTTTACGGTGCCCAATCTGAATTCCTTTACCAACTGCGGTACTAGCACACTGCCAGATTCGATTGCCATCAGCTACGAGGCTGACAGGTACAACACGGCACCTTCAGGCAATAATCCAACAGACTGCGTCGGCAGCTCATTACCCACAATCACAGCAACTTTCCCCGTCGGCGCAGCCAGTTTTTCGGTGGCAGACAACCGGTTTTACATTGCAAACTCGTCTAACATCCCCAGTCTCATGTGCAAAGGCATTAGCAGTGGAACTCAGCCACTGGTAGAAAACGTTGAAGACATGCAGTTAGCCTATGGCACGGTCAGCACTACAGAAGTATCAAACACGGCCACCGTTGCCGGCTATTTGACAGCCTCAGAAGTTATTGCATTGGCACCTACTGCAGATACTTCTGGGTACTCCACAGCCTGGGGAAAGGTCTTGTCAGTACGAATTTGTATTGTCGTGCGCAGCGACAGACCAGTCGTCTCTAACGCGGTATCCGGAGGATATTACAAATGCGACGGTACCTTGGACACAAGTAAAACTGACCTGCGACTGCGCCGAGCCTATTTCACTACGGTGGTGCTACGCAACCGGCGGCTTTGAACTTTTTTAGAAAAATTCGCTATGAAAATGCTCATCCCTATCGTCAGATATTTCAACCCAACTTCACAACGCAATGTGCAGGTTAATGACACAGGTTCACGGCGGCAAAGTGGTGTGGTACTGATCATTGCGTTGATTCTACTAGTGGTGATCTCGTTGTTGGCGGTAACAAGTTTGCGCAACGCAGGCTCTTCGGAGAGCATCGCCGGCAATGTCCGTACCACAGAGTTGGCAAACCAAGCGGCCGAAATTGCCTTGCGGCATTGTGAATCTTCGACCATTCAGTTAGCGACAAATATTGCATCCACTGACCCGGCTTTCTATACAACAGATCTCGCCATTGCAATAATTTCATCGATCAATTCCGTCCTGTGGCAAAGCACCTCGACCTGGGATAGCGGTACGTCAACCGCAACATACATACTCCCGACATCAACTTTTCCCGTTGGCAGCACTACCACTTACAAACGGTCACCAGAATGCATGGTTGAGCTAGTCAGTGGCACCATGCCTACCGGCACTGCTAGCGTGACCCCATCTGCCTTTGTCATCACCGCCCGTGGTTTTGGGCCTGAGGTAGCTGCGGGCACAGGTCGCCCACAGGGCAGTGTGGTCTGGCTGCAATCCACCATTGAGATTCAATAAAGGAGTTTTCCATGTTCACACTGTCACCACCTCAAGTGAATTCGGAACGTTTTCTTTCTCAAACCAATCAGTGCAAACGCAGACCAAACCACCTCCTTGATAAAAAATCCCTTGCATTTGTTAGTCTATTGGTCATGCTGGGGCAATTAGCGCATGCGGGCTCCACAGACATTGCCAATGTGCCCATGGCGGTGTCGAACATGGTCACACCCAATGTACTGGTGATTTACGACAACTCGCAGTCGATGGATGCCTACATGAACGGCACCTTGGTGTCTGGCAATAACCCCAACACTCGAGGCAACATTGGCCGAGAAGTCATGCGCGCAGCCATTGACAAGTACCGCACCACCTTCAATTGGGGACTGATGACTTATGAAACGTCTGACCTAACGCTCCGCAACACCCATGCCTATTTTATGGGCGACAACGCGGGAATGAATTTCACTAACGATTGCAAAGACACTGGCGGCGTCTCCATTTCTACTGTCTTTGTTGTCCCGCCTCTCATCGGCCGATCGGCTTCTAATGGCAATCGCCGATGTATTCCCAACCCACAACCGGCGTTCGGTGCGAACTACATCACCTACGATGTATCCGGCGATGACCCTAATATCTTGGATGTTCTGTACTCGACACAGAGCCTAAATACGAACATATGGGCGTTAACGTCTGCTGCCAATTCGTCGAACTACAACCTTTGGTTCAATCGTATTGGGGGGGGGTGGACAGCTGGAGACTTTAACTCCTTTTGGTTCAATGGTAGCTTTACCCCGACGGATGCTGGCTATTTACCTTACTCCCCCACAGTCACCAGACAGGTCTACATCCCCCGAGGCTGGGGCTACACCGCCAATATTTCGGGAAAAGGAAGTCTTAACGAAAGCGTGACGCCCGACTCAACGACGCACTACACCACACTCCAAAACTTACTCGGAAGCGAAACCAACGGTACTACCAGTGAAGTGAAGAATGGCGCGCTTTTCACGCCACTTAACGGCACCTTGCAATCGGCCAAGTCCTATTTTTCAAGCGCTTATGCCAGCAAGACCAGCCCGGTGCTCTACTCTTGCCAACAAAATTTTGTCATGCTCGTGACCGATGGATTGCCCACCGGCAACACCAGTGGCAACCTTTACTCTGATGCCGCACGCACGAACAGCTGTGCATGGAGTACCAGCAGCAATAGCTGCACCAGCGGGTCATTTGGCACAGCTGCCACCGATGCCATCGCAGCCTCTAAGGCACTGCGCACCGCCAGTGTGACTGGCAAAACATCTACCAACAAAGATGGCACGGGCGCAGTCACGGGCAAGTACGACGTACAAACCTATGTGGTGGCCTTGGGTGAAACCGTGGCCAATGCGAATGCCTTGTCAGTCATGAATGCCATGGCCTACAACGGGGGGACTGACAGCGCTATTCCCGCCAACGATGCTGATTCGTTTAAGAACGCGATCAATGCTATTTCCGACAGCATCACTGCCAAAGTTGGATCGGCCGCAGCCGTTGCCGTTGCCAACGCCCACGTTACCTCGTCTGACAATGCGTCTTTCGCGTCAAGCTACAACTCAGGCACCTGGGCGGGAGACCTCAACTCCAATGCCATTAACGTAACAACCGGCATTGTGTCAACCACTTCCCTTTGGACAGCTGGCTCGGCAGCCACGCAACTTGACTTGCGCACGCCCGCCAGCCGCTTGATTGCCACATCAACCGACGTGGCTGGAGCCACCGGGGGTTTGCAGTTCCAGCCGACTACGGCGACAAGCGCCACCAAGCTCAGTACGGCTCAGCAAACCTTACTCAATACGTCAGGGAAAACAGACGGTGCTGCGGTGTTGGCTTATTTGCGAGGGGATCGGACTTGTGAAACCGCCGGCGCTTGCACAGTCACTTACCGTGCCCGTGCGCATTTGCTGGGCGACATGATCAATGGTGAGCCGGTTGTGGTGGGTGTTCCGAACGCGAGCTATTCTGATGCTGGCTACACCACCTTTAAATCAGACAACGCCAGTCGTACTCGCATGCTTTACCAAGGTGCCAATGACGGCATGTTGCACGCCTTTGTCGCTAGCAGTGGGGCTGAATCCTGGGCTTACGTTCCCAACCTCGTGATAGCCAACCTGAATAAGTTAATTCTCAAGTCCGGCTTCAGCCATATCTACTATGTGGATAGCACACCAGCCTTCGGTGATGTCGATTTCAATAATATTGACAGTATCAGCAGCAGCGGTGACTGGCGCACCATTCTCGTCGGTGGGTTGGGCAAGGGGGGCAACGGTTATTACGCACTTGATGTCACCAGCGGCACAGCCGCCAGCGAAGTCGATGTCAAGAACAAGGTTTTATGGGAATTCCCCAACAGCATCACCAGCACGCTAATCCGTGCTGGCGTAGTACAGAACATGGGCTATGCTTACAGCCAACCAATCATCGTGAAGACCAGCGCCAAAGGCTGGGTCGTGCTCGTCACTTCGGGCTATAACAATGGCACCAACAGCGGCGACAGTGGGGGTGACGGTCTAGGACACTTGTTTGTACTGAACCCCAAGACCGGTAACTTGATCGCAGATATCACCACACCTGGTTGCACCACGTCACCGGCGTCCAACCCATGTGGGTTGGCGCAAGTCAGCGCATCGATTTCCAGCAACGGCACAGTGGATTACATCTATGGTGGCGACCTTTACGGAAATCTATGGCGCTTTGATTTGACCAACAGCAGCGTGATGTCGTGGTCAGCGACGATCTTTGCCACCCTGAAAGACAGTCTAGGCGCGACGCAGCCCATCACAGCAGCGCCAACCCTTTCCGTGGTCGACAGCAAACGCATGGTTCAAATCGGTACGGGCAAGTACTTTGGTAATACTGACGTGACCGGCACAACCGGTGCCAACGCGGCAGCAAGCCAAACCCAAACCATTTACGGCCTTCGGGACGCACTGGTGGCCTTGCCAACGACTCCATCGTTGCGGGCCAATTTGCAGCAACAAACTTACACCAACACTTCAACCACGAGAACCATGTCCAGCAATGCCGTTGACTACACCACCAAAAAGGGCTGGTACATTGACCTGGGTGCCGGTGAGCGCGTCAACACGCAATGCGGCACGTCTTACGACAATCTAGTTTGCACCACCAATATTCCCAACGCAATCAAGTGCGAACCTGGAGGCAGTAGTTGGGAATTTATCCTAAGCAGCAAGACCGGCAGCTTGGCAAACCGCTCAATAGAAACCACTTCGGCAGTATTTTTGGGTAATGTATTGGCAAGTCGACCCGTCACCATTCAGAATGAATCAGGTCAAGATTTTTCACTGGTACGTTTGTCTGATGCAACTACTAAAACAATTATCCTGCCACCACCACCACCACCACCACCGAGTTCAACAACCACCATCAAGCGCACTTGGCGTCAGCTGTTTCTTTATTAATGTTTCATCCAGTTTTTAACGGATATCCACCATGAATCTTATTCGTCAATTTGTTATTGCATGTGCCACATTTTCAATGATTGGCCAACCAGCACTTGCCGTGAAGGTAGTTAATGAACCCCCGCAAAATTCGGTATATGTCAGCAGCACCGGTCTCGTGGAGCGTGGCGGTACGGTCGATGCCGTGGACTTTGGCAAGAAAACCATCGTTGTCAATAAAGTCAAATACGTTCTAGCAACAACGCCCATCAAAGTACATGCACCGACGAGAAAAAGCGATGACAAGGCTTTTCAGCTAAAGGCAGGAATGCAAATTCGCTTCAATACATCAAAGGCGAATTACGCAATGCAGGAGCAGGTGCTAGAAATTTGGGTGACAGGCCTGGGCAGCAAACCTGTCAAGAAATAGAAGTAAGCAACGAGAATTTGATTCATGTATACAACAGCACACACTTTTCGCCGGCCGACCGCCGGCTTCACCTTGATCGAAGTCATGATCACTGTGGCCATCGTCGGTATTCTTGCCGCAGTCGCCCTGCCGTCTTACACCAGCTATATTGCTAGGGCAAAGCGAGCAGATGCCAGAACGCAATTATTGCAAGCGGCGCAGTTCATGCAACGCTTTTATGCTGCCAACGATGCCTACGACTCAGATCGTGGCAGCAACAGCGTACTGGGTTCGGGAGTCGGGATGCCTGACGGCTTGAGAAAGTCCCCTGCTGACGGCACTGCGCTTTATCAGCTCAATACAGCCATCACCACCGCCGGGAGTTACACCGCAACGGTATCGGTCAGCGCATACACGCTAACCATGGCACCTATTTCTGGCGGAGCTGCCGCCAACGATGCCTGTGGCATGTTCACCATCACGTCCACTGGCGTGCGGGGCGTGGCTAGCGCCACGAAAACGCGAGATGAATGCTGGAAATAGGCACAGCACCAACCACATCAGGTATCGAACAATTTCATCGCTATCATCTGCTATTTTAAAATAGCTACTTACGCTTGCTGCATAGGCGCTGGACCCTGAAATCACTTATATCGCATAACTACTTTGCTTCAGATGAAGCTACCCAGTTTTCAGAAAAACACTGCCATCATTCCGGCCAAAGCGGCAACGCTGCATGCACTGTAATGGGTAATTCATTCATAACCTCGCGCAGTCAAAACCTGACGGCGCTACTGTTGTCCCTGATGATGGTTTTGGTGCCCGCCTTGGGGGTTCCGCATGAGATGTTGCTGCAAGACACGCTGAAGTCGATGTTGGTGGCATTCTTTGCGCTCACTGCCAGCTTTGCCTTTTTTTGGCAAAAGCACAAGCAGAGAAGTGCGGTCAACTGGCATGGTGTGATGGCTTTGCCGCTAACCCTCATGGCCTACGCCCTGGGCAGCATGGCCTGGTCGCACGCTTATCTGGGCGGGGTTGAAGCGGTTCGCTGGTTTTTATTCAGTCTGATACTATTTTTGGGCATGAACACCTTCACGCTGAACCGTGTTACACAGTTGGCCTGGGGCATTCACTTTGGCGCGGTCATTGCGTCCTTGTGGGCGGCGTTGCAATTCTGGGTTGACTTCAAATTCTTTGCTCAGGGGCCAAACCCGGCATCCACCTTTGTTAACCGGAACTTTTTTGGTGAATTTCTGGTTTGTACCCTGCCTTTTTCGGTGCTGCTGCTCAGCCGGTTGAAAGATAAGATAAGTGTTTTTTTGCAAACGTTTTCACTCGGTTTCAACATCGTAGCCCTGATGATGACTGGCACCCGTTCTGCACTGGCGGGGCTGCTGATTCTGGTCGTTCTGCTACCGATTGCCTTGATGCTTTATAGCAAACAGTTTGTATCAACCGGTTGGAGCACCAAACATTGGCTTTCCCTGGCGGCCTTGCTGATGACCACGGTTATGGTCATCGGCTCCATCAATACGGAAAACCCGAGCCTGATTACCGACACAGGCCAAGGCAATGCGATTGACAGGGCTTTCAAACGCACGCTTTCGATGACAAAGGGCAGCGAATACAGTCAGGGTTCTTTCTCGATTCGCGCACTGATGTGGCAATCCACAGCACGCATGATTGCGGCCAACCCAGTAACCGGCGTAGGTGCAGGCGCCTGGGAGGTTCAGGCCCCGCTTTACCAAGAGACAGGGAGCCTGCTTGAGACAGACTATTACGCGCACAACGAAATACTGCAACTGCTGGCCGAATATGGTCTGCTAGGTTGGCTATTTTTCTTATGCCTGCTGGCCTATCTTTTGTCGGCTGCGCACAGAACCTTGACAGACCGCTGCCCACAAGTTGAGGGTGAATCCTTATTGCGTGCTTTGACATTGAGCAGTCTGCTGGTTTTTTTGCTGGTCAGCAACGCCGGTTTTCCTTGGCGCATGGCGACCACTGGCGCCTTGTTTGCGCTGAGTCTGTCTATTCTTGCGGCCTCTGATATGCGCCTTGGTGTGAGATGGGCATTTTTGGCAACGTCAGTCAGCTTGAATGCACGCCTATCTGTGGTGGCTTTATGCATCACCGCTGCTTGCACCGGCATTGCCCTGTATCTAAGCCAGCAGGCGATTCTGTGCGAAAGTAAAATTATTCGTGCGGTCAAGATCGCGCTGACTATTTCGCGGTCAAGCCAGCCCAACGACCCGGGCTGGGAACAAGCCAAGCTGGAGATGCTGGCACTGATCAATGAAGGCATCGCCATCAACCCGCACTACAGAAAAATAACACCCATCGTGGCTGATTCTCTGGCCGCTTGGGGTGACTGGAAAAATGCGACCTGGATTTGGGAAACGGTGCTTGAATCCCGGCCAAAAGTGGTCGCCATGCTAGCCAATGTGGTGCGTGGTCATATCAAGGCCAAAGATTTTTCAAAGGCCCAGAACTATCTGGACAGTGCCACGAAAATTCAATCCACAGCACCAGCCTTGGCTACTCTTCAAGTCTTTTTGTGGAGTCAAACCGGGAAAAACCAGGAAGCTGCTGCCCTTGCGCGGGAGCTACTGATGGCCGGTGTGATTGAGCCTGACCTGGTTCGCACAGCATACTTCCTAGGCACGCGCTATCGAGACCCGGCGCTGGCTATTCTGGCGCTCGAACTCCGCATCAAGACCTGGCCAAATCAGGCTGTAGACGGGTGGTTGAAGCTGGGCGATATTTTCAACGCGCCAGATGCGAAGGACGATGTCAAGGCTTTGTACGCCTATCAGGCAGCAATGGTGGCAACACTTCCGGCCCATAAAAATGCGATTTTGGCCATGATTCCGCCAGCCTACCGAGTCAGAATCGAGCAGGCGATCGAGATTGGGCGGATTCGTTGAGATCGTCATGGCGTTCAGAAAAACCGTCACCATAAAATATCAAAATCACCTGAAAGCTACTTTAATCTCTCATGCCTGAGTCCACTTTCTTCATTAAGCAGTCCTTGTCCATAGCCGCAAAGTGTTTGCAACTTTCCGCTCCGAACCCTCATGTGGGTTGTGTCATCACAAGCCAAAATGGTCAATTGCTAGGCCAAGGCCACACCCAACGCACCGGCGGCCCCCACGCCGAAATCATGGCAGTGCGCGACGCTGCAGCCAACGGCCATAGCGCTGAAGGCGCCACCGCTTATGTCACCTTGGAGCCATGCTCACACCAAGGCCGAACCGGCCCATGTTGCGACGCGCTGATTGCGGCG
>SESF01013482.1_pt1 | contig 12932 bp, 11 predicted proteins | sample 3171521 | NCBI WGS metagenome assembly SESF01 (sample SAMN10866945, study PRJNA518727) | freshwater metagenome | biome: subpolar coniferous forest; feature: holomictic lake; material: water; isolation source: holomictic Lake 227, 6 m and 8 m depth | place: Canada: near Kenora, Ontario | collected...
TCTGGGTAACTGTCTCGGAGAATCGCTCGGTGAAAATACAGTACCGGTGAAGATGCCGGTTACCTGCAGATAGACGAAAAGACCCCAGAAGCTTTACTACAACTTGGTATTGAGGATATGTTTTTATTGCGTAGCATAGTGGTGAGACTTTGAAGCATTGTTTTCGGATAGTGTGGAGTCGACAGTGAAATAGCCATCTATACAAATATATTTTCTAACTTCCGCGGAAAAAACGCGGAGAGACAGTACCTGGCGGGTAGTTTTAGTGGGGCGCTATCCTCGAGTATTTAAGAAATTTCTTGAATATTCGAACTATGGCGCCTCCAGCAATTGATAACTGCGAAATAAATAAATGATAGGGGGACCATATTAAGTAATTAATATGTGAAAAGTTGGTTATATCGGAAAATCTCTCATAAAAGATGAGACAATTCCGAGGGAAGGAGAATTTCTTCACCCGTAGAGACTACAACCCAACCGTCCAGAAATGGATGATGATATAGTCCGTCCTGTATGGCGACATACAGATAACAAAGAGCCTAAAAAGTAACGGAGGAGTTTATTAAGGTCAGCTAGGCGCGAATGGAAACCGTGCCGATAGTGTAATGGCACAAGCTGGCTTGACTGTGAGGCGTATATGCCAAGCAGATGCGAAAGCAGGACATAGTGAACCGACCATACGTATTAGATGCGGTGGAAGATTATCAGACAAAAGCTACTCTGGGGATAACAGGCTGGTTGCGCCTAAGAGTCCAAATCGACGGCGCAGTTCGGCACCTCGATGTCGGCTCAGGATATCCTGGGGCTGGAGAAGGTCCCAAGGGTTTGGCTGTTCGCCAATTAAAATCCTACGCGAGCTGGGTTCAGACCGTTCAGTAACGGTTTTGCGGTATTAATCATACTACAAAACAGTGATTGAACAGTCTGAATCCTCGAGAGTTGGTCAAATACGCAACACAACCACTGAAACTTAATCACGGCGGTCACTAGGAGAAATCCTTTTAGACACAGTTAACTTATATCGGTGAAGCCTTCATCACAGGAATGTGAGAATGGTAATACCTAGGGAATTTGAAATTTATTTCATTGCCCGTAGAGACTAAACGTTAACCATCTTAACTTCATAGATCTGGGAAGATCTCGAGGAAAGATGATCATATAGTCCATTCCGCATAGTAATATGCGTCAAAGAAGCGTGAGACAGGTTGGTCTCCTATCTACTGCAGGCGTTGATTTTTGAGAAGATTTGTTCCTAGTACGAGAGGACCGGAATGAACTAACCTCTGGTGTGTCGGCTGTCCTGCCAAGGGCATTGCCGAGTAGCTAAGTTGGGAATGGATAAACTCTGAAAGCATCTAAGAGTGAAGCCAGCTTCAAGATTAGAAATCATTTAGATCCGTAGGAGATGACTACGTTGATAGGCGCTAGGTGTAAGGCGGGCAACCGTTTCAGCCGTGGCGTACTAACGAATCGATCTTATTAGGAAATTTGAGAACCACAATTATTGCTTACAATTTATATTTACCTGGAATTTTTGAAACAAAAAAAGATATTTTGAATTTTTTGTTTCGGTGATTTAACGCGAGGGCCACACCTGTTCTCATTCCGAACACAGAAGTTAAGCCTCGTAGTACCGATGATACTCTTTTGGAGGGGAAAGTAGGTAGTCGCCGGAACAAAGAATTCAAAAAAAGAACGAGGCCAAAGGCCTCGTTCTTTTTGTTTTTTTGTGATTATTTATTTGTATATAGTGATTGTCTCTTCAATCATTTTTTCAATGCTAAATTTGGTTAGAACGTTATCTTGTAGGATCTCTGCATGTTTTTTTGATAAGGTGGTATCTTCAAGATAGACTTTTATCGCACGAGCAATCGCTTTCGAATCTTTTGGCGGCACCAAAGTACCAGAGACATCGTTCTTTATAATTTCTGGTATGCCTCCGACATTACTTGCGATGACAGGAAGATCTGCACTGCCGGCCTCTAGTACTACATAAGCAAGACCTTCAGATAAAGAGGGGAGTACAAATACATCAAACGCCTTTAAATATTTTGATGCTTGTTGGACATTGCCAAGCAAAAAAGCCTTATTGGTTAAGCCTTTTTCAGCGATTTCTTTTTCCAGATTTTTTCTCTCTTCGCCTTCTCCCATAATAAAGAAAGATATGTCACTCTCTTTATCAAGTATTTTAATTGCCTCTAAGGCATATTTTTGACCTTTTATTTTGTGGAGTTCTCCGATAGTTCCAATCCATGAGGTTTTTTCAATTTTTTCTCGGTATTCTGTCGGTACTAGTGATGCTAGATACTTTTTGGCCGTCTCTCTTTCTATGAAATCGATTTTTTCGATACCATTGTGAATAAGAACTATTTTTTTTGTAATAAAGGATCTATTGCCGATTTGTTCTTTGACTTTTTTTGAGACGGCTATGGTTTTGTGAGACAGAGCAACAGTGGCAATAGCAAGAAGATATATAATTTTCTTCTGTAGTGGTGGGCGTTCTTCATTAAAGGCCCAACCGTGGGCTGTAAAGATAATTTTTTTAACTCCTGCGATTCTGGCTACTAGGGCACCCAGACCACCGGCTTTAGAACTATTAAGATGGACAATGTCTGCCTTTTCTTTTCTAAATATTTTCCACATGGCCACTGAGGACAGAAACTCTTTTTTCAGACTGACGTCTCTTTCCATGGATGAGAGCGAGATCGTCCTGATCCCAGCTTTTTCTAGATTTTCTTTCAGGGTTCCTTTTCCTCCTAGTACCACCAAAACATCAAAGAAATCTTTGGGTAGGGAGGTAGCTAAATCATAAACATATCGCTGGGCTCCTCCCCAGTTTGATTTGGTGATTACATAGATAATTTTCTGGCGTCGTGTTGGTTTATTGCCCATTTAGTTTTTTCATTGTATCATCAGCCTCATGAATATGTCTAATAGGAGGGATTCTTTGGTTTTGTTTTTGGGAGATTTTCTGTTGTTTACTATTTCTTTAACACTTGCAGTATTTATTCGATATGGCAGATTGCCCGAAGAGGCGCTTTTCGTAAGTTATCTCTGGTCCTTTTCTATTATCTTTGTTGCTTCAGCTGTAGTCTTTTTTATTGTCGGTCTTTACGATAAGCACACAGTCGTCCTTAAAGGAAATCTTCCTCAAATAATCTTTAGGGCTCAATTAGCCAATGCCCTTATAGCTATTATTATATTCTACTTAATTCCTTATTTTGGAATTACACCAAAGACAATTCTTTTCTTATATATATTTATCTCTTTCTTGCTTATTTCTTCGTGGAGGGGTTATCTCTACCCAAGACTTGGTGTCAAAAACAAACAAAAGACATTTCTGATTGGTCGTGGTCAAGAAACAAGTGAGTTGCTGAATGAGGTTAATAACAATTTTCGTTATGGTTTCACTATCGTATCTTACTTAGATTTGGATAGTGATGACGAAATCGATTTTCAAAATGATATTTTAAATAAGATAAAAAATGAGGGCATTTCGTTAGTGATTGTTGACTTACACCACGACAAGGCCGCCTCAATTTTACCAGATCTTTATAGTTTGATATTTTCTGGTGTTGTTTTTATTGATATGCGTGCAGTATACGAGGACATTTTTGATCGTGTGCCTCTCTCTCTTTTAGAACACAGTTGGTTTTTAGAGAATATGTCTTTGTCTCCACATCCATTTTATGACCTAACTAAGCGTATTATGGATATAATTTTATCGGCGCTACTTCTAGTTTTTTTTGTTGTTGTTACGCCGTTTGTTTTCCTAGCTATAAAAATTGAAGATAGGGGGCCTATATTTATCACTCAAAGGCGAGTTGGTAAGGGTAACAGGCCAGTAACCATTTACAAATTTAGAAGCATGCAGGGAAATGAAGAAGGTGTGTGGATTGGGGAGACGGCTAATAAGGTTACCAAGGTCGGAAAGTTTTTGCGCTATTCTCGTATAGATGAATTACCTCAGCTTTGGAATGTCTTTCGTGGTGATATTTCTCTTATTGGCCCAAGACCTGATGTGGTAGGGCTTGATCAGCGTCTAATTTCTGCTATTCCTTATTACAATACTAGATATTTGATCAAGCCAGGACTTTCTGGTTGGGCTCAAATTAGACAGATTTATCAGTCTGGAAATATTAGCCCACAGTCTGTAGACGAGAGTACTGCTCGTTTGGCTTACGACTTGTACTATATCGAGAATCGTTCTTTTGTTCTCGATATTAAAATCGCCCTTAAGACCTTAAAGATCCTGTTCTCAAGACTCGGAATCTAGTCTATAATTGATTAATATTATGAATGAAAAAACACAAAGAATCCTTATCACTGGTGGGTCTGGATATGTAGGGGCAATGCTTGCTGATCAATTTGCCCGTCAAGAGGCTGTTGAAGCGTTGTTTCTTATCGATAAGGAATCTTTCCCAGATTTTTTAAATGATCACCCAAATAAAGAGAAGTTTAATTATTTGCAGGCTAATTTATCCGACAATGTTTGGCAAGAGAAAGCGAGAGATTTTAAGCCAGATGTAATTGTTCATACGGCATGGCAGATCAGAGAAATGTATGGGAAAAAGGATGTTCAGTGGAAGTGGAATATCGGTGGTTCGGACAATGTTTTTGACCTTGCTTTTTCTATTCCAGATTTGAAAAAGTTGATTTATTTCTCTACCGTTGCTTCCTATTCTGCATACCCAGACAATAGTATTGATCATTTTTTTACAGAAGAGGAAGAGTTTCGAAAGTCTGATTACCTATATGCAGAAGAAAAAAGGATTGTTGAGGAACATCTAAAGGAAAAATATGAGAAACGTCGTGCTGAGGGGAATGTACCACAGGTCTTTATTCTTCGCCCCGCCGCTATTACTGGTCCAAGAGGTCGTTATATGAGGGTGCGATTTGGTCTACAAGCGGCACTTTCTGGACAGTTAAAGCAAAATTTCATTCATCGCCTTATCTCTACATTGGTTTCAGTGGTTCCAGTTACTCCTAAGTGGTTGAGACAGTTTATCCACGAAGATGATGTAAACAACATTGTTTCAATGCTTGCGTTGACTCCAATCAAAGGCGAGTATGAAGCATTCAATATCTGTCCTCCTGGGGAGGTGGTCTTGGGGAAGGATATGGCGGAGGCTGTGGGAAAGAAGATGATTACAGTTCAACCTTGGATGGTCCGAATAGCCTTCTTCTTTTTCTGGCACCTCTCGAGAGGGAAGGTCCCGACTTCTAAAGGAGGATGGAAGTCTTACTCATATCCAATTGCTGTTGATGGATCAAAACTTACTCGTCACACTGGGTATGTCTACAATTTTAAATCCAAAGACGCTTTTGTTAAAAAAGAAGGCCGTTACGCTAAATATATAACATCTCCGAGTATCTGATATAATATTGCTATGTCATTGTGGGCTCAAAGAAAACAATTTACCTATATAAGCGTTTTTTTATTGATAGTGGTTGTTATTTTATCTGTTCCTTTTTACTATTATTTTATAAGGCATCAAGATACTTGTTTTGATGGTATTCAAAATCAAAATGAAGAGGGTATTGATTGTGGGGGAATTTGTACAAAAGTCTGTACTCTCAGCTCACAAGCACCTCTTGTTCATTGGCAGAGATTCTTTAGGGTCACTGATGGTGTTTATTCAGCAGCAGCTGAGGTGGAGAATCCTAATGTAAATGTTTATGCAGAGTCTGTGCCCTATCGATTCCGTTTTTACGATGATAATGGTGTGATGATAGCTGAGAGAACTGGTAATACTTTTATGTTGCCTAATACTATTTTTCCGATATTTGAGAGTGGTATACAGACTGGCCAGAGAACACCTATCAGAGTTTCTTTTGAATTTTTAAGTAATACTATCGACTGGCAAAAGAAGCCCTATCAGTTGCCACGTTTAGTGATTATTGATCAAACCTTAGCATCTTCGACATCCGCTTCTGCTACCAGCTCAGCCAAAATAGAGGCCACTATCCAAAATCAATCTGATTTTTCTGCTACCAATATTGAAGTTGTGGCGCTAGTATTTGACGTTAATGACAACGCCATTGCTTCCTCGCATACTGTGGTTGATCAAATAGGCGCACGTTCAGCTACTAAAGTTACATTTACTTGGCCAACAGCTTTTTCCGTACCTGTTTCTAAAATAGAGATTGTTCCAAAAGTTTTACCACGTTTTAATCAATAAGTATGGAAGCGATTGCTAAATCTTGGCAGCGATCATTGAGATTAGATTGGAGGCTTTTTTTTGCTACTCTACCTCTTTTGGCAGCTGGGTTGGTCACAATGAATTCTTTTGGAGCAGGGGATAATCATTTCTTTACTCGCCAGCTTGTTTGGATTGCTATCTCTCTTTGTGTATTTTTTTGTTTTAGCTTTATCGATTTTCGTTTTTTGCGACGTACAGCTGTTCTTGTTGGGTTATTTTTGATTTCTTGTGCCATGCTCGGGGCGCTTTTTGTTTTGGGTCATGTCTCCAAAGGTGCCAGAAGTTGGTTTAATGTTGGGGGGGTGGCCTTTGAGCCTGCCGATCCAATCAAAATAGTCCTCATTCTTATTTTAGCTAAGTATTTTTCTAGGAGACATATCGAAATAGCTAATATTAAACATATTATTGTTTCTGGGGTTTATGCTTTTATTATCTTTGCTTTGATATTGATTCAACCGGATTTTGGTTCGGCCATTATCATTTTTTGTATTTGGTTTGGTATGGTTTTGGTTTCTGGAATTTCTAGAAAACATTTATTGCTAGTCTTCATGATTGGGACTGTTAGTTTTTTTGGTCTTTGGCATTTTGGTTTTAAAGAGTTTCAGAAAGAAAGAATTCTAAACTTTTTGCACCCCGTGGCAAACATATCAGGTAGTGGCTATAACGCCTACCAATCAACTATTACCGTGGGTTCTGGGCAATTTTTAGGTAAGGGGATTGGGTATGGCACACAATCAAGATTGAAATTTTTGCCTGAGTACCAAACAGATTTTATGTTTGCCGCTTTTGCAGAGGAGTGGGGTTTTGTTGGGGTTTTGATCGCCTTTTTCTTATTTGGTGTTGTTATTTGGCGTATTCTTTATAACGCTACGCGTGGCGAAACAAATTTCGAAATACTCTTTGGGGCTGGTTTGGCCATTTTCTTCATGAGTCATTTTTTTATTAATATTGGTATGAATATAGGTTTATTGCCGGTCACTGGTATCACAGTTCCGTTTATGAGTTATGGAGGTTCTCACTTACTTACTGAGTTTGGGGGCTTAGGTATTTTGATGGGTATGCGTCGATATGCTAGAGCAGCTCACAAAGATGTCATTAAGAACGAGTTTCTAGGGGTTTAAATGATAGGCTAATTCATTTTTATATATATTCTTTATATCTTTTTCTAGGAAACTGGAGGAGGTTGTGTCGGTGAGCACCATGGCTTCATCTATTAGACCGTAGAAAAATTCTTCAGCACAAGATGAGTCTCCTGCGCCGATACAAAGAGGGTCGGTTGTTGCTGAAACAACATCTGTTCCACAATTACTTATATCAAGATATCCATTTTGAATTGTTCCGCAATAACCAGAGTTGTTAAATGGGGGAGCGACATTTCCATCAATGTAGGCAGTTATTTTTTTGTTTTCCCTGTCAAAGACTGCGGCAATATGATGCCATCGATTATCAGCTAAGTCTTTGTTGTTAGAAGTATAAAAATACGCATGGTTAATCCCCGCAACAAGTTGTTCATTCCCATTACTATCACAACAATGTATTTGTAAGACATATCCTGGACTGAATCCCCAATGTCCTTTGCTTATAACACGGATATGGTTGCGGTCTGTGGTTTTAATCCAAGCCGATAAGGCAAAGCTTTGGTTTGTGCTAAAGTCGAGTCCTGGGTTATCCGGAATGGTTATTTCTCCACCATTAAAAGAAGCTGACTTTCCTAATCCAGAGAATGTGTCAGAGGAGAAACTAACAGGTCCGGTTATTACACCATTATTTTTACCGGCTTGGTCATTAGGAGTGCTGTCATTAAAGTTGTAATAAGCTACTTGGGCGTAACGATGAATAAGGGAAGCGTTAAACTGTACCCCAGAGATTATTCTGGCTTTTTCCCTGGCCACATTTAAGCTCGCTAGTACAATAGACGACAAAAAACCGATAATCGAGATTACCACCATGAGTTCGATTAGGGTGAATCCTTTTATTGGAGTTCTTTTTTTGTTTTTCGATAAATACATCTTTTATAGCATATAGAATAACACAAGAAGATCTTCCTTTGTATAGAATCGGGAGTCTAAAAAGAGCCTGATTTGCGTATTTTAGGAAAATCTATATACTATTTCTACATTATGAAAACCCGCATTATTTCCGTTTTTATTATCTTGGCCGCTGTCGGAATCGGCTTTTTTAACTACTATTCTCAGTTTAAGCCCGCTTCTTCAGTCGGTGGCTTTCCTTTTAAATTAGGGCTGGATTTGAACGGTGGTTCGCACCTTGTTTATCAGGCAGATGTCTCAAAGGTGTCAACCGCAGACGTTTCTGACTCAATGCAGACACTTAGAGATGTCATCGAAAATAGAGTTAATGTTTTTGGTGTTTCTGAACCACTAGTGCAGGTAGAAGAAGCTAAACTTCTAGATGGTCAGAAATTAGAAAAACTTGTAGTAGAACTTCCTGGCGTCACTGATGTAAACACTGCTATAAATATAATTGGTCAAACACCTCAACTCGAATTCAAATTAGTGAATGCTGATTTGGTGAAGACTCTCACTTCTACTTCGACTCAGGAGGACATAGATAAGGCCTTTGTGTCTACGGGGCTTGATGGAAGATACTTGAAGAATGCTCAATTAGAATTTGATCCTCAGACAGCGGCACCTCTTGTTACCCTAGTGTTCGATGATAAGGGAACAAGTCTTTTTGATTCTATTACAAAAGGTAATGTTGGTAATGAAGTAGCGATTTTCCTAGATGGGAAAGTCATTTCTTCTCCAGTTGTTAGACAAGAGATTAGCGATGGCCGAGCTCAGATTTCAGGAGGTAACATGACCCCAACAGACGCTAAGCTTTTGGTCCGTAATCTTAATTACGGGGCTTTACCAGTTCCAATTAAACTAATAGGAACTCAGACCATAGGAGCTTCATTGGGTGCTGACGCTCTACATAAGGGCATAAAGGCTGGTATCTGGGGTTTCCTAATTATCGTATTGTTCTTGATCCTTTGGTATCGTCTACCCGGCGTTATTGCTGCGATCTCTCTCTCAATATACGTAATGATCAACCTAGCCATTTTCAAGCTCATTCCTGTTACTCTGACTTCTGCTGGTTTGGCAGGATTTATCCTGTCTATTGGTATGGCTGTAGATGCAAACATTCTGATCTTCGAGAGAACTAAGGAGGAACTTCGAAAGGGGCTTTCTATAGAGGATGCTATTAGAGAAGGTTTTTCTAGAGCTTGGAATTCTATCCGCGACGGGAACCTTTCAAGTATTATTACAGCCATCATCCTATTCTGGTTCTCAAGCACTGCTATTATTCGTGGTTTTGCCCTTATCTTCGGTATCGGTGTTTTGACCAGTATGTTGACTGCTATTAGTATTTCTAGGACATTCTTGTTGGCAATTTCTCCGTCTGATAGTAATAATAAGTTTGTAAAGTTTTTATTCCATAGCAGTAACTCTAAAAAATAAAACCATGTTCGTCATCAAATACAGAAAAATATTTTATATCTTCTCAATAATAACCATACTAATCTCTGTGGCTTCTTTGGCTGTTTGGGGTCTTAATGAGGGGATTGATTTTAAAGGCGGTACTCTTATTCAGATCACTTACACAGACGCCCGACCTCAGTCCGCATTAGTGCAACAGGAAATATCATCAATAGATTCAAAAGCCTCAGTTCGTTCAAGTGGTAATAGCGATTTTATAATTCGTACCAGAAATCTTTCTGAAGATGAGCATGTAGCGATTATGAATGCCTTAACTCAAAATGGAGCTGTGAAGCTTACTGTGGACACTTATGACACCATCGGCCCTATTCTCGGGTCTGAGCTTAGAGGAAAGGCTTTGATGGCCATTGTCTTTGTAATCATCGCTATTGTGCTATTTATTACCTTTGCCTTTAGGAAGGTGTCTGAACCTGTTTCGTCTTGGATCTATGGTTTTATCGCTATTATTGCCCTTATTCACGATGTTGTTGTTCCTGTTGGGGTGTTCTCAATCCTAGGCCACTTTAAGGGCTTTGAGATCGACACTCTCTTTGTCACAGCTATTTTGGTGATACTTGGTTTCTCTATCCACGACACCATTGTGGTTTTTGATCGAACCAGAGAAAATCTTCGAATAAATAGAGAGAAAAATAAGAAAGAAGACTTTGCTGATACCGTTGGTAGAAGTGTCGGTCAGACATTCACAAGGTCAATCAACACATCTCTTACTGTAGTTCTGACCCTCTTGGTCCTTTACTTTGTTGGATCTTCAACAACAAAAGATTTCTCTCTAACCCTTCTGGTTGGTATCATCGCTGGAACATATTCATCAATCTTCTTGGCTTCACCTCTTTTGGTAACCATTGCTAAATGGCAGGATAAGAAAGGAAAGTAATATAATCTTTTGATTTTTCTTCTGCGTATATTTCTCTTACGCGTTCAGCTGTCAGTGATTGTTTGTACACTCGTACATTTTCTAGTTTTAACTCACCGGAGTAGGTGTTGTATCCACAGCATATGCCGTCGCCAATTTTGAAGTTGCCATCTTGCATGCCGGAATAATTTACAATAGTGGCGCTACCTGTAGACATTCCATCTAGATAACATGTTACTTGCCCGACATCTTTATTAAATGATGCGGTAATGTTGTGCCATCTACCATCATTTATTACTTTGCCACCATTTCCACAACCAGACTCTGTAATGACTGTTCCATTTCCGACCAGGAAATATATGACGGGAGGAGCTCCGTTGTTATACAAGAGTCCAAATCTAAATCCGTTACCATTTCCAGTATTACCAACAAAAACTCCTTGTCCAAAGCCTGCGGTTGTCTTAACCCAGGTCGATACAGAAAAATTTAAGTTGGATATTCCGAGTGAATATGATGGAGGAGCTGAGGCATAAGCAGTTCCAGAACCCCCGTTAGGAAAGGATAGTGAGTAACCTTTACCATTGAAAGTGTCATTAGACCAGACCACGCTACTGCTTAGGGTGGCTTGAAGGTTGCTATTTAAAGAATCTGTTGTGGTGAGACCAGAACCTTCTTTAAATTCAAAAGATGCTGCCGCTTCTGCTCCTAATGTTTGGAGATTGTGTTGTTCAAAAGTTTGTGCCGCTGCTATCCTAGCTTTTTCTCTTGCTACATTCAGGCTTGCTAATACAATAGACGACAAAAAACCGATAATCGAGATTACCACCATGAGTTCGATTAGGGTGAAGCCCTTGTTTTTCATTATTTAAATAGCAAAAGCACTAAGGCTGAGGCGGCAAAAAAGAATAGAGCTACTCCAACTAGTATTATGTTGGCTGCATTTTCACTTTTTATGCCGTAACGCATCAATAGTCCTACCATGCTTGATTTCTTGCCGGATTTATTTGTGGCAAGATTGCTACTTCTTTTTGATGGGGAATAACTTCGGTCTTCGAATTCTATATCAGACATAGGCTTAGTATATCAAGGATATGATTTTAGGGTAGGCCGTATTTCCACAATTTATGTTAATATATTCAGTATTATCATTATCTTTTAAAATTATGAACCCTGAAGGTACTATTATTGATCCAGTTGTTAGTAAGCCTGTTTCTGACGTTACTATTTCTGTGAAATATGCGGGTTTTTGGATAAGGTGGGTGGCCAACATGATAGATGGTTTTATTCTAGGGGCTTTATTTTTGTTACTGTCTATTTTGCAGGTATTCTTTGTTCACGCTCCTTCTAATCTTGCTCAAGAGATTGTTCAAAGTATCGTTTCTATGGTTGTTAGGGTGGTCTTAACGTGGGTTTATTTTGTTTGGATGACAGATGTTTACGGCGCTACTTTAGGCAAGAAAGCCGTTGGTGTCATGGTGACAGCTGAGGATGGTACCAAGCTTCCGATCGGTAGGATTATATTACGAGAAACAATTGGTAAATGGGTCTCAGCAATTATTTTAATGATAGGTTTTATAATGGCTGGTTTTACGAAAAAGAAACAAGCCTTGCACGATAAAATGGCAAAAAGTGTGGTGGTCTATAAGAATCCAGAACACAAGAGTAATGGAGTAGTTATTGCGGTGGTGATAGTTTCTGGGATTTTAATATTAATCTCTATTGTTGGTATTTTTGCTTCAATCGTATTGGCAAGCTTGAATGTCGCTAGACAGAAGGGTAGTGATGCTATCGTCAAGTTGGATGTCGATAATGCCTTTGTTGGTGCTATGACATATTATCAGTCAAAGAAGTCTTTTTCTGGTTTTCAGATCTCTACTACTTCCAGCGCTTCTCTTCCTTCGTGTAGCTCATACTCTGTAAATATCTCCCCAAATGGTCAGGAGATCGCAATTCTTGGCAAGTTGTGCTCTAAACAAAACTCATATATTTGTTCTGGTATAAGTGGTCAAAATTTCGATAAAGATGTCGAAGTTGACTCTATTTTTGCTCAATCCGGTACTTCAACTTGTCGTTAATTAGCCCTATTCCTAGCCTCGCTTGACTTCCTCTGCCATATCTATATAATAGCGCTTACGCCTTAAGTAGGGCGTGATCTTTGAAATTCTTTAAGAACGTATTTGAAAATACGTGCAAGTTAAAATATATTCCTTTAATTAATAATTTAGGAGCTTCGGTCAAACTCTGGAAAGGGTAGTCTTGTAGCGAAAGCTAACATTTTCTATTTTGTTCCGTTCTATAAATAAATTACTTATGTAGTTTAATTTTAGAGTTTGATCCTAGCTCAGGATGAACGCTGGCGGCGTGGATAAGGCATGC
>SESF01004384.1_pt1 | contig 12931 bp, 8 predicted proteins | sample 3171521 | NCBI WGS metagenome assembly SESF01 (sample SAMN10866945, study PRJNA518727) | freshwater metagenome | biome: subpolar coniferous forest; feature: holomictic lake; material: water; isolation source: holomictic Lake 227, 6 m and 8 m depth | place: Canada: near Kenora, Ontario | collected...
AGCCACATGGCGGAAAGTGTTACGGGTGTGGTCGAAACCGTGTTTAATGGCGACGGCAGGCGGTACACAAAAGCGAGGCAAAGCGGGGTGGCGGGCGGAACTGCCTTTAGGCTGGCACTCAGCGTGTAAGTGGTGGTGCTGGCCGGATTGGTGGACGTTATTTTCCAGGCCCAGGCTTTTCCATAGGCATCCACTGGTTGATAGACCGTGGTGGCGGCGGGGGCGTTGCCGCTTAGGGACCAGCCGGTGGGCTGGGTGCGGTTGTGGTCCGCAAAGTCGGCGTTGGCAATAAGGTTGGTGGCCGCGTTGCCCACGAACGTGGTGCTGATAGGCTGCAGGTCGGGCAACTGCAGAAGCCAGGTGTTGGTGAGCGCTTCGGTTTTGGCGAAGGTGTCGCCCAACACGATGGCGGTGCGTGTCTGGGCTTGTCCCAGCACGGAAAAGAACCCCACGTAGGCGCTGGTAGTAGTGGGGTTGAAACCGCGGACGAAGCGGAATAGTTGGTCGGGCTGTTGGGGGTCGCCCACGAAGATGCCGTAGTGACCGATGGTGCCTTCGGTGAGTGTGGCCAAGGTGGCAATGTTGCCGCTGGCGATGCCAGCGTCGTAGCCGACACCGGTGTAAGGCGAAAGACTGGAATAGAAAAAATCCTTGTGCAGCCCGCGCGCGGCGTAAACGTCGTCGGGCGTGGCCAAGGTATTACCGTCGTAGTCGCGAGCCAGAAAATAGAGGTTGCCATCGGCCGGCGCCCACAGGGTGGTGGGTTGCTGTCCCAGGGCGAAGACTTGGGTGTCCGCGTAGTTCCAGCCGGATCCCGATTCGTCGTCGGGTGCGGGTGTGGTGGGTAACGAGTCGAAATTGGGGATGCGTATAATGTGGCTCGAGACCGAGTCACCGAAGCTGAGGAACAGAACGTTGGTTTCTCCGTTGCTTGATTTCGTTAGCCAAGCAGCGCAGTGCAGGTGCATACCTTGCCCGTTGAGGCGGGCGGTCAGTAATTGGTAGTTGCTGGTTGCATCCGGTGTGACGGTCCATGGGGTGCGCACGGTTACCGTGGTGGGGGTGTTTGAAAGCAGGAGCCGGCTTTGGCCGGTGCCGGTGCCGGAGGTGATGCGTAAGCAACGGGGGCGGGTGGCATCGTTGGTGCCAAACGGGGCGTCCGCGTCGCTGAGGGTGAGTGGCGCGGCGGAGACCCGGCCAACGTGGTTGCTGAGCAGAACCGACCCGGCAACGTGTTGCGCATAGAAATCGAAAGGATCCTGTTTCCATGCCGTTTGGAACTGCGGCCAGCCGCCAGCGGCTATTTGGCCCAATGTGAGGTCGGAGCGCAGGACAAACAAAGCCGCGAGCAGTTCGGAGCCGCCGAAACGCGGTCCGTAGAGGCAGGCCAGCAGGCGGCAATCGGCCGGGTCTTGCCCGTATTTGGCCTCCACCAGCAGGTTGTCGTGAAAGGGCGCTGCCGGCCGTATCCTGGCATACCAGCTTGGGAGCAGGTTGCCGAGAAACGAGCGGCCGTTGTTGGCGGAAACATATAAGGCGCCTTCCTGGGTGGAGGCGAACAGCAGGTTGGTTTGAGCCACGGCAAAGGTTTGAATGTGGGCGATGTGGTCGGTCGGCGATGGTATGTTAATGCTGGTTAGCAGCGTCCAGCCTTGGCCGCGGTCGTCGGATTGGTAGATCTTGCCCTGGCCGGTGCAGTTCGGCGTTCCATAGAGGCGGCCCGATAGCCCGACCCCGATCGGATAATAGGGACCGCTGTAAGGGCGGATGCCGGTGGCGGGATCCCAGTCGGGTAACTTTAGGAGCCGTAGCAGCGGAGTGTTCTGGTCCGCTACCGCGCCGGCTAGCGGGTCGGTGCCTGTGCTTGGGCGGGAGAAGTTGAGGCTTACGGGGATGTCCGCTGACGGCGGTTGATTGTTGGTGGTGCTTGCGTTTACTCGAAAATAGCTTTGCGGGGTGTCGCAGGGGACTACCACTGTAGTGTGGGGCGTGCCCGCCAGCAGGTAAGCTCCTTGAATTGGATAGTCCACCCAAGCGCTTTGCAGGGCAGGGGAGTTGGCTATGCGGTAAGCCACGTTGGCCACGCTGTTCCAGGCGAGTAGCCCGGTATGGTCGTTGAGGTTGGTGGCGTAAAGGGTTAGGGGTTGGGCGGCAGCCGGCCCACATAACATTGTGAGGAGCCGAACCAGCCACGCGGCGCGGGTGAAAGTGAAGCGGAGCATCTTCGTTTTTTGGCCGCTGCCAACTGGCGAGCGTTTCACGCACCTTGAGCCGTGGGTGCGGGGGGGCCTTGGAGCGGGGCGGCAAACTGGCGGTAAACCTGGATGAGGCGGACGGCCTCCTGCTCCCAGTTGCGCGTCTGGCGCACCGCTCGGACGCCGTTTTGGGCTAGGCGCTGGCGCAGGGTGTCGTTGTCGCGCAGGGTGCGGATGGCGGCGGCGATAGCCTGCGGGTCGGTGGGGTCCACCGCGATGCCTACCGCGAGCTGCTCGATCAGCGCGCGCAGCTTTTTTGTGTCGGAGATGATGACCGGCAAGCCAAAACCGAGGTACTCCCAAAGCTTGATGATGTTTTCTCCCGGATGATGGGGCAAGGCGGCGGTGGGCTGGAATAATAGCATGCCCACATGGCATTGCGCGAGGACCTGGCGCACGTTTTGCCACGGCAGTTGGCCGTGGTAAATGATCTGCGGATGCTCCCGGATGCGCGCGAGCAGCTCGCGGTCTTTGACATCGCCGGCCAGGTGGAATTCGAGCTGAGGGTCGGCGAGGCAGTCTACCGCCGCGATGATTTGGCCGATGCCGCGCGTTAGCGAAATGCCGCCCACATAGACGATGCGAAACCGTTCGTTGGTGGCGGCTGGTAGTTGTTCGTCGCGCGTGACGAAGTGCAGGGGCGGGTAGTTCGCAATGACCGTGGTTTTGTGCGGCGGAAAGAGCGAGGCTACGTGGGAGTCGGCCGTGATGATGTGGTCGAAGAACCGGGCGCCTAACCATTCCACCGCGCGCATGAGGTGAGGGGCCAACGGTTTGATAAACCACGGCAGGTGGCGGGCCTGGATCTTGAGCGAATAGTCCTCGTGCACGTCGTAGATAACACGCGCCCGGCAGAGCTTGAGCAGCACCCCGGTCAGGAGCAGCTCGGGATCGTGGAAGTGGTAAACACCGGCCCGCTCCCGGCGGGCGGCAAGGAACGCCAAAAACGGCCCCTGCAGCAGCCGCTGCCACCGTGAGGTGAACCCGGGGAGCGTGACTTTTTTGATCGGGCCGGAATCCATTTGGTCGGTCCAGCAACCGACCAGCGCTACGGTGTAACCGGCCTGCGCCAGGCTGAGCGCCTGCTTGTGGAAAATACGTTCGTCGTCCGGGGCGTGCGCGGTGGTCAGGATGCAAACACGGAAGTTTTGGTGGTCGTGCATGGGGTGGTAGTTTAATCGATCCAGCGCCAGGGCTTGCGGTGTTGGGTCAGATAGCGGTGCGTCTGCCAAAGGGCGAAGGTCACCGGAGATTTGAGCTTGTAGACCCGATACATCGGGCGTAGTTCGCCGCCAAAGCTGCGCATGAACCGTTCCACGCCAGGTAGCGCAGACCCTTCGAAGTCGAAATCCAACCCGCGGCGGTGGGCTTCGCTAATCATGCGCTCCAGGAGGATCGTGCCTACCCGGGAGCCTTTGCGCAGGTCAGCGCGAATCCCCCCAAGAATGCTGTAAGCGGTGTGCTGGTCCCAGATCAGGATGTCGGCCGCCATGGCATTGCCTTCCTTGTCGCGCAGGAGAAAACCGCAGCCGGTCTGGTGGTCCAGCACGGCTTGCCACCAGGCGGCGAAGCGCTGTTCCAACTTTCCCACGCGGAAGCCTTTGGCATTGATCGTGTCTTGAATCAGGGGAAGCATCGCGGACGCCGCTGGGTTTTCCTCGATGCGGTAGCCCTGCTCCGGGACATCCCGAAGGGCCCGCCGGATTTCTTTGCGGGTGCTCTTGGCCGCCGCTTCGACCCACTGGTCTTTTTGGCTGAGCGGAATGACGTAGGTGTAGCCGACCTGGGTCTCGAAGCCGTTCCATAAATAAGGCATGACGTCCGTGTCGGCGGGCCGCAGCCGGATATCGTAAAACCCGAGCTGCGGCAGGCTGTGGATGGCCAGCAGCGCCATTTCCTTGGCGTGGGTGATGGTGCGGTAGTGGCCCTCGTTGGGGGGAGCGGTGAATACCGGGCCGTTGCCCGCAGTGCAGGGGGGGCGCACCATGGCACGGGTGCCGAACCGGCGCCCGGTCGCGTAGCAGATCCCGGCCGTGATCTGCCCTTGGCTGTCCCGCAGCACTTTGACCGTCGGTTCCATGGCCCAGGCGCGATACCACCAGGTGGCTTGAAAAGCCGACCCGTTAGGGTGGGCGAGGACAAACTCATCCCAGGCCCTGTGTTGGTCGGCGGGCAAGACGGTGAAGGCCTGGGTTAGGTCGGGGGTGCCGGGCGCGGCAGCCGCCACTGCGGGCGGTTGCTGCGCTGTCTTAATCGGTGGCGCGGCAAGTTCCGGCATTGGGGTTGGAAGCAGTGTGTCCGTGTTGTTGGTCATGGCTTTGTGGCGAGGAGTTGTTGGTAGCAGGTCAGGTGGCGGGCAGCGTTTGCGGACCAACTGAACTTTTTAGCCACCGTCTGGGTGGCGTGGCGGCCGAGCATGGCGGCGATGTGGGGCAGCGACTTGATTTCTCGCAGCGCGTGGGTGATCTCTGCGGCGCGTTTGGGGGACACCAGAATTCCGTTCCAGTGGTCCGTGATGGCTTCGGGGATGCCGCCCACCTTGGTGGCGATGCAAGGTAATCCGGTGGCCATCGCCTCCAGCAACGCGTTGGGCATCCCCTCGGCATAGGTTGGCAAGACGAAAACATCGGCGGCGTGGAGAAACCGGGTGATGTCGCCATGCGGAACCTCCCCGGCAAATAGCACGCGGTCGCTGATGCCGCCGGCGAGCGCCAGCGCCGCTAGCTGGTGGCGGGCGCCGCCATCGCCGACGATTACCAGCCGGGCATCGCGCGCGTTTAGTTGCGCGAACGCGTTGATAAGCTCGGCGGTGCCTTTGTCCAACTCGCAACGGCCCACGAAGAGCACCACCCAGGTTGTCGGGGGAAGGTGGAGTGCGGCTTTGGCCGCCGCCTTGTCCGTGGGTGGGTGGAAGCAGTCCGCAACGCCGTTGTAGATGACTTCCGGGCGCACGCGGTGCGGCGCCAAGGCCCACATAGTGTCCGCGAGGGCGCTGCTGACCGCAATGAGCCCGTCGGCATTAGCCAAGGCGCGGCGGGTCAAGCGGCGCAAAACCTTCGATTCATTGGGGGTGGTGTGGATCTCACTGCCACGGGCCGAACAAATGACCGGCAGCCCAAGCTTTTTGCCGATCCGGCCAGCAGCGTAGCCGTCCGGCGTAATGGTGTGCGCGTGGATCAGGTCGCAGTTAAAGTCCGTAAGTTGGTGTGCCCATTCCCGCTGGAGGGCGCCAGCCATCGTCCAAGCCCCGATGAAGTGGAGCGGGTGCGGCGGGGTAAAATAGGGGACGCGCGTAACCGGAACGCCATCCAATGCGGCTGTGTCCACGGCCGCGTCGGCGTAGGCGCGCCACTGCTTGCGAAACCGCGCCAGTCCGGGGGGGACCCAGGGAACAGGGCAGAGCACATGGACGTTGATATGGGCGGCCTGCAATGCTTTGACGTGGGCGTGGATGAAGCCGCCGTTGGTGGGCCGGCTCGCCGAGGGATACATGTGCGAGATGCAGACTACGTTCAACATGGTGTGCGCGGGCGGATTAAGCGGCAGTGGCAGCACGGTCGCTCAAAGTTGAGCGTTGGCGGTGTTGGCGGCGGCCCCGGTAGCTTTCAGGGCCGGCCACGGTCTGGGTTTCCACCAGACGCGGTCAGCCTGGTGCGGTGTCTGGCGCTTATTACGGCTTGCTGTAATCAACCGGTATCGTGCCCGTTTGCGTGGTGGTGGCGGGTGTGGTGCCAGCATCGGTAGTGTTTGCGTTTTGGGGTGGGGGCGTTGAGGGCGGGGGGGTTGAGTTTTGTGCGGCGGTGGTTGGACCGGTGGGAAACAAGTTCTGGGTAGTGGCAATTTGATTGAGTGTGTTCAAGGCCTGTTGGGCCGTTATGGCGCCGTTAGCATTTTGCAGCGCGCTTTGGATGGCGGCGGCAGCGGCGGGGTGCGCGGCCGCAATACCTTGGAGTACTGCGGTGGTAGCGGCCGGGGAGGTTTGTAACGCTCCTTGCGCGATGGCTACCGTTTCTCTCGGCGCGGCGTTGGCGGCGATTTCCACGAGGTTCTGTACCGAGAGAACGCCGGTTCGGTCGGCAACGGTAACGGCGGCGGCGATGGCGGCGGACATTTGCGCCGGTTGGGTCTGGTCGATTACGGTGGCGATGGTTTGGATGGCCGCAGTTTCAGTGGCAGCCGACCCCGATGCGGTTTGTACTATGGCTTTGACCATATCGGTGAGCAAAGGGGTGGCTGCGGGTCCCGGACCGAAAGCCGCGCTGGCGCTGTTTAGGGCGGTTTGGATGAGCGTTGTAAGCGATAGCCCGGCCGCCGTGGCAGCCGGGGTCGCCGCTTGCATGATGGCGGTGAACGCTTGTTCGGTAGTGTTGACCGCGCCGCCGCCGGTCAGGGATGCCGCGCCTTGCACCGCGCCCGCAATGATGGCGGACGCGTTGGCACCGGGAATGGCCAAGGCGGCGGCCACAATGGCCGTGATCTGTCCGGGAGCGGTGGTGGCGTTGCCAATGACCGAAATGGCTTGGGACACCAGGGCGGAAGATTGACTGGGAAAGGCGGTGAGAACTGCGGTGAGTGTCTGCGCAAAGCCTTGCGGGTTCGCTTGTTGGGCTGCGCTAAGGTAGGTGTCGGCGACGATGGCGCGCGCGTCCGGTGCCAGGTTGTTGAGCGCTTTGACGATCTCCGTGTTTATTTGGTCGACCGCAATGGCGCCGCTTTTGACTTGGTTGTTAAAAGCCGCTGCGCCTGTGAATTGGCGCGCCACGGCGGGATCGGGTCGGGATGCCGCGTCGAGCGGGGAAAGGGGGATGGGAGTGGTGTTGTTGGGCAGCGCGGGGGCGGTTCCGACGACCGCCGGGGCCAGCCCCTGCACTTGGGTGGCGGCTTGCACGATGGCGGCACCGTAGGCGGCATTGCCGCCGATGGCGGCGGCAATCATGGCGTGCGCGGTATCGGGGAAAGCGGCGGCGGCGGCGGCCACCACATAGGGGGCGCGCATTTGATCGGTAGCGGAGGCGCCGGCTTTGGTCAGATTGGCCACCCAAGCGGCTAGCGTGGCGGCGCGGTCGGTCGGCGCAACGTTCTTTAAACTCAGCAGCACCTCGCTATTGAGCTGGGCCAATGTTCCCCCAATCGAAAGGACGGGGGTGTAGGGGGTGGGTGAGGGTGACGCTGGCTGGCCGTGGGCGGACAGCAACAGGGTGGCGGTGGCGGCCAGCGCGAGGCAGCTGGTTAAAACGTGTGTTCCTTTGAGGCCGCGATGTAGTACGGCGCGTAAAGTAATTGGGTTCATGGAGGCTAGTTTAGCAGAGGGCGCGCAGATAATTCTAGCGCGGTGGCGCGGGGATTGTGTCCGGTGGACGGGGAGTTACTGTTTGTGGCGCTGGCTCCATGCCTACCACGAGTCGGGTCTTGCCACGGGGGGTGAGCGGGATAGCGAGGCAGCGTTCGGTATGGATTGTAATGGGTCCCAGTTGTTGTGTGATCCGTTGGCACAGGCGGGTTGCCTCCGCTGCGTGTTGGGCACCCGCGGGGACGTAGCGGAAGGTGATGTGGTCTACCGTGGTTTGGACGAATTGGTAGGCGGGGATGCTGGTGAGGTGACGGGATTCCTCGGCAAATGCCATGGCGGGTACTATGTCCCCGCGGGCGTTGCGCAAGACGTCCTGGCAGCGGCCTTCCAAGTGTTTTAGGACCGGCAAGGTGCGGCCGCAAGGGCAAGGGTCGCGGGTCAACACCCCGAGATCGCCCAGTTCGTAACGCAGCATCGGCATGGCCGTATTGTCGAGGTCGGTCACGAGAATGCGGCCCGGTTGATCCCAGACTGGCTGGCCGTGGTCGTCCACCGTCTCAAGGATGACGTGTTCGGCGGTAATGTGCTTCTGGCCGTGTTCGCATTCGTACGCCAGGGAATTAATCTCATTGCAGCCGTAATAGTCGCGCACCTGGCAGTCGAAGACCGCGTGGAGAAACTCGCGCTGCGCCGGGTAGATGGCCTCCCCGGTGCAGAATACGACCGGGATGTGGAGTTGCGCGGGCCGCGCGATTTGAGCCAGCCGTAGCAGCGCCGTGGGGTAGCCGACGAGGCAACGCGGTTTGAACGTGTGCAGTTGGTGGATGATGTCCGCGTCCGGCGGCCGGTTCGCGCCCAGGCTGTCGATAATGCGTACATGGGAGGCGAGGCTGCGCAGACGGCCGAGAAAGCTCGTCCGGTCGAAAGCCCGGCAGTTCATGGTGCGGTCGCCTGGCTGAATGCCGGCCCAGGCGAAGCCCCGGACGGCCGCGGCGGTGGCCATGATGCGGGCTTGTTTGTTGTGGGCGATGCGCAGCGGTTCGCCGGTGCTGCCACCAGTGACGCTCCAGCGGAGTTGATGAGTGGGGAAGGCGCGGTTGAGCATCCGGGTGCCTTGGGCGCGAATGGTGAGCTTGGAAAGAATTGGGATTTGTGCCAGGCACGCTTCCAGGGAATCGGGTCCGGCGGTACGGATAGCGTTAAGCCATTGGCCCGGGTGTTCGCTGTAATACTTGGTATTCGCGGCGGCTTGCGTCAGGCGCTGTAGTTTTGCGGCCTGCAGTGAGTGCCACTGCGATTGGCTGGCATATTGGGATTTGTGGAGGCTAGCCGCCGCGGAGAGCGCGGGGAGGGCGAGCATTCCTTTGTCGCCGAGATAGTGGAAGATTCCGAAAAGGTGCATGAGCAAAGGGGTGGCCGTCAGGCCGCCGTGGATAAGGCGTCGCCCGGTTCCATCAGCTCGTCGGTTGCCGCCGCTTCAACCTCGGCGGATTGCAGGGTGGCGATGTGGTGGGCGCAGGCGCACATCCCCAACAAAATCCAGAGGTTGCGGTTGTCGATGACCGGGTCGCCCAGGCCGGAGCCCAGGCATACGAGTAGCGAGATTAAAAGGAAGGGACCGACTAGTTGGATAATGGGTTCCTCGCCGTTGGAAGGGGAGTCGGCGGGCGCGCGGCGGATAAGTTGAACCGCTTGGTACACGACGAGGGCGAAGGCGATAAAACCGAAGGTTCCGAGTTCTCCGAGCAGCGTTGTGAAAATGTCGTGGGAGGCATTTCCCGTTGGGTTGTAGCCGCCGATCTGGGTGTTGTTTAGCCCGAGGCCAAGCAGCGGGTGCTCTATCCAGGCGCGGAGTCCGCCCAGGGCCACCATTGCCCGGGTCTGGCTGGAAGTGTCGCCACCATCCGTAAACCCCGCATATAACCGCTCGTTGACCCCCTCAAGCTGAAACATGCCGAAGGTGAATAGAACGAGGGTGGCCGTTCCGACCATGAAGTACAGCAGCCGGGTCAGCCAGTGGCGGCCCCGGTTAAAGAGCGTTATAAACAACGCCACAAAAAAGAAGCCCAGGATGTGCGTGCGGGACATTGTGAGCAGCAACGCAAAGCAGCAGATCCCCAAAAAAGTAAACGTAGTGAGCTTGGCCCACAACGAGCGGAGCAGAGTCGGTAGGAACAACAAAGCGGGGATGCCGCCCATGAGGACGGCCGCGAACCCGTTGGGGTTGCTGGTGGGTCCGGCGTAGCGGGTGCCCTGGCTGGCAAGGCTGGTGTTGGCTTGGTATTCCATCACGGAGCCGCGCGTGTCTTCGACGGTCTGCCGCTGGTCCTGGGAGAGCGTCAGCAGCACGCCCGCGTATTGGAGACAACCGATAGCGGCCGCCAGCGTGGCGGCAATGCCCAGCGCCCAAAGCAGTTGTTGAAACCGTTTGGTGGTAGTGACAACGTAAAAGAGGGTTATCGGGAGCGCGACGTTGGCCGTGATGACGGCGCTCGGCATCACGCTGCGGGTGAGCGCCAGCCCAAAGGCGCAGGAAGCCCAAAGGCTGGTGATAAAGAGCACCAGGCCGCCCCACAACCAGAGCACCGCCCATGGGGTGCGCACGGGGGCCAGATGTTGTTTGAGCATAACCGTGAGCGTGAGCGTCACTAACATTCCCTGGCCTACGGAGATCGTTTGGCTGGTATTGAACCCGAATTGGGAGAGGAGATAATCAAGGCCGATGCTGGACAGGTAAACGAGGACCCCGAGCATGGGCTGCCAGTAGGTGATGGCCACCATCAACAGAAAGGCGATCAAGAGAATGGCTACTTTGGTTTGGTGGTCGGCTAGCATGGGGTTGGGGGGAGGGGCCGGGCGAGGACACCGCGAAGGAATTCGTCGAGGCGTTGGGCGAGGTTGGGCCAGGCGAACGCGGCCCCGGAGTGCGCGGGGTCACGCGGTTTGGGATCGTTGCATTGTTGCACCAGCCACCGCGCCATGGGTTCGATCTGGTCGCCAGCGAACGCGGCGCCCACCCCGGAGGAATTGACCAGGATGGCCGCGTCGGAGTGCGCCGGAGCAATCAGGAGCACCCGGCTGCCGGCCCCGACCACCTCGAAAAGTTTTCCCGTTAGAATCCCCTGTTCCTCCGTGGAGGCCGTCGGATGCACCGTGGTAATGACCGCGCCGACCGGCGCGGATTTTAAGGCCACCAATACGTGTGCCCGGGAGGTGTTGCCTTGGTATTTGAGCCAATTGCGGGCGTTGGTTTTGGCGGCCGCCTCGTTTACGTGGGCGTGGTCATTTCCGTAGTAATAGAGCCGTATGGGGCGGGAGGGACCCAAGGTGTTGGCGTGGGCAATGGCAGTCAAAAGGGGAGCGGCAACCCGGTGCGGTGGATAGAAGCGGCCGGCGTAGACCACGGCGTAGTCGGGGAAGATAACTTCTGAGGTGGCTTGGTACTCGTCGGGATCGTAGCCGTTGGTGATGGTGGTGATCGGAGTGCCCGCCCCAAAGGTGTGGGTCAGCGATTGGGCCATGGCGGAAGAAACGACGGTCAGCGCGCTGGCTGCTGCGAGCAATCGCTTTTCCTTCGTGTGGTTGCGCACGTTGGCGTAGTGCCGGTAGTGCGGGTTGCCGGTCCAAAGGTCACGGTAATCGAGCACGGCGTGGGCTTGGAGGCGCCGGGCAATTTGCACCGCCGCTGCAAACGCGGGGTAGGGTGGTCCGGACGCCAGCACCACGTCGGTTTGGCCCGGGCAAAGGTCGGCGCAGGCGTTGACCGCTGCGCCAATCCAAGGGGCGGCGGGATCGAGCTTGAGTCGCGTGGCGGCTTTTCGGGCCAGCCGCGCCAGCAGCGTGGGTTGGTAACCGGCCAGTTTGAACCAACCGCCCATCAGGAGACGACCCGCCGCCGGCGTGTTGCGCAGGTGGATCCCCTCCTGCCGGCAGGCTTTCTCGATGTCGATGCCAGGTTCGGGGTGGGCAATATGCCGGGCGCCTATGGTGACCACCTGAACCTGCCAGCCGATCCGCGCCAGTTGCTTGGCGATGTTCCAGCACCGCACCGCCCCGATCGCCCGGGAAGGCGGGAATGGGTAGGCCAGCAGCAGTAGTCGAGGAGGGCAGGAACAGTGCATTAGAAAGTGGGTTTGGCAACCGCGGTCTTCAGGCCGCTGTCCGGGACGGGTGGTCGGTGGTGGCCAGTAGCGAGGCGGCAATGGCGGTGGCGGCGCGGCCGTTGCCGTAGAGTTCCACCGCGCGTCCGGTGGAATTACGGGCGGCCAAAATGGAGGCTGCAACGGCCGCAGCATCGGTTAGGGGACCGAGCCGGTTCCATCCCGTATCGACGAGTTCCACCCATTCTGTTTCGGTGCGGAGCGTGACGCAGGGGACCCGATGGAAGTAGGCCTCTTTTTGGACGCCGCCCGAGTCGGTGGCTATGACGGCAGCATTTTGTTCGAGGCCGGTCATATCGAGGTACCCGAGGGGGTCAAGGATGTGCAGTCCTGGCTGCCCGAGCGGTGCTTCCAATCCGAAGGCGGCGATCGCCTGGCGGGTGCGCGGGTGGAGCGGCAGGACAACCGGCAAGTGGAGCGCTGTGAGCGCCAGCCCTTCCAGGATGGGGCGCAGCTTGGCCGCGCTTTCGGTGTTTTCGGCGCGATGCAGTGTGGCTAGCACAAAGCTGTTTTTGCTGAGCCCGAGCGAACGAAGCAGCGCCGCGGTGCCGCTACCCTTGCCCGCGTAATGCAGCGCAGCGTCGTACATTACGTCGCCCACAAGCTCGACGCTGGCTCCGTTGATGCCTTCGTTGGCGAGGTGTTGAACCGCGGCGGTCGTCGGCACGTAAAGTTTGGTGGCAGTGTGGTCGGTGAGAACGCGGTTGATTTCTTCGGGCATGCGCCGGTTGAACGAGCGCAAGCCCGCCTCCACGTGCGCCACAGGTATGTGCAGCTTGGCGGCGGCCAGGGCGCCAGCCAGCGTGGAATTGGTATCCCCATAGACCAGGACCCAGTCTGGGTGTTCCCGGAGCAGAACCTCTTCGATGCGGATGAGCATGCCGCCAGTTTGGGCGCCATGATTGGCTGACCCCACCGCGAGTTGGTAGTTGGGTTTGGGGATGTCCAGTTCTTCGAAGAACCGGGAAGACATGTTGTAGTCGTAGTGTTGTCCGGTGTGGAGCAGCACTTCGTGCCCGCCGCGCTGGCGGAGGGCCCGGGAAACCATCGCGGCTTTCACGAACTGGGGGCGGGCGCCGACTACGGAGAGGACTTTCATCAAAAAATAGCGTTGGTTACGGGTTGTTTGATCTTCCTGCAGAATAGCAACAGTAATGGTTGAGGTTGTGAGTTAGCCGTGGGCGCAGCGGCTCCACCCGGTGGGGGGCGAACGGGGTTGGCCGCTT
>SESF01009948.1_pt1 | contig 12931 bp, 3 predicted proteins | sample 3171521 | NCBI WGS metagenome assembly SESF01 (sample SAMN10866945, study PRJNA518727) | freshwater metagenome | biome: subpolar coniferous forest; feature: holomictic lake; material: water; isolation source: holomictic Lake 227, 6 m and 8 m depth | place: Canada: near Kenora, Ontario | collected...
GAAACACCGAAACACCGAAACACCGAGCTGCACCCTGAGCACTGGACCGAACGGTGAGCGTTCTTCACCAAGGACCCTGACGCCGAGTTTGTCCAGCTCGGCGAGAGCAGCCGCGCGGGCGTCCGGAAAGAGCAACACGTTGAGCGCGAGGTTGTCCGACAGAGGCTGTTGCTCGACGGCCAAGGCGAGCAAGGGCGACTTGAGTTTGAAGTAGGGCTCGTAGGGCAGGACGGCCTGCGTTTCGGGATCAGCCTGCAACTGCTGCGCAGTGGCTGCGGTCGCGCGAACAAGGTATGCCTGGTTGGGAATGTAGGCCACGATGAGGGCACCGGCCGCTTGCAAGCGAGCGCGGAAGGCATCGTCCAGCGGCGCACGGGATTGCACCACGTAGGCGCCAGGGTCGCCCTGGGCACGCAGATGCTCAGGGATCGTCAGGGCCAGGGGCTGGGCGGTATCGAGCACGGCGTTTTCGAGCAGGAGGGCGGTAGGGCGGCGGACCAGTTGGCCAAGGGGCGTGGGGGTGTTGCTAAGGCGGAGGGGGAGCGCGAGGGGCGCGTGGAGCGTGGAGCGTGGAGCGTGGAGCGTGACGGATTGCGTGGGGGCGGGGAAAATAGTGAGGCTAGGCTGGCTCAACAGAGGGAAGGGCGGCGCGGGCGTGATGCGCGACACGCGAGGAACAGGAGACGGGGCTGGAAGTCCGAGCGGCAGAGCGGTGGTCCGCCCGGCTACCCCCTTGTCAGCCGCCCGCCAGAAACAGGCCCCCGCAACGAAAAGCATCACGCTCACCAAAAGCCGGATCCTAAGCCGTGAGCGCATAAGGCAATTCAAGATAATGGATCGGCCACTCGATTACCAGCCAAAAGCGTTGGCCCTATCCCTGAAACGCCCTACTTGATCAGGCGATAGTATTTTGGCCCGGGTCCAATGGTGTCAAAGGCGACATTCTCACTGCCTACGGTGGACACCGCGAGCCCGGCGTCGCCCCACGACCCGGTCAACCCGGGCTCGGATTGCAGGGTGTAGCCCGGAAACGCGGTGTACCAGGAAAGGCGGACCTGGTTGCCAGTCCAGTGCTGGATAATGAGCGTTGGCACGGACTGAAACCGGAAGTTCGGGCCGACCACGATCGAGCCGGCGGTTCCAGACATGGCCACGGGAGAAACGAAACCGCTGTCTGCGAAGGCGACGGCGTCCACTTGAATCGCCGGGGCGACAGTCACGGAGCCGCCGACGGTTGGGCCGGCCACGTCGAGGCCCAAGCTGCCGCCCGGGTAAGAGACTCCGAGATGATAGACCTGACCGGAGGCAAGCGCGACCGGGGTGATGGACTCGTAGCGGGTCTGGTCGAACAGGCTGCTGGACGGGGTGATGGAGTTGGACGCCAGGAGCAAGCCGCTGTGATTCCACAAGCCAACCTGGACGGAAGTGACACCGGGGTTATCCTCGAAGACTTTGGCGAAGCAACCCAGTTGAGTCACCGCGAAGGCGTTGGTGCTCTCGAAAGTCCAGCCGAGGGTGCCGCCATAGCCAGTGACACCGCTGGTCCCGAAGCCCAGGATCGCTTCCGAGGGCCCCTGAGCCAGGCCGGTGAATGTTGCCGCCAGCACGGCTAGTGAAAGCAAATACTTCATGTTTCTTGTCTCTCGTTATGAACCCGCGTGCAGTCCCGTGATGCGGGGACGCGGTTGCAGGTATAAAGCTCTACTTGATCAGACGGTAGTATTTTGGACTAGGGCCGATGATGTCGAACACGACGTATTCAGAGCCGACCGTCGTCACGGGGAGCGCGGCATTTGCCCAAAGTCCAAACAAACTGGACTTGGATTGCAGAGTGTAACCCAAGTAAGCCGTCTGCCAGGAAAGGCGGACCTGGTTCGGGGGCCAGATATGGATGTAGAGCGTGGGATAGAACCCGAACGCCTGGACAATGCGGAAGAACGCGGGCGCATTGGGCACCGGCGAGACCTCGAAGGTCGTCAGCGGGGTGGTGGCGGTAACGAAGCCGAGATTGGACCAGACGATCGGCGCCGCGATGCTGGCGGTGTATTGCACGAAATAGCTCTCGCCCTCGACGGAGTTCCAACTCAGCAGGAGCCCGTGCGGCGGGTTGAGCGGCGTGACCGCGATCCTAAGCGGTTGGGCGCTGACCAGGAGGCCCAAGTTGTTGGGCAGCGTGGCGCGGATGGTGTAAGCGACGTTGGATCGCTCATTGTTGTAAACGCCCAGGTACCAGTGCCCGCGGAGGTCGGGCAGCGCGGAGTTGGTCCGGAGGACAATCTGTTCCGGAGTGGTGCCGGGGAAGAAGCTGCCGTCGAAGTACGGCGCCATGGTCGGGGGCAGGTCCGGCTGGAGCACCAGGTCGGCGTCACCAGACAGGTTGTAGAGTTCGAACAAGACACTGGGCACGGAATTACTAATGAGGAAGTCGAAAAAGAACTTCTGCGGCGGCCCTGGGGGAGCGGCGAAGGCGCTCACGCCGGAGGAGACGACGAACGGGAGGTCGTTGGTGAGAGGAATGATTATCGGGTAGTCCGCACGCTGGCACGCCTGGAGAGAGAAGGTGACGTTGGTGGCGGTGGTGTTGTACACGCCGACGTACCAGCGATTGGTTTGGATGGGGAACGGCGTGGTATTGGTGACCAGCATGACAATTTCATCATTGGTGCAGGGCTGCTGGCTGAGGTAGTCGTAGTGGTTGAGGTCCGGGAGCGGCAGGTGCTGGCTCAAGACGAGGGTGAGATTGCTGTTCGCCCCAGAGAGCCAGACCGAGACGGCTTGAGGGGGCAGGCCGGCTGGCTGCCCGTTGGTGGAGACATCGAACTGGAAGTAGCGCGGAATGCCAGCCGGGCCGACGACATTAGTGGTTACCTGGCAGTTGGGGAGGGTGGTGATATTAAACCAGACCCCCAGAGCAAAGGTAACCGGGACGGGGTTGGAATTGGTGAGGGCGAGATAGTAAGTCTGACCGATGACCAGCGGCGGCGTGGTATTGGTGGCAAGCACAGCGGTGCCGCTCGGTAGCGGGCCAATCAGCGCCCGATCCGCAGCCGAGGGATAGTTGGTCTGGTTAAAGAGCACGGTAACGGGCAAAGGAGTGCTCGTGTGCGCCTGGACGGCGAATTCGAGGATGTTGGTCGCCAGGGTGGCCCACTGCGGCACCTGGACAAGAAAGTATTGTATGCTGTTGGCTGGCAACGAGTTGGTGTAGGGGATGCCGTGGCTCAGGGAGATGACCGGCGGCGGACTAAAGGGCGCGAGTCCGAAATTAAGCACCCATTGCAGCAACTGGGCGCTGTTAGTCGCCGGCCCCACGCGATTATCCCAGATTTCGAGCGTCCAGACGCCAAAAGCGTCCTGGCCATAAAGGTCGGAGAGCGGCACCTCGGGCAAATAGTAGAGCTCGGAGGGCACTTCGCTCAGGGTGATACCGTCCACCAGCGTGCCCGGCATAAGGCTTTGGAGCAGAAGGACCGCGTTAGTTTGGAGGGCGGTGAACTCGACACTGTGGGTGCTCCACTGTGAATTATCCCCGTACGCAACGCCGAGGAACGCGCCATCCACAGATACCTTCAGTGTGGCCAGGCTCAGGGCGGGAGGCAAAGAATAGGTGGCCTTGCCATTGCTGCCGGCGGCGGCAATGGCGGCGATCTCGGGCCCGGTCAACGCGCGGGCGTAAACAGTGAGCTCGTCCATGAACCCGTAAAAAGGCTGGGTCCAATCATACCGGCTCCGGTTCCCAATGGTGACGCCGGGGCTCAGCGCCGGATCAAGGTCCTGATAGGGTGAGAGGGTGGTGTAATTGGAGGCGACACAAACGCCGTTGACATAGAGGCGCAGGGCATTGGTCGTGATCGTCACCATGTTTGTCCCACTGGCAGCGACCGAAATATTGGTGACCGGTTTATCGAAGACCGCGGCGATGTGCCACCAGCCGCCGTTGGAACCGCCGCCGAGTTGGACGGGGCCGTTGGTGGTGAGGACGTCCGCGCCCAGGCTGCCGGTGTAAGCGTCGGCGATATGGAAGTGGAGGTTGTAGCGGGTCGGATCGGAGGACGGCTCAAGCGCCAGCCAGTAAGGATCGCCCAAACCGTTACAATCGAAGGGCGCGGGGTAACCACGGAAGAAAATCATCTCGGTGCCGCAGTAGCTTATGTCGGTGGTTCCGTTGGTGGTGGACAGCGGGTTGATCCAGGCTTCGATGGTGAAGGCGTTGGTGAATTGGAGTTGCGGCGAATCAGCCAGCTCGATCTTGCTGCCGGGATCGTCCACGTCCTCCGGCCAGAGGTCGGGATCAAACGCCGGCGGAGGTTCGGTCTGGCCATTAAAGAAGAACCCATTGGGGCCGACGTAAACCCGGTTGGTGTCGCCAACATAGGCGGCGGTCGTGTTGGTCGCACCGTAGAGGAACGCGCCGTTGTTGCCGCTAATCAGGTCCTGGGCGCGCTGGCTCAGCGGGTCAAGGCTGCCGTTCCACCAGCCGACGGCACACGGGCCACGGAGATTGTAGCTGAGCTGGTAACGGTGGCCGGGAATTGTGGGCAGGAGGCATTGGACGGCGCCAGTGGCCAGCGCCAGCGAGTTGGTCGCGGCCGCATCGAACCAGGCGTTGCTGAGGACCGTGACCGACCCCTGAGTGACGGTCCAGTTTCGGGTGCCGATGGCGGGGCTGTTGGTGCCGCCCAGAATGGCGGCGCCGGCTTTGTAAAGGCCCGGCAAGGCGCTGCTGAAACCATTCGAGAACACAAGCACCGGCGGGAAATTCGAAGTGGTGTAGGGGGTGGGTGCAAACTTAATCGGGAGCTTTGCGAGGTTGGTGTCCTCCGTGAAATGCAGGAGGCCGTTGATGGTATTGGTTACCATGCCTGACAGCACAAAGTCATCCACCATCGCGTTCAGGTTGTTGGCCGAGTTGGTATCGGCGGGATTGTAGGGATTGAATCCGCGGACGACGATGGCGGTCGGGTTGTTGGAGGTGGAGAAGGAGATGGTGTTGGTCTCCCACCGCGGCCCGTTGTTGGTCCAGGTCAGGCCGTTGGTAAAAGCAAAGGTCTGGGTTCCGGAAGCCGTGAGCAGACTCACCTCGGTCGCCACGGGGCAGACCAGGACGTTGGTGCCATACTTGCCCCGGCTGCCGGCGTTGAAAATGGCATTGACCTCGCGTGGTGAGAGCGCGCGCTGGTAAACGCTGAATTCATCCAGGCCGCCGGCGAAAGAGGTTCCTGGGGTTGCAACACCGAAGGTCCAGTTCAAGATGTCATGGCTCTCCGGAGGCGAACCGGTTGCGGCGGTGAATCCAACCCAAGCATTGCCATTAGCATCTACCGCACCGGCCAACCCCGGCACCAGAACGTTGGTTAGGACAGCTAGTCCGTCCAGCCAAACCGTCAGTCCCGTGCCATTAAAGGTGATTCGCGCCGAGTGTGCAGCGCCATTCTTCAGGTTGATGCCCAGCGGGGTCAGGTCCACTTGCGCTACGTATAGCCCATTGGAAATCACCCCAACCGAGTTGTCGCTGACATCAACGGACGGGTTCAAATAGGTGTTAAAGAAGACGCTGACATAATTCCCGGGCGTTGGGGGCGGATGCCAGCCATTGTCGTTCAGCCCGGAGTTCTGCACCGTGAACATGATCCCTTCCGCTCCGGAGGGTGACCCCAGAGTGCTGATCTGAAACTGAAAGCGCGTATCGAATCCGGCCGCGCACGGTTGCTTGTTAGTCGCCCAGGCGGTCCCCACCAGTGCTTGGACTGCCGGGGTCAGACGCAAGACAGAGCCGAGCTGCCCCGCGCTTAAAAGCAGCTTAAGCCCGGCGGTTGAACTGAAGTTGGTGTAGTTGATCGGCGCTGGCGCGATGGCAGGATCGAAGCCCAGATACAAGTCGCCCGAGGTGCGTGGCAAGAAGTTGGTCAGGAACCGAACGGTGACGGCGGGTTGGCCATTGGTATAAAGGACCGCGTTGCCGCTGTTGGTGTTGTAGGTGAGGGCGACATGCTGCCAGCCGCCGTTGGTGAGGGCCTGGGGCGCAGTGGCGATGGAATGGGGTTGGGAGTTGGTATCCCAAAGAATCGCGGTCAGGGAACCGGGGCTGTTGGTCAACCCGAGCCAGAACTGAACCCCGCGCGAAGTCTGGTTGGTCGGAGGGGTGGCGTCATACCATTCGACCAGCGGAGCTGGGCTAGCGACGTTGGCGGGTTTGATCCAGCCTTCGATGCTGAAGCCGCGCCCCCGGCCAAGATCGAGTTCCGGGCAACGGGGGACGACCATGCGCGTAGCCAGCCCGTCGCCGACGAAAGCCTGGTTCACTTCGCCGGACTCTCCGCTCGTCAGCCGGGCATAGTCCACCGCCACATCCGTCAGCGATGGCCCGCTGGGCGACCCCATGAACTGAGACAGACCCAGCTTAAAGCCCGAAGGGAAAGCCGCGGCGGTGTGGGTGAAGGAGACTCCGGCCAGCTCCGCCCCGGCGTCGCTGAGCACGGCAGCACGCACGCCCTGGTTGGGGGCCGCGGACAACACGAGGCGATACCAGGTATTGTTCTGGAAGTTGAACGGCAACTCATTATACGAGTTGTCGATGCTGCTGCCCGCAACGAGGAGGTGCACGGCGCCATAGGCGCCGTTGTCCGGAGCCACGACGTCGAAACGATTCGAATTGGCCGCATCAATAACCCAGATTTCGATGAATCCGTCGATGCTGTTGGGGGAACCCTGTGTGAGCGTGTTGAAACGCACCTCATAACGGAAGTCCTGGCCGCGGAAGGTGGTGGCCGAACTCCAGCCTTTCCGCGTCCACGGGCTGAGGGTGTTTCTCAGCCGCATGACATTGCTGCCACCGATGGTGGTAAAGGTGGCGTTCGGAACGCCCGCATACACCTCGACGAGCCCCGGCGGGCCGGCGCCGTTGACAACACTGGGCAAACCCGGCTGCCACATCGGGTTAACCGTGGGACCGGCGCAGTTGTCCAGGAAGAGCGACGCGTTGCCCGTCGAGAACGCCACGTCCCCGAGCAGCAGCCCGTTGAGGCCGCCGAAGATGTCCGAGCCGTCCACGTCCAACGGCCACCAGGTGACCATGCCCTCGAGCCAGGGTAAATGATTGACCCGGTAGCTGAGCGTGTAGGGGTTCAAGGCGGGGGACGTTAGCGCATTGGTCGTCGGTAGCGAATTAGACACCCCACCGTCCAACAAACCCAGCACGTGATTGCTCAGGCAGAAGCAGGCGTAATCGTCCAGGACATCCACCATATTGCTGAGCACGCTCCACCCCTGGAACATGGCGCCTGGGGCATAGAGGCCGACCGGCGAGGAGTCGAAATTGTTCGTGTAGAACGGCGCCATATTGGTCACCACGCTGAGACCAAACGTGCCGATGCCCAGCCCGTTGGTCGTGAGCGCCCCCCGGTCCTCGTAGAGCAGGACCCGCGTGCCGTTGGGGCTGATGAGGGTGATGGCGAGATCGGAGGCGCGCGGATCGCTGAGGAGCAGCCCAACATCCAGCGAGGAAATGATGTTGTGAAAGTTGTTGGTCAGGTGGATGTCGGTGACGGCGTCGTCCAGGACCGGCACCGACGAGGTGGTTTGGATGCTGATGATGGGGTTGATGGTGTTGAGGGACAGGCTGAATCTGGCGCGGAGGTTGACCTTGACCGGCGTGGTGCTGAGGTTGCAAGTGCGGACGGTGTAGCTGGTGCCAGGTTGCAGTGGCGGCAAGTCACTCTGGTCAATGGTCACTATGCCGCCGAGGGTGTTGGTGATGAGAATGCCCTTGCAGTCTCCGCCGTCGCCGGGGCAGACCTGGAGGGTAATCTGGATGGGCGGAGTGGCGGAAACCACGCTGAGCGCCACCGTCAGGCCGACCGCTTCCGGAGGAACATCCACGAAATCCGCGCGGCAGGCGTTCCCCTGGATAACGGCGGTGACGCCGCCACTGCTGGCCATGTCCTGCTGGAGTTCGAGGAAGAGCTGCAAGCTCATGTTGGTGCCGATGTGATTGGTGGCATTATCGACCGTGGTGAACAGCCACTGCCCGATGCCATCCTTGTTGGCGAAGGTGAGCAAATTGCCCGGCCCATCGGTGTGCTGCACGTGTGGATTGAAGAGGAAGGGAGAGGTCCCAACATTGCGTTCATCACTGTCATCGTAGATATAACTGGTCCACGTTTCACAGCCTGCGGCAGCCGGATCGGCCACACAGGTGTGATTGTGGAGGATGGCAAAATCCCCGGAGTGACTCAGGCTGCTGACCAAATCGGTCATCAACTCATGGGCGACGACGTTGGTGACGATCACGCGGTGCAGCTTGATGGGCGCGACCGAGATGGCCATCAACAGCGACGCCTGCGAGAATTGCGGCGATCCGTCCGGTATCGCCAGCGGCGTCGGGAAGCCGAGCAGATGCTGGTTACCCTGCTCATCCGTGCTGCCGAAGGGCAGTTGGCTGAAGATACCCAGCAGCGCGTACTCCGCCGCCTGGTGATCCTCCGACTTGACGCCGATGTAATAAACCCCGGGGATGGCATTGGAAAAGACAATCATCTCGGTGCCGCCGCGGCTCAGGGATTTGCTGGCCAACCTAACCGCGAGCGAGGCCAGGTTCGTCAAGTCGTAGTTGGCGGGGATCCTCGGCGGCGCCACATAGAGGTCAATGTCCGCCTGCGGACGCGTCGCCAGGTCCGCATTGGGCTGGAAGACCCCCTCGCGCGGGACGGCCAGGTTGAGTGGCAGGAAGGTGAGAAACGCGGCATTCGTGTAGGGGGTGTCGTTGGTAATCGCGTAGAAATGCCATTGGTTGGTCATGCCCAGGGTGATCACGCCGTTCGCCGCAGTCGGCAGCAGGATGCTGTTGGTGCCCAGCAGCGGGGTGTCGGCGCCGACGCGCTGGTTGAGCATGAAGCCGCCGGCAAAGCCGGGGGAATTGGTGAACATGTTGGGAATGATGGTCACCAGCGGTTTCGTCTCGTAAACGACCGGGGAGTTGCTCAGCGTCAGCGAGTTCTCCGACTGACCGTTGCCGCTCGAGATGACCAGCGCATAATCCTGGGCCACGTTGTCGGGGTTCGCCGTCACGGCATTCACGTTGACCCGGTGGCCCACGACGGTGACCGTATAGTTGGTGCTGAGCCTGCCATCCAGGGTCAAGGCCGGCGACAGATAGACGTTCTCGACATTGTTCACCGTATCCACGATCGGAATGGTGTTGGTGTCCCAGGACACATTGAAATCGCTGCCCGCCGCAATGTCGTTGCCCAAGAACACCTCGGAGGTATCCAGGTTGGTAACGATCAGGTTGAGGTCATTGACCAGCTTAACGCTGGCAATGGGATCGCCCGGCGGGTCGGTCCAGACCAGGGTAAAGCGCAGGGGTTGATTTCGGGCCGCCGCCGACAAGGAAATGCCACGCGTGTGGCTCTGGCCGGTGGCCAGCGCGTTGGTGGGGTCTTGCTCGATGATGATCATCGAATTGGTGGACGCGCTGAGATTGGTGGACGTGCTGAGATTGGTCAAAGTGCCGGGCAAACTGGCAGGCAGGTTGATCAGCCCCCAGCCCTGGTAGTTGACGGAGGCCCGAACGTTGAAATCATAGTTGCCGCTGACCGAGCGCGCGCCGTTGATCAGCATCGCCTTCAGCAGGGCGGGGCTGTGATTGGTCAGCTTGAGCCGCGACTCGAAGAACTCCTGCATCAAGGCCAAGGTGCCCGAGGCTTCGGCTGCCGCCATGCTGGTCCCTGACTCGTAACGGTAATACTGCCCGAGCGAGTCATTCATCCCCTCCAGCACCTGGAGGTAGTTGCCCAGTTCGTTAGTGACCACAATGTCGGTATAGAGATCACAACGGACCACCGCTTGCGTGGTAAAATTACCCACCGCGAAATACCAATAAATTCCCACCGGGCTGAGCACTGAATCCGGCGGGATGGCGACCTGATTATTGGTACCGACGACGTCAACGTCGGACGCGTTCGTCGGATAGTGGGACCGATTGATAAAGATGGGCAGGACCGGGAACGGGACCGGCGAATTGGTGTTGGGCACCAGCACGAAGGTCACCTGGACGGCGTTCTCCGGGACGAAGATCTTACCGTAATAGAACTGGTTGGTGGTAACGGGAATATCGTGATAGGCGAAGAATATGTTGCCCGTCGGGTTGTAGTAGGCGTTGGTGTCCCACTGCGCTGACTTGGTCGAAATCACAAAGGTGCCCGGTGCCACGACATCCGGCTTGAACCGGCCGAACTCGCCCTCGATGTTGATGCCCACATTGCCCCGGCTGGAAAACGCGGCCACCTGGTCGCTGGAATCGGTCATGCTCAGCCACGGCTGGTTAGTGGCACAGTTATTAGTCGAGTTGGGAGGCGAGCATTTCCAAACCTCGTTAGTAACGTAGCGCGGTTGCTTGATGGCGCCCACCGTAATGACGTTCTTGGCCGTGGCGGGCGACTGCACCGTGTCGCTGTTGCCGAAGCTTCCGGTATCGTCCCCACCGCCCGTGTTGCCGGCCGAAAAGACCAGCAGGAGCGGCTGGGAGCCCGAGACGTTGGGCAAAGCGTCGCGCACCGCAGCATCGTAGCTGGCGGCATGGAGGTCGTAGCTCTGGGAGTCGTTGCCGACGTAGTTCCAGCTATTATTGGAGATAAAGGCATTAGTCCGCGCGGCACCTTGCTGCAAAACACTGTCAGACGGCCAGGTCAAAGTCGCGCCGTCCGTAAATGGCTTGGTAAACATCCCCACCGGCTGGACGAAGATCTTGGCGGCGGGCGCTTTACCACGAAACTGGGTATTGGTGCCGGCATAAGCGCCGGTAGGGCCGGCGGCATTGGTGACCGTGGAGGATTCGCCGCCGCTGCTGGCGATGATGCCCGCCACATGCGTTCCGTGGCCGTTGGGATCAAGCAGCGCATTCGTGGAATTGCCGAACACCCGCGGGCTCAAATCCGGATGGGTGGCATCCACGCCCGAGTCGTTCACGCTCACCAAAATGTTGGTCCCCGTCAGCCCCAGGTAGTTGTTGGTGGTGAGCAGGTTGGTCGAGACGCCGACCTGCACGCGGCTCAGGTCATTCGCCGGCACCCGCGCCGCCGCTATTTCCATCTCATGCACCCCGGGCAAGGCCGCCAGAAACGGCAGGCTCTCGACGGGCGGCAGCACTTGCACCACCGGGCCGAAGGGTGACCGGTCTTCACCGAGGACTTTGACACTCAGGTTGGCCAGATCCGCGAGCGTCTGCGTGCGCGCATCAGCAAACAGCAACAGGTTGAGCACGCTGTTGTCGGGCAGCGGCTGCTGGGCGACCGCCAGTTTCAGGAGCGACGGCTTGAGTTTGTAATACGGTTCGTAGGGCAGGACGCTCTGCGTCCGCGGGTCCGCCTGCAACTGCCCGGCCACCGCCCCGGAGGCGCGCACCAGGTAGGCATTGTTGGGAATGTAGGCGACCACGCTGGCCCCGACCGCCTTCAACAGGGAACGAAAGCCGGCGTCAATCGGCCCGCGGGCCTGCACGACGTAACTGCCCGGATCGCCCTGGGCGCGCAGATGATCGGGAATGGCCAGGCTCGTGGGCCGGGCGGTGTCGAGCAGCGCGTTTTCGAGCAGGATGGCGGTATCACTGCGCTGCAATTCCCTGAAGGGCCGAGCGGTGTTGCTGAGGCGCAGGGCCAGGTGATTGGTGAGGCGGGATGCCTGATTCGTGAGCGGACCAGCCGCCGGGGGGATGTTGAGCGTGCCAGCCTGGCTCAAGAGCTGGAAGGGGAGCGAAGGTGTCCGGTGTGCCAGCCCTTGGATGTTGGATGTTGGATGTTCGATGTTCGATGTTGCCCGTTGCACGGCGGAGGCCGTGTTCTTCTTTGCAGCCCATCGCTCTCCCAGCCGCCAGAAATAAAAGGCGGCGGCAAAGCACATCAAGCTCAGTAATAGCCAAGTCAAGGGTCGCCTACGCATAGAATTATCAGTTAATCAGGATGTTGCAGAGAAAGCGAGAAGATAGCCTGGAGTTGGCCGGAGCGCGTTGCCTTTCGGGGCTTGCTGCGGACAGGAATGTCCAATGCCGCTAGGAATTGCTCCCTGAGAAGCCCCGCAAAACCGGGCCAAGTCATTGTCCCGGAGGGACATGCGACAATAGCCCAGCGTTTCAACGTTGGGAACCCGCCGCCGCAGTCCCATAAGTCCCGGAGGGACGGCTGACGAATCGCACCGGGTTTCAGCCGTCCCTTCGGGACTTGTGCCCCGCTAAACTCGCGTACCCAACGTTGAAACGTTGGGCTATTATCGGCCATCCCTCCGGGATGAGGATGGGCTAATCCAGGCCAAGTCATTGTCCCGGAGGGACAGGCGACAATAGCCCAACGTTTCAACGTTGGGAACCCGCCGCCGCAGTCCCATAAGTCCCGGAGGGACGGCTGACGAATCGCACCGGGTTTCAGCCGTCCCTTCGGGACTTGTGCCCCGCTAAACTCGCCTACCCAACGTTGAAACGTTGGGCTATTCTCGGCCATCCCTCCGGGATGAGGAACCTCAATTCCTAGCGGCATGGGACAGGAATGTCCGCGCTCCGGCAGGGGGCTGAGCCGGCGCCGTGTCGTGCCCGATCGGAGGTTCATGGGAGCAGTCATCGCGATTCTTTCAGGTCTTATCCATCGTCATTGTTCCACCCCGCGCTATTAATCGGGCGGCAGGACGTTGAAGCTCTCGATCACGATGTGCGCGTTGGCTGGCGCGCCGTCAATGCGGACGACGGCGCGCGTGGCAGCTTCCGCCATGATCTGGTAATTGACGCACAGGCCGCTGGTGACGAGCGAACGCTCCGCCGGCTTCAGCGCCTGGCCGAAGGAATAGACCACGAACCGCGGCGTGTGGTCGCACTTCAATAAGCCGAGGATTTGCTGCGGAATGCGCTCGACAGCCGCGTCGTTCAGCGAATCGTTCGGGTAGATCGCGT
>SESF01014023.1_pt1 | contig 12921 bp, 11 predicted proteins | sample 3171521 | NCBI WGS metagenome assembly SESF01 (sample SAMN10866945, study PRJNA518727) | freshwater metagenome | biome: subpolar coniferous forest; feature: holomictic lake; material: water; isolation source: holomictic Lake 227, 6 m and 8 m depth | place: Canada: near Kenora, Ontario | collected...
CGGGACCTGAGCAAATACCAACCACATGTACACTCTGCTTCATATCCGGTTCCCGCCTGCTCAATGCCATGGTGAATTCGTCACTTGGGCGCAAGATCGCGAAGCGCCTGGGCCGCGGCAGGGGCAAAGGAGCATAGCGGGAGCGAAATCAAGACTCCGAAGCCCGGGATGAGCCGCGAAGGATCGTACCCGTTGCCAATCACGGGTGATCTGGATCACAGTTCTGCGCCATGCCCGCCGCTCCCGACCACGCTCTTCTCTATACCGCGCTGATGCTGCGCAAGCTCCATGAGCTGCGGGGGTTCGGGCGCGTGCTCGATGCCGGGGCCGAGGGCCGCTATCGCGCCGTGCTCGCCGACCATCTGCCCGGGGCGGCCTGGGTCGGTATCGAAACGGCCTGGGCGCCGGTGCTGGACGAGTTCCGGCTGCGGCAGACCGAGCGAGGGCTCGGCTTCACCGACATCCGCATTGCCGCCGCCCGGTTCGCCGGGGTGGATCTGGTGCTGTTCGAGGATGTCTTCGAGCATCTGGAGTTGGCGGATGCTCTGGCCCTGGCCGACGCCTGGCTGGAACGGTCGTCCCTGGTGCTGGTGGCGATGGCGGCGGCGCTGCCGGTGGCCACGACGCTGCCCGGTCTCTGCTGCCGCTTCGTTCACGGCGGCACCGCCGTTGCCCTCCTGTCCACCGACCCCGGGCGGGTCCGGCAGATCGGCCCGTTGCACGGCCTCATTCCCGGCATCGTTCAGCGTCTGACGGGGGCGTCATGAGCACCCGCGCCTTTGCCCGGGCCGCCGATTATCTCTACCGGGGCCGGTTGGCCGCCGCGGATGGCTGGTGCCGGCGCGGGCTGGCGGCGGCACCCGACGATGCCGCCGGCCTGAACCTGCTCGGCTGTATCGCCGCCTTCGCCGGCCTGTCCGAACCGGCGGCGCGGTGTTTCGAGCGCGCCCTGCCCCTGCCAGCCGCTCGCGACAATCTCGAGCGGCTGGCCGGGCTCCTGTGGCCACCGGTCCGCCGGGAGGCGGGTTTCGTGCTGATCAAGTCCTGGGGCTATGGCTTCTGTTCCGAACTCGCCCATGTTCTGGGCGGGCTGCTGCTGGCCGAGATCACCGGCCGGGTCCCGGTGATCCACTGGGGCGGGCGCTGCCTTTTTTCCGAGGCTGGCACCGAGGGCTTTGCCCGCTTTTTCGAACCGGTGTCGGCGGTCGGTCTCGCGGAACTAGCGGCCCTCAAGGATGCCAGCCTGTTTCCCGTCGGCTGGAGCCCGGCCACCCTCGGTCACGACCGTCCGGTAACCCGGCCGGGCGCGGGGCCGGCGCCGCCGACCCTGCTGGCCCGGCCCGAGACGATTCTGGTTTGCGACAATTTCATCGGCGTCGCCGATCTCGCGCCCTGGATCCCGCCCGGCCACCGCTGGCACGGGCTGGCCCCGGCCGCCTGCCTCGCGGCCCTGGCCGAGGCCTATCTCCGGCCCCGGCCGGAACTCCAAGCCGCGGCGGCACGGTTCCGCGCCCGGCATCTGACCTGCGGACCGGTGGTGGCGGTCCATGTCCGCGGTTCCGACAAGGTGCTGGAGGTGCCCGAGGTCGGTCAGGCCAACCGCCGCTGCTTCACCCTGATCGACGCCCTGCCGGCGGCGCTGCGCATCCTGCTGCTGACCGACGACGAGACCCTGGCCGAACTCTTTCGCCAGCGTTACGGCGCGCGGCTGGTGATGACCGAATGCCGGCGCACCGGCGACGCCACCGGCATTCACTACCAGTCGGGCGCCGACGGCCTCACCCTTGGCCGCGAGGTGATGGTCGATCTGCTGCTTGCCCTTGAGGCCGACCATTTCATCGGCAATGGCCGTTCCAACGTCTCGGCGCTGATCGAGTCCCTGCGCAGCGCCGCCGGACGGGACAGCACGCTGGTGCTGGACAACCAGCTCTATCAGCACAGCTGTTTTCTCTGAGGGGCCGCAGCCATGGTCACGGTGCCCGAAGCCCTCGCTCTTGCCCTCGATCACCATCAGGCCGGGCGGCTCCAGGAGGCCGAGGCGCTCTACAGCCGGATTCTGGCCGTGGCGCCCGGGCATGCCGACTGCCGCCACCGGATGGGTGTGCTGGCCAGTCAGACCGGACGCGGCGAACTGGCGGTGCGGTTGATCGGTGAGGCGATCGCCCTCGACGGCCGCGATCCCGCCTGCCACAACAACCTCGGCAACGCCCTCCACGGGCTGGGCCGACTCGATGAGGCCGCCGCCAGCTACCGCCGCGCCCTCGCCCTCAAGCCCGATTATGCCGGCGCCCATTACAACCTGGCCAGCAGCCTCCAGGCCCAGGGCCGGCCTGAGGCGGCGCTGGGTCATTTCGAGCAGGCCCTCGCCCTCGGTCCCGAGCGGCCCGAGGTCCACAATAATCTCGGCGCCGCCCTCCTGGAACTCGGGCGGGTCACCGAGGCGGTGGCGCATTTCGAGCGGGCACTGACCCTCGCCCCCGACCATGCCGAGGCTCGCAACAATCTTGGCAAAGGCTGTCAGGAGCTGGGCCGGATGGCCGAGGCGGTGGCGCACTACCGCCAAGCCCTCGCGCTCCGGCCCGGGTATGCCGAGGCCCACAGCAATCTCCTGATGACCCTGACGTATCTGCCCGATCTCCCGGCTGCCCGCCTTTTTGCCGAGCACCGGGACTTTGGCCGCCGCCACGCCTGCCCCGCCCTGCCCCACGCCAATCCGCGCGAGCCCGGGCGCCGCCTGCGCATCGGTTACGTCTCGGGGGATTTTCGCCATCATGTGGTCGGCTTCTTCATCGAACCGCTGCTCGCCGCCCACGACCGCACGGCCGTCAGCAGCCGTTGCTATTCCGAAACCCGGCGTCCCGATGCCGTCACCGCCCGCATCAAGGCGCTGGCCGAGGGCTGGTGCGAGACCGCCGGTCTCGACGACCGGGCGCTGGCGGCGCGCATCCAGGCCGACGGCATCGATCTTCTGATCGATCTCGCCGGCCATTCGGCCTTCAACCGGCTGCCGGTGTTCGCGCTGAAGCCGGCGCCGGTGCAGGTGACCTGGCTCGGCTATCCCGGCAGCACCGGCCTTGCCGCCATCGATTACCGGCTGGTCGACCCGGTCTCGGACCCCGAGGGCGGCGCCGACCGCCTCGCCAGCGAAGCCCTGGTGCGGTTGCAGGGGGGCTTTCTGTGCTACCGGCCTCCCTGCGCTGCAGGACCAGACCCCGCACCCGCCGCGGAACCGGCGGACGGCGCCGCCCTGACCTTCGGCTCATTCAACAATCTCAACAAGCTGTCGCCGCCGGTGTTGGCGCTGTGGGCGGCGCTGCTCTGCCGCCTGCCCGGAGCGCGCCTGCTGCTGAAAAGCCGGCAACTGGCCGATGAGGCGGTGGCGCGGGCGCTGCGCCAAAGCTTCGGGCGTCACGGCGTCGCCCGGGAGCGGCTGGAGCTGCTGAGCTGGACCGCCGGCTTCGAGAGCCATCTTGACAGCTACCGCCGGGTCGGCATCGCCCTCGACCCCTTCCCCTATAATGGCACCACCACCACCTGCGAGGCGCTCTGGATGGGTGTGCCGGTGGTGACCCTGGCGGGAGAGCGCCACGCTGCGCGCATGGGCGCCAGCCTGCTGACCCGGCTTGGCCTGGATGAGCTGATCGCCGCCGATCCGGCAGCCTATCTCGAGATTGCGGCGGCCCTGGCCACCGACCGCGCCCGGCTGGCCGGGCTCCGCGCCGGGCTGCGGCAGCGCATGACCGCCTCGCCGCTCTGCGACGCCGCCGCGCTCGCCCGCCGCCTCGAGACGGCTTACCGGATCATGTGGCGCCGCTGGTGTGCCGGTGAACCGGCAAGCCCGTTCATGGTTTGACCTCAAAGGAGCAGGGCGGTTCGCCGGCCTGCAGACGGGCGCGGATCGCGGCGCAGGCGGCCTCGAAGGTGCGGACGAAGCGGGCCTCGTCGCACAGTGGCGAGTCGGCCATGCTCGGCCGCAGCCCGCTGCGGAGGGTCGCAAGGCGACCGGCGTCGCGGGCCAGCGCCACCGCCAGTTCGACATACGCATCGTCATCGCCGGCGATCAGTTCGGAGCGGCCGATCGCGGTGAGATAGCCCGCGGACAGCCGGCCGGCCATGGTTTCTCCCGCCAGCGTGATTACCGGCACGCCCATCCAGAGCGTGTCGACGGTGGTGGCGCCGCCGGTATAGGGAAAGGAGTCGAGGGCGATGTCGGTCGCGGTCATCGCCGCCATGTGCTCGGAGGGCGAGGTCCGGCCGAGCACCGTCAGGCGTTCGGCCCCGATGCCGTGAGCGGCGAACAGCTCGAGATATCGTTGCCGGGTTGCCGGATCGGTGAACCCGGGCGCCTTGAGCGTCAGCCGCGACGAGGGCAGGCGGCGCAAAATCCGGCTCCAGCTGGCAATCGCCGGCTCCGACAGCTTCTGGACGCCGTTGAATGAGCCGAAGGTGACGAAGCCGTTGGCCGCCGCCGGCGGCGGCCCGACCTCCGGCGCCTCGGCGATCGGCCGGTAGAGGTGATAACCGTCGGGCAGGCGGATGATCTTTTCCTCAAAGCCCCGATCGGCCGCCGCCGGTACCTGAACGGCATCGGCCAGCAGATAATCCATCGCCGTCATGCCGGTGGTGGCCGGGTAGCCGAGCCAGGTGATCTGGAGCGGCGCCGGCTTGCGGGCGAACACCAGCAGGCGGTTGTCGGCGGTATAGCCGCTGAGATCGACCAGAATCTCGATGCCGTCGGCCCGGATCTGCGCCGCGACCTCCTCATCGGCGCGACCGGAGATCGGCCGCCACAGCGCCGTGGCGGCCCGGAAACGGGCGGTCAGCGCATCGTCGATGGCGCTGTTGCTGTAGCAGACGATATCGTGCCCGGCCCGGCTCAGCGCCTCCAGCACCGGGATCATCAGCCGGCCGACGACATGGCTGCGAAAATCGCCGGAAACGAAGCCGAGTCTGGGCCGGCCCCCGCACGTTGCCGGTAGCCGAAGCGGCCAGTCGGCTTTAAAACGGTCGGCATGGGCGGCGCTCCACCGGCGCGACGCGGTCAGAATCTCGTCGAGACCGACACCGGGCCGGTAAAGCTGGGTGTAGATCAGGTTGCGATGCGCCTCCTCATAAGCCGGATCGAGCGCCAGCGCCCGCTCGAAGTGCGCTGCCGCCGCCGCCAACCGGCCCTGGTTCTGCAGCGCACCGCCGAGATTGTTGCAGGCGCCGGGAAACTCTGGCTTCAGCGCCAGCGCCCGTTCGAAGCAGCGGGTCGCGTCCGACAACCGGCCGAGATGCAGGAGAGCGCTGCCGAGATTGTTGAGGGCCTCGGGATAGTCGGCCCGGAGCTGGAGCGCCCGCTCATAATGGGCCACTGCGTCCGCGACCCGGCCCTGGCGCAGGCGGGCGTTGCCGGCATTGTTGTGCGCCTCGGGATAGTTGGCCCGGGCCTTCAGAGCCTGCTCGTAATGGGCCAGCGCTTCGGGCAGGCGGCCCAGGCTTTGCAGCGCGCTGCCCAGGTTGTTGTGGGCTTCGGCATAGCCGGACCGGAGTTTCAGCGCTTCGGCATAGTGAGCGACCGCGTCCGCCAGCCGGCCGAGATCCTTGAGGGTGTTGGCAAAATTGTTGTGGGCTTCGGCGTAGTCGGATTTGAGCATCAACGCCCGCTCGAACTGCGCCGCCGCCTCGGAGAGCTTGCCCTGGCGCCAGAGTACGGTCCCGAGGTTGTTGCGGATCTCGGCATCGTCGGGACAGAGGGCCGCGGCCTGACCGATCGCCGCCTCGGCAAGATCGAGACGGCCGACCTGATAGGCGAGAATCCCGAGATAGTGCAGGCTGCCGCCATGCTCGGGATCGAGTGCCAGAATCTCCCGGTAGAGCTGCTCGGCCTGGCCCCACTCGCCGACCTGATGGTGATGCTGTGCCAACGCAAAAAGATCGCCGGTCTGAAGGGCCGGTGCGGCGGCCCGGGTCTTTTTGCCGGCGGCGCGCCGGTACTGTCGGTTCATCGTCACGTCGGCATCGGCTCCCGGTTAATGGTGGCGACGAGGTCGGGGTATCCCGGGTTGGCGACAGTATTAGACGTCTAATAGCTACTCACCCAGCATGCTGGTGAGTTGGTCCCGCAGCGCCCGCATCGCCTGACGCTGCCCCTCGTCGAGCACCGCCCCGCCGGCGGCGAAGCTCTGCATCCGGCCAATGCCGGTGCGCAGGGCGCGCAGCACCCGCTCGAAGGAGGGATCGGCCGGGGCCGGCCGGGATTGCTTGACCGCCCGCACCGTCTTGACCGTCAGCGCCTCGCCGGTCCGCTGCCAGAGGCTGAGCTGCAGCGCCTCGTCGCCAAGCTCGGCCAGTTCCATCAGCAGCGAGACCGAAATATCGGGCCGGCCCGGCGCTTCCGCGAGAATGCGCGGCGGCAGCCGCAGAATGCCGAGCAGGCGGGCGATATATTCCTGCGACTTGCCGATCAGCACCGCCGCCTGCTCCTGGACCAGCCCCTTGTCGACGATCAGGCGCTGCAGGGAGACCGCAAGGTCGACCGGATGAAGGTCCAGCCGCTGGACATTCTCGATCAGCGCCAGGGCCTGGGTGTCGTCGGTCTCGATCACCAGCGCCGGAATCGTCTCGCGCCCCAGTTCCCGGAAGGCCCAGTAGCGGCGCTCGCCGGTAACGATCACGAAGCGGTCGGGCTCGGTCTCGCGGACATTGATCGGCTGCAGCAGGCCCTTCTGCTCGATCGAGGCGGCCAGGGTGCCGATGTCGGCCTCGCGGGCGTTGCGACGCGGCTGCCCGGGGTCCGACTCGATGTTCGCGAGCAGGATCTCGCGGTAGCGCAGCCGGCTGCTCAGCCCAAAAAGGGCGTTGTTGTCACCGACGCCGATCCCGGTTCGGCCCAGCGCCCGCTTGAACTGGGAAGCGTTCGAAAGGTCAAGCTTACGGGCCATGCTGCGCTCCTTCCCGACCCAGCGCGATCAGCGCCTCGGCGATTTCACGGAAACTTTCGGCTCCGGCCGAATTCGGGTTGATGGCGAGGCCGGGCCGGCCGGCCATCACGCTCTTGGTGTAATCGGCCGCCCGCTTGACCGGCGAGAACAGGCGCAGCTTCTCGGCCGCGGCCAGTTCGCGCAGTTCGGCCATCACCTGCTCGTCCTGGAGCCGGCGCGGGCTGTACATGGTGGGCAGAATGCCGAGGATGCGCAGGCGCGGATTGACCAGCTCCCGTACCCCGGAAATGGTCTCGAACAGCTGGGGGATGCCCATCATCGACAGCATTTCGGTCTGGGTCGGGATCAGCAGCTGATCGGCGGCGTTCAGCACCGAGACCGTCAGCTCGCCCAGATGCGGCGGGCAGTCGAGCACGACATAGTCATAGTGACCGGCCAACTGGGCGATCTTGGCCCGGAGAATCAGGGTGCCGTTGGGTTGGCGCAGCAACTCGCGGTCGGCGGCGGCCAGTGAGATCGAGGCAGGCAGGAGGTCGAAAATTCCCTCGCAGACCGGGATCACGAACTCCCGCATCGGCCGGGTTGCCCGGAGGGCATGGGTCAGGGTCGACCGGGCCAGTTCCTGCTCGTGGGGGTCAACGCCGAGATGGACGGTGGCGTTGGCCTGCGGATCGCAGTCGATCAGCAGCACCCGCTGGCCCGAAAGCCCGAGCAGATAGGCGATGTTGACGCAACTGGTGGTCTTGGCCACTCCGCCCTTCTGGTTGGCGGCACAGAACACGATCGGGGCCGCGCGCACCCGCGCCGCCGGAATGCCCAGTGGCCGCGAGCTGTCCTTGAGCATCGCGGCGACGATCTGGGGAATTCGCTCGGCTCCGGTCTCCCAGCGGGAAATCTTGGCGCGGTCGTAGCGCCGGTCGAGCCGGGTGTTAAGCTCGGTCACCAGTTCCTGCTGATTCAAGCCGCGCTGTTCCCGATAACTGCGCAGTTCCTCGCCGGACATGTCGTTGGCCACAGAACGCCCCCTCCGGTCGTGACGATGTCGACACCATCGGAAATGTTGATGAATCCGTCAACAGCCGTGATGGCCATTGTGTCGCTCAGGCCCGACAAATCCGGCAGCCGCGGCGCCAGGGCGCTAAAGACCAAGATAGGCGGCGCGCACCCGGTCGTCCCGGAGCAGGGCGGCGCCGGTGCCGGTCAAAACCACAGCGCCGGTCTCGATGACATAGGCACGGTCGGCGATGGCCAGGGCGGCATGGGCATTCTGTTCGACCAGCAGAATGGTGGCGCCCCGGCGCTTCAGATCGGCGATCGCCTGATAGACCTCGCGCACCAGCATCGGCGACAGGCCCATGCTCGGTTCGTCGAGCAGCAGCAACCGCGGATGGGCCATCAGGGCCCGGGCCAATGCCAGCATCTGCTGCTGACCGCCCGAAAGATGCCCGGCCGCCTGATGGCGGCGCGCGTGCAGCACCGGAAACAGCTCCATCATGCGGACGATGTCGGTCTCGACGCAGGGACCCCGGCGGCGGTAGGCGCCCAGGCGCAGATTATCCTCGACGCTGAGAGAGGCGAACACCTGCCGCCCCTCCGGGACCTGGACGATGCCGAGCCCGACCCGGCGGTCGGGTCCGAAGCCGCGGATGTCGGCGCCCTTGAAGGTCATGGTGCCGCCGCTGACCTCCTGAACCCCCGAGATGGCGCGCAGCAGCGTCGTCTTGCCGGCGCCGTTGGCCCCGATCAGGGCGACGGTCTCGCCCTCACCGACCCGGAGCGTGATCCCGGCCAGGGCGCAGACGCGGCCGTAATGGCTGGTCAGATCGGCGATATCCAGCATCCTGACCTCCTCCCCGATCACGCCGTGCCGAGATAGGCGGCGATCACCGCCTCGTGACTGCACATCTCGGCCGGCGTGCCTTCGGCCAGCTTGCGGCCATGATCGAGCACCAGGACATGGTCGGAAATGCCCATCACCATCTTCATGTCGTGTTCGACCAGGGCGACGGTGATGCCCTGGCCGGCAATCTTGCGGATCACCGCATCAAGCTCGGCGGTTTCGCTGGCGTTGAGCCCGGCCGCCGGCTCGTCGAGCAGCAGCAGCATCGGCTCGGCGGCCAGGGCGCGGGCGATCTCCAGCCGCTTGAGAGCGCCATAGGGCATCGCCGAGGCGTCGGCCCCGAGATAGGCGCCGCAGCCGACGAACTCGAGCAGCGCCGCGCAGCGTTCGGCAGCGGCGGCCTCGGCGCGGGCGAAGCCGGGCAGCCGGAGCAGCGACGGCAGCAGCCGCTGGTCGAGGTGGCGGTGGCGGCCGACCATGACGTTTTCCAGCGCCGTCATGTTGGTGAAAACCTGCAGATTCTGAAAGGTCCGGGCCAACCCCCGGCCGGCCAGGGCATGGGCGGGCAGGTCCCCGATCGGCTGGCCCGCCAGTTCGATGCGACCCGAGCTGGGCCGGTAGATGCCGGTCAGCAGATTGAGCAGCGTCGTCTTGCCGGCGCCGTTGGGGCCGATGATCGAATGGATGGTGCCGGAGCGGATGGTGAAGCTGACATCCTCGATGGCATGGAGGCCGCCGAAGTGCTTGCTGAGGGCCGAGACGCGCAGCAGGGTCACGGTGCTGGCCTCCGCGGCAGCCACCGGCAGCCGGCCAGGGTCACCAGCAGGCCGCGCGGCATGAAGATCATCGTTCCGACCATGATCGCGCCGAAAATCATGGTTTCGTAATCCTCGAACGCGGTCAGCAGCTGGGGCAGGGCGGTCAGGATCGCGGCGCCGATTACCGCGCCATAGGTCGAGGCCATGCCGCCGAACACGACCATGGTCACCAGTTCGATCGAGCGCATGAAACCGGCCCTGGCCGGGGTGATCATGCCGGCATAATGCACGAACAGGCTGCCGACGATCGAGGCCAGCACCGCCGAGAGCACGAAAACCAGGACCTTGCAGCGGGCGGTATCGATGCCGGCGACCTCGGCCGCGACCTCGCTGCCGTGCAGGGCCCGCAGCGCCCGGCCGACCGGAGAGTCAATCAGGTTGCGCGACATCGACACCGTGACCAGCAGCAGCACGGCGACCACCGCGTACCAGGCCCGATCGCCGCTGAGGGTCCGGCCGAGTACCGAGAAGTCGCCGACCATCAGACCATCGGAGCCGCCGGTCAGCCAGGATTCGGTATTGAGCGCGATCGAGATGATGATGCCGATACCCAGGGTGGCCATGGCCAGAAAATGGCCCCTCAACCGCAGCACCGGCCGCGCCAGCAGCCACGAGAGCAGCCCGACCCCGGCGGCGCCGCAGACCAGCGCCGCCAGCGGCGGCCAGCCGTAGCGGGTGGTCAGGATGCCCGAGGCGTAGGCGCCGAGCCCAAAAAAGGCAGCGTGGCCAAGACTGATCTGGCCAGCGTAGCCGATCAGCAGATTGAGCCCGACGCAGACCATGGCGTTGAAGCCGGCGTTGACCGCGATATCGTAGGCATAGGCGTTGGGCAGCAGCAGCGGCAAGGCCAGCAGCACCAGTGCCAGCACGGCCTCGCCGCTATGGCGCTCCAACCGGCGCTTTCCCGTCATACCCGCTCCGATCCCGGTTGTCCGAGCAGTCCCCGCGGCATGAACAGCAGCACAAAGAGGATGATCGCGAACGCCGTCGCTTCCTTGTAGGCCGAAGAGAGATAGCCGGCGCTCATCGCCTCGGCGACACCGACGATCAGGCCGCCGAGAATGGCGCCGGCGCCGTTGCCGAGGCCGCCGAGCACAGCGGCGCTGAAGCCCTTGAGGCCGAGCATGATTCCGGCCTCGCTGGAGGTGAAGGTGATCGGGGTCATCACGATGCCGCCGACCGCACCCAGCAGCGCGGCCAGCGCGAACGCCGCCAGCAGCACGCCCGAAACCCGGATGCCCACCAGCTGCGCCGCCAGCCGGTTGCACGAGGTGGCCAGCATCGCCTTGCCGTAAAGCGTGCGACCGAAGAACCAGCCGAGCCCGGCGATCACCGCCAGCGTCGTGCCCAGCACCCAGAGGCTCTGGGGCAGCAGGGTCGCGCCCATCACCACGAACGGGGTGTCGCCGGAGAAAGAGGGCAGGGCGTGATAGCCTTTGCCCCACAGCACCTGGGCCGCACCGCGCAAAAACACCGAGGTGCCAATGGTGATGATGATCAGCGTCACCGGCGAGGCGCCGCGCGCCGGCATGATGGCGAACCGGGCCACCGCCGCCCCGACCAGCACCGTGGCGGCGACGGCGAGCGCGATCGCCGCCGCCAACGGCAGGCCGAGGCCGGTCAGCGACACGGTCGCCATGGCCCCGATCATGATGAACTCGCCCTGGGCGAAGTTGATGACGTGACTGGCGTTATAGATAATCGAGAACCCAAGTCCGGCCAAAGCGTAAATGGAACCGATCGTGAGTCCCGAAAACAGGTACTGCAAAAAAGCCGACGACATCCCTCACCCTTGACTCCTGGTTCCGCTTATGATCAGTCCAGCAACACCCAGTCACCATTCTTGATCTCAACCAGATGGAACGAAGACAAAGACAGTCCCATGTGATCGCTCGGCGACATCGTGAACACGCCGGTGGTGCCGACGAAATTTTTGGTCCGTTCCAGCTCGTCGCGCAGCTTGGCCTTGTCAACACCGCCGGCCCGGCCCGCGGCTTCGACCACCATGTGCAGGGCATCATAGGCGTAGCCGGCGAAGGTCGAGGCTTCCGTCTTGTAGGCCTCGGCATAGGCCTGCTGGAAGCGCAGCACCACCGGTTTCTGCGGATCGCCGTCCGGCAGCTGCCCGGCCACCGCCAGGGCCGAAGCGGGCAGGCGGATGCCTTCTCCGGCGGCGCCGACCAGGGCGATGAACGCCTTCGAGGCGACGCCGTGGGACTGGTAGAACGGCACGGTCAGGCCGAGCTGGCGGACGTTGCGCGTCACCACCGCCGGCCCCTGGCCGAACCCGAAGTTGAAGAGGGCGGCAACGCCGGGGGTGTTGCGGATCTTGGTCAGCTGGGCGGTGGTGTCGGGGTCCTTGGCCGAATAGACCTCGTCGGCGGCAATCTCGATGCCGAAATTCCGGGCCACCAGCAAGGACTGATCGTGACCGGACTTGCCAAAACCGGCGTCCTCCGAGATCAGGCCGATCTTGAGCAGGCCGCGCTTGCGCAGATCCTCGAAGATTTTTTCCGCGGCCAGCCGGTCGGTGTGAGGGGTCTTGAACACCCACGTCTTGACCGGTTCGACGATCACCACCGCCCCAGCCAGCGAAACCAGCGGAATGCCGGCCTTTTCCGCCAGCGGCACTGCGGCCATGGTGGTGGCGGTGGTGCTGCCGCCGACCAGAACATCGACCTGATCGCTCTCGATCAGCCGCTTGACGAAGCTGGCGGCCTTGTCGGCGGCGCCGCCATCGTCATAGACCACAAGGTCCAGCAGCCGGCCATTGATGCCGCCCTGGCGGTTGATGGCCGCGATTTCCAGCTCCAGCGTCTTCTTTTCCGGGTCGCCCAGAAACGAGGCGCCGCCGGTCACGGAAAGAAAGGAGCCGATCTTGATGGTCTCGGCCACGGCACCGGAGGCCAGCGCTCCCGACCCAGTGAAGGAAAGCAGAACGGCAAGGACGCCACCGAACGCGGCGGTCACCGCGGATGAAAGCACGCTCATGGGGACAATCCCTCCTGGTTAGCCCAGCGTCAGCCGAGAGACAAGCTGCGGAGCCATGATCTTTTTGCGACGTAGAAGCACAGAAAGTGCGGTGTCTGTCAACGTCGACACTGTCGCGTCGCAGGGCAAGCCGGCGACGGGTTGCGGACTTCATCAAGACGCTCGATCGCGCGGGCCAATTCCACCGTGCTTTGCGGGGTCGGTTCCGATCGGAGCCGGTTCATCGGGCTCTGCCGTCCACCCGCTGGCACGGGAGCGTGCTTGCCTCTCTCCGAAAAACGACCCTCCCCGCGTCGTCGTCGTCGCTGGTCTGCCGCTTGCCGATCTGCTTCGCGAGATGATCGGC
>SESF01028905.1_pt1 | contig 12912 bp, 9 predicted proteins | sample 3171521 | NCBI WGS metagenome assembly SESF01 (sample SAMN10866945, study PRJNA518727) | freshwater metagenome | biome: subpolar coniferous forest; feature: holomictic lake; material: water; isolation source: holomictic Lake 227, 6 m and 8 m depth | place: Canada: near Kenora, Ontario | collected...
TTACTGTAGCATGTGCGGAATCCCTAAGGAGTCTCTGATCGAGTTGGTCGCAAGGGGATTTCGTGAGGGCGTCTTGGTTTCTTCATGGAGAGTGAGACTCCTTACGTCGTCTCCTACAATATTAGCGGAGGCCGTCAAGCGGGTTTGGTCCGCAAGGCGTGCCGAGCGCGGAGGTAATCGCCGACACTGAGCAGCGGTCCGGTCATGCCGGTGGTGACCAGGGCCATCAGCAGCAGCATGGTGAAGATGGGCGGCGAGAGGATGCCGAGGTCGTAGCCGATGTTCAGGGCGATGAGCTCGACCAGGCCGCGGGTGTTCATCAAGGCACCCAGGGCGAAAGAATCCGCCCAGTTTATCCCGGTCGTCCGCGCGGCGAGCATTGAGCCTCCCAGCTTGCCCACCGTCGCGACGGCAATCAGCGCCAGGCAGATGAGCCAGTCAGCCGGCTCCTGGAGCGCGCCGATTTGCGTGCGTAATCCGGTAAAGGCAAAGAAGAGGGGCAGGAGAAAGACAGAGCTGAAGTGCTCCAGCCGGACCCGCAACGAGTTCCGAAACTCGCCGTGCGAGGGCATCACGATGCCGGCCAGGAACGATCCAAACAGGGCGTGCAGGCCGATCACGTCCGTCACGAAGGCGCAGGCAAAGAGGAAGATCACCACGGCGGCTATGACGGGCGCATCGTGACCTTGCGGGGTCGGTGTGAGGTAGCCAAGCCAGCGCGGCACCCGGGGTTTGATCCAAAAAAACATTATGGCGACAAATAGCACGACTAGAATAAGGCTGAGCCCCGTGGAGGCCAGGCCACCCGCCTTGACTATTGCCACGACCACAGCCAGAACGGTCCAGGCAGCAACGTCGTTGGTTGCGGCGCAAGCGAGGGCGGTGGTCCCGAGGGCGGTCCGGGTCAAGCCGCGCTCCTCGAGGATGCGGGCGAGCACAGGGAAAGCGGTGATGCTCATCGAGATGCCGATGAAGAGCGCAAACGGCAGGAAGGTGGTCCCCGGCGCGGCCAGGCCTGGAAACAGCCAGAGCGCGCTCAGAAGGCCAAGCAGATATGGGAAGAGACTGCCTACCTGGCTGACAAATACGGCCGTGCGGGCTTGCTGCTTTAATTGGGTAACGTCCAGTTCCATCCCGATGACGAACATGAAAAGGCAGACTCCAATCTGGCTGAGCATCCGGAGGGTGCCGAGCGAGGCCGGCGGAAAAACCATTTGGAAAAAGCCGGGCCACAGCCAGCCGAGCAGGGAGGGTCCGAGCAGGATGCCGGCGATCATTTCTCCTATGACGGCCGGCTGCCCCGCCTTATGCATCAGGCTGCCACAAACGCGGGCGGCTAGTACAATGAGAATAAGCTGGACGAACAGCCGGGTGAGCGGGTCCTCGAAGTTCTGGCGCAGGTTGGCCAGGAGGGATGCGGAAGGCCCGACGCCCGAGCTGGGCTGCAGGGCAGGGTGCGTGTTCGCTGTTGCGGGTTGAGTGGTGCGTGTTGGGTTGAGCTTGGAGCCGTGTTCAACCACCGCGAACATGGCCAGGCCAAAAACGATCAGGATCAGCGGATAGACCAGGAGGCTCCTGTTCACAGGCGGTTCAGGCGGGAGTTAGAGCTGCGGTGTAGAGCTGTTGGAAGTCCGCGGCTGCGGCTGGTCGCGGGTTGAATTGAGCCGTCCACTGGCGCGCTGCCTCGTCGGCCAGGCGAACGATATCTTCAGTTTTGACTCCGCAGTGGCCGAGCGTATGCGGCAGGCCTGCGAGTTCGAGGAGCGACTCCAGGCGCTGGGCCAGGTGTTCCGTGGTGGCTGCGGGTGTTGCTGAAGGCGGTGCGAGCTGCGCCGAGCAGGCCGCTTCGGCGTAGGCGCGGGCGGCTGCCTCGTCCCGGGCGTTGAAGCGCACGACGTGCGGCAGCATCATTCCCACGGCGTGGCCGTGAACGACGCCAAAATGTGCGGTCAGCGGGTTGGCGGCGGCATGGGCCGCGCCCAGCATGCTGTTCTCGATCGCTGTGCCCGCCCAGGCGGCGCCCAGCAGCATCCAGCCCCGTGCTTCGAGGTCGGCGGGCGAGGTGAGGACTCGGTAAAGGCCGGCGATGATGAGCCGGTACGCCTCACGCGAGAAGATCAGGGATAGGGGGGTCCGCGGTTTCGTGACCAGGGTCTCCAGGGCGTGAGCCAGGGCGTCGATGCCGCTGCAGGCCGTGACCCGCGCGGGTTGCGAAAGGGTTAATGCCGGATCCAGCAGGGCAATGCGCGCGGCCGCTTTCGGGTCGCCGCAAGGCATCTTCTGATGGGTCTGCTCGTCCGTGATCAGAGCGAAGGATTGGCATTCGCTGCCGGTGCCTCCGGTGGTCGGGATGGCGATCAAAGGCAGCATGGGGCGCGTGGCCCGGCCGATACCCCAGTAGTCCTTCATCTGGCCGCCGTTGGTGAGAATGAAGTTGCAGCCCTTGGCGGTGTCCATGCTGCTGCCGCCGCCCAGCCCCACGATGGTGTCGATCCTGGCGCCGCGGGCGACCTGGACGCAGCGTTCCACGCATCGGGTCGAGGGATTCTCCTGCACCTGGTCGAAGAGTGTGGCTTCAATGCCCGAGGCTTCCAGCAATGCCTGCACCCGACCCGCATGCCCGGCGGACACAATGCCTCGGTCGGTGACCAGGAGCACCCTTTTGGCAGCGAGGGTTTTCGCCAATTCGCCCACTCGCTCGACGCTGTTAACACCGAAGACAACGCGGGTTCGCGGTTGGTAATCAAACGCAGCCAGAGCAGCGGCAAAGGCAGGGTCAAGGTCAGTGATCATGCGACCCCACTAGTGAAGTTCAAAAGCGGTAAGAGCACTACCGCACTCCAAAACGCTGGCGCGGTTGCAAGTGCCCTCGTCCACGCGATAGCGTCTTGGAGTGCGCCAAGTGCATTGGCGCTTTCCCACGGAATGCAAGCGGGGTTCGTGAGACGCCACACCAGGGCGAAACAACCCGAGGCTTGTCCCATAGGATCTGTGTCCATCTGTGTTCATCTGCGCTGGCATTGAGCTGCTGCAGCTAAGCAACTTCGAGCGCCCGCCGGCAATAAAGAAACTCGAACAAGTTGCCTTCGTGCGGCTGGTCCCAGGCGACCTGCATGGTGGAGATGGGACCGAGGTTGAGGCGGTCGATCAGCGGCGATTCAAGCAGCGCTTCCCGGAACGCCGCGTCCTGGGTGATGGCGGTGACCACCAGCGAAGGGCCGATTTGGCTGAGCATCGCGGCTTGCGGAACCTGCACCACGCTCGCGTAGGGGCAAAGGAATTCCCGGTTGGCCAGCGGATGGGCGAACGAGTTGCACAAAACAATCGTGGGACGCAGATACACAGCACCTTCGAAGGTAACTTTGCGGCCAGGGAGCAACGCCGAACGCGATTGGGCAGGAGTGCGCCCGTCTTCGGGCGAAGCAGGCTCGGATCCGCACTGTGCGTTGGAACACTCTGAAAGCTTACTATTTGCGAACGTCGCTGCGCCAGAGGACGGGCGCACTCCGGGGGCAGGGCCACGCTGCGCCCCGTGCTGGAGACTAGTCCGATACCGGGCCGTGGCATCCACAGCGCCCGGGGTTTGCAGCCCCTCCTCGATGGCGGCATCGATGCTCTCCGCCATGCGGGGATTGGCGAAAGCGGCGAGCCGGGCGTTTTCATCATGAGCGGGCAACGGGGTGATCGGACCGAGCTTCTGCGCGAGCGCAGCGGCGATTTCGGTGGCGTGCCTGGGCACCACGACCGCCGAGGCGTTGATGCAACTGCGCCCGCCATTGTCGGCGATTGAGGAGACCATCAGGTCCACGAACTCCGGCCAACGCTCGATCTGGTCTTCGCCAATGAGAATCTTGCTGTGTCCAGGCCCGTGAACCCGGATAGCGGGGTTATTGGCGTATTGCGCCGTGGTGTTCTTGTCGCCGAAGACCAACGCCCGGCCGCAGCCGCGCAGAATCTCCGCGGCGCCTTCGTGGTCGGTCGGGTAGAAACCGAACGCCTCCGCCGGGCACCCGGCGGCAATCAGCGCCTGAATAATCCGCCAGGGCGTCCAAGGCTCCTCGCGTCCGGGCTTCAGGATGACAGGAATCTTAAGTGGAATCGCAGGCAGCCACAGGGAGTTCACGCCGGGCGAATTGCTCGGCATGACCAGCCCGAGGCAGGGCGCGGCGGCATAGAAGCTGATCCGAGCGCCCGCCTGCTCGCCCAGGCCGCGATCGAGGATGCCGAGGTCAAGGCCGCGGGTCAGGCTGTTCAGGATGGTCCGCATCTGGCGGAGCGCGGAGGCGATCTTCTCCATGTTCCGCCGCACCATCACGAACGGCAGGCCGCTCGTCGCGGAGAGAGTCTCGACGTATTGCTGGGGTGTCTGCGTGTGGCCCTGGTCGCCCATCGGCAACGCCTCGTTCAAGAACAGCCCGGCAGCCCGGTCACAGATCTCGAGCAGGCGTTCGCAGGAAAGCTGTTTGAGCGCCGACCGCGACTCGCCGATCCGGGAGAGGTCCTTGCGGATGATGCCGGCGTTAACCTGGCTTAGATGCGCCAGCGTTTCGCCGGTGCGGCAGTCGTTGACGGTCACCCGGTCGAGACTGGCGTAGGGCTTGCCGCGCCGGAGCGCGGGGAGGTGAGGAAGCTCGGGCATCGTTCAATACACCCCTTCCACGATGTTCTTCTCCATCGCTCCGAAGGGTCGCACCTCGCCGACCCCGTCCCAGGGATACTGTGAGCAAGGCCGGCGCCGGAGCGCTTCGTCTCGTTCGAGGAACCGTGGCAGGAACAACTCCCTGGTCAGCGTCGTGAGCTCCACCCGACCCCAGGTGTCGTAGTCCACCACTTGCCCGGCTTGATTGGGGTTCACGACCCGCAGCACGGCGCGCGGCTGGGGCGCATGATAGGTGATCGAATACTTATCCTCCGGCCGCAGCGGTACACTGGCTGCCAAGCCCATCAGCGTGTTGCCGTAGGTGGGGTAAAAGCCGATGCGCCCTTCCAGTAATTCCTCGATGATGAAGCGCACATATTGCGGGGCCATGGTCGTGCCCCCGCAGAACACGCCGCGAATACCCACCCCGTAGAGGTCGAGCTTTTCGCCCAGTGCTTCCAGGAGCTTCGGCGTGGTGAACAGCGCGCTGATCTTGCGGTGCTTGAGGAGGATCACCGCCTGGTCCACCACATGATCCATGTAGGCGCGGGCCTGGTCGAGTTTCTTCTCGCCAATCACCTTTTTCACCCAGCGGGGGTCGAGATCGACGAAGTAGCACGGGCTGCCGCGGAAGTTGGCAAGGTGCTCGATGGCCAGGCGCAGACGCCGCGGGCCGGTCGGGCCAACCATCAGCCAGGCTTCGCCGCGGGGGAAATGCTCATCCGCAAGCCGGGAAGAGAACTCCTCGTAGTCGGTCTTGTAATCGTCCCAGCCGATGCGTTGCTTGGGCATGCCCGTGGTGCCGCCGGTCTCAAAAATGTTGTAGGGACGCCCCTTGTATTTTGCCGGCACCCATACGTCCGGCTGAAGTTCGCGCAGCCACTCGTCATGGAAATGCGGGAATCTGGTGATGAGGTCGGCGAAAGACTTCACCTCCCGGCGTGGATCCCAGCCGGCCTTGCTGGCCCAATCGAGCCAGAACGGGCAACCGGTCTCAGGTGAGAAATGCCAGGCGATAATCTCGCGCACATGGGCGTCGAGCTGGTTCTGGGCGGCGGAGAGTGTGGTGGGAACGAGGGTCATCGTGACGGTCAAGATGGGGTTATAGGAGCGCAGCCTTTAGGCTGCAGAAAGCCAGGAATGAAGAGCGGCCACTGCAGGTTCTCGCAACGTCTCGAATGCCGTGCGCTGCTGCAGCCTAAAGGCTGCGCTCCCAGGTGGTCGCCCTTTCGAGACGCGCCTGAACAGTTACGGCTCATCCTGCGCTTCAGTGGGCAGCGGAGGCGACCGGTTCTGAAGTCGATTGCGCTCCCCGACCTGACGATTCGCTCATTTGCTTTGGAAAATACCTCGCGATGGTCTCCGCGCACGGGGGCCGCGTCACCAGTGAGCCGACGATCATGCAGAGGGCGGAGCCGAAGACCATCGGCACTACGGTCATGAACCCGTTCCAGAAGCTGACGTCGCCGCGCGGATTGAGGAAGAGGACTTTGATCGCGCCTTTGCCCTGGCCAAGCTGCCAGATGACGTCGCCCGGATGGCAGGTGTTTTGCAGCACGGCGAAATAGATCAGGCAGGCGGCGGTGAAGAGGGTGGCGGCCAGGGCGCCCCATTTGGTGCTGCGTTTCCAGAAGAGCGCGGCGATCATCACCGGTGCCAGCGCGGCAAAGCCGGAGAAGGCGTAGCGGATGGCGATTTCGAATATGCCTTGCTTGGCTTTGAGTTCGAGCGCGATGACGTAAGCGACCACGGTCACGACAATGATGAATGCGCGCGCGAAATGGACGGCGGCTTTCTCTCCATACTTCTCCCGGCCGCCGTAGTGCTGGTAAATGTCCTTGGTGAACATGGTGCTCAGCGCCAACACCTGGTGCGCATCCGAGCCCATGACAGCGGAGATAATCCCCGCGCCGAGGATGCCCGCCAGCCAGACCGGCGCATACTTCTCCAGCATCAACAGCAGGATGCCATCGGCGTCAGCCACTTTGCCGAGCGTGGCGGCGCCCAGGACACCAAGAAAGACGCACGGCAGCCAAATCATCATGATGGCGAGGGGGTACAACACGACGGTCCTCCGGAAGGCCGTCACTTTCCGCGCCGAGAAGCACATGATCGCCATGTGCGGGAACATGATGCTCGACAGCGGGATAAGGGTGTAGCTCCAGAAAGCCTGGGGCGGCATCTTCTCGCGCGTCACCAGGAAGCTGGTCTTGGGATCAGCAGCGAGTTTGGAGATGTACTCGCCGAAGCCGCCGGGCAGCGCGTGGCTGATCGTCACCACCGCCACGGCTCCGAAGCAAAGAAACATCGTGGTCTGCAGGATGTTGACCCAGACGGTGCCGCGCATGCCGCCCAGGAAGACTCCCAGGGTCACCACTACCGCCACGACCGCGCAGCCGACAGGGTAGGGGATGATCGGCGACTGGGTGCCGCCTGCGTCTGAAAGGTGCGCGAGGACAGTGCCGCCCCCCATGATGCTGATGATCATATAGGGCACCAGCATCAGCGCGCTCAACGCGAAGATCACCGTGCCGATGGTGTCGCACTCCCAGCGGTCTCTGAAGAAGGCGACCTGGGTCTGGTGGCCGAACCGCTTGCCCAGCGCCCACAGGCGGGTGCCGATAAAGAAGATGGTCAGGGGTATGACCAGGCCCGAGGAGGAGGCCATCAACCCATAGATGCCGATGCCCTGGCGATAGGCCTGTCCGGAGCTGCCCAGAATCGCGAAGGCGGTCATGTTGGTCGCGAACAGCGACAGGAAGAACACCATCTCGCCGACCGAACGGTTGGCGAGAAAGTAATCCTCCGTGTTCGCCTGCGACTTGCGGAACGCCAGGCCGCCGATGACTCCGATGATAACCAGGTAAATGGAGATGACGATGACCGGGATCACGAGCGGTCCCCCTTCCGGTCCCTGGCTTCCGGTTCAACCTCTTCCAAGTGCTTTGGCCAGGCCGTCCACACAAGAACGGCCATCAGTGCGGCCGCCAGAATCGAGTAGCCGGCCTGGTAAGCCAGACCGATCGGCAGGAAGCCGAAGACGAGTGGATCGGCCTTTTTCCAGTTCCAGAAATCCTGGTGGAGCACGTAGACAGCGGCCACCAGGACAGTGAGGAGAATGGTTTTGAGTTTCATGGGTTTTGCCAACTAGTAGGGCAAGCGTCTCGCCTGCCTCGGAAGTTTGGACATTCTGTTTTGGTCAACCCGAAGGGTTGCCAGAGGGTAGCCGGAGGTCGCCGCTTCCAGCCCCCCCGGCGACCTCCGGGTAACGGCGGAAGAGGTGGCCTGCGCCCCTCCAGGGTGCGCGAATCCAGAGCACACTTTCCGGTGGTCGTCCCCCCCTTTTGCCCCGAACGACCACCGGCTACCATCTGCCAACCCTCCGGGTTGGCTTCCGTTACAGCCGGCAGCATGTTCAGACTCCAGGGGCAGGCACCTCACCTGCCCCGGATCGGGCCGCTTTTCCACTGCAGGGGCAAGCGCGACGCCTGACCTGACCTTTCCGCATACGCTCGTAAGTTTCATGGCGCGGGCTGGCTGAGGTTCGCCACCCGTTTGGCATTGGCTTGGAAAGCGAACAGGTGCGTGTTGGAGGAGATGTACAGGACGCCGTTCGCTACCACCGGGGTCGAGTAGATCGGCGCCCCGAGATTCGTCGTGCACAGAATCTTCTTCTCCTTGCTGGCCTCGAGCACCACCAGGTCGCCGTCCTCGTCGCCGACATAGACCTTGCCGTCGGCCACGAGGGTCGAGCCCCACATATGCGCCTTTACGTCATGCGTCCAGTAAACTTTCCCTGTTTCCGCGTCCAGGCAATGCAGGAAGCCGGAGAAGTCCCCGACAAACAGCAGGCCGTCGGGAGTGATCGATACCGTGGAGATGCTGCGGTGGATCTTGTCATACGACCAGATCTTCCCGGTCTGCGTGATGTCCCCGGTCCTGGTGGCATCGATGCACGTGAGGATACCCACCCCTTCGCCGTGTTCCGGGTCCTGGCCGACCGCCGTGTAAACGCGGTTCTTCCAGAACACCGGCGTGGCGTTGATCTCGCTGGGGCCCTGGGCATCCGGATACTTGAATTTCTTCCGCTCCGGCGGGTTACAGTCGTACCACCACGCTTTCTTCAGGTAGCTGCTGTCGCCCTCCTTAACTGGCTTGGAGTCGAACGCGTAGCAAATGCCGTCGCCGCCGCCGAAGAAGATGAGCTGGCGGCCGTTCACGCTGCCCGTAGACGGTGAACACCATTGACCGTGGAAGATGTGCGGGCCGATATTCGCGTCGTCCTCCCCCAGGAATTCGCCGGTCTGCTTGTCCAGCGCGATCAGGCTGGGCGCTCGGGGCGAGGGGATATTCGAATGCGTCCAGTCCTGCCCGTTGGAGGTGTTCACATACACCACGTTGCCAATGACCAGCGGTGCGCAGTCGGAGGCGTTGTGCGGGAACACGCCCAGCTCACCGATCATGTCGTACTGCCAGAGGATGTCGGCGTCCTTCGGGCCGGGCTCGATCGGCGGGGCTCGCCGCTCCATCGGCTTGCCTTTGTCGAGGATCACGTCCTTGACCACGTATTTGGCCTCATCCTTGAACGGGCCGTCGTTGCCATTGGCCATCCCTTTGGCGTTGAGGCAAAGCACCTCGCAGCGGCTGCTCACGACATACACCCGGTCGCCCTCGATCGTCGGCGACGACAGCAGCCCCAGGCTTTCCCAATCGTTGACCTTGCCGGACGCGAGCTTGGGCACCACGAGCTGCCACAGCAGCTCGCCGGTCTTCTCGTCGAAGCACATCAGGATGCTTCGGTCGCCGACGCTCCGCGGGTCGCGCGGGTTCTCGTTGTTGGTGCCGATGAAGACCCGGCCGTTGGCCACGGTGACGTTGCCGTAGCTCTGCGAGCCGAGCTTGGCCACCCACTTGAGGTTCTCCGTGTTGGCACGTTCGATCTCCTCCGAGGTGCCCTTGAACTTGATGTCGCCCGCTTTGCCCTTGGTGAAATGGTCCGGCAGGTTCGTGGCGGTGCAGTACATGTTGCGGGCCGATGTTCCGCCCCACTGGGGCCAGTCCTGGGCATGGCTGGACGGCGGAATCAGCGCAAAGGCGCAAAGAAGCAAAGACGCAATCGAGCTTGTCAGCGTGTAACTCATGTAACTCATGTAACTCATTCAACTCCTTTAATCTGCATCCGGCGTTACGTCGATGTTATCGATATAAACCGGCATATCCTGCGGGGAAAAGCCGAACAAGCCCGGCGACCCGGCCTGATGCGCGGTCTTGTGCGGCACGGAGATCGTCCACGCGGTCGGTTCCGGCTCGCCGCGCTTCCACGCCTTGGCTTGCACCACGGCGGAGCCGTCCGGGTTTCGTTCCACCCGCGCCTTGAGCCGATACCAGACGTTCGGCGACCACTTGAAATCCTCCGATGCCCGCAGCCGCTCCTGGTTGGAGTTCACCTCCAGCTTTTGCTCGTTGCCCTTGAGCACGATCAGGTAATGCTGGTTGATGACGCCGACCTCCGACATCTTGCGCTTGTTGCCATCGCTCATGACGTCGGCCTGGATGGTATAGTGGCTCATCTCCGGCGTGCCGATGAACACCGTCGCGCGCTGGAAGAACCGGTTGTCGGTAGTCTTCGCGAGCACTTTGCTTCCGTCCTTTTGCCGCACATCGAACTTGAACCGGGCCCCAATCCACGGCAGCGGCGGATAGCTGAATACCACGCCATCGGCGTTCGTCTCGGTCAGCCTGAACGACTCGAAATCCTCTTTGGTCGGAACATTAGGCATCACCCGGCCGCGCAGGTAGCCCTTCAACGAGCCCAGCGTGGCTTCAAATGCCCCCGCCGAGGGGGTGACATCCGGCGCGGCCTGCAATACGCCGTCCGCATCGAAAGCGCCCTTCATCGCCGCCTTGACCTTTGCCGTCGGCGGGATGTAGCTGGCCCAGCTTGCCTGCTTTGCGGGAATGGAATCATCAACCCTGAGACCGTTGGCGTCCAACGAGCGCAAGCGGAAGGTCGCCTTTTCACCCGGATGCAGCAGCACCTCCGAGGGGATCACCTGGAGCTGGGTCGCCGGTCCGGGCGCGGGCCACGGCTTCTCCTCCGGCGGCGCGGAACAGCCCGGGTTGTCGCCCTTTGCGCCCCAGCAATACAGGTGACGCGTGGTCTGCAGATATAGCTTGCCGTTATACGCTACCGGCGTTCCGAAACACCGGCCGTCCAGCGCGGCATGGCACAGAATCTCACCCTCGTTATCCCCCGGTTTGATGATAGAGAAAGCCCCGGTAGTACCCGCCTCGCCCGTCGCTTTGCTCGCCGGGTCGTCGAGCATCGGCACATAGAGCTTCCCATCGGCGAACAGCGGACAGGCATTCCGCTGCTCGATGCCCAGCTTCAGCTTCCACTTGATCGCGCCGTTGTTGGCGTCCACGGCGAACAGGTCGCCCTTCTCGGCCACCGCGTAGACGGTGTCGCCGACGAGGATTGGCGAAGTGGTGGAGGAGGAAATATCGTCGGCCCAGAGTTCGAGCTGCTTGCGTTCGAGCACTACCGGCGCCGCGGCAGGGTTGGCGGGCAGCACCCTGGGCATCTTGAGCGCGACCATCTGGCCCAGCTCGTAAGGAGTCCCGTAGATGGCGATGAGTTTATCCTCGTGATGCACGAGCACCGTGGCGTTGATCCCGGCGCGGAACAGCGACACGCGCCAGATCGGCTCGCCGGTCCGCGCGTTGGCGCACACCACGCTCCCGTCACCCGTGCCCGCGAAGAACACGCGCCGGCCCTGGTACCAGCCAAGCTGGGGATGCGAAAACGAATTGTCTTTCGGCGGTGCCCCCGGGCTCGACGCCCAGACCAGCGCGCCGGTCTGCTTGTCGAACGCGTAGAACCGATCCGCCCCCGGGCCTTGCGTGCCCCAGTTGGCGGTGATGCCGCGGGTGATCACCAGGTCGGCGTCGATGACGGGCGAAGCCGTGCGGCTGTTCGGAAACGTCAGCCGGCCGAACTCCTCCATCAGCGAATGCTGCCAGAGCAGCGTGCCGTCCGCCGTAAACGCCGCCAGGATGCCCTGCGTGCCCTGGATATAGACGTTGCCCGTCTCGCTATCGATCGCCGGGCTGGCCGTGGCATAGCGCAGGTAGATGGTGTCGCTCAGGTAATCGTTGTAGAGATGCTGCCAGAGCTTCCGGCCCGTCTCCGCGTCGAAACAGGTCACGCCCTCCTGCAAATCCGCCCCCTGGCCGGTATAGCCCATGGCATACAGCTTTCCGTTCGCGATCACGGGTGCCGATTGCCCGGGGAAATCCGCCCGCCAGAGCGTGTCCCTGGCCGAAACGCGGTCCGGGAGACCGGTCTCCGCCGAATAGCCGCTCTGCTCGGGTCCCCGCCAGCTCAGCCAGCCGCGCGGCGCTCCCGCCGCTCCGGCCAGTGGCGCCCCGGCCGCCAGTACACAGCCTATCAGCCTCACAATAGCGGCGGACGGGAAGGATCTCGCCCACCCACTTCGAATCATCATCTTAAACAGCACTCGACTAAGCATTTTGCACAACCAAATCACGACGGAGTCATAGAACCGCATGGGACAATGCATCATGATCGATGATTACGCAAATGGAACCTGCTTATAGTGCAGCGGGCGCTTCCGTACGCTCCCACCGCTGAGAGTTCCCTCGCCCCATGACGAAGGAGTGGGGAGAGGGGGCACTAAACAGTAACCATCCCCTCGCTCCGCTCGTGCCGCGCGGGGCGAGGGGTAGGGAAGCCTCGGTCGGTGGTGGGATGGCATGCTGGGTCCAGTGGCCACGATCCATAACCGCGTGGAGTCATACGCCATAGAAGGAGTGCAACAGCCCATCATCGTGCATCCAACCGCTCCCGGCAAGCTCCGCAAAGGCGTCACTCAAGGTCTCCTTGGTGAGCGGAAGCAGTTGCTCAGGCACCCCATCGACAGTGATATACAGCCGTAAGCAAAGCTGGGTCGCGTCCAGGTAGCACATGCCCTCAGGTAACTGCGCCTTCAAACGTGATGCGAGGCTAATCATTGCGCTAAGATGGCGAACAACGCTCCTCAGGGGCGGCGGGGCAAGCGCTTCCGCTACGGGGGGTAAGCGAAATCCCGACTTCCGCTGGAGCCAAGTTGCGCCACGTCTCGCTGTTGCTCTGTTTTGACATAATCCGCACAGAATGGCCGCAAATACATCGTGAGCATCTGCATTCGCTCGAAGGTGCCCGCACAAACTCCCAGACCAATCGCAATGGTCGAAGGCCAGCCCGACAAGGG
>SESF01021466.1_pt1 | contig 12907 bp, 11 predicted proteins | sample 3171521 | NCBI WGS metagenome assembly SESF01 (sample SAMN10866945, study PRJNA518727) | freshwater metagenome | biome: subpolar coniferous forest; feature: holomictic lake; material: water; isolation source: holomictic Lake 227, 6 m and 8 m depth | place: Canada: near Kenora, Ontario | collected...
TTTCCGATCCCGCCGAATACGCCCGTCGTTCCCAGCTCCGTAATCCATACGGTGACGGCACCGCCGCGGCCAAGATCGCAAGGGTGATGGAAGCGGCGATCTAATCCGAAACAAGTTCCGGGTGGCAGGTGGCAGGAAGTAAATTACCCGCCACCTGCGGCCGCCACCCGCCACCTGAAGTGAGTCGTCTCCCCACGTGCCAGCTTGCCCCCTAAATTAGTTGCGCCTCCTTTATTTCCATCAACATTTCGCCACCCCGCAGGGGTCGACCGGGACGCGTTCCTATGAATTCGCCCGCGCACTGCTCGCCCGCGGCCATGAAGTCACGGTAGTCTGCGGCGCCCATCGCCAGAGCGGTTTAGAGCTGCCGTATGACGCCGCGCATGACTGGCATCGCGGTTCGGTGGACGGCATGGATGTCATTTCCCTGCCGCTGAGTTATTCAAACCAGGATTCGCTCTGGCGCCGCGGGGGGTCGTTCCTGCGCTTCGCCGCCCGCTCGATCGGTCTCACGCTACGCTTGGATTACGACCTCGTGTTTGCGACCTCGACGCCGATCACGGCGGTCATCCCGGGCCTCGCGGCCAAATGGCTTCGCGGCAAGCCCTTCGTCTTCGAGGTGCGTGATCTCTGGCCGGAACTGCCCCGCGCCCTCGGCCTGCGCAACCCATTCATTCTCGGCGGCATGTCGCTGCTGGAATTTCTCGGCTACCGTTCGGCCGACGCCTGCATCGGGCTTTCCCCGGGTATCGTCGATGGCATCCGTCGGCGGTCGGCCTCCACTCAGAAAATCGTGATGATCCCCAACGGCTGCGATTTGGAGATCTTTCATCCTCGTCGGCGCCGCAGTCTGGCGCTGCCAGGTATCTCGCCGGAAGATTTTGTCGCTGGCTTCACCGGTGCCCACGGCCCGGCCAACGGGCTGGATGCCTTGCTCGCCGTCGCGCGCGAGCTGCGCCGCCGGGGCGATCAACGCGTCAAAATCGCCTTCATCGGCGACGGCAAGGAGAAGGCGCGCATCGCCGCGCAGGCACAGGCCGAGGGCCTGACCAACTGTCTTTTCTTCGCGCCCGTCGCCAAGGAGGAGCTGGGCGGCATCACCGCTTCGCTCGATTGCGGCCTGATGGTGCTGCGCGATCTCCCGGCGTTTTATCGCGGCACGTCGCCCAACAAGTTCTTCGACTACATCGCTGCCGGCCTTCCGGTCGTGAACAATTACCCCGGTTGGCTGGCCGAGATAATTACGACCGAAAATGCGGGCATCGCCGTGCCCCCCGCCGACCCCGTCGCTTTCGCCGACGCTTTGCAGCGGCTCGCCGCCAATCCTGACTTGAAGGCAAGCATGGGCGCGAATGCCCGGGTGCTCGCCGAAAGCCGTTTCGCCCGCCCCAAACTGGCGGCGGAATTCATCGACGTCCTCGAGGCCGTCGCCGCCTGAAATCTTTCCTCCTATGCTGACCCGCGAACAAGCCCTGCAAATCGTCCTGCGCCGCCTCGCCGCCCTTGGCCACGAGCTGGGCAAGCCCGAGCTGGCTCAGGCCGACGAACAGACGCGCCTCTTCGGCGAGACCGCCGCCCTCGACAGCATCGGGCTGGTCACGCTGATCGCCGATCTGGAGGAAGATATCCGGGTCGCCACCGGCCAGACTGTCACGCTCGCCGACGAAAAAGCCATGAGCCGCCTCACTTCTCCCTTCCGCCGCGCCGGTTTACTCGCGGAGCATGTCGCTGAAATAACCAGCAGGTAGTTGACCTGTTGATCAGTTGGCCGGTTGGCTAGAGAGATGCACCGTTAGTTGACAGGTTGACGAGTTGACACGTTGACAAGGAATGCAACGGGTAGGGATGCGATGACATCGCATCCGCTCGCTCAAGGGGAGACCGGAAGCCGGAATGTTAGCTTAGGCCATTTTCTTTCAGGTGACAGGTGACGGCCACCGGGGCATCGGCCTTTCGGGTGTCAGCCGTTCGGCGTTCGGCAGCCGGCTCCAGGTTCCCGCGGCTGTAATGGGTAAAGACGGTTCTTCGAACCGTTCGCTCGGCGGGCTCGGAGAGCCCGCCCTACCTCAAGACACCACCAGCCGATTGCCCGGTCTCCGGCTCCCTTGAGTTAGGCCCGTTGTATCCCTTGTCCTCCGGCCAACCGATCAACCAATCAACCAATCAACTTCGCATCTCTGATGCCTCCGAGCCTCTGGTCAACTCAGCCTCTAACTCAACCTCAAGCCCTCGGGCCCTCCTTCACCTCCATCCCTCGATTCAAATGCCCACCGCTCTCATCACCGGAGTTTCTAAAGGCCTCGGCCGCGCGCTGGCCGAACGCTTGTTGGCCGATGGTTGGGTGGTGCATGGTTTCTCCCGACAGGCCGCACCCATCACGCACGCGCATTTCACCGGACACTTGGTCGACGTCACCGATGAGGCCGCCGTTCGCGCCTCGGTCGCGGCTGTCGCTGAGCTCGGCCGCATCGATTTGTTGATCAATAACGCCGGGGCCGCCTCGCTGAATGCTTTCCTGCTCACCCCGGGCAAGGTGGCCGAGTCGCTCATGCGCGTGAATTACCTTGGGACGTTTCACTGCCTGCAGGCCGTCGGTAAAGTGATGGTGCGTCAGCGCGGCGGATTGATCATCAATTTCACCACTGTAGCTGTGCCGCTTTCCCTGGAAGGTGAAGCCGCCTATGTCGCCAGCAAGGCCGCGGTCGAGGCCCTGACCCGCGTCGCCGCCACCGAACTCGCCACGCAGGGGGTGCGCGTCATGGCGTTGGGCTTTGGTCCCATCGACACCGATCTCACCCGCGCCGTGCCCAAGGCCGCGCTCGCCAAAATTAATGCGCGGATCAGCCGCCCCGCCGGCACCTCTATGGGCGAAGCCGTGGATTTCGTCGTCGCTCGCCTCGGTGCCTCCGCTTCTGCCAGCGGCAGTGTGGAGTATCTCGGAAAGTTGGGCAGTTGATCAGCGAGAGATAACGTTAGTTGACCGGTTGACCAGTGGGCCAGCGGGCAAGGAATGCAGCGAGGTAGGGTCGGTACTGCGTGCCAGCCTTCGATATAGTCCTAACCGCGCCTACCCTGCTCGGGGTAGGGACGGTTCTCCGAGCCGTCCGAAGTGCAAAGGTGCACGGGTTAGGTGTTGGCGGTTGGGGATGCAACTGAAGCAAGGGTGTCGTTTGGGGTCACAGGTGCCGGCCGCCGGGGCATCAGCCTTTCGGGTGTCGGCCGCCGGCTCCAGCCTCCCGCGGCTGATGGCTGAAACGCCGAAACTTGAATCCCCAATGCCCGTGGCTGCCACCTGCCACCCGAAGTTAAATCGCCTCCCCCTGAGCCTCCGTGCCTCTGGTCAACTCAGCCTCTCGTTCTCCTTTCCGGCCAACTGGCCAATCGTTCAACTAACCATCCCGGTCTTTCGTCCATCCAGTCCTCAATTCAGACATCGACTCAGTCCTCCTATTCTTTCGTCCCATGCCCCTCCTCACCCGCTTCACCGCTTATTCCGCCAAGCCTGCCTTGGCCGGATCGTGGGGTGTGGTGAATTTCGGTGAACTGGATGCCCTGGTGGTGCGCGCACGGGAGTCTCTCCGGCAGCTGAAATTGGATCGCCCCACGGCCTTTGGCCTCATCGGCGAACACGGACCAGCTTCGACCGCCTGGTTACTCGTGCTCGCGGAGGCCGGCCATTTCGTCGCGCCGCTGTCGGGCAATGCGGTCGAGCATCCCGCCAAACTCGCCTTGATCAACGCCCAGTGGATCATCACGACCGAGCCGCTGAGTTGGAGCCTCTACCCGCGCGTCGACGAGCCTTCCGCCCATCCGCTCTTCGCCCGCCTGCGCGAGCAGGGTGCCGCGGGGCTGATCCTTTTTTCGAGCGGCACCAGTGGCGTGCCGAAGGCAATGGTGCAGGATTTTCCCAAACTGTTGGCGACGTATGAATCGCGCCACGAAAGCCGCCTCCCCGTGCTCGCCTTGCTAGGCTTCGATCACATCGGCGGCTTGAACACCCTGCTGGGTTCCCTGGCGGCTGGCTCCCTGTTGGTCATCCCCGCCAGCCGCGCGCCGGCGAGCGTCGCCGCGGCGATCGCGACCCATCGTGTGGCGGTCCTGCCGGCATCACCGACGTTTCTCAATCTCCTGCTCGCCTCGGGTGAGGTCGAGGGCCACGACCTCAGCTCCTTGCGCGTGATCACGTATGGCACCGAGCCGATGCCCGAAAGCCTGCTCCATCGCTTGAAGGCCGCCTTCCCGCGTGCGCGGTTCATCCAGACGTTCGGGACCAGTGAGACGGGCATCACTCGGACCGAAAGCCCGGATCCCGGGTCGACGTTCCTGCGCTTTGATGATCCCGGCTTGGAATGGAAAGTCGTCGACGACGAACTCTGGCTCCGCAGCCGGACCCAGATCGCCGGCTATCTCAACGCCAGCAACGAACGCTTTACCGACGACGGTTGGTTCCGCACCGGCGACAAGGTCGAGCTCGGCCCCGACGGCACGCTCCGCATCCTCGGCCGCATGGGCGAGATGATCAACGTCGGCGGCGAGAAGCTCATGCCGGCCGAAGTCGAATCAGTCATCCTCGGTGTGCCGGGAGTGATCGATTGCCGGGTGCGCGGCGAAGCCCACCCGCTCACTGGCCAGACTGTCGTGGTGGATGTCGTCGCCCCGGCGGCCGACCAAGAAGCCTTGCGCGCAGCCCTGCGCACCGCCTGCCGGCAGCAGCTCGCCCGGCACAAAGCCCCCACGCGGGTCAACTTCGTCGCCGCCGTCAGCGGTGAGCGATTGAAAAAGACGAGGTAGGGACAGCACCACGTGCTATCCCTAGTGCCAAGGTCAGGTGTTGGCGGTTAGCGGTGGGGAATACAACGGAAGCACGGGTATTGTTTCAGGTTTCCGGCGTTCGGCCTTCGGTAGCCGGCTCCTGGTCCCCGCGGCTGATGGCCGAGTAGCCGCAACCTGGCCCCCCGTCCCCGGAGTTTATTTCACCTTTGCACTGCCTCTCATCTGCGCCTCCGGCCCTCTCGGCCTCCGGTCTTATCTTCTAGTGGATTCCATCCTCCTCAATCTCCTCTTCGACGCGGTCGTCTTGATCGCCGTCGTCGTGATCATGTTTCGGCGCATGTCGTTCTGGCATCCCCTGGCGGGCTACCTGTTGTTTCACGTCTTCAGTTATACCATGCGGGGGTGGGATCTCTACGCTGGGGCCACTCCGATGTATGGCAACACGGCTAACTTCGAAGTGGTGACCGAAGCGGAGATTTCTCGGGCGCTCCTCTGGGCGGATGTCGCCCTGATCTTTTTCGTATTCGGCTGCCTTTGGGCCCACGCCCGCTTCGGGCGCACGGCCCAGCGGCCTGTGCAACGCCGCGTGCTCAACCCGCGGATCATCGCCGCGGTTTGCACGGTTTGTCTACCCGCGGGCCTCTATGTCTTCCTTTCAATCAAGAGCGGAGGCATTGCGATAGGTGAAGACTCCGCGGCTACGAATTACCTGAGCGTCGTCGCCATGTGGCCGATCGGATGCCTCACAGCCCTGATCTTCACCTACGGCTTCCGTCCCCAGTGGCTGATCTTGGTCGCGCTCTACCTCAGCTTCGTGGCCCTCCAGGGCTACCACCGCTTCATGCTTGTTTTGCCGCTGCTTTTCTTTGCGGCCTATTACCTGCAGGCGCGGCGGCGCCGCTGGCCGACCCTCACCATTCTTATCGGCGCCGTCTTGGTGGCCCTGCTCTTCCCGCGGCTCAAGATGATTGGCGCGGCTTTTCAGCAGGGCGAAACGGCCGAGGTAGTCACCCAGTTAAAAGATTCTTTCGATCGGAACAAGAAATTCGAAGAAGGGGAAAACTTCCTCGATCAGTTCGCCGCGGGCCTGACCATGACCGACTTCGCGGAGAAGAAATTCCTAGGGTCGACGTATCTTGCAATCATCACCTTACCCGTGCCGCGGGCGTGGTGGGCCAATAAGCCCGGCCTGGCTGATCATTTGGTGGATATCTCTACCAGCACCCGACAATATAACGTTGAGGGGCGCATTCTTACCTACGTCGGCGAAGCCTACCTGAACTATGGCTATGCCGGCATCTTCATCGTGCCGCTCCTGCTGGGCTTCGGCCTGACGACCTTCTGCCTGCGTGCCACCACGGGCCCGATGGACCGGCTGAGCCGCTACCTGTACCTGATTTTCTTCATGATCCTCGTGCAGGTGTTTCGCGACGGGATGTTGTCGCTCTTCGTCTTCACGATCGTGCACAACTTGCCGATGTTATTCATCTGGATCCTCCACTCCATTCCCGGCCTTGCGCCGAAAGTCTGGGACCTGCCGCCCGCAGATCCCATGGCATTGGAACACGGCAACATCACGCCCCCCTTCGCCCCTCAGCTACCCGGCCCGCCCCGCCGCTGACCCTGCCCCCCGCTCTCCGTGCCCTCCGTCCGCCATGTCGTCTATGAATGCCTCCCCGGCGCTTACGCCGGAGGTGTGCAGAAGATGGTCTTCGAGCTCGCCTCTGCGCAGCATCGGGCCGGAGCGGACGTGCAGGTCTGGACGCCTAATGCCATTCGCGCCGGGTCCACAGAATATTTCGACGGCCTGCCCGTGCGTTACTTCATGCCGGACCCGCTGTTCGGCCTGGCGCGCTCTCATCGGATGGTCCGGGAGTTCGCGACGCTCCCTGGGGGCACGGTGTTGCACGCGCACAGCACGTTCAATCCTTTGAACCTGCAGGTCGGCGCGGCGGCCAAGCAATGCCGTCTCCCGGTCTTTTATCACCCGCACGGCGCGCTGGATCCGTTGCTGTTTTCGGACTGGAGTTTCAAGCCGCTCAAGAAGCGGCTCTACATCCGGGCATTCTCCCGCCCGAATCTCAATCGATCCACCGGGGTCTTCGCGCTCACCCCCCTTGAGCGTAACCAGCTCCTGTCCCTCGGTATCACCGCCCCGATCCACGTCGTGCCTAATGGTATCCGCCCGGTTAAAGTTGCCGACGCCGACGCCGGTGGAGCGCTCCGCCAACAGCACGGCATCGATGCCACCGATCGCGTGATCCTGTTTATCGGCCGCATCACGCCCAAGAAACGACTCGAGGACATCATCCTCGCGCTCAGTTTGCTCGGCGCCTCGGCCCCCCATCTGCTGATCGCCGGCAACCCTGATCATGACGGCGAATATGGCGCCAAGCTTTTCCATTTAGTACGGTCCTGCGGGTGCGCCCCCCGCGTGCACTGGCTGGGCTTCATGGACGAGGCCGCCAAAGCCGCCGCTTATGCGGCGGCGAATGTGTTTGTGCACGCTTCGGAATCCGAAGGCATGGCCTTGGCGATTCTGGAAGCCATGTCTGCGGGCCTGCCCGTCGTCGCCACCCGCGGTTGTTATATGTCGAACGCGTCGACCGCCGAGGCGCTCGTGCAATGTGAGCAGGGTCCCGAGGCCCTCGCCAAGGCCTTGGCTCCCTTGCTGCTGAATCCCGCCGCCGCCCGCACCCAGGGTCAGGTGGGTCAGGCCTATGTTCATCGCGTCCATGATTGGGATACGCTGGCGAAAGCCACGTTGAAATTATATGCCGAAGGGAGCGTCGCTTCCTGAGCTATGTGTGGTATCGCCGGATATGTCGGTCGCTTCGACCCCGCGTTGCTCGCGCAGATGGGCCGCGCCCAGGGCCATCGCGGCCCGGATGCCTCCGGAGAGTGGCATGACGCCCGGGCGGGTCTCTCGCACGTTCGGCTTTCGATTCTGGATCTCACGTCCGCCGGTGCCCAGCCGATGGCGGATGCCGCGGGCAAGCTGATCCTGACCTTCAACGGCGAGATTTATAATTATCGCGCACTGCGCGCCCAGCTGGAGCGGCAGGGCGTGGTCTTCCGTGGCCACAGCGACACGGAGGTATTGGCCAATCTCCTGTCGCGCTTCGGTAAGGATTGCCTGCCGTGGTTGAACGGTATTTTTGCCTTTGCGGCCTGGTATCCCGAAGAGCGGCGCATGCTGGTCGTCCGCGACGCCGCCGGCGTCAAGCCGCTCTACTGGGCGAAGACCGCCGATGGCTATGGCTTCGCTTCGGAGATCAAAGCCTTGTGCCGCTTGCCCGGGGTGGATCTGTCGCTGGATCCCTTGGCGGTGTCTTCCTATCTCACGTTGCTCTACGCCCCAGGTGAGCTCACCCCGGCCAAGGGCATTCGTAAAATCTTACCTGGGACCTGGGTCGAATGGCGCGAAGGGCAGGAGCCAGTCCGGGGGTCCTTCGCTCCGGCGCATTACTCCGAAGAAGTGCAGCCGTTTAAAACGGCCGACGCCCTCGAGGCCTGCCGCCATTACCTCGGCCAGGCGGTGAAGCGCCAGTTGGTGTCCGATGTCCCCGTGGGCGGATTCCTTTCGGGCGGGGTGGATTCTTCGTCGGTCGCCCATTACGCGGTCGAGGGCCTCGGCGATCCGAGCCGTTACCCCTGCTTCACGATTGGGGCGAGTTCACTCAAGGGTCTCGGCAAGGAAGGCTTCGCGGAAGATTTCCCCTACGCTCAGTATGTCAGCGAGCAGATGCGCACGCCGCTGCACGTGAGCACGATGGATCAGGCCGAACTCGACGACCTGGACCTGATGGTTTGGCAGCTCGATGAGCCGACGCCGGATGTGGCCGCCTTCGCCGCCCGGGCCATCTGCCGCGAAGCACGCGCCCAGGGCGTCAAGGTCTTGCTGTCGGGTGCCGGCGGCGACGACCTCTTCTCGGGGTATCGCCGACATGTGGCCTTGGGCTTGGAGAAATATTGGGCCTGGGCCCCGCGGCCTTTGCGTAGCTTGCTGCGTCGCTCGGCCGCCCATGCGCAAGTCGCCGGCCCGCTGGCCCGTCGCCTCTCAAAACTGTTCCGTTACGCCGACGCTCCCGCGCCGGAGCGCTTGGCCAGTTACTTCCTCTGGATCAGCCAGGAGTCCTTGAGCCCGGCGCTCAGCCCCGCCTTCCGGGCGAGCCAGCCAGCGTCTCGCCCAGTCGATGTGCTCCTGCGCTCCCTGGATGGCCTGCCCGAAGGGGTCAGCCGTCTCAACCAGATGCTGCACCTCGACCGATCGTTTTTCCTCGCCGATCATAATCTCAATTACACCGACAAGATGGCCATGGCACATGGCGTCGAAGTCCGCCTGCCCTTCCTTGATCCTGATCTCGTGGCCTTCTCGGAGCGCCTGCCCGATACGCTCAAGCAGCATGGCAGCGAAGGTAAATATATCCTGCGTCGGGCGATGCGCGGAGTCCTGCCGGATCGCGTGCTCGATCGGCCCAAGGCCGGCTTCGGTCTCCCGCTCCGTTCGTTGATCCACGGTGCCTATGGACGAAAACTCACCGAGCTCGCTCGCAGCGGAAGATTGGACGCCACCGGCGTGTTCGACGGCCAAGGCGTCTTGCGATTACTCGAGGCGGATCGCCGCGGCCAGATCGACGCGGCTTATCCCTTGCTCGGGATTTTGTGTCTTGAATCTTGGATCCGGCAGTTTGCCGGGCGGTGAGCGCCACGCGGGAGGCCCGGAGGCTCGGTTGACCAGAGAGAGGCAACGTGAGCGGACCCGTTGACCAGCTGGCCAGTTGACAAGGAATACAGCGGGTAGGGATGCGATGACATCGCATCTGCTCAGGTCCACTTAGGACGCGATAGTGATCACGTCCCTACCTAAAGGCACCCCAGCATCCCCTCCGGTCTCCGGCTCCCCTTTGAGACAATCGACCTCTGGTCAACTGGGCCTCTCAGCTGTCTCTCCCCTTGCCCACGTGCCCACGTGCCAACTTGTCCCCTCATTAAGCCCCATGCATTCCTCTCTCTCCAACATCCGCCTCGCTGGCCTCGCCGTCTCCACCGGTTCGGTGGTGCGCGATTTCATGGCCGATGGTCTTGCCCGGGGTATTGATCGCGGCCAGCTGGAACGCATCGCCAAGACCGTGGGCCTACGTGAGCGCCGCATCGCCGCGCCGGGAGTGACCGCGCTCGATTTGTGTGAAGACGCGACGCGCCGACTGCTGGCAGAAATGGCCCTCGATGCCACTTCCATCGATGCGGTCATCTTCGTCACCCAGACGCCGGATTATTCCCAGCCCAACAATGCCTCGCTGCTCCACGGCCGGCTCGGGCTCAGCAAGTCGGCCGCCGCTTTCGATCTCGCCCTGGGCTGTTCGGGTTGGGTCTACGGTTTACAGCAGGCCGCCTTGCTCTGCGCCCATGGCGGTGCCGCCCGCGTGCTGCTCTGCGCCGGCGACACGCTCAGCCGGCTGACGCATCCCGGCGATCGCTCCACCGATCCGCTTTTCGGCGACGCCGGTTCGGCGACCTTGGTGGAACGCACCGGCCACGCCGCACCGTTCCATTTCGTTCTCGGCGCCGACGGTCAAGGGTCGTCCGCGATCATGGTGCCGCAGGGTGGGGCACGCCAGGCTCCTGGGGCGGCTCCGCTCGCCGAAATCACAGATAGCGAAGGCAACGTCCGCCACGCCGCCAATCTCGCCATGAACGGCGCCGAGGTTTTCAATTTCACCCTGCGCGAAGTCCCGTCGGCCGTGGGGGCGGTCATGCGCCTCGCGGGTTACACCGCCGAGACCGCCGATGCGCTCGTCTTGCACCAAGCCAACCGCTTCATGCTCTCGACCCTCGCCAAGAAGTGCGGCTTCACCGCGGAGAAGACCCCGATGGCCGTCGTCGAACGCTTTGGCAACCAGAGTTCGGCCTCCATTCCCTGCGCGCTGATCGACGGGCTGGTCGACCGTCTCGAACGCGAGCCGCTCAAGATCGTCGCCTGCGGCTTCGGCGTCGGGCTGTCTTGGGGCGCCTTCGCCGGCGTAATCGGGCCGCTCACCGTCGCGCCTCTCCGCTCTTTCCCCGCCTGAATCTCATGACCCGAATGCAACACCTCCCGGCCCTGCAGGCCGATGTCGACGTACTCGCCGGCGCCGATGAGGCGACGCGACTGGATGGCCTGCCCAGCTGGGATTCGCTCGCGGTCCTGCTCGTCATCTCCCATTTCGAACACGTGCACAAGGTCGAGATCTCCGGTGCCCAGGTGCGGGCCTGCCGCACGGTCGGCGACCTGCTCGCACTGATTCCTCTCCGCTCATGAAGAAATTACTGATTGTTGGCGCCGGCGGTTTTGGCCGCGAAATGTATGCCTGGGCGGGCCAGCATCCGGACTGCGGACGGGCTTGGGCCTTGGCTGGCTTCCTCGATGACAACCCGCAGGCGCTCGCGCCATTCGGCGATTTCGCCCCCGTGGCGCCGCTCGCCGGCCATCGCCCCAGCCCTGAGCATATTTATGTCTGCGCCCTCGGGATGCCGGACTTGAAGGAAAAGCTCGTAGCGCCGCTCGTCGCCGCGGGGGCGGAATTCCTGACCTTCATCCATCCGGCAGCCCTGCTCGGGGCGCGCGTCAAACTCGGTCGCGGCGTCGTGGTCTGCCCCGGTGCGATTCTTTCCGCGGATATCGCCATCGGCGACTTCGCGATGATCAACCTCAATTGCACCATCGGCCACGACGCGACCCTCGGCGCGTGGACGTCGCTGAGCGCGCAGTGCGATATCACCGGGCATGTGCGTGTCGCCGATCGGGTCTTCATGGGTAGCCGCGCGAGTGTGATTCCGAGCAAGTCCGTTGGCAGCCGAAGCATCGTCGGCGCCGGTGCCGTCGTGGTCACCGATGTCCCAGCGGGTGTGACGGTCGTGGGCATTCCCGCCCGTATCCTTTGAAATGCGCAAGGCCCTGCTGATTTTTGGTGGCGGGATGCTCGTGGGCTTGCTCGCGCTGGTCATCGCGGCGCAGTTTGCCTCGCAGCGGCCGCGGCGGTTTTCGGGCGAGCTCATCCGGGCGCTTCCGGCAGTAGCGGGCTGGAGGCGACAGGAGATTCCGATTGCCGGATCTTCGGCGGCGTTGGCCAGCGCCCAGGGGATTTTAAATTTCAGCCAGGCGGCGCAGGTGCTGTATGTGCGCGACGCGACGCAGATCCTGGTCTACGTCGCCTACTGGGAGCCCGGCAAAGTGTCGGTCGTCGACGCCGGTTCGCATAATCCGGACTCCTGTTGGGTGAACAACGGCTGTGTGCGGACCGAGCGGCGGTACGCTGTCGCCGGCCGCGTCGGCGAGCGGGAGCTGCTCCCTTACGAATACGGCCAGTATCTCGTGCCGCGCGGTGGCAAGCAGAACGTCGCCTTCTGGCACCTCGTGAACGGCGAACCTAATCGGTATGAAGAGCAGGCCGCGGGCTGGCGCAATGGATTGCTCGGCCGCCTTGAACGCCTGCCGCTCGTCTTTAAAGATATCCGGGCCTATGGATTTAATCAGAAGAATGAGCAGATGTTTATTCGGATATCATCGAATGCGCGGATAGAGGAATTAATCGCGGACCCCCTGAATAAGACCTTATTCGAGGCCTTGGCTCCGCTCGGAGTGTTCGCGGATAGGAAGTGGAAGTAGAATTAACCAGTTTCAGGTGGCGGGTGGCAGCCCCGGGTGGCAGGTGGCGGGAAATTTCGGGTGGCGGGCTATTCTAGGCCGTCGCCCCTAGATTTACGGGATACGATGAGCCGATTCAGCATCCTGCAGACAACGGAATAGTCTTCGATGGCACGTATCGATTCGTCTCTCGGTATGGCCCCAAGTTTACCGGCTACACCAAGTTGGCTTTTGCATTCTTCGGCCGAGGCGATCGCGATCTGAAAGAACCGCACCCCTTCCTTGCTGTATCTCCTTCCGTCGCCCTCAGCGATGTTGCTGGAAACAGAAAGCCCAGCCCGCCGGATTTGATTTCGCAGTACGCCGTCTCCCCGATATTCGCGGCCATCAGTTAGGCGATAGATTCTCTCGGAAAGCTCATTTGCTAGGACAAGGACACGAAGTTCAATAGGTGCGGCACACATAGAGTCACTATTGTCTCTGTGGCTTTCCGTTAAATCACAGACA